>ENA-UOWO01002618-UOWO01002618.1-activated-sludge-metagenome-genome-assembly--contig:-NODE-2618-length-22063-cov-14.069929_pt1 | contig 22063 bp, 21 predicted proteins | sample MGYA00238148_ERZ761564 | MGnify/ENA primary metagenome ERZ761564 (study PRJEB28885, sample SAMN05720194) | activated sludge metagenome | isolation source: Anaerobic digester | place: USA... | reverse complement strand
TCCATCGAGAGATGGGCCTCGAAGCGGCCGACCAGGTCGGCGCTGGAGATCACCTTGACGCCGAAGCTGCGCAGCAGCTCGACGGTGCCGCCATCGACGATGGAGACATAGGGAATGGCGTTGTTGGGGGAATACTGCATGGCCACTTTTTTGGCCCCGCCCAGCATCGATTTGAGCAGGGCGTGCTGCTCCTGCCACGGCAGATAGATATGTTTGGCACCGGGGAGGTGATCGCAGCGCCAGGGCTCGATGCGGTGCACCAGTTTCTGCGGCTCGCCGGAGGCCGGAATGTAATAGTACCAGCGCCGCGAGGCAAAACGGTGGGTGTCCATGCCGAGAATGCGCGCGGCGATGGCGTCACGGTTGTGAAAATCATAAAAGAGCCAGCCATCGAGGCCGGCGTCCTGCAGGGCGTGCTGAATGGCGGATAGATCCATAATCACCTCACATTTTAGATGGATGAAGGAAAGTAAAAAATATCCGCGGGAAAAGCAACTCTTTTGTGGCCTCGGGCACGCCGCAGGAGCAGGCCAGGACCGGATAGCCGCGAGGGCTCCCGGCCGGACGGCTTGAACAAAGAGACTGAGCGGAGACGGCGGGCGCAAGGGCCCCGGATCGGGCATTCGCGAGCGCAGGCAGACACGTGCAGGCAATAAAAAAGGGCTGCCCGATCGCATCGGACAGCCCTGAAGAGCGCTCGGCCCTTATTTGGCAAAGACCATCTTGATCATCCTGTGCTCAAAGCCGCTCTGCACCCGGCAGAAGTAGACTCCGCTCGGGACAATCGAGCCGCTGTCGTTGAGGCCGTCCCAGAGCCGGGTCAGATTCCCGGCCTGCTGCATGCCGTCGACCAGGGTGCGAACCAGCTCGCCGCGCATATTAAAGATCTGGATGCGCACATGGGCCGCTTCGGGCAGACCATACTCAATCGTAGTCGTGGGGTTGAAGGGATTGGGGTAATTCTGCTCCACGTAAAAGGCCTCCGGAAGCTGCACGCTTTCGACGGTCACGCTGATGGGACCGTGCCAGCTCACCCGGCCGTTGATATCCTTGTCCTCGAGCATGTAGGAATAGGTGCGGCCTTTTTCGAGGCGTTCATCCTCAAATAGATAATTCCTCGGCGCGGCCGAGTTGCCCGCCCCTTCGATCAGTCCGCTGATCCGCTCAAAATCGCCCGTCGTCCCTTCCCGGCGGTTGACATAAAAACCGAGGGAATTCATTTCGCTCTGGGTGGTCCAGGAGAGTCTGACCACGCCGTTGACGTTGACCGCCGAGAAAGCACTGAGTTCCACCGGCAGGGTGGTATCGAGAGGGCTCAGGGCGCCGCTGGGTACTTCGGTCAGGTTGTCATGCAAAAAGAGGTTGGTCCTGTTGGGAGTAATCGAACGCCATTCCAGCCCCGAATTCAGCGTCTGGTCGATGATGGTGAAGCGTACCGTCGCCACATCCATCCAGGTGGTCCCGACAACCGTCCCGTTGTTCAGGGAGGCCAGGTCGATGTTAAGGGAGAGCCGTCCGGCGAAAGGCTCTGTTAAAATCATGACATTATAATTCCCGCCGCTGAAAGCATGCGTTGTCAAGTTTAGCGGCTGTGGATTTATAGCACTTGTATTGTAGGTAAAAACCAGATTGGACGTACCTACCGTCATGGTAGCGCTGCTGCTGGCGATCTGCACCTTGACGTCAAAGTAGCCGCTGTTGATATAGTCATTGCGCACAACAACGAACTGCAGATTATAGGCGGCCATGAGGTTTGCGCTCAGGACCAGCAGCAGGATCAACGTTGCGTAGATTGTTTTTTTCATCTTCATCCTCATCTGCGATTAGGGTACCTGGGTGGCGCTGCCGTTGTTGGGGCGCCAGTAGGCGTTGGCATCGATGGCATCGATACCGCCGTCAAGGTTGAAATCCGCATATTTGGCATAGCTCCAGGTGGTGCCGTTACTGGGCCGCCAGATGGCATTGAGATCCAGCGCATCAACACCGCCGTCTCCATTGCCGTCGCCGGCCTTGAAGGCATAGGCGCCATCGGTCATCGCCTTCATCGGATTGGTGCCGTAAGCCTTGTTCTGGGCGGTTGTGAAATCATAGCTGGTATAGGCGCCTCCCGACAGCGGGATCGGCGCCGAGCTCATGGTGGTCAGGTGGTTGCGGTGGCTCAGCACCACATAATAGCTCTTTTCCCCCTCGAGGGTGGCGATGTCGAAATTCTCCGTGCCGTCCTCATCCACCACCTGCCCGTCACTGCGCAGGAAGAGGCTTTTCGAGTAGATCGGGGGACCCGTGACCGAGCTGCGCAGCTGCAGCATAACCCAGTCGACCGAAGCGGGGACGGCGGCGACAGTGCGCGGATCGTAGGTATAGACCGAGGTCGGGGGAAGCAGCGCAGCCGTATAGAGATCGGTCTTCATACTGTGGCTGGTGGTGTTGTAAGGCCCCTGCAGAAAAGCCCTGGCCGCCAGCTTGACGGTGGCGAAATTGATCGTGCCGCTGTCCCATTCCGTCAGATCCGCCAGGGGATTGTTGGCGAGGTTGTCGAAATAGGCGGCGCAGTCGGTGTAGGTCGCAAGGTCGACATTGTAGCTGTTGCTCAGCGTGGCGATGCTCCAGACCAGGGTGACCACCCGCTGCCAGTTGGTCGTCACCGTAAAACCGGCGGGCACACCTGCGCTGGTCTTGCCGATATCGTTGCCGGTCACCAGCACGCGGTAGTAGGTGCCGGGAAGGCTGATCGAGGTCACTGAAGTTTCATAGTTGGCGCTGCCTGAGAACCAGTTCTCTCCCGGCGTGGCGACCGAAGCGAGCTCGGGGCCGTAGGGCACATCCACCGTCAGCGAGTTCAGCGTCCGGTTCGATGAAGCCTTGATCTCCAGATCGACGGCGAAACGCCCGCTGACCGCGCCCGTGTTGCTCGACACAACGAGGCGGAATTCGGAGGCATCGGCCAGCACTGTGGAAGCCGAAAATCCGAGCAGGAGGAGTGACAGGCCCAGCAAAAGATGCAATTTTTTCATCATTTCTTCCACTTCCCCTTTTAGGGTTCGCTTACAATATACACGAATAATTGACAGTTTCAAACAACAAAAGCGATCAGGGCACGTAAGAACCGACGCCGCGGCGGTGGGCCCTGTACCAAAGCACGTAATCAGCGGTGGTGATCAGGCCGTCGAAATTGAGATCCTCGGCCAGATAGCCGCTCCTGCCCTCCCTGGCCGCGCTCTGCCAGAAGATGAAATCGAGGCTGGAGACCTGACGATCCTGGTTGATGTCTCCGCTCCAGAGTCCCCACACCCCCGGTTCCACCTCGCAGACGGCGCCGCTGCCCTCGCAGAAGGCGCTGTCGGCGCTGAAATCATGCAGCACGGGCGGCGCCCCGGTGAACTCGTAGGTGTTGCGCGACATCACCGCCACATGGTTGCGGTGGTTCAGGACCAGCTGGTATTGGCCGGGCGCACAGCCGGTGAAACCCAGTACCCGGTTGCGGCCGTCCAGCTCGGTGAGATAGCCCTCCCTGTCCATAAGAAAGGACTCCTCGCCGGCGATGACGGCCGTGGCGGGGTCGCGCAGCTGCAGGAGCACCCAGTCCACTGCTTCCGGGGGCATGACCGCGGCAGCGCGCGGGGAGACGCTGTAGGGCGATGCGAGCGGCAGGAGCCCCTGCCGCTGCAAATTCGTCCGCATGGAATCGCCCGCCGCGTCATAGGGCGCCTGCAGAAAGGCGCGCACCTGGACCAGAAGATAGCCCGTCTCACCGACTGTATCGCTGAGCGCCGATTCATTTCCCCACAAATCGACCGCCCGTACCTGGTAATAGAGATGCCGGTTGGGATCGCCCAGCCGCGCATCGGTATGCAGGTAGCTGGTCTTCAGGGTGGCGGCGAGGAAACTGGCCGAATCGGGACGGAAAGCCGGTATGGTATCGCAGTAGATATTGTAATAGACCGGCGGCAGCTCTGCATGGCCGCTGGTATCCTCGGTGACCGGCTGCCAGGAAAGGGTCGCACTCTGCGGCAGCGCGCCGGGCGCGCCGGCCATCCAGACCGCCACGACGACAAAGAACAGAAAAGCAAAAGGCCTCGGCCCGGTATCCCCGCTTCTTTTCACTCTGATCAAAATCATACCTTAGGTCTTGATTTTCAACACAATATACAGAAAGCAGCCATCACAAGGTATGATTTCTGCAAACAACTTGGGGTGATTCTTCTCACACTTGAAGAGATAATCCTTACACTTTTGATGTACAGAATTAGGGGCAAAGTGCGGAATTTTTTCTACCCGACTGCCGCTTCTTCAAGTGAAAAAGAGGCGCTCTTTTTGTGCACCGCCACCTGCACCCCGAGGGGCAGGACCGGCTTGTCGGCGACATGACCGATCGAAAGCCCGTAGAGCACCGGCACGCCCATCCCCTCGAGGCGGTCCAGGATGACCTCCTCCGTGCTCATGGTATTATTGAAGGCCGGCTTGTAGTCGGCGGGCTTGCAATTAACGCAGCGGTCGACGAGGATCGCCGCGGCCGCCTGGAGTTTGCCGCTCTGCCCCAGCTGGGTCAGCATCCGGTCCATGTCGTAGGGCTCCTCGCCGGTCTCTTCGAGAAAAAGCACCTTGCCCGCCGTATCGATCTCGTAGGGGGTTCCCAGACTCGCACAGACCAGGGTGAGATTGCCGCCGACCAGGGGGCCGCGCACGACCTCGGGCGCCCGGTCGGGCCAGATCACCATCGGCAGCGCCTTCTCGGGCGTTTCGATCATCCCCACCGGGGCCGCCCGGCCCAGGGTCGCCTTGAGGTAGCGCGTGGAATAATCATTAAAAGTGGAGGAGGCCACGGCGCCGTGAAAGGTGACCATGCCGGCCAGCTTGTGAATAGCCAGATGGAGGCTAGTGATATCGCTGTAGCCGATCAGGATCTTGGGATGGGATCGGATGAGCCCATAGTCGAGCAGGGGGAGCATGCGGATGGTGCCGTACCCCCCGCGCAGGGCGAAAATGGCCTTGACCTCCGGATCGAGAAACATCTCCATCAGGTCCCCGGCGCGCTCGGCGTCCGACCCGGCGAGATAGCCCCATTTGCGGCCGATATTGCGGCCGACCTTGACGCGATAGCCCAGCTTCTCCATGGCCATCTCGCCCTCTCGCACCGAACTGGGTTCGAAGACGGGACTGGCGGGGGTGACCAGCCCGACACAATCTCCTTCGGTGAGGGGGCCCGGCTTGATGAGGGGGAGCGGAGCGGCCTGACTCTTCAGCGGCGTCATCCAGGCTGTCAGGGCTCCGGTGGCTGCAATTCCGCCCAGAAATTCCCGCCGCGTCACGTCGGAACGACTCTTTTTCATCGCATATACCTCGCTCTTTGCACCGTTCTTCAGGCTGTTTGGCTCATTCTATAGAAATTTCCGCTCAATTCAAAACAGAATTTTGGCCGGCGGGGTGCGAAAAAGCGCTTGATATTGCAGTGGTTAATTTTTATTTTAGGTATCCATCCCACTTTTTGCAAGGCCTTGAGGCATGAATAAATCCCAACGATCCCGTCATCCGGTCATCGCTCTGCTGCCGATCCTGATCCTGCTCCTGCCGGCCGCCTGCGCACGCCAGGGCGCGCCGCCGGGCGGTCCAGTCGACAGAATGCCTCCGCGCATCATGGCCACAGCGCCGCGGCCCGATACCACCCGGGTCCCCCTCGACAGCCGGATCTTCCTCCACTTCAACGAGGCCGTTGAACACAGGAGCTGCGAAGAGTCGATCTTCATCACCCCGCAGCCGGCGGAAAAAGCCCGCTTCAAATGGCACGGCAAAAAGCTTGAGATCATCATCCCCGGCGGCCTGCTCCCCCAACGCACCTATGTCATCACCGTGGGCACCGGCACACGCGATCTGCGCAATATCGCCATCGCCTCCTCTTTCTCCCTGGCCTTCTCGACCGGTGACTCTCTCGACCGCGGCGCCCTCTCCGGAAAGATCCTCAGCGATGGGCAGACCGAAGGAGTGCAGCTCTGGGCCTATGAGCTGGGCGCAGGCGGGGAGCCCAATCCAGCGGTCACCCCGCCTCTCTATGTCACCCAGGCCAACAATCTCGGCGAATTCGCCCTCGAATACCTCGCCCTCGGCACCTACCGCCTCTTCGCCGTGGGCGACCGCGACCACAACAACCGCTACGATGCCGAGCGGGAGATCATCGGCGTCTCCGGCCGCGATTACCTCCTCACCGCCGGCCGGCCGCGCATCGAGGGGCTGCTGCTTCGCACCGCCCTCCAGGATACGACACGACCAGCCCTGGCCGGGGCCTCGGCCATCGATGCCCGTCATCTCGATCTGCGCTTCTCGGAACGCATGGCCGAACGGAGTCTGACCCTCCCCGCCAACTACCGCATCGCCGCCGGCAGCGACAGCCTCGCCGTGCTCGATCTCTTTATCGACAAACGCAATCCCGCCTATCTCCACCTCCTGACGAAAGAACAAAAAGCGGACGCGGCCTACACCGTAACTGTACTGGAGGGATGGGACCTGGCGGGGCACCCCCTGGAGGACACCAGCCGCACAGCCGCCTTCACCGGCGCCACCCGCGCCGATTCGGCCAAACCCTACTTCATCGCCTCCCGGCCTGAGGACAAGGCGCGCAGCGTACCGCTCGACGCCACGATCGCCATCGCCTTCTCGGAGGCCATGGATCAGCCGCTGGCCGGCCTCGCCTTCTCTTTGACCGACAGCAGCCGGATCCCCCTGCCCGGCCGCATCACCTGGCTCAACAGCGCCGAAATGGAGTTCCGGCCCGATTCCCTTCTCCGCCCGGAGCACTTTTACAGCGTCAAAATGGCCGTGGACTCGCTGCGCGACCGCCAGGGCAACCCGCTCTCCGATACCCTCCTCACCATCCGGTTCCAGACCATCAATCCGGATACCCTCTCGGAGATCGCCGGCTCAGTGCGCGACGGCGCACCCGGCCGTTCGGGACCCTTTTACATCACTGCCCGGATCCCCAAAGGATCCTCCTCTGAAATCAAGGCCGCGACAGAGGGGGCCTATCGCTTTGAAAAGATCATGCCCGGGGAGTACCTGATCGAGTTTTTTCGCGATGAAGACGGCGACGGCCGCTTCTCCCCCGGCCGCCCCTTCCCCTGGCAGCCCGCCGAGCGCTTTGCCCTCTACCCGGACACCATCCAGGTGCGGTCGCGCTGGCCCAACGAAGGCAATGACCTCCTTCTCCCGGAATAACCAACTCAACCAACCGGAGTTACCATGAAAAAAATCATCCTTTTAGTGCTGCTCTCCACCCTTCTCGCCCTCCCGCTCATGGCCGCCGACCGGCGCGCGATGACCGCAGACGACCTCTGGGCGATGAAACGGATCGGCAGTTTGGCCCTCTCCCCCGACGGCCGCTGGATCGCCTTCAACCAGACCTGCTATGATATGGAGAAAAACAGCGGCAACTCCGACCTCTGGATCATCGCCGCCGCGGGCGGCACACCGCGCCGGCTCACCTCCCACCCCCAGTACGACGGCGCCCCGCAGTGGCTCCCTGACGGCTCCGCCCTGAGCTTCCTCTCCAGCCGCGGCGGATCAAACCAGCTCTACCGCCTGCCCCTCACCGGCGGCGAGGCGAGTGCCATCACCTCGCTGCCGGTCGATATCGAGGACTATCTCTGGTCCTCCGACGGCAAACACCTCCTTTTCACCGCCACGGTCTATGCCGATGCGCCGACCCTGGCGGAGAGCGCCGCCCGCGCCGAAAAACGCGACGAGAGCCCGATCAAAGCCCGCACCAGCGACCAGCTCTTCTTCCGCTACTTCAACCACTATCGTGAAGGGATGCGCACCCATCTCTTCCTCTGCGACACCGACGGCGGCAGCCTGCGCGACCTCACTCCGGGCGAATATGACACGCCCCCCCTCGATCTCGGCGGGACGCGCGATTTCGCCATCTCCCCCGACGGGAGCGAGGTCGCCTTTGTGCGCAATATCGACCCCATGCCCGCAACCCAGACCAATAACGACCTCTTCCTCCTCTCCCTGGCGGACGGCGAACCGCGCTGCATAACCTCAGCCAACAAGGCGGTCGACAACAATCCCCTCTATTCGCCCGACGGCCGCTGGATCGCCTACAAGGCGATGAGCCGCCCCGGCTTCGAGGCCGACCAGGAAGAGCTGATGCTCTTCGACCGCGCCAGCGGCCGGAGCCGCAATCTGACCGGTGCATTCGATCTCAAGATCGGCGAAGTGATCTGGGCCCCGGACAGCAAAAGCCTCTACCTCACCGCCAACCATCAGGCCCGCAACTGCATCTTCCGCGCCGATGCGGCGACCGCGACTGTGACGGAGATTTTGCATCAGCATGTCAACAGCGCCATCACCATCTCCCCGGACGGCCGGACCCTCTGGTTCAAACAGCAGTCGGCGTCCTCGCCGGACGAGATTCACAGCCTCGACCTCGCCAGCGGGAAGGTGGAGCAGCTCACCTCCGTCAATCAGCCCCTGCTCGACCAGCTGGCCCTCAATCCCGCCGAGGAGTTCTGGTTCACCAGCTTTGACGGGAAAAAGGTCCACGGCATGCTCGTCAAGCCGCCCTTTTTCGATCCCGCCAAAAAATATCCGCTGATCTATCTGATCCATGGCGGCCCGCAGGGCGCTTTTGAAGACGACTTTCACTACCGCTGGAATCCGGCCCTCTTCGCCGCGCCCGGCTATGTGGCGGTCTTTGTCAATTTCCGCGGCTCGACCGGCTACGGCCAGGCCTGGACCGATGCGGTGAGCAGGGATTGGGGCGGCGGACCCTACAAGGATCTCATGGCCGGCATCGACTATCTGCTCAAAACCTGTCCCTTCATCGACGGGGAGCGCATGGCCGCGGCAGGAGGCAGCTACGGCGGCTTTATGGTCAACTGGATCGCCACCCATACCAGCCGCTTCAAAGCCCTGGTCAGCCACGCCGGCGTCTTCGATCAGATCAGCATGTACGGCGCCACCGAAGAGCTCTGGTTCCCCGAATGGGAGTTCGGCGGGGTGCCCTACCAAAAACCGGAACTTTTCAGGAAATGGTCTGTTTCATCCTATGTCGATAATTTCCGGAAATTCCGGACCCCGACCCTGGTCATCCACGGCGAGAAGGACTACCGCGTGCCTTATACTCAGGGACTGCAACTGTTCACCGCCCTGCAGCGCATGGGCGTCCCCTCCCGCCTGCTGCTCTATCCGGACGAGACCCACTTCGTCCTCAAACCGCAGAATGCGCGCCTCTGGTGGCAAGAGGTGCACGGCTGGATCGGCCGCTGGACCGGGAGTTCGCAGAACTGAATTTCTCTGGGCTCAAAGCCATGACCCGCACATCCACCATCCCTCTTCTCCTCCTCCTCTGCGCTGTGCTCCTGACAGCGGGCTGCAAGAATCCCCTCTCGGAGGAGAAAAACAAAAAGCTGGTCCATGAGGCGCTCTTTTACGACGCGCCCATGGGCCGCTATGTCTATTTCTGGAACGGCCGCGATCTGCAAAACCGCTATGTGCCGCCAGGGAAATACCATTTCGTGCTTGAAGTCAGGGATTTTCAGGACCAGGATTATGTCACCGCGGTGGAGGGGGGCAAGGAAAACGAGGCTGAATCATCCTACTATTACTATAACGAAATCTGGCACACCAACGAACTGGGCAAAATTGTGCCCAATCCCTTCCCCATCATGGCCGGCTGCACTGTCACTTTCATCCTCAACGGCAGCGCAGCCGCCAGGCTCTCCATCTACCAGGACTGATCCGCTCCGCCGCTGCATGGGCAGAACCTTCTAGCGCCGCCGGCCGCCGGCCTTGCGGGCGACGAAACACATCACGCCGCTGTGATAATCATAGGGCTCTTCGCTGAATCCACCATAAACCGCCTCGACTGTAAAACCGCTCAGAGCCAGCAGGGCCTCCATCTCATAACGGTAGATGTAGCGGTAGTGCATGACCGCACTGCTTTTTTTCCCCTCCGCCTGATGATAGGTGTTGCGGATGGAGAGCAGCTGCCGGGCGGGATCGTGTTCGATGTCCACGGTCAGGGAGACGCCCTGCTCCGGTTCGGCCAGCTCATCGGCGGGGATCTCCTGATGCCATTCCCGCCGGCTGAGCACCTGATGGAGAGGCACAAAGAGGTCGAAGGCGAGAACACCGCCGGGGCGGAGGGCGCGATGAATGGCGGCGAGCGTCGCCAGCTGATCGGCCTGGGTGAGATTGTGCAGAAAGGCGCGGAAGGGGATGATACAGAGCGCGAACTTGCGCTCAAGACGGAAATCGCGCATGTCGGCCTTGATCAGCTCCACCTCTCCCGCTCCCTCCGGGAGCCCGCCCAGCTTTTTGCCGGCGATGGCCAGCATACGGGCCGAATCGTCAATGCCGCAGACCGGATGACCGGCCCGGGCCAGCTCCAGAGTGATCCTCCCGGTGCCGGCCCCGATCTCCAGCACCGGACCATCGCAGCGGTCGGCGAAATCGAGATAAAAGGGGAGGTCATCCTCCTTGAGGCTGTACTCGAGATCATAAAAGCGGGCGAAACGGTCGTAGACGACGGGCATCACACTCCTCCATAAAAAAAAACCGCGGCGCTGGTGCAGCCGCGGTCCCTCATTCAAATTACAAGTCCGGCCGGATGCGGCCCCGCCGCTCAGACCTCCATGATCTCTTTCTCTTTCAGCACGAGGATCTCGTCGATCTTTCTGACCAGCTCGTCGGTCACGTGCTGCACCTCCTCCTGAGCCCGGCGGGAGTCATCTTCGGAGATTTTGGAATCCTTCTCCAGCTTTTTCAGACGCTCGATGCCGTCGCGGCGCACGTTGCGCACCGCCACCCGGCCCTCTTCGCCCACCCGTTTGGCCACCTTGACCAGGCTGACGCGGCGCTCCTCGGTAAGCTGCGGGATCGGAATGCGCACCACGATGCCGTCATTGGCGGGGTTAAAGCCGAGGTCGGATTTGAGGATCGCCTTTTCGATCTCACCCAGCAGGGAGCGGTCCCAGGGCTGGATCACCAGCAGGCGCGGCTCCGGCGCGCTGACGTTGGCCGCCTGACGCAGGGGCGTCGGCGTGCCGTAGTAATTGACGACGATGCCGTCCAGGATGGCGGGCGAAGCTTTGCCCGTGCGCAGCTTGGCCAGCTCGCTGCGGACGCTCTCCACGGCCGCATCCATGCGGTGGCGGACATCTTTTTTAATCTCTTCTATCATAGGCTACTCACCTGTTACTTTGGTTCCAATGGATTCACCCAGGATCACACGCAGCAGATTTCCAGGCTCCTTGAGATTGAACACCTGAATAGGCAGATCGTTCTCCATACAGAGAGTCACAGCCGTGGTGTCCATCACCTTGAGCCTGCCGCGGATCACATCCATATAAGACAATTGATCATATTTGACGGCGTCGGCATGGGTGACCGGATCCTTGTCATAGACCCCGTCGACCTTGGTCCCCTTGAGGATGGCGTCGGCTCCGATCTCGATAGCGCGCAGGGCAGCCGCCGTATCGGTGGTAAAATAGGGATTGCCGGTGCCGGCCCCGAAAATGACGATCTTGCCGTGGGCGAGATGGGTCATCGCACGGCGCCGGATGAAGGGCTCGGCGATCTGCTCCATCTTGATGGCCGTCATCACCCGCGTCTCCGCGCCGTTGCGTTCCAGATAGTCCTGCAGGGCCAGAGCGTTGATCACCGTGGCCAGCATCCCCATATAGTCGCCGGTGACGCGATCCATGCCGCGCGCGCTGGCGGAGAGTCCGCGGAAGATATTGCCGCCGCCGATGATGATGCCAATCTCCACCCCCATGCGCGCAACCTCGGCCACCTCGCGGCAGATCTGGTCTACGGTCTGGGGATCGATGCCCAGACGGTTGCTGTCGCCCATGAGGGCTTCTCCGCTCAGCTTGAGCAGTACGCGGCGGAAGACGGATTTGCCCGGATCGCTCATGCGTCACCCTCCTTCAGGACTCTAAAAAAAGAGCGAAGCCTCGACTTCGCTCTTCAACCACTTTCTATTCGCCCAGCTGAAACCGGACGAACCGTCGCAGGATCATGTTTTCGCCCAGTTTGGCGATCTTTTCGTTGAGCAGGTCGCGGATGGTCTTGTTCGGATCCTTGACAAAGCTCTGTTCCAGCAGGCAGACCTCCTGGTAATACTTTTCCAGTTTGCCCTGGGCGATCTTGTCCAGGATGGCCTCGGGTTTGCCCTGCTCGCGCGCCTGATCCCGGTAGATCTCGAGTTCCTTGTCGATCTTCTGCTGGTCCAGCTCACTGCGATCGACGACCAGGGGATTGGCCGCCGCAATCTGCATGGCGACATCCTTGGCGAACTCCTGGAAATCCGGGGTGCGGGCGACAAAATCGGTCTCGCAGTTGATCTCGACGAGCACGCCCAGCCGGCTGCCCGGATGAATATAGGACTGGATGATGCCCTGATTGGCGCTGCGGCCGACCTTTTTCTCGGCCTGCTGCACTCCGCGCTTGCGCAGATAATCGATGGCTTTCTCAATATCGCCGCCGGTCTGCTCCAGGGCCTTTTTGCAATCCATCATACCCGCGCCGGTCTTGTTGCGCAGGTCATTCACTAATGAAGCGGATATGGACATTATCTTACTCCTGACTGATCATTTCTTTACGGCGTCACTGGAATAGCTCTCGGCACTCTCTGCGTGCTCTTTCTTGTAGGCGAGTTCCGCCTCGCTGCCTTCGCTCTCGGAGGCCATCTGCATATCGATGCGTCCGGACTTGCCCTCGAGGATGGCTTCGGCGATGGCGCGGGTGAGCAGGCTGATCGACTTGAAAGCATCATCGTTGCACGGGACCGGATAATCGACGAAATCGGGATCCGCGTTGGTGTCGTTCAGGGCGAAGGTGGTGATGTTCAGCCGCTTGGCCTCCATGACCGCGATCGACTCCTTTTTGGAATCGACGATGAAAAGGGCGGTGGGCAGATGATTCATGTCGCGGATGCCGCCAAGCACCTTATCCAGCTTTTCCTTTTCGCGCTCGATGGTGAGGATCTCTTTCTTGGTCACCTTGTCGTAGGTGCCGTCGGTCGCCTTCTTTTCCAGATTTTTCAGGCGCTTGACGCTCTTCTTGACCGTGACGAAGTTGGTCAGGGTGCCGCCGAGCCAGCGTTCGGTGACATAGGGCATGCCGCAGCGGTCGGCTTCAAGCTTGATGATGTCCTTGGCCTGTTTTTTGGTGCCGACCAGCAGCACCGTGCCGCCCTCGGCGATGATCTTGCGCATCGCTTCGCGGGCCTCGTTCAAGCAGACGATTGTCTTTTTGAGATCGATGATGTGGATGCCGTTGCGTTCCATAAAGATGAATTTCTTCATCTTGGGATTCCAGCGGCGGGTCAGATGGCCGAAATGGCTTCCGGCCAGCAGCAGATCTTGAATGGTGACTTCAGCCATGATAACTCCTGATCTTGGGGTTGAACCGCCATCCTCCAGCCCAGAGATATAACCTTGACAGGCACCCCTTGTTCATGGGAGGATGTGTGTGATGAGCCTGGTTTAACGTTTCGAGAACTGGAAGCGCTTGCGGGCGCCGGGACGGCCGTACTTTTTGCGCTCGACCATGCGCGGGTCGCGGGTCAGAAACCCGTTCTTGCGCAGCGTCGGACGCAGCTCTTCGTTGGCCTTGACCAGGGCGCGGGCGATGCCGAGCAGCAGCGCGCCGGCTTGACCGGTGAGCCCGCCGCCTTCGACGTGCGCCTTGATGTCCCATTTGCCCTGACTGCCGGTCACCTCAAGCGGCTGCTCAATGATCATTTTGAGCGTGTCGCGCTTGAAATAGTCGAGGAGGTTCTTCTCATTGACCTCGATGGCGCCGGTACCAGGCGCCAGCCAGACGCGCGCGATCGCATTTTTGCGGCGGCCGGTGGCGTTGTAGTACGTACCTTTCATTTGCTCTCCTTAAGTCTGCTCAAGCAGGGATCGATTACAGGGTGATAGGTTCTGGCTGCTGGGCGGCGTGCGGATGCTCCGGCGAAGCATAGACCTTGAGCTTCCTGAGCATGTGACGCCCCAGGGTGTTGCTCGGCAGCATGCCGCGCACGGCATGACGCACAACAAACTCCGGCTTTTTCTCCATCATGCGCGCGATAGGCGTCTGACGCAACCCGCCGGGATAACCGGTGAAATGGGTGTACTTCTTCTGCTCCATCTTGCGGCCGGTGAGCTTGACCTTGTCGGCGTTGACGATCACGACAAAATCGCCGCAATCCATGTGCGGGGCCCAAATGGGCTTGTTCTTGCCGCGCAGGATCTCTGCGACCTTGCAGGCCAGACGGCCCAAAACCTGCCCGTTCGCATCGATCACGTACCACTTTTGCGTGATGTCGCTGGGTTTCGGGGTAAAAGTCTTCAAGATATTTCTCCTTTATTTTGCCTTAAGCCGAGAAATATAGGAAAAATTCGGCAATTATGCAAGATTTTTCTGCCGATTTCACTTGCTTTTTCAGGAAGATAGGGCAGGGAAGGGTAAAAGTGGCCGTACCGGGGCGAGTCGCAGGGACGGCCGGGCTGCACCAGAGCGTGAAACCCGGCCGTTTGTCAGCCGGCTACAATCCCGCCGTCCAGAGCAACCCGCGATTGATCACGCCGCGGACTTTGCCGGGCAGGCTCCAGCCTTCATAGGGCATGTTGCGGGAGAGAGATTTGAGCCGTTTCGCCGCCACGGTCCAGCTCTCGTCCGGGGAGAAGAAGGTCAGGTTTGCCGGGGCGCCCTCTTTGATGAGCGGCAGGGGCAGATTGAGCACCCGGCGCGGGGCCAGGATCATCTTCTCCAGCGCCTGGTGCAGCGGCAGCACCCCGGCCGCCACCACCTTGGCGAGGATGATGCCGAGCATGGTCTCCAGCCCGAGGATGCCATTCGGCGCAGCGGCAAATTCAACATCCTTCTCCTCGATGCTGTGCGGAGCGTGGTCGGAGGCGATGACATCGATGGTGCCGTCGCGCAGGCCGGCCATGAGGGCCTCCACATCAGCGCGGCTGCGCAGGGGGGGATTCATCTTGAGATTGGTGTCGTACTGTTCCAGCGCCTCCTCGGTGAGAGCCAGGTGGTGCGGCATCACCTCGCAGGTCACCCTGACTCCATTTTCCTTGGCGCGGCGCACCAGCTCAACCCCCTTGGCCGTGGAGATGTGGGCGATATGGATATGTCCGCCGGTGAATTCGGCCAGGGCAACATCGCGGGCGATCATCACCGCCTCGGCAATGTCGGGGATGCCCGGCAAGCCCAGCCGGGTCGACATCCAGCCCTCGTTCATGTGGCCGCCGGCGGCCAGATCGGGCTCCTCACAGTGGTCGATTACCGGCACGCCGAACATGTGCGCATACTCGAGCGCGTGCCGCATCACCGCGGCGCTTTTCACCGGACTGCCATCGTCGGAAAAGGCGACCGCTCCGGCCCGCACCAGCTCGGCCATCTCGGTGATCTCCTTGCCCTCGCGCTTTTTGGTCACCGCCGCAATGGGAAACACCTCGACGAGCTGCTCCTCAGCGCGTTTTTTGAGAAAACGCACCACCTCCTGTTTGTCGCAGGCCGGTTCAGTGTTGGGCATGGCACAGACCGCCGTGATCCCGCCGGCCATGGCTGCCGCGCAGCCGCTTTCCACGGTCTCCTCGTCCTCGCGGCCGGGTTCGCGCAGATGAACGTGCATGTCGATCAGGCCGGGCACGATCACCTGGCCGCGCAGGTCGAGCAGCTCGCCCTCATAATCGGCCGCCAGATCGGCACCCATGCGGGCGATGCGGCCATCGATGATCAAGAGATCCAGGGACTGGCGCTTGCTGCCGGCCAGGTCAAGCACCTCGCCGCCCTGAAGCAGGATTTTGGTGGCTTTTTGCAGGGTTTCCATATCTCTTCCCGAAAAAATGATTTCTCACGGTGGCACAGTGAACACTGAGAAAATCTGCCTCCCGCAGTGGCGCAGAGAGCGCAGAGGTAAAATTAACTCTGAGATATAAGCTTTGTCCGCAGTTTTGCTCTCTTGCGCCTTTGCGTCCTGGCGCGATAATATACTATCCTACACTCTCTTCATTGCCGCTGAGGAGATAGAGCACGGCCATGCGTACCGCCACGCCGTTGGTCACCTGATCGAGGATGACCGAGCAGTCGGCGTCGGCGACATCGCTGTCGAGCTCGACGCCGCGGTTGATCGGACCGGGATGCATGATGGTGATCTCCTTTTTCGCCCGCTTCAGCCGCGGCAGGGTCACCCCGAATTCGGCATGATATTCGCGCAGCGAGGGGAAAAGCCCCGACTCCTGGCGTTCGAGCTGGATGCGCAGCACATTGAGCACATCGGCCCAGGCTATCGCCTCATCGAGGTCATGGGTGACCCGCACCCCGAAGCGTTCGACCTCGCGCGGCAGCAGGGTGCTCGGCCCGCAAAGCAGCACCTCGGCCCCCATCGTCGTCAGGCCGCGGATATTGGAACCGGCGACGCGGCTGTGCGAAATATCGCCGATGATCGCCACCTTCAGGCCGGCCAGTTTGCCGAATTTTTCCCGCAGCGTGAACATGTCGAGCAGGGCCTGGGTGGGATGCTCATGCTGGCCGTCGCCGGCATTGATGATCGCGGCGTTGACGCAGCGGGTGAGGAACAGGGGTACGCCCGCGGCCTGGTGGCGTACCACCACCATGTCGATCTTCATCGCCGCGATGTTGCGGATGGTGTCCTTGAGGGTCTCACCCTTTTTCACCGAGCTGGACGAGGTGGTGAAATTGACCGAATCAGCGGAGAGGCGTTTCTCCGCCAGCTCGAAAGAGATCCGCGTCCGCGTCGAGGGCTCGAAAAAAAGATTGACCACCGTCTGCCCGCGCAGGGTGGGGACCTTGGGAATGGGGCGCTCGAGGATCTCGCGGAAGGTCCGCGCCGTCTCGAGAATAGCGGTTATATCTGCGGCACTGACCCCCTCCAGTCCGAGCAGGTGTTTTTGTTGCAGCGGCATCTATTCGCCCTCCTTCGGTGCTTCAACCAGCAGCACGCAATCCTCGCCATCGGTCTCCTTCAACCGCACCTGCACCTCCTCCCCGATCGATGTGGGAATGCTCTTGCCGACGTAATCGGCGTGGATCGGCAGCTCACGGTGGCCGCGGTCGACCAGAACCGCGAGCTGGATTGCCGCCGGCCGGCCGAAATCCATCAGGGCATCCATGGCCGCGCGCGAGGTGCGCCCGGTGAAGAGCACATCGTCGACGATGACCACCGGAATGTCATCGATCTCGAAAGGAATATCGGTGACCTGCACCACCGGCTGGCGCAATCGCTTGCGGAAATCGTCGCGGTAGAGGGTGATGTCGAGCACGCCATAGGGCACCCGCACCCCCTCCAGCTCCTCGATGCGCTTGACGATGCGCTCGGCGACATAGGCCCCGCGCGTGCGCACCCCGACGATGGCGATCTCGTGCACTCCGTGGTTGCGTTCAATGATCTCAAAGGCGAGGCGAGAGATGGTGCGCTTCAGCCCCTCCTTGTCGATGACCACCGCCTTGATTTTTACGTCCATTCTTTCACCCAACTATTTTAATTAAATCCACCTGATAGTATTGAGGCGAGAAAACCAATTTCCCGCGCAGAGGCGCCAGGACGCAGAGAATAACAAGATCCTGCTCTGCGTCTCTGCGTCTTCACGCGAACTGGTTTTGCTTGGTGACCTCCAAGCCTTTGTGAGAGACTGCTTCTCCTGGTTTTCTCTAGAACAACGACGGCTCGCGGTCGCGGATCACCATATGGTGGCTGCCGTCGATGAGCACCTCGACCGGCCGCGGCCTCGCGTTATAGTTGCTGGTCAGGGTATAGCCGTAGGCTCCGGCGGTCATCACCGCCAGATAATTGCCGCGTTCCATGCGCTCCAGCTCGCGATCCTTGGCAAGAAAATCGCCCGACTCGCAGATCGCCCCGACCACATCGACCGTCTCCACCTCCGACCCGCCGGCCTGCAGGGGCAGGACAGCGTGGTAGGCGCCGTAAAGCGAGGGCCGGATGAGATCGCTCATGGCAGCGTCGACGACGAGGAACTTTTTACCCTTGGTCTCCTTGCGGTAGAGCACCTGACTCAACAAAACTCCGTTGGGCCCGACGATCGAGCGGCCCGGCTCGAGCAGAATCTCGCAGCCCAGAGGCTGGAGAACCGGAATCACCTGCGCCGCCATCTCCTCCGGCTCCATGTACCAGGGCGAGCCCTGGTAGTCCAGAACCCGGGTATAATCGACGCCAAGGCCGCCGCCCAGATCGACATGCTCGAAGCGGATCCCCTCACCGCCCAGATCGACCACGAAAGCGGCCAGGGTCTCGGCCATGCGGTGGTAGGGGTCGCTCTTTTTGATCATCGAGCCGATGTGGCAGTGGACCCCGACGATTTTCAGGGATTTCTGCTCCGCGGCCCAGAGGTAGGCCGCGCGCGCTTCGTCCAGGGCGATGCCGAACTTGTTGGCGCTCTTGCCGGTGGTCAGATAGGGATGGCCCTCGATGTCGATGTCGGGATTGATGCGCAGGGCGATCGGGGCGGTCATGCCCATCTCCGCGGCCAGGCGGGCGGTCACTTCCAGCTCCTCACGCGACTCGACGTTGAGGGCGAGGATGCCAGAGCGGATGGCGAAGCGGATCTCGGCATCGGTCTTGCCAACGCTGGCGAAGACGATGCGCTGCGCCGGGAACCCCGCCGCCAGGGCCTGGGCGAGCTCGCCGCCTGAGACCACATCGGCCCCCGCTCCCAGCTCCGCCATAAGTTTGAGCAGAACGGGATTGGCGTTGGCCTTGAGGGCATAGCAGACCAGATGGGAAGCGCCGGCAAAGGCAGCGTCGATGCGGGTATAGTTGCCGGTGATGCCGGCCTTGCTGTAGACATAGGCCGGGGTGCCGTAATGGCTGGCCACTTTTGCCAGATCGGTATCTTCGCAGAACAAACGGTTGTCGCGGTAGGAATAGGGGATCATAGCGTGCTTCTCCATAGGGGTATGGTCGAGCCTGCGGCCTCCTCCCGGGCGGGAGGCGGAGATCAGGCTCACAAAACGGTCGTCAGCGGTCGTCTTGCCAAACGGCCGGCCTGGATAAAAAAAGAGCGATGGAGGTGTGATCCATCGCTTGAGAGTCAGTAATCGATGCCGACGGCGCGCCGGGCCGCCTGCAAATAGTGCGCAGCCACAGAGCGGGCCTTTTCAGCCCCCTGTTTCATGATGCGGTGCACCTTTTCCGGATCGCGCGCCAGCTCGTCGCGCCTTGCGCGGTAGGGGGCAAAATAGTTCCAGACCACCTCGGCCAGTTCTTTCTTCACCTCGCCGTATTTGAGTCCCGGCGCCAGGTAGCGGGCGCGCAGTTCCTTCCTGCCGGCTTCATCGAGAAAGAGCGAATAGATGGCGAAGAGGTTGCAGGTATCCGGGTTCTTGGGCGCCTCGACCGGGGTGGCATCGGTGACGATCGACATCACTCGCTTCTTCATCACATTCTGCGGACTGAAAATGTCGATGGTGTTGCCGTAGGATTTGGACATCTTTTGGCCGTCGAGGCCGGGCACCATCGCCACTGAATCGGGGATATCCGGCTCAGGCACGACAAAAACCTCGCCGTAGGTCTGGTTGAAGCGGATGGCGATGTCGCGGGTCATTTCGAGGTGCTGTTTCTGGTCCTTGCCGACCGGGACGATATCCGCCCCGTAGAGGAGGATGTCGGCGGCCATCAGCACCGGATAGGCGAAGAGGCCATGGTTGGCCGGGATGCCCTTGGCCAGCTTGTCCTTATAGGAGTGGCCACGCTCGAGCAGGCCCATGGGGGTGACATTGGAGAGCAGCCAGGTCAGTTCGGTCACCTCCGGCACATCCGACTGGACGTAGAAATAGGACTTTTCCGGGTCGATGCCAAGGGCGAGAAAATCGCAGCAGGCATCGAAAGTGTTGTCACGCAGCTTTTGCGCATCAAAGACGGAGGTCAGCGCGTGGAGATTGACAACGAAACAAAAGAGTGTGTGGTGCTCCTGATAGTCGATCATTCGCTTCATCATGGCGAAATAGTTGCCGAGATGGAGGTTGCCGGAGGGCTGGATGCCGGAGAGGACGCGCAAGGGATTCTTCCTTGATTGGTTGGCGGCTTTTCAATTCCTTAAAAATACAGTTTTTTTCGCAGCCAATCAAGAGAAAAGAGGGCGGTATATCGGCGGAAATGGCAGGAATTTTCATTTAAGGGAAGCGAAAAAAATCTGCGAAGGAACGCTGCTCTCACCTGCACACAGCGCAGGCGCATTTACCTGCTCCCGGGCCATGGCCGCGGCCTGCCATACCCCTTGTCCCGCCGGGCTTTGGATTTCCTGCCGGAGGTCGATCCCGGCCTGAAGCCGGACAAACCGACCGGGTTCGCGTTCATGAATCCGGTCAGTCCTGTCATCCCGGAGATGATCTGGCTGCCGTGTGAAGTAAACCCGTAACCGATATGCAGTTCCGCCCTGGCATTTTCAATCGCCGTCACCGGGATCGCATGGATGTCCGTGCACCGGTGATCAGCAATGATCGCCTGGGCTTGTGCGCTGGAAATGATCGCAGTCGACAGCATGATGCAAATGACGAAAAGCCTCTTCATTCGCCCTCTCCTCTCATCGTCAGGATTGCCCTCAGCAAGACAGCAGCAGTAATCGTCTCTCTCTGCATAACACCCCACCATCCCGCGAAAATCAGGGAGAATGAGCAGAGAATTCATTTCCGAGGAGTGGGTTGAAAACACCTCCTGTCGGCCGGCGTGGTCACCTGCAACCCGTTCTTCCCGGCCAGGGCCTCATGATTGGCGGAGTCCCGGGCTACTCCGGTTTTTCGCTGGCTCGCGCCTTCACATCCTCAACTATCCGCTTCCAGTGCGGCGCCAGGAACGGCGGATTCTGCATGCTATCCAGGACATATGATCGGTTCGCGCGCGACAGGTCCAGCACCGCGGTGATCATCTCTTCCTGGTGCTGGCCCGCCTCAGCCAGCGGCAGGCCGTTGGGTTCGCGGATGAACGACCACCCGCTCGACATCTGCTTGCCATCCGGCGACAGGCCGACTGTATTCGCCACGCAGTGGAAGATCTTCGAGTTCGGGCCGATCGGCTGCTGCGCCCGCCCCGACGTCCGCTTCCACCACACATCCTCGATTTCGTCGGAACTGCACGACGGGTGAAAGAGAATCTGCGCTCCGGCCATGGCCGGGAGCCGATAGAGTTCGGGGTGCCGCCCGTCCCGGCAAATGATGAGCGTGCAGAGGACGCCGTCGATCTCGAACAGGGCGAGCTTGTCTCCGCCGCGGCAGTACTTTTTCTCGTCGCGGCCGGCCATGTTGACCTTTGCGTATTCGTAGACAATCTCGCCCTTCGGGCTGATAACATGCGCCAGGTTCAGAAAACGGTCTTTCGTCTTCCGGATCGTCCCCATGATCGTCCAGATCCCGCGCTGTGCGGCCGCTGCGCACCCCTGGCGCAGCGCATCGTCCACCGCCTCGGGATCAAGCCCGGTCGCATAGGGGAAATAGTAGCTCGTCAGGTTGGCCTCCGGGAACAGCACCACCCGGCTGCCTGCGTCGGCGGCCGCGTGAATGTAGTGCAGAGCCCGCGCCAGGTTGACCTCCAGCGGCCTGGCCCAGTGGAGCTGAACGCATGAGACTTGAAGCGCCGTAGGGGCCATTTCGTCCTCCTTTCTCCGCAGCAGAGGGGGCTGCTGGGTTCATTGTTCACCGCGGCCCCCCTGACATTGGACCGTTAACTGCTCACTCCCCAGCCTGTGCGGCAACCGCCGCTGTCTTCTCAGCGCTGCCGCCAGCCGTTGCGGGTGGCGGACAGGAAATTTTAATTTGCCGATGGATAGATGGATGGATAGACAGCAATTAATAAATTTACAGGAATTGTCAGGAAATCTGATGTTACTGGGGATCATATAAATTATGGACAGGAAAAATGATTTTCCCGGAGGTTAAAAATCGAGGAATTTATCCTCTGGCAAGCGCCTGCTACCCGGTCATTCCCCCATTTTCAAAGCGCCAACCCCTTGTCCGCCACCATTACCGTTTCTTACCTGCCGGCAAATTAGCCAAAAGAGAGCTGTAGTGCAAGCAATTTTTTAAATAGCAC
>ENA-UOWO01002611-UOWO01002611.1-activated-sludge-metagenome-genome-assembly--contig:-NODE-2611-length-22093-cov-5.996415_pt1 | contig 22093 bp, 12 predicted proteins | sample MGYA00238148_ERZ761564 | MGnify/ENA primary metagenome ERZ761564 (study PRJEB28885, sample SAMN05720194) | activated sludge metagenome | isolation source: Anaerobic digester | place: USA... | reverse complement strand
CCGCCCGTGCTCCTGAGCCAGCGTCAACGCCAGGGCCAGGGCGTCGGCCGCATCGGGTGGCGGCAGTTCGGTCAGATGGAGCAGGCGCTGCACCATCTTGGCAACGGCCGGCTTGCCGGCGGCGCCGTACCCGACAATCGCCTGCTTCACCTTGCGCGGCGCAATCTCGTAGATGTCGAGCCCGCCCTCGGCCGCGGCCAGAAGGCTCGCCCCTCGCGCCTCGCCCATGAGCAGCGCGGTCTGGAGGTTCTGGGCGAAAAACAAGCCCTCGATCGCACACGCACCCGGCTGATGCCGCGCGATCACCTCGCGCAAAACCATCGCAATCCGCGCCAGACAACGCGAGCGCTGCCACGCGGCCGGGCATCGGATCACTCCCAGCGCAAGCGCTTCCGGTCCCGGACGCGCCGTGCGAATCACTCCGTACCCGGTCCCGCGCAGAGAAGGATCGATCCCCAGGATGACCGGGGGCGGATTCGGGCGAGTCGAGGGTGTCGGCGCGGGCATTTGCTCAGCCGCGCGACGGCCGGTCGCCAACCGGTCCTGCATTTGTTCGAATTGCCGTTTGCTGACGCCCACGGCGCGAGCCTGCCAGAATGGCGGGGTTGCTGTCGAGGTCCGGCGTCTGGAATCCATGCCGCTTCGCGGCCAGTTGAAACCCAACCGCACCTCGCATCTGGAAGGCGCACGCCCCCAGGGGGGCAACATTGTCTTTCTGGACGGCCACACCGAATGGCGCAAATTCCCCACGATGGTCGTTCGCACCACCGTCGAGCCGGAGTTCTGGTGGCGAGGAGTTCCCGCGATTCCGGGCGCGGCTCCGAACGGCGCCGGGCGATCGCGCCGAAAACGCTTGTCCAATGTTGCCGCGCCTGCGTGGATAGGCGGGATTGAAGGCGCTCGAAACGCGAACCGTACTGACTGCATGGCCGACAGACTGACCCCCAACGAGCGCATGCGCCGGGCGCTGGAACGTCAACCGGTGGACCGTCTGCCGGTGCAAACCAACTACACCGCCGCGATGGGGGCCAAGCTCGCCGCTTGCTTCCAGTGCGCCTCGAGCGCACTGCCCGCCCGACTGGACAATCATCTGCTCCGCCTGGATGTTACGCACGCTCCGCGCCTCAGCCCCGATGGCCGGGTGTGGTTCGATTGGTGGGGCGCGGGTTGGGGCACCGAAACGGAGGGTTACTGGCACGCGCATGCGCCGCTGGCGGACGCCACTGACCTGGCGGCCTATCCGTGGCCCAACCCGCATGCGCCGGATTTGCTGGCGGACGCCGAACGGGCCATCGCCGCGGATCAGGGGGAGCACTTCGTGGCGCCGAATTTCGGCTTCGCACTGTTCGAGCGGGCGTGGTCGCTGAGGGGATTCGATCTCCTGCTGATGGGCATGGTGGACCGGCCCGCTTGGGTGGAAGACCTGTTGGACCGGATCACGGAAATCCAAATCTCGCTGGCCCGCCGGTTTGTGGCCCTGGGACGCAACGAACATGGGGAGGCGCCACCTTCAACGCAGCTCGGAAACTTGACTTGGCCGCAACACATTTCGCCGGTCGAGGATTCTCGAGGCGCTGTGGACGGCGGCTATTTTGGCGATGACTACGGGGCGCAACGCGGACTGCTGTTCTCGCCCAAGCTCTGGCGGGCGATGATCAAACCGCGGCTGGCGCGCATGTTCGCCGTGTTTCGCGAGGCGGGCTTGCCGGTCATGCTTCATTCCGATGGCGACATTTGGCCGATCCTGCCCGACCTCGTGGACATCGGTTTGACCTGCCTGAATCCCGTTCAGCCCGAGGTGCTCGAGCACACGCGGCTCTGTCGCGAATTCGGCCAGCATCTGAGTTTCTACGGCGGCATCTCGACTCAGGAAGTGCTGCCCAAGGCGACACCCGCCGAGGTTCGCGCCGCCACACGCGCGTGCATCCGGCATCTGGCGCCGGACCGGACGGGCCTGATCCTCGGCCCGTCACACCGGATGCAGTCGGACATTCCCATGGAAAACGTCGTGGCGATGCTCGAAGCGTTTCCAGCAAACTCAGCCCGCTCATGAAAAGAGGATTGTTCCCGAGGTGGCTGCCCCCTGTTCACGTCCTGGCCGCTTCATGGCCCTTTTGCGGGGCTGCGGATGCGGCAACCCCGTTCTCCCTTGTCCAAGAATCCAAGCCCCACATGAAACCTATCCTGACTTGTTCCGTTCTGCTCGCAGCCAGTCTGGCCTTTGCCGCCGACCCAGACGCTCCCGACAGTGCGCCTCAAGGCGCGAACCTCGCCCTCGTCGCCACCGCCACCACTTCCTTCGTCTCGGGCCACGAGACGATCGCGGCGCTGAACGACGGCTTCACCCCGACGAACTCGAACGACAAGCGCAACGGCGCCTATGGCAACTGGCCCCGACGCGGCACGCAGTGGGTGCAATACGACTGGGCGCTGCCCATCTCCACCGCTCGGTTGGACGTCTATTGGTTCGACGACCATGGCGGCGTGCGCCTTCCCAAGGCCTGCCGGCTGAAGTATTGGGACGGGAGCGCGTTCGTGGATTTGCCGGGCGGCGGCGGCCTCGGACTCGATGAGAATCGTTTCAACACCGCCACCTTCCCGGAAATCACCACCGCCAGGCTGCGTTTGGAGTTCGACGGGAACGGCGACAGCTCGACCGGCATCCTCGAATGGCGCGTCCATGACTCCGGCAAGTCCCCGAACTTCCCGCCCACCGTCAGCGCCGGCGTGGATCGCGCCGTCGTGCAGCCGGGCGAAACCTGGTTGAACGGCAGCGTGAAGGACGACGGCAAGCCCAAGCCCGCGCCGACGGTGAAGTGGAGCATGGCTTCCGGACCGGGCAAGGTCACTTTCGCCAATGCCAGCGCGCCTGAGACCACAGCGGGCTTCTCGGCGGCGGGCGATTACGTCTTGAAGCTCACCGCGGACGACGGCCAGTCAGGTGCGTCCTGCGAAGTGCATGTCACCGCCGTGGCCAGGCCGCCGATGCCGCCGTTGAGCCCGGTCTGGACGACGCCGTACCGGGCGAGCAGCCCGTTCTGGCGTCCGCGCCTGAAGAACCTGATCGTGACCTGGATCCCGCATTGCGTGCGACAGTGCGAGGATTCCGAGGTGAAGGAAGGCGGCATCGGGAATTTTGTCCAGGCTGCCAGGAAGCTCGCCGGACAGCCGGGCGCGAAACACACCGGCGCCGTGTTCGCCAACACCTGGGTTTACAACACGCTCGAGAGCATGTGCATCGCGCAGATGCTCGATCCGCAGGGCGATGCCGAGATTGCCGCCGCCCAGTCCAGCCAGCGCCGGACCATCGAGGATTGGGTGGCCAAGATACTCTCGGCGCAGGAACCGGACGGCTATATCCTCACACAATACACGATCGAGGGCCAACGCCGCTGGTCGAACAAACACGACCACGAGGACTTCCAGGCCGGGCATTTCATCGAGGCCGCCATCGCGCACCACGTCATGTCCGGCGGCAAGGACCCGCGGATGTTCGACGCCGCGAAGCGCCTCGCCGATTGCTGGGTGCGCAACATCGGTCCTGCGCCCAAGCGCGCCTGGTATCCCGGCCACCAGGAAATGGAAATGGCGCTTGTGAAGCTGGCCCGTTACGTCGAGCAGACCGACGGCCCCGGCTCCGGCACGGCCTACATCGACCTGGCGAAGTTCCTCCTCGATTCGCGCAAAGATGGCGACGAATACGACCAAAGCCACGCGCCCGTCACCCGCCAATACGAAGCCGTCGGGCATGCCGTCCGCGCGCTTTACTCGTACGCCGGCATGGCGGATGTCGCGATGGAGACCGGCGACACCGATTACCAAAGCGCCGTGCAGTCGCTCTGCAACAGCGTCGTGAATAGGAAGTACTATGTCACCGGCGGCATCGGCAGCGGCGAAACGTCCGAGGGCTTCGGCAAAGAGTTTTCGCTGCCGAACAACTCCTATTGCGAGTCGTGCGCGAACTGCGGCCAGTTGCACTTCCAGAACAGGCTCCAGATGACCTGGCGCGACGGCCGGCACATGGACCTGGCCGAGGAGACGCTCTTCAACGCCATACTCGGCGGTGTGGACCTCGACGCGCAGAACTACACGTACACCAACCCGCTCGACTCGAGCGCCCAGCGCTACAAATGGCACGTCTGCCCGTGTTGCGTCGGCATCATCCCGCGCACGCTGCTGAGCCTGCCGACCTGGACTTACACCAAGGGCAAGGACGCGATCTATGTGAACCAATTTGCCGGCAGCACCGTGACCGTGGAGAACGTCGCCGGCACGTCGGTGCAGCTCACGCAGACCACCGATTACCCCTGGAACGGCAAGATCGAGTTGGAAGTGAATCCCGCCACATCGAAGACTTTCACCCTGAACATCCGCGTGCCGAACCGCCAGACCAGCCTGCTCTACACCAATACGCCCAGCGTCGAGGGACTGCTCTCGGTCGCGGTCAACGGGAAGTCCGTGAAGCCGAAGATCGAGCGCGGCTATGCCATCCTCGACCGCACCTGGAAAGCCGGCGACACGGTCGAGTGGGAAGTGCCACTGGCGGTCCAGCGCGTCGTGGCCGACCACCGGATCGTGGCCAATCGTGGCCGCGTCGCCCTCCGCTACGGCCCCCTGATCTACAACATCGAAAGCGTGGACCAGGACGTGAATGCCGTGCTGCCCTCGTCCGTGCCACTCGCCGCCGAGTGGATGCCGGACTTGCTTGGCGGCGTGCTTGTGATCAAAGGCCAGTTTGCCGACGGCAAACCGCTGTTGGCCATTCCCAACTACGCCCGGCTCAATCGCGGCGGACGATCCGTTGTCTGGATCAAGGACCGATGAGATTCGGCATCCGCTCCGCCAGCACCGCGTTCTATGCGTTGGCTCGCACAAGCCACGCCGCCACAATCCCTCCTCTCCACTGGACGCGCGGACTGTTTGGCTGCCGGGCATTGGGCGCGGAACAACGACCATGACGATTCCTCCCGATCGCAGCGGCGAGATCACCCGTTGCTTCCAACATCGTTTTGCCGCGTCTCCCACCCACTGGTGCCGCGCGCCCGGGCGCGTGGACCTGATGGGCAGCCACACGGATTACAACCTCGATCCCGTGACGAAGGCGCTGCTCTGCCAGCGGGCGGAGGACCATTTCGTGGGCGTCAACTGCGGCATCCTCGATCAGTACACCTCCTGCGCGGGCCAGGAAGGCTGCGCCCTGTTGCTCGATTGCCGGGACTTGTCAAGCCGGCCCGTCAGGCTCGTCGAGGGTATTCAGGTCGTGATCTGCGACACGAAATCGAAACGCCAACTGGCGAATTCCGAGTATGGCCTGCGCCGCGCCCAGTGCGAGGACGGCGCGCGTCGGCTCGGCCTGCGCGCGCTGCGGGAGATTTCAGTAGAGGAGTTGCACCGGCGCGAACAGGAGTTGCCGGCCGAGGTCGCCAAGCGCTGCCGCTTCATCGTCGAGGAAGATCAGCGTGTGCTCGGACTGGCGGCCGCGTTGCCGGCGTTCGACCGCGCGGCCATCCGCGAACTCACGGCCGCTTCGTTTCGGGGCGCGTGCGAGTTGTACGAAATCGGAGCGCCGGCCATGCACGTCATGATGCAAGCGATGCTCGCCGCTCCCGGAGTCATCGGCGTGCGACAGGCCGGAGCGGGTTTCGGCGGCTGCATGGTCGCGTATGTCGAGAAAGGCAGCGCGGATGCTTTCGCGGCCTTTGTGGGCAAGAGCTACTTCGCCGCCACGGACACCCACCCGGAAGTCGACCTGGTCAAGGCGGCAGCGGGCGCGGGAGTGATGGCACAACCATGAAATGTCAAAATCATGCCCAGATCTCTATGATCCTGCCTCTTCACCGTCTTGCGAGTGCGCTGTTGCTGTCTCTTGCCGTTTCAGCATTCGCCTCCGATCACTTGCGCCCGCCGGCCGTGCCGATCGTGACCCACGATCCGTACTTCAGCATCTGGTCCCCGGCGGACACGCTGACCGACGCGGACACGATCCACTGGACCGGCAAGCCGCATCGGCTCACGAGCTTGGTGCGGATTGATGGGAAAGCGTTTCGGCTGATGGGCACGAGTCTGGCCCACGTGCCCCCGCTGCCCCAGACCTGGCAGCGGGTCAGCCCAACACAAACACATTACGGATTTGCCGGGGAGGGAGTCGTCGTCGCGCTTGATTTCATGACACCAGCCCTGCCGGAGGATACGGACTTGCTCGCGCGACCGGTTGGCTACGTGACTTGGAGCCTCGAATCGACTGATGGCAAGCCCCACGCAGTCCAACTGTACTTCGATGCCGCAGCCGAGATTGTTGTCAACGAGCCTCGGCAAGAAGTCGTTTGGGCGCGGGAAGACATCGGCGATCTGGTCGCCGTCAAGGTGAGGTCCAGTGATCAACCGATTCTTGAGAAAAAGGGAGACGATCTTCGCATCGACTGGGGCTCTCTCTATGTCGCGGCTGAGAGGACCAGTGCGGAATCCGTTGTTGCCTCGCTCCAGAGTTGCCGAGAGACCTTCGTTTCCGGCGGCTCGCTGCCCGGAGCAATGGACCGGCGGATGCCCCGCGCTGCCAGCGACGACACACCAGTGGCCGCGTTTGCCTTCGATCTGGGCAAGACCTCCGAGCACCGCACACGCTACCTCATGCTGGCCTACGACGACGAGTTTTCGATCCGGTATTTCCGGCAGAACCTCCGCCCTTATTGGCGGCGCAACGGTTGGCAGGCCGTCGATTTGCTCAAGGCCTCTGCCGCCGACTACCAGTCGCTGCTCAAACGCACGACTGGGTTCGACAGGGAGTTATGCGAGGCTCCTCGCAGCGACTTGATGAACGCAGGCGGCGTGAAGTACGCCCAACTGTGCGCGCTCGCCTATCGCCAGACGCTCGCCGGCAACAAACTCTGCGCCGATGCCAACGGCCAGCCGCTCATGTTCCCCAAGGAGAATTTCTCGAACGGCTGCATCGGCACGGTCGACCTCCTCTTTCCCCAGGCGCCGTTCTTCCTCGTCTTCAGCCCCGCGCTCACCAAGGCAATGCTGGTGCCGATCCTCGATTATGCCGCGTCGCCGCGCTGGCCCTATCCTTACGCGCCGCATGATCTCGGCACGTACCCGCACGCGACCGGCCAAGTCTATGGCATGGGTGGCAAGGACGGCGACCGCATGCCGGTCGAGGAAAGCGGAAACATGCTTATCATGCTCGCCGCGCTGGCCAGGCACGAAGGCAGCGCCGACCTCGCCAGACCGTACTGGCCCATGCTGACCCGGTGGGCGGATTACCTGATCAGGGAAGGGCTCGATCCGGCAAACCAGCTTTGCTCCGCCGACATGTTCGGACATTTACCGCGCAACGCGAACCTCGCCCTCAAGGCCGTCATCGGCATCGGCGCCTTCGCGCAACTCTGCGAATTGGCGGGCAAGCCCGACGACGCAAAGAAGTATCGCGCCATCGCTCAGGACTACGCCGCCAGGTGGCAGGACCTCGCCAAGGGTGACGGACGGACGATCCTCGCCTACGGCCAGCCCGACACCTGGGCGATGAAACACAACCTGATCTGGGACCGCGTGCTGGGGCTGAATCTCTTCCCGCAGTCCATCGGCGACGCCGAGATCGCCTGGTATCTCGAGGTGCAGAAGACATACGGCCTGCCCGTCGACAACCGCACTGACACCTGCCTCATCGACTGGGCGCTCTGGAGCATCGCCCTGGCGCGCCGCGCCGCAGACTTCCAGGCGTTGCTCGAGCCCATCTGGCGATACGCCAACGAGACGCCTGCACGCGTGCCGCTGTCGGATTGGTTCGTCACCTCGGACGCAAACAGGCGAGGTTTCCAGGCGCGTCCGGTGGTCGGTGGCATCTTCATCAAGATGCTCGCCGATTCCGCGATGTGGCAGAAGTGGGCGAAGCGCGGGGCCAACACCAGCAGTCCGTGGGCCCCGATTCCGGTTGGCGGCGAGGCGAAGGAAGTCGTGCCGACCGCCCGGACCGCGCAAGTGAATTGGCGCTATACGCTCGAGGAACCGCCCGCCGATTGGACAAAACCCGGTTTCGACGACTCCGCCTGGAAGGAAGGCCCGGGCGGGTTCGGCACCCAGGGCACGCCCGGCGCCATCATCGGCACCGAATGGAACACGAAAGCGATCTGGCTGCGCCGCGAGTTCACCCTGCCCGACCGTCCTCTGAAGCACCCGCGTCTGCTCATCCTCTACGACGAGGACCCTGCGGTTTATCTGAATGGCGTGCTCGCCGCGAAACTCGCCGGTTGGACCGGCGACTACGAGGAGGCGGACATTGCGCCCCCCGCGCTCGCCCGGCTCAAGCCCGGCAAGAACCTCATGGCCGTTCGCGCCAGCCAAACCTGGGGCGGGCAGAGCATCGATGTGGGACTGGCCGAGGATGACACGCCGCCGACCGGCCTCGACTTCCACGGGGATTCGCGCCATCCTCCCCGCAACCGATCATGAAGGGCCGTCCGAAAGTGGGAGCCGTGGGCGAACAGAAGTTCGTCGTGGAAGCCAAGCATGCCATCGATTTCGCCGACGGCGGAATGCCGCCTGTGCTGTGCACGCCCTGGCTGATTTGGTTCCTGGAACACGCCGCGCGCGAGGCCGTCCTCCCCTGCCTCGAGGTCGGCGAGAGCACCGTCGGTCTCGAGATCGAGGTGCGTCATGTCGCGCCTACACCCCTGGGCCACATCGTCACCTGTGCGGCTCGCGTGATCCATGTGGATGGGGCGCGCATCACCTTCCAGGTCGAGGCTCATGACCAGACGGAACTCATCGCCCGGGGGGTGCACCGGCTCCAGGTGATCCGCGTGGCCGGCTTCGCCAAGCGAGTTCAGCAGAAGGCCGCTCCCCGGTGATGCGACCACACGGTTGCACCAGATCGAAGTCGCCGCTGGCCAGCATGGGCCAGTAGGGGAGGCGGGTATTCTGGAACCAGTAGCATCCACCCCACTGACGGTAGTCGGGTTCGAACTGGCCCGGCACCTCGACGGTGAAGAGCGAGCCGTTGAACTTGATCGGCAACGCGCCGTGTCCGGCACAGGCCTGGAGGAAGCGCTGAAGGGTGTAGCCGCGCGTCACGATCTCGTGCTCCGGCGCCGTCGGCGGCTGGGTCTGCCCCGAGGCGACCATCTGGCCATCGAGATAGAGTTTCTTCTCGCCAGTGCGCGCATCAAAGACACCGGCCACGTGCGACCAGCGGTTGGTGGGCAGCTTGGCGTCGGCCGGCCAACTCGACATGGACGACCGGGCGATGGGCATCGACCCACACGCGGACACCGACCGGCGCATCCGCTTCGCCGGCGCGGATGGCGATCTCGCCGGCGCGCAGCTTGAGTTCCTGATGGAAGGGCGCGCCCTGGCGGAAGGGATTCGGTTCGAGATGGACGCGGACCCGGCCCAGCTTGAGCAGTTCGTCCTTGTGATCGCGGGCATCGGACTTGCTGATGTAGAAAAGCAGGTCGCCGTCCGCCTCGACCCAAGGCTTCAGCGCGAGGTCGCCGTTGCGCAAAGGCATCGAGCCGGACGCGTTCGTGCTCGGGGTGGACCAGACGACGTTGCAGGCATCGAGCAGATGCGGCGCGCCGACGCACAGGCCAGAAGCGGCGACCGTCAGCGCCGCGGAGAGGAGCGCGGGTGTGTTCATGGATTGTGTGAGCTAACGAGGGGCGACGAGGCCGTCGCCACTCCGGACAGGTTCGTCGGCGAAACGCACCGACCACCGGACTTCGCGATTCGCGGGAGCGCCCAGGGTGACGCGGACCAGCCCGCCATCCTCCTTCAGAGACGCCGTCGCACTCGCTTCGCGGTCGGCTGAGGCGGCGTCCACGGCCACCGGTTTCCACACCCCGCGCGTCGAGGCCAGGGCAATGCGCAGTTCCGTCGGGTCGCCCCCCACCACCTTGCATGTCCCCGAGAGAACCGGCTGGGTCCATTGGTCCGCCCCCACATCGACGAAACACTGGGTGATGTGACGGGAGGTGCCGAGGAGTTGGGGACGGTCGCGGAGCGGGGCCAGCGCGACGATGCCGCAGCCCGAGGGCGGGAGTTCGACTGAGAGGGTAGCGCCCTCGATGGGGACGCGTCCGCCGCTCCAGTAGTCCAGGCCGACGAATTGTGCGCCGGCGGTTTCAAGGCCGAGTTGTTCGAGTTTGACGCTGGCGGTGATGGGCTTGCCGGCGTCCCAGTTGAAGAGGCCCACCACGTGGCGCTGTCCGTCGGTCAAATGCCAGACCCGGGCGGGCATGTTCTCGAACAGGTCGAGCGGACGGGCTGCCAGGCCGGTGTTGGGCATCGACCGCTTGATGCAGTCGAGGCGGTCGGCGGGCAGCCCGGGCAGCCATTCGCTGACCAGATTCAGCGAGCCGGAAACGGCGATCCACGACGCGAAGGAGCGGGCCTGGGTCAGGGTCAGCGGCGCGCGGACCATCAGGCAATCGGGATCGTTGTGCCACAGGCGGTTGTGGAGGAAGTAGAGGCGGGTGCCGAGATGAAAGTTCGGCAGGACCGCGCCCCAGTCGGCGCCGGTGTCGGGACCGATCCGCATCGCGTCCACCAGGCCGATGGAACCTCCCATCGAACGGAAGTTCTGGGCCACGTTGCAGGCGGCGATGTAGGTGTCCGGCCCCGCCGCGGCGCGCAGGGCGCGAAGCCCGGCGCGATACGCTTCGAGGTTGGTCTGGTAAGGATCGCCAAACACGGCATCGCCAAACTGGTCGTCCACGTAGGCCGTGCCCGGGTAGGTGCATTTGGCCGCCAGACCGCACCACATCGCGTCCGGCTTCAGGTAACGGTATCCCCAGTCCCGCGTGATCCGGAGGACCGCGTCGGACAGAAAGGCGCGGGCCTCGGGCCGGGTCATGTCAAGGCACCAACCGGCCCAGAGCACTTCGTACAAGGAACCGTCCGCCTTCTTCACGAACCAGTCCTGATGGTCGCGGAACAACGGATCGCGCGGGTCCCACGAGAAGGGGGTGAACCACAACCCCGGACGCAGTCCATGGCGGGCGAGTTGGTCGGCGTTGGCCTTCATGCCGGACGGATAGGGGCCTTTGGGATCGTGCCGGGTGAAGTTGCCGGTGGGGCCGCTCCCGATGATTCCGCCCTTCTTGATCGCAGGCCCCTGCCACTGGTCGTCCACCAGAATCGTGTCGAATCCGTATCGGGTCAGCTCCTTCGCGCAGAACGCGGCGAGTTCGGCCAACGCCTTTTCGTCGGACGCACCGCCATGCGGCTGCGAATACCAGGTGCAGTAGCCGTTGGGAATCCGCGGCAGCATGATCCGGTGCGCCCCGGCAATGGCGTCGGCGTAGGCCTCGAGCCCGCGCCGCGCGTCGGCAAACCGCCCGAAGACAAACGCGTCGGTGACGACCCGCTGCCCGGGCTTGAGGCGCAGGCGTCCGAACTCGAGCCGGGCCGTAATGACGAGCCCCGAGGCGTTGGTGCGACTGTGGACACTGCCGCTGCCGCGTTCCTGGGTGAGCCAACCGCCCACCGCGCCGTCGGTGGCGTCGGGACGGGCCACGCCCAGGAACAAGTAGCTCGCTGCGGGCGCCTCGGCCCCTTTCAAGCCGTCCACACCCAGCGTGCGGTACGCCGAGGCGGGTGCGTCGAGGGGCATTTCCCGAATGAACTCGATCGTGCGGACCTCGCGGTCGGCGGCGCCCGGGTTGCGGAGTTCGCGCCGGTAGGTTGTGAATGGCGTTCCCGCCAGCGGTTCGATCAGGTCAATGTCGCCATCCGGGCGCGGTATCCGTTCGCCGGCGTCCGAGGCGGCAAGAGGCGACAGCAGAAGGGCAAAAGCGACGGCGTGAAGTGTGGCATTCATGGTTCGACGGGTTCGCAGCAGATTTCATCCATTGAGGACATCGGCGTTCATGCCGTCAGGTACGCGCTCGGGAACTTCCATGGCGCGCGGTATTCCGGAATCGCCCGACGGGTCGCTTCGTCGTCCCCAACGATGCGCTCGGTTTCCGGATCGAAGCGGATCGAGCGGCCCAACTGCAGGGAGAGCAGGCTGAGCACAATCGGCACATCCACCTTGACGTGGTGGAACACGCTGCAACTGGGCTGCTGACGCGACCTGATGCAGTCGAGCCACTCGCGTTCCTGGCCGGGGGAAGGAGGGATGGACATTGGCGGAACGGGCTTGCCCTTGAGGGCTTCACCCTCGGGCACCAGTGTCGAGGCGCCGAGGTAATCGGCGTAGAACGTCCCGTTGGCTCCATGGAAGTAAACCCCCAGACGCGTCCGCGGCTTGGGGTCGCCCTGCAGATCAAAACCATAGCTATTGGTGAGCGACATCATCCAGGTGAGTGTGAGGTTGGGGTAGCGCCAGAGCACCTCCTGATGATCGTAGGCGTCGCCGTCGTCGCGCACCACGAAACGACCGCCGGAGGCACTGGTCACCAGCGGATAACCCAAGTCCAGCGCCGTGATCGGAAGATCGAGCATGTGCGGCCCGTTGCCAGGAGTCCAACCGCCGCTGAAATCCATCCAGGAACAGTGATGATACGCGTCCATCGCCAGCAACCGGTTGTAAGGCACAAGCGGCCCGGGTCCGCACCACAGATTCCAGTCCATCCCTTCCGGAACGCTCTGCTGGCCGCCGGACCCGATCCCGCGAGGTGTCTGGTTCATCACGTTGAACGCGCGCGCCACGCCGATGGGTCCGAGGTTGCCGGACCGGACGTATTCAATGACACGGTGATGCTCTTCCCGGGCGTGATGCTGAGTGCCCACCTGGCTGATGCGCCCGTGTTTCCTGACGGCGTTGCGCACCGCAAGGCTCTCGGCCAGATGCAAGGTCATCGGCTTCTGAATGTAGATGTCCTTGCCCGCCTCGCAGGCGGCGATGGCCTGGAGCGCATGCCAGTGCGGGAGCGTCCCGATGATCACCGCATCGAGGTCCTTCCGCTCGAGCATCTCGCGGTAGTCCCGGTGCCCGCGGCATCCCTTGAACCGCTCGACAACCGGTTCGAGGCGGTTCTCGTCCACGTCACAGACCGCCGTGACCACCACGTCCGGATGCACGGCGCAGTTGCTCAGGTTCACACGCCCCATGTTGCCGCAGCCAATCAGACCGACGTGAATCCGGCTGTTTGGACGGGGACTGGCCGAGGGCGTCGGATCGGCCGCCGAGGCCAAATGGGGCGCGGCGAAGCCGACGGCGGTGATGGTGGCGGCCTTCTGGATAAAGGCGCGGCGCGGAACGGAGGAGGCGGTGTTCATGGCAGGGTGCTTGGTTCATGCATGCTCGAGTTCATCAGACCGTGCGTGGAGCCGCGGCCATCAGCTCGACAGAGCGACATAAAGAATGCAGCGCCGGGGCAGGCAGGGGACCCGGCCCGCAAGCCTGCGGGCCGCGTGCCCTCACGCGGCGGGACTTCTGACGCTGTGCATAGATGGCGCATGGGCGCCGCATTGGCTGGCAGTCTCGCGTTCGGCTGTTCTCACCGCAAGCCTCAATGCCCGCGGCCAGCCCGCGGATCGCACTCGATTCCGCCCTCGGTCTGCGTGGCGACGTTTCGGAGGAGGCGCAACTCGGTGAGCAGTGAACCGTAGGCCGCGAAGTTCGAGCACGGCGGCTTTGCATTTCCGTGACAAATCGGCTCGGCTGTTGAGGCAGAATCTGTTACCAGTGAAATCGGACATCATGCCACGGGACGACAACCATGAGCTTGACTGAGACGCTTCTTGCTGCCGAAGAGCGCTCGCCCGGTCGGCGCCGATCGCTCCGCAGAGCCTCGTTTGTCTGGCAGGCGGCGCTCATTATCCTCCCTGTGGTGATCCTGACTGTGCTCGGCCTGCTCTCTCTCCGTCAAGACCGCCTGCTGGCCGAGCAGGCCGCCCGCGAACGCGCAGGACGGCTCGCCCAGGAAGCCGCCGACCGGGTCTTCGGGACGCTCTTCGAGTCCGATCCGACGCCGCCAACCAACCGGACAATCGTGAGCCCCGGAATCGCCCTCGACCGTCCGGTCTTCGAGATCACGCCGCAACTCGAACTGGTCTGGCCGCGACCGGTGGATTCGCCCCCGCGCCCGCGCCCGCTCGACGCGACCGAACTGTCCGACGCCTCGCGCGCCGCCTGGGAATCCGCCCAGCGTGCGACGCTCGACGGAGACACCGCTGCCGCGTCGAAAAGCTGGGCGGATTTCCTCGCCTCCCAACCTCCGGCGGAGTTTGCGGCCTTTGCCCAGTTCGAGTGGGCGCAGACCACGGCTCGGTCAGGACTGACGAATGAAGCCGCGGACCGCTTCGAGCAATTGGCCGCCGCTTACCCCGACGCCACGCTCGAAAGCGGTTTGCCGCTCGCGCCCTTGGCGGCATGGAAGGCGGCGGAACTGAGGCTGGCCTTGGCGACGAACTCGACCGACCGGATCACCGCGGTGCTGCGCGCCTGCTCGAACCTGGTCTATCAGCCCAGCGCGCTGAGTTCGGACCTGCTCCGCCGGGTCGAAGAACTCGCCAGCCACCTGAGTGACCAGGGCCTTCAGCCCGCGCAGCGGGAGGACGGCGGTTCGGACCTGCGGGTGTGGCGCGGGCGCGACTCGATTCTCGCCTGGCGGCAACTCTGGGAAACCACGGAGCTCTCGCGCGGGTTGTTCGGCGCTGCGCGCGACGCCTGGCAAACGCGCGGCCTGATCCATGCCACCGAAGCAGGCGGCATCGAGTTCTCGGAACGAACTGCCGCGCCGATCTGGTTCGAGTTGCCGGCTCCCCCGCCCCCGCGCACGCCCGGCCTGGGCTGCGCGAGTTCCTTCTGGCTGCTCACGCGGTTCCCTCCCGACAGCCTCCGTTTCCACGGTTGGACCGAGTGCCAGGTGACGAATCTGCTGGCCCGCGCCCGGAGCGAAGTGGCGGAATGGCCATCGTATTTCGGTCTGGCCGTCACCATCGCCGGCCGCGCGTTGCCGGCGCCGTCCACCCTGCCAGTGTTGGCGGAGCGGGCCGCGGGTGGCCCGGTTGCACCCGGGCTCGAGCAGCCGGCGGTCAGCGCCGCCGTGTATCTCGCCGACGCCGCGGCTCTCTATGCTCACCAGCGCCAGCGCACCTGGTGGTTCGTGGCGGTGGTGCTGGCCGCCGCGGCGACGGCGGGGATCGGCCTGCTCGCCGCCCATCGCGCCTTTCGACGCCAACTCCGGCTCAGCGAGATGAAGTCAAACTTCGTGTCGAGTGTGTCGCACGAACTGCGTGCGCCCATCGCCTCCGTGCGCCTCCTCGCCGAGAGCCTGGATCGGGGCCGGATCACCGAGGAATCGAAGCGGCGCGAGTACTTTCGACTGATTGGCCAGGAATGTCGGCGCCTGTCGGCTTTGGTCGAGAACGTGCTCGATTTTTCGCGCATCGACCTCGGGCGCAAGCAATACGAGTTCGAGCCGACGGACCTGACTGCCCTGGTCACCCAAACGGTGAAGCTGATGGAACCGTACGCCACCGAACGGCAGGTGACGCTGCGCTTCGAATCACCTGGGGTTTTCAACCTGCAACCTTCGCTGGACGGTCGGGCAATCCAGCAGGCGCTGGTCAACCTGATCGACAACGCCGTCAAGCACTCGCCAGCCGGCGCTGAAGTCACCGTGACCCTCCTGGCAGCGACCACTGACGCACCGACCACTGACCACGGTTCACTGATTACTCTCTCCGTGACCGACCAAGGCCCCGGCATTCCCGCCGCCGAACACGCGCGCATTTTCGAGCCGTTCTACCGCCGCGGGTCCGAGTTGCGCCGCGAGACGAGCGGGGTGGGCATCGGGCTGACCATTGTGAAGCACGTCGTCGACGCCCACGGCGGCGTGGTGCGTGTTGAAAGCGAGTTGGGCAAGGGCAGCCGCTTTGTGATCGAACTCCCAGTATGTCACGCATCCTGATTGTCGAAGACGAACTGGCCATGCGCACCGCTTTGGCCGATGTGCTCGAAGACGAAGGCTATCGGGTCATCACCGCCGCGGACGGCGCGGCGGGCCTCGATCGGGCGATCAAGGAGAAGCCCGACCTCGTGCTCCTGGACATCATGATGCCCAAACTCGACGGCTTCGCCGTGTGCGCCGAACTGCGCCGCCTGGGACACACCGAGCCAATCCTCATGCTCACGGCGAAAGGCCAGGTCGAGGACCGCGTCACCGGCCTCGACGTTGGCGCCGACGACTATCTGGTCAAGCCGTTCAGCACCGATGAACTCCTGGCCCGGGTCCGGGCCGCGCTGCGCCGCACGCAGCGTCAGGCCAAAACCGTGCGTGAGCTGCAACTCGGCGCCACGCGCATCGATCTCCTCCTCCAGCGCGCCTGGCGCGGCACGGCGGAACTCCATCTCACCGCCAAAGAGTTCGCAATGCTGCGCCTGCTGGCCGAAGCCGAGGGCGAACCGATCACACGCGAGCGTTTCCTCGATTTGGTCTGGGGCTACGGCGCCTTCCCCACCACGCGCACGGTGGACAACCACATCGCCAGCCTCCGCGCCAAGCTCGAACCGGACCCGGCCCAACCGCGCTGGATCAAGACCGTCCACGGTGTGGGCTATCGCCTCGAACTTGCAGAATCGTGACAACTCGCCGTCTTGACCTTTGCTAAACCTCACCGCATGAAAACGGTCCTCTCGCTGTTCCTTTCGTGTGTTTCGTGTGTTCCGTGGTTCCTTTCCCTGGTTCCGTGGTTCCTCTCCGCCCTGGCGGCCGACCCGTTGACCGAGTCGTTCCAGAAAGGCCTGCTCGAAGAGGACGTGAACCGCGATCTCAAGGCCGCGGCCCAGGCCTACGAAAGCGCCGTCAAACAGTCGGATTTGCAGCGCCGCACCGCCGCCACAGCCCTGTTCCGCCTCGCCGAGGTCTACCGCAAGCTCGGACGCACCAACGAGGCCGCCGCCCAGTACCAACGCGTGCTCCTGGACTTCGCCGACCAGACCAACCTCGTGTCGCTGGCCCGACAGGGGCTCATCGCCTCGACCGGTTCCGCTGCGTCCACGGCGGCGTCCGAATCGTCCGCAGGCGCCCTGACGCCTGCCGCCCGGCGCCAGATGGAACTGCTCGAACAGGAGCTGGCCCTGGTCGAGCAACAGTTGAAACATAAGGAACTCCTCGTCGAAAGCGGCCGAACCTCTCGAGATGAACTCCTCACCCTGCAACGCGAGGCATTGTCACTCAAACGGCAAATGGCCGCGCTCGAGTCCCAAGGCTCTCTTTTTGAAATCGTGCTGCCCGCGGCGGAGTCGACCCCCGCTCCGACACCCGCGGTCTCGACCGGCATCGCTCCAACCATCGATCCGGCCGATGCCGAATTGCTGCGGCAAGAACTCAAGCTGGTCGAGCAGGAACTCGAGGTGGCGCGCAAGAGGTTCGAGAACGGCAAGGCCGACGATGCCGAGGTGCGCCGCGTGCAGCGCGAGTCGCTGCGACTTCAGCGCAAGCTGCCCGAAAACGACCTCATCGACCGCCAGATCGCCCTGCTCGAGGAGGAGCTGAAGCTCACCGAGGACAACCTCGCCGGGGTCCTCAAGAGAATCCAGGTGGGGGCCGCGCCGCCGCTCGATGAGATCGCCGCGCGCCGCGAACTGCTCGGGGTGCAGCGGGAACTGGCAGCCGCGGAACGGGCCGCAACCGCGCTCCGTCAGCCCGAAGCGTCCGAGCGCCCCGCCGCTCGAAGCGCGGCGGGCACCGCACCGGCCACCAACGAAGAAGCCGCTGAAATCCAGCGCATCCAGGCCATCATCAAGAACAGTCCGGACCTGGTGAATGCCCGAAACGCCACCCCATCCGGCGGCACTCCGCTCCACAGCGCTGCGGCCAACGGGTATCTGGCCGTTGCTGAGTTTCTGCTCGCGAACCAGGCCGACGTCAAGGCCACCGACAACGAAGGCGACACGCCGCTTCACGTCGCCGCCGGCGCCGGTCACAAGCGGTTCTGCGAACTCCTCCTCGCCAAGGGCGCCGAGGTCAATGCGCCCAACAAGAACAGCTACACAGCCCTGCATCACGCCGTGCTGGGCGGCTACCTGGCCGTGGCGGAAACCCTCATTGCGGCTGGGGCAGAGGTGAACGCCAAGGGCTACGTCCCACCACTCGAACGTCAGCCCCGGCAGGGCCAGCCCAACTGGAACGAGATGCAGAGCACGCCCCTCCACTTGGCGGCCGACAAGGGCTTTCCCGCGCTCGCCGAATTGCTTGTGCAACATGGCGCCGACATCAATGCCCGGGATAGGGGCGGACGGACCCCACTGGTCCGTGCCATCCTCAGGAAGCAGTCAGCCGTCGCCCGGCTGCTCCTCGAAAACAAGGCCGACCCGGACGTCCTGGATGAGGAGGGGAGTTCAGCGCTCTTCCAAGCCGTCCTCCAGAAACAGGAGTCCCTTGTCGAGTTGCTCCTCGACCACAAGGCAAACGTCGAGGCCCGCCTGCGTGCCCCGGACCCTGAGGGCGATTGGACGGTGTTGTTTCGGACCGTGTGGGACGGGGAAGTGGCCCTGACCCGCCGGTTGCTCGACGCCGGGGCTGACGTCAATGTCCGAGCGGCCAGCGGCATCACTCCCGTGCATTGGGCGGTGATTCGGGATCAGCCTGCCGTGCTCGGTCTGCTGTTCGAACGTAAAGCGGACGTGAACGCGCGCGACAGGGGGGACAACACCCCGCTGCATTATGCCCTGAGCCTTGGCCAACCGAATGCCGAGATGATCGAGGCCCTGTTGGTTGCCGGCGCAGACCCGAACGCCCTGGGTTGGGGCGGCACCTGGCCCCCGCTCGCTCACGTCGCCGCATGTGATGCGAACAGCCGTCCGGCAGCCCTCGCCGGGACCCTGCTCGAACATGGTGCGGACGTGAACGGCTCACACACCAACGGCTGGACGGCGCTGCACCAGGCGGCCCAGTCCAACCGTCCGGACCTGGCCGAGTTGTTCGTGGCCAACAAGGCGAAGGTCGATGCCCGCGGATCACGACCGTCACAGGAACCGAAGCTCGGCGAGCGCCAAGCCCAGCCGTCTGCCCGTCCGACCTCGACCGGCGGGAAGGCCGCGGCTCCGACACGAGCCGTCCAGACTGCCCAGCCCGGCATTCCGATCGCCCCCCAACCCATCCAGATTCCCACCCGCGCCATCCGCTCCGCCCAGCCCGCTCTGCCCCCGCTCCCGGCGCCATTCCAGACGCAGTTCAACCTGGGTGACAACACCTTGTCCGCCGACAACGACGTGACGCCCCTCCATGTGGCCGTGGCCATCCAGAACCTCGAGATCGCCCGGTTCCTGCTCGAACATGGCGCCGACGTGAATGCGCGCGACGCCGAGGGACGCGCGCCGCTCCACTTAGCCGTGAACCGCCGCGACCTCGACCTGATGCGGCTTCTCCTCGAGACAAAAGCCGAGCCGAATGCGAAAGACAATGCGGGTCAGACGCCATTGGCCTTGGCCAGTAGTATTCAGGACCTGAACCAGTATCACACAGGCGCCTCGACCCCCGACCGGGGCACAGTCATCATGGCCAAGCCCGACGAGATTCTCGCCCTCCTGCGCGAGCGCGGCGCCAAAACGGTCTTGTCCGACCCGAACGCCATCACCGTCGTCCGCAGATCGACCGGATACTCGGCCAAGGTCCTGACACGCGGGAAACCGGACTGGAACCGATTCAAGCTGCTCGAGTTGCTGGCGATTCATTACAGACTGCTGGCTCAGTCGGGAGCGCAACAGGCGGTTCCCGGACCGTTCCCGGGCGGACCGGCGATGAGGCGCCCCAGCGATCCGCTCGCCTTTCCCGACCTGGCGCGCATCCGCATCATGCGTCCGCTGCCCGAGGGGACCGAGCAAGTCGTGCCGGTCGACCTCAGCCCGGTCGTGAAGGACGAAAATTGCGCGGCGGACGTTTGGCTGGAATGGGGTGATGTCGTCGAAATACCCGAGGAGGACCATCCTCTGAGCCAGGAGTGGACCCTCTCCCATGACCTGCGGGTGGTGTTCAAACAATGCCTCGAACGCAAGGTGCGGATTCAGGTGAAAGGCGAAGAGAAGACCTTCGAACTCCAATTGCCTTTCAGCCTCGCGGCGGATGGGCAGCACTGGGTCGGCGACGACCGCCCCCAACGCCTGGGATGGGACCTGAAGACCACCCTGGATCGATCGGGCTGGCTCCGTACCTCGTCCGACCGTTCGCGCGTGCGCGTGATCCGCGTCGATCCGGTCACCGGCGTCCGCCAGGAATGGCTCGTGGACTGCACGGCGGCCGACGACGGACCAGGTCTTTGGCTGCGCGACGGCGACCGGATTGAAGTTCCCGACAAGGCGGAGTGAGATCAGGCAACCCCGCCAGCGGAGGCTGACGCCATCGGCGTCGCGCGGGTGTTGGGCGAGCCGAAACGGCCGGGCACAGCGCAGCGGCCTGGGCGTTCGTTGGCACGGTCGCCTCAAGAGTGCCCGTTGCTTTCGTTGCGGCTTTGCCGCGCAGCGGAGCATGCGGACTCGAGTTGCTCCCCAGATGAAATCTGTGGCACATGAGTCAAGTTTTTGCGCCGCGCAGCGGCGCCACTTGGCGAGGCGTCGGGCGCCGGTGTTGGTGGTTGCCACCCAGCGGCCACGAGTTGTTCACACGCCTCCTCGGTCTGAGGCGAAGCCTCGCTAACACTTCACCGAGACATCTGGGGGAAGTGGGCAGACGAACGGTTCGTTGGCCGGCGCAACTGGGGGACGGCGAAAGACGCGGACGGACAGGATGACCATCCCTGCGGCGAGACACAGGAGGACGATGCAGGCAAAGGAGAGCACGAAGTTGTTCTGTTCGAGGTTGAGCCTCAGACTCATGGCGGTTGAGGTGACCGTGGTGATGAACATGAAGATGGAGGGGATCAGGGCGAACAGGAACTTGCGCCGGTGCGCCCGCATCCAAACCGCGACAACCAGCAGGGCCATCGCGGCCATCATCTGGTTGGCTGAGCCGAACACACGCCACAAGACCGGCAAGACGTTCCATCGCGACAGGGCATACATGCCGACGGCGGCGAGCGCGGTATTGAACCAGACGTTGAGCATCCACGAGGGCGGCTGGCGCAGCGCAATCTTCCACAACTCCTCGAGCAGATAACGGTTGAGCCGCACCGCGACGTCGAGGGTGGTCACGACGAAACCCTCGAGCAGGAGGATGCCGAATACCGTGCCCATCCAGACAGGCGAGCCAAACGCTTGGTGAGCCAGGTTGCCGGTGGCGAGCGAGATGGCAAGGATCGGGTTCTTTTCCCGATGAGTGATCTGGAGGTAATCGCCGTGCCCCAGTCCAACATAGAGCGTGAGGATGACGGTCACGGCCAGCAACGATTCGAGCAGCATGCCGTTGTAGCCGATGCGCCGCGCATGGCTTTCGTTGGCCAGTTGTTTGGCCGATGTCCCTGTGGCCACCAGACAGTGGAAGCCGGAGATCGCGCCGCAGGAGACCGTGATCAGCATGAGCGGCCACAGAGCTCCTACGTATTGCACACCTTCGGCATAGCTGAAATACGGCGCCTCGGCGGCGGCGGTCGAGGGCGGTGCGCCCGTGGCGACCGAGCCGAAGGCCGTCACCAGGAGAGCGATGAAGATGCCAACGATGCCGGCATACAGGATTTGGACGTTCACGAAATCCCGTGGCATGAGGAGCATCCAGACGGGGATTGTCGAGGCCACCACCACATAGAACGTCATGAACCCCCGCCAGGTCTCCGTCGAGACCAGGACGGGGTGTTTGAGCCCAATCAGTATCGAGAGGGCGCAGAGGACGGTCGCCAGGGGGTAGGCGTAGCGGGCCAGGAGGTTCCTGCGGTAGATCAACCATCCCAGGAACGGGGCGCACAGCGTGATGAACAACACGCTTGTGGATGCGATGCCTCCGATGCGCGCCATTAAGGTGTAGCTGCGGGTGGCTGTTGCGGCCAACACCTCGCCCTCGGGCACGCCAGCATCCGTCGCCTCAAGCGCCCTGACCGATATGGTGGTGGGCATCCAGGGATGGGCTCGATAGTTGACGAACGCCGCCCCCGGATGCTGGTCGGCAATCTCCCGCAGCTTCTCTTCGGCAGGCGGCGTCAAGCCGACCTTCGCCGCGGGGTAACTGCTGGTGAGAGCGACCACGCTCAGGTTCAAGAACGTGGCGGTGATCATCAG
>ENA-UOWO01002609-UOWO01002609.1-activated-sludge-metagenome-genome-assembly--contig:-NODE-2609-length-22103-cov-10.459271_pt1 | contig 22103 bp, 21 predicted proteins | sample MGYA00238148_ERZ761564 | MGnify/ENA primary metagenome ERZ761564 (study PRJEB28885, sample SAMN05720194) | activated sludge metagenome | isolation source: Anaerobic digester | place: USA... | reverse complement strand
AACACCTCTTCGTGGAACAGCAGATGTGATTCGCCGTGTTTCACCTGCCCATCGCCAAACACAACGGCTACGTCCACATCAGCTGGTGGCTCGCTGACGCTGCGGTTGCTGGTCACCAGACTCACATCCACATGCGGGTGGAGCTGCTGGAAACGGGGCAGCCGGGGCATCAACCAATATGAAGCAAATGCAAAATCCGTCGCCACCTGCAATACATCGTTCTGCATCTGGGTGCGCACACGCTGGACACCCGCATCGATCGATTCCAGACCCCGCTGCACATGCTCCAGCAACAACTGGCCCTGGGCAGTCAGCTCAATTCCACGGTACACCCGGTCAAACAGCCGGGTTGCCAACTCCCGCTCCAATCGCTTGATCTGCTGGCTGACTGCGGGCTGCGTGGTACCCAGCTCATCTGCCGCCGCTGTGAAGCTCAGCAGGCGGGCGCAAGCCTCAAAAGCGCGTAGCAGGTCGAGTGGTGGATTGGACGATGGCATAAGCCAGCATTATCCGAGACATGCCGTCTCAAGTGGTTTACCTCAAGGCCAATAAGCCGGATGATGCTGTTTCACAGTCAAATTCACATCATCCAATCAAATAGCTCAGGAGCTCCCATGTCAACCAGACGTCCCAACATCCTGTTCATCATGGCTGACCAGATGGCTGCGCCGTTGCTACCGCTGTACGACGCCAAATCGCCCATCAAGATGCCGCATTTGGACGCGCTGGCTAGCAACGGTGTGGTGTTTGACTCGGCTTACTGCAACAGTCCGCTATGTGCACCATCGCGCTTCAGTCTGGTCAGTGGACAATTGCCCTCCAAAATTGGCGCCTATGACAACGCGGCTGATTTCGCAGCCGACGTACCTACCTACGCGCACTACCTGCGCCGTTTGGGTTATCGCACGGCGCTATCCGGCAAGATGCATTTTTGCGGCCCGGACCAATTGCATGGCTATGAAGAGCGCCTGACCAGCGATATCTACCCGGCCGACTACGGTTGGGCCGTGAACTGGGACGAACCTGATGTACGTGCCAGCTGGTACCACAACATGTCTTCCGTCTTGCAGGCCGGGCCCTGCGTTCGCACCAACCAGCTCGACTTCGATGATGAAGTGGTGTTTCGCGCAAACCAGTATTTGTATGACCACGTGCGCAATACGCCTGAGCAGCCGTTTTGCCTCACCGTGTCGATGACGCATCCACATGACCCGTACACCATTCCGGCCGAGTTCTGGAATTTGTACAATGACGATGACGTGCCCCTGCCGCGCAATTTTATCGCTCAGGACCAGCAAGACCCCCAATCACAGCGCATTCTCAAGGTTATCGATCTGTGGGGCCAGACGATGCCGCCCGAGGCCGTCAAAAAGGCACGCCGCGCCTACTTCGGTGCCTGCAGCTATATCGATTCGAACATCGGCAAACTGGTCAAGACCCTGAACGATTGCGGGCTGGGTAACGACACCATCATCGTCTTCTCGGGCGACCATGGCGACATGCTGGGCGAGCGTGGCCTCTGGTACAAGATGCACTGGTATGAGATGGCAGCACGCGTTCCGATGGTGATTCACGCGCCAGGCCGTTTTGCGGCGCACAAGGTGGCTGCCAGCGTGTCCACCATCGACCTGCTGCCCACATTTGTTCAACTAGCCGGTGGCAGTCTGGATGCCTCGCTGCCGCTGGACGGCCGTTCACTCATGCCCCATCTGCAGGGCGGCAAGGGACACGATGAAGTCATTGGTGAATACATGGCCGAGGGCACCAACGCACCGCTGGTGATGATCCGCCGGGGAGACTTCAAGTTCATCTACTCTGACCTGGACCCAAGCCTGCTGTTCAACGTTAAGAGCGACCCGGATGAGCTGACCAACCTCGCCACATCGCCCGTTCACAAAGACTTGATGGCCGGCTTCATAGCAGAGGTCGCTGAGCGTTGGGATATGCCCACCCTGCACGCCCAGGTGCTGGCCAGCCAGCGCCGTCGCCGCTTTGTGGACGGCGCGCTGACCAAGGGCAAACGCACCAGCTGGGACCATCAGCCGTTTGTAGACGCCGGCCAGCAGTACATGCGCAATCATATTGATCTGGACGATCTGGAGCGACGGGCGAGATATCCAAAGCCCTAATGCTTTGACGTCGTGCTTTGGCTTGGTACATGGATCCTGTCAATGAAACTCGCGGCTCTGTGTCGCGAGTGCACCCAGCAGATGGGTGAGGTCAATCAGGTGATGTGCGATCAGGTGGCGGACTTCACCCTGATGTTTTTCGGCTGGGTTGGCTCCATCTTCCGTATTGCGTTGCCACACCCCGTAAACCGCCAGCAGACGTGACTTCAGCACCTCTTCGCGCTGCTTTTCTCGCTGGCGCTTCCACACGATCACGTTCACTGTGCCAGTTTCATCTTCCAGCGTGATGAAGACCACACCTTTGGCCGTGGGTGGCTGCTGGCGCGCAGTGACAATGCCGCAGGCGCGTACGAGCCGGCCATGCGGCAGGTCACGAAGTTGAGCCGCCGTGAGCAGCTTCATTTTTGATAGCTGCTCACGCAGTATCTGCAGGGGGTGACGGCGTAATGTGAGGCCAACTGACGCGTAATCGAAGACCACTTCTTCGCCTTCGCTGGCGGCATTCAACAGCAGGGGCACTTCGTCGATGGGCACACTTTCGAGCAAAGGCGGTGCGGGTTTGAGTGCAGCAGCGTCCCACACCTGTTGGCGACGATGACCAGACAGAGTTGTCAGTGCGTCGGCAGCGGCAAGGGCTTTGAGTTCGTCTGCGTTCAGCATGGCGCGCAGGGCGAGGTCTTCGGTGCTGGTGAAGAGGGCTCCGGTGCGGGCAGCGGCGATGCGCGCTGCGGCGGGTTGGCTCAGGCCAGAGATCAAGTTCAGGCCGAGGCGAACTGCTTCACCATCCAGCGTGCAGTCCCACTCACTCACCATCACATCTACCGCGCGCACTTCGACACCGTGGCGCTTGGCGTCGTATACCAGCTGGGCGGGCGGGTAAAACCCCATCGGCTGCGAGTTCAGCAGTGCGGTCAAAAAGCAGGCCGGGTAATGGCATTTGAGCCAGCTGCTCACATAAGCCAACTGCGCAAAACTGGCCGCGTGGCTCTCAGGGAATCCGTACTCACCAAAGCCCAATATCTGCTTGAAAATGCTCTCTGCAAACTCGGCCTCGTAGCCGTTTTTGACCATTTGGTGCACCAGCCGATCGTGAAACTTGTGCACCCCGCCTGAGCGTTTCCACGCGGCCATGGAGCGGCGCAGCTCGTCGGCTTCGCCGGGTGAAAAATCGGCCGCCAGGATAGCGATCTGCATCACCTGCTCCTGAAAAATCGGGATGCCCAACGTGCGACCCAGCGCCTCTTCCAGAGCCTTGCTCGGGTGCTTCACATTGCCGGGGTTCTGGCGGGCCTTAAGGTAAGGGTGAACCATGCCGCCCTGAATCGGGCCCGGGCGCACGATGGCCACCTCCACCACCAGGTCGTAAAAGCAGCGCGGCTTCAGGCGCGGCAACATGCTCATCTGCGCACGGCTCTCGATCTGGAACACACCCGCGGTATCTGCCGCGCAGATCATGTCGTAGGTGGCTTTGTCTTCCCTGGGGATGTCCTGCATGCGCGTCGGGCCACCGCATTGGCCCACCAGATCAAGGCATCGGCGGATGGCGCTGAGCATGCCCAAAGCCAGCACATCAACCTTGAGCAGGCCCATCGCGTCGAGGTCGTCCTTGTCCCACTGGATGATGCTGCGATCCACCATGGCCGCGTTTTCCACTGGCACCAGCTGCGTGAGCTTGCCCTGCGTGAGCACGAAGCCGCCCACGTGCTGGCTCAGGTGACGCGGAAAGCCCAGCAACTGCTGCGTCAACACCAGCCACTGATGAATGTGGTTAAGGCTATATCCAGATGTCGTGTAGCTCCCGGTCGGGCTGACCCCTTCGACGTGCTCAGGGCGAACGGATAACCATTCAGCCAAAGCATCCTCGTGTATCACACTGCCATCAAACCAGAAGTGCTCTTTGGCGAAGCGGTCGATCAAGTCATCCGCTACACCCAGCGCCTTGCCCACATCGCGAATGGCGCTGCGGGGCCGGTAGGTGACGACGGTGGCAGCTATGGCGGCACGATCACGCCCATATTTCTCATAGATGTACTGGATGACTTCTTCGCGCCGATCGTGTTCAAAGTCCACATCAATGTCGGGCGGCTCGTTGCGCTCGCGACTGATGAAGCGCGCAAACAGCAGGTTGCCATCCAGCGGATTCACCTCGGTGATACCAAGGCAATAACACACGGCCGAGTTCGCCGCAGAGCCGCGGCCCTGGCACAGGATGCCCACGCTACGGGCGAAATGCACGATGTCATGCACGGTCAAAAAGTACATCTCGTACTTCAGCTCGGTGATGAGCGCCAGCTCATGCTCTACCTGCTGTTGAACCTTCTCGTGTATGCCATCCGGGTAGCGGATCAGCGCGCCTTCAAACGTGAAATGCCGCAAGGTTTGCGCGGGGCTCATGCTAGGCAACACCGTCTCCGCCGGGTACTGGTAGCGCAGCTCGTCCAGATTGAACGTGCAGCGTGCGGCCACCGCCTGGGTGTTGGCGAGCAATTCGGGTGGGTAAATGGCTGCGAGCCGCTCACGTGAACGCAGGTGCGCTTCGGCATTGACCAGCAGCTCAAACCCACATTCATCAACTGATTTACCTAGCCGCACGGCGGTGATCACATCCTGTAGCGGCTTGCGCGAGCGCACGTGCATGTGCACATTGCCTGCGGCCACCAGCGGCACGCCGGTGAGGGCAGCAATCTGCTGCAGGTGGTGCAGTTGCACATCGTCATCCAGCGCCAGCTGCAACTCGACTGCCAACCATAAATGAGTGCCAAATAGGCCTCTAGCCTTCGTGGATATTGCGTAAGCAGCTTCTATATTGATAGCTGATGGCAATGCCAGCAAAATCTCGCACCCCGCCAGCAGCGCCCATGGCGAGTCGGCCCAGCTCACCAGGTACCGCCCCTTGGGTGCCGCACGGCGCGCGTGGGTGATGAACTCGCACAGGTTGCCCCAGCCTTGCAGGTGCTGGGGCAACGCGATGGCGGTAAAGCGCTGGCCATGTTGCACTAAATCGACTGCAAACTCGGCCCCCGGCAGCAGTTTGAGCCCTCGCTTTTTGGCCTCCACATGCGCACGGACCACTCCGGCCACCGAACACTCATCCGTAATGGCCAGCGCCGTGTAGCCCAGGGCGTGGGCACGCGCTACCAGCTCTTCCGCATGCGAAGCGCCACGCTGGAAGCTGAAGTTGGTGAGGCAGTGCAGCTCGGCGTATTCGGGTGTGAGCGCAGGGGGTTCCATGGCGTAACGGCACGACCGACTCAGCTTGCAAGGCTTACAGGTCAGCGATTTCAGCAATATACTGTTTAAATTAACAGTATATTGCTGGCCTGCATTCAATGCAGCAGATTAATCAATTTATCACAAATATGATATAAATATGATCTTGGGAGATCACTTATCACAAGGAAAAGCTGCAAGCGGCTGTGCTTGAACTCCCCGCAGGAATGCTGGCCAAGTATTTCCATTGCACAGATCGAATGCTGGAATATGGCCCGGACTTGGGAATGCCCCATACCCGCGCCATGAGGTCAGGACTTTTTGAGTTGCGGTTGAAATCTCAAGAGGGGATCGGGCGCATTTTCTACTGCACGCTGGTCAACCGCAAAATCGTCACGTTGCACCAGTTTGTGAAAAAAAGCGGACAAGACCCCGCCTAAAGAATTGGCCCTCGCGAGAAAGCGCATGAAGGAGTAGAAAGATGCTGACGCATAAACAGTTACGCGCCAAAGCCCTGGTGCAACCTGATGTCAAAGCCGAGTTCGACCGCTTGGGCGACGAGTTTGCGCTGCTCAATGAATTTCTCAAGGCGCGTGCTGCACAAGGGCTCACACAAGCTCAGGTGGCTGAAAAAATAGGAACAACCCAGTCCGCCGTGGCGCGCATGGAGTCGGGCAAAGGCAAGCACTCGCCCTCACTGGCCACCCTCTCACGGTATGCGAAGGCACTGGATTGCAAGCTGGAAGTGCGGCTGGTTCGCCGCACCCCTTCGCCGGCATGACATGCAACTCTACGCCACCCCACCCGTCGGATGCGTCGGATCCACCCACAACACCTGCTCGGGCTTTTCCACCGGCTCAATGTCCAGGTTGATCGCCACGGCCTGGCCGTCGCTGCGGCACAGCACACACTCCAGCGTTTCCGTGGGGCTGGCATTGATTTCCTGATGCGGCACAAACGGCGGCACGTAGATGAAATCGCCCGGCCCGGCCTCGGCGGTGAACTCCAGCTTGTCACCCCAGCGCATGCGAGCCCGCCCGCGCACTACATAGATCACGCTCTCCAGCGGCCCGTGGTGGTGAGCGCCTGTCTTGGCGTTGGCATGGATGGTGACCGTGCCTGCCCACAGCTTTTGTGCACCCACCCGGGCGAAATTTATCGCCGCCTTGCGGTCCATGCCGGGCGTGGACGGCACGTTTCCGTCGAGCTGATTGGCCGGGACGACACGCACGCCCTCGGTCTTCCAGTCGGGAGGTGGCGCGGTTTGCCTGGAATGTAATGAATCGCTCACATGCAGTCTCCAAAAATTGCTCGATGTCTGATGACATCGTAAACTGGCGAGAACTATCCAGCTAAAAACTTTTATAACAAGTCGCGGTAGGGAGTGAAACCATGAACCTGTCACCACAGCATATTCTCATCATCGCCGTTTTCGCGGCAGTCGGCTGCGGCCTTATGGCAGGCCTGTTTTTTGCGTTCTCCAACTTTGTGATGAAGGCTCTGCTGCATCAGCCCACGGAAAGCGGCGTTCGCACCATGCAGGCCATCTCGGCATTTATCCAGAATCCCATCTTTTTTGTGCTGTTTTTTGGCACCAACCTGGCCGCAGCCATCCTTGCTATCACCGCCGTGTTCCGCCTCGCTGAACCCGGCGTTGAATTACAACTGGCCGGGGCCGCGCTTTGTCTGGTGGGCACGTTTGCTGTAACCGTTTTGGTTCACATTCCGCTGAACAACCGCCTAGCCCAAATTCACCCGGCATCTGAAGAGATGACCCGGTTTTGGGCTTTTTACGTGGCCAAGTGGTCGAAGTGGAATCACGTGAGAACCGTCACAGCCATGGCAGCCACGGCGCTGCTAGTGATGGCGATTGATCAGGCCCGCGCGGGGGCAGGCTAGCAAGAGCTGTCCAGTCTGAGCATAGGCGTGGGACAAACCCAACTCGCGTACGACTCTACTGGAGATTCCGCATTTGGCCGATAGCTACGAAATTGGAGAGTATTGGGTTTACACCCCTTATCTAACCTGATACTCGCGCCCGTAGAGTAGCAGCATCAAGATAATGACAGCACCATAAATAACATGCCGGGCATATTCCTCGATTTGCATTACCGACAAAATGGATTGCAATAGGGTAATAAGTATGACGCCAGCGACTGTGCCTAAATATTTCCCACGTCCGCCAAGGATAGAGGTCCCCCCCAAAACGACTGCTGCGATAGCCGGCAACAAATAGGCATCGCCCATAGATTGGGCTGCCTTGCTGGCATAGCCCGCCAACAGCACACCGCCAAAGGCCGATAGACCTCCAGAAATGGCGAAGGCGGTCAGTATTACAAACCGCGTTCGCACGCCCGACAGGTAGGTGGCGCGTTCGCTATTCCCAATGGCATAGATGGAGCGGCCAAATGTTGTGCGAGACAAGACGAATACAGCAATGCCACCCACAAAGACCCATATCCACAGCGCATTGGGAATGCCAAAAACTGAGTGACCGGTTGCTATAAAACGCATAGCGTGAGAAGAAGCATCTTGCGGGGCAAAGCCCCCGGTATGCACCACCATCAAACCTTGCGCCACGGCGTTCACTGCCAACGTGACAATCATGGACGGAATGCGCATATACGCCACACCGAAACCATTCACAAGGCCCAACACAACACCACAGAGGACTCCAACAGGAATTGCAAAGAACTCACCCGCAGGGCCCCAGGCCGTAGCGGCCGTAGCCATCATTCCTCCGACTGCGACCACCCATGGCACTGACAAGTCGATCTGACCGATCAAAATAACGAACATCATTCCGGTTGCAATGACTCCCAGGAAAGCGCCAACCTTGAGCTGCTGCAAAAGATATTCAGGCGACAAAAAGCTGCTGGAATAAATGCTTCCAACCAACAGCAACGCCACGATGCATGCAAATGCAGTCGCGATAGCTGGATCGACATGTCGCATGAGGCTCTTCACGGCATGCGAGGATGGCCCAATTTCAGTCATACAGTTCCAATCGATTTCGAACCTGAAACAGCCTGACCGCACCCAATGAGATTGCAGCAAGCAATATCAAACCCTGGAATAGTGGTTGCCACAGTGGCTCCAGATTAAAGACAAACATAAGGTCGCCGATCGTGCGGAACATCAGGGCGCCAAAAACCGCCCCTACAGCACTCCCTGCCCCGCCGAATAGCGATACTCCGCCCAGCACGACTGACGCGATGGAGTACAACGTATAGGTGCTGCCGTTCGCTGCAGACGCCTCCCCCGAATACGTGACAAAGGTAACAAATAGTCCCGCCATAGCCGAGAGCAAACCCGATAGCGTATAGGCTGTGAACTTGGCGGCCTTGATCGGCACACCAGACATATAAGCGGCGCTTTCCGACGAGCCTACCGCGTAGGTTGCGCGTCCGATCACCGAGCGTCGGTACGGCATCCAAACCAGTCCAATAATTGCAACAAGAAGCACCAAACTGGCTGGAATATCAAGCCACAGCTTGCCTGTCAAAGCCTCCGCCAACTGGGCATTCACATCACCTCCCGGAACCGGTCGCAAGGCCAGCGCAATACCGTAAAACACTGCGCCCGTGGCGATGGTGGTCACAATGGGTTGCAATCTGCCATAGACAACAATCAGACCATTCAGCGCACCGCACAGACATCCCACCAGCAGCACGCCAACAACTCCCATTCCAGTGCTTATGGTGTCACCCAGGACGATGCGCGAGGCCAGGCAATTGGCCAACACCAAAACAGCGCCTACCGAAAGGTCTATCCCGGACGTTATGACAACCACGGTCTGTGCCATGGCAACCAGAGCCAATAGCACGCCCTTATTCGCGGCAGTAGTCGCAACATTTGCGTTCAGGCCGACAGGATGGTTGAACGAGTAGATTGCGAACATTACGACGAAGGCGAAAATCGCCAGCAGGGTGCCTCTATGCTCGCGATGCCAGTAATACCAGTCTCCCATAGTTCAATCCTCAATTTCTGCAAAAGCGGTTTTCGCAGAGCCATTCGATGCAGGTTTGTCATCCATGTTCAACGCGCTGGCAATCAATGCATGCTCAGTGATTTGCGAACCCACCAACTCGCTCTTGACTGCTCCGTCGTACAAAACCAGAACCCGGTCACAGCAACCAACCAATTCGTCGTAATCCGTTGAATACAATACGATCACCGCGCCAGCAGTCGCAAGATCTCGCAGAAGCTGGTAGATTTCCTGCTTGGTTCCGACGTCAATACCACGCGTGGGATCATTGAGCAATATGATGCGGGGCGCAATCATCAACCACTTGCCAATCACGACTTTCTGCTGATTGCCTCCGGACAGCGAGTTGACTGGGACGCCGGTTCCCGCGCTCTTCACTGCCAGCAGCCGCATGATGCGGTCAATCTCGGCTTGCTCGGCTCTGCGGTTCACCACCCCGAAATGGGACACCCTATCCATTGCGGCAAACGTCAGGTTTTCAGCCACCGTCATAGGTAGCATCAAACCTTCTGTTTTTCGGTCCTCTGGAATCAGTGCCATACCTATACGCGGGCTTTTGGCGACGCCGGGGCTGTCGATATTGACAGGTGCACCATCGATCAGAATTTGTCCACTTGTGCCACGCAGCACACCGAACAAGGCCAAAAGAAACTCGCGCTGGCCTTGACCATCAAGACCACCAAGCCCCACCACTTCACCAGCGCGCCCTTGCATGGATATATCCCGCAGCCGGTTGGTCCAGCAAAGCTTGCGCACTTCCAGAAGCGGGGGTTCAGTCGACGACCGTGGGGGAGACTTTGGAGGAAATGCGCTGCTGTATTCCCGACCAATCATCAGTTCAACCACTTCATTGTCGGTCTTGGTTCCAGCTTTGTAACTTGCCACATTGCGGCCATTGCAGAATATGGTGCAATCGTCCGCCAGCTCTGCGATTTCATGCATGCGGTGTGAAATGTAAAGCAGGCCCATCCCCTCGGAGCGCAGTCGTTTGAGAACCCCGTAGATATTGGCCACATCGCTGGCTGTGAGGGCAGAAGTTGCCTCATCCAGTATCAGAATGCGGGGGTTGCGTCCCAATGCCTTGGCAATTTCGACCATTTGGCGGCGTGAAAGTGAAAGGTCTTTTACCAGCGCCAAAGGATGAATATCCTCGCTTCCTGCCCGGGCCAGTGCCTGTTCCGCCATGGCGCGCTGCGTCTTTCTGTCGATGATTCCAAAGTGGGTCGGCGGGTTGGAGATTGAAATATTGTCGGCGACCGACAAATGTGGAATGAGCGACAGCTCCTGGAAAACACATACGACACCTGCCCGGTTTGCAGCCGCTGGATCACGGAACCGCACAGGCTGTCCGTCAAGAATCATCTCGCCTGCATCAGCTTGAACAACACCTGACATGATCTTGATAAGAGTCGACTTGCCGGCACCGTTCTCACCCAGCACGGCGTGAATACGTCCCCCCTCCATTGACAGTGTGGCATCTTGAAGAGCACGTGCACCTCCATACCTTTTGGATACGCCCCTCATAGTAAAAAGACTCATAGAGCCACCCTCTTTGAACAAGTATGCAAAAAAAAGTGCCGTGGGCTTTATTCGCCCAACGGCACAACAAATACCAAGCTATTCCTTTTTACTTGTTAGCCTCACTCTGGCCCATGATTTCCTGAGCGGTAAAGTTGATGCCACAGGTTGGGAAAGCATTGCCGACGAAGAAATTGTCAGATTGCGCGGCGTAGTAGTTGACCCCATCCTTGAAGTCGGGATGGTTAACGGTAGACAACGGCAGTTTGACCGATTGGGGGATGACCTTGCCCTCCAATGCGGCAATGGCAGTCTTGATAGCCACGGCTACTTGCGCCGGTCCCGTACCACCTGACGCACAGTTCAAACTTGCGTTCTTTGCACAGGCTTTGCGAAATCCGTTTTCTGTTTCACCCGCAAAAGGCACCATGGGATGTTTGGCATCCATCAGGGCTTGAACCACGCCAGTATCGCCACCTTGCGCCGCAATACCCACGAAACGCTTGTGAACCGCGATGGCGTCCGCCACCACTTTTTGTGCGACCGCGTCGTCCCACTTGCCAATAACCTCGACCGTCTCCCACTTTTTGCCAGAGGCCTTCAATACCTCTTGAACACCCTCGTGGCGATCTCGATCAACCGAGGTACCAGAGACACCGCGTACTTCAAGGACTTTGCCGCCACCAGGTATATGCTTGACGAGCCACTCACCCCAGTATTTTCCCAGACCCTTCTGGTCGACATTCACGTTGATGGCTTCTTCTGTGTCAAGCGTATTGTCAAATGCTATGAGAACTACGCCTGCATCATTTGCACGCTTGATAACGGGTTTGAAAGCCGCAGGGTTTTGTGCATTGACCACAATGGCGTCGTAGCCTGAGTCTATGAAGTTGTTGATGGCGGCGATTTGTGCCGCCACATCTTCACCCGTAGAGACAACCTTGAACTCTTTCAGTTTTGCCGCCACTTCCGGTTGTGCAGCATACGCCTTCGCTGTCTTGATCATCTGAATGCGCCATGTGTTGGCGATGTACCCATTGGCTAATGCAACGCGGTACGGCCCCTTTTTTTCCGGGTACTGGAATAGCTTGGTATTGGCTGACCAAGGTGCGAAGCAGCCAGGATCTGAATTGGGAGTCGTTACTACTTTCGGAGGTGCAGCAAATACCGCTCCCTGGAGAAATACCAGCGCCAATGCGGCTGAGAGCGGCGCGATTTTTGAAACGCGAGACATTGAATTCATTAAAGCTCCTCTTTGTGGTTTAGGAAGCGTTAGTATAACGATACACTAAATCGATGCACAAGCTCTTTTTTTCTAGAAAATCAATCTATATACCTGCCTTGACTCAACTGACCTGCTTGGCCTTCGTGTCCAGGAGATTTCCAGAATGGTGGCTTCTGGTCGGGGAGGATCGCTGCCACTCATCGTGTTTGCGACGTACGAAATTACCGGCAGTGAGATAAAGGTGTATCAGCCCTGTGATGAAATACGTCATCTTGCTGACGATAACGCTGGTTGTTCTGGTCCCTGCTCCCATGCAATCTCATTGGCTACCGAACCGGCTCGGGTTGTAGCCGACACCAGGAATTACCATGGCCACAATTCAGGACGTCGCGAAGCGAGCTGCCGTCTCAGTGAGTACCGTGTCCAACGTCCTTAACGGGAGAGCTGATCGCATGCGCCCAGGGACACTGTCCCGGATCGAAGATGCTATTGAGGCGCTCCAGTTTCGACCCAGCAAATTGGCGCGACAACTCAAAACAGGACAGACTCCATTGATTGGGTTACTGGTTCCGTCCATGACCAACCCCGTTTACGGACATATCGCCCGTGAAATCGAATATTTTGCGCAGGAGCTCTTTGGCTATCGCTTGCTGATCGGCAGTACTTATCGGGACCAGAAACGAGAAAGTGCTTTTTTTGACGATCTCTTGTCGCACGGTGTGCGCCGAGTCATCGTGATCTCATCACTGGCGGATGAACGACACGTTGAGCACGCGGCAGAACGTGGCATGACTGTGGTGAGTTATGACCGTGGAGCGACGCCAGGTAGAAGCTCAAGTGTTGACCACGTGATGCCGAACAACTTTGAAGCGGCGCGCCTTGCAACCAACCATCTGATCAACAAAGGGCATCGAAAGCTGGCTTTTGCCACCGTTGCCGGAATGACAATAAGCCGCCGCGCCAAGATAGATGGTTTCCATGCGGCAGCTGAAGTGGCCGGGTTGCAAAGCAGCGCGCAGGTGATCGAAGGTGGCCCGCTGAACGAGTACGGCGACTCGGTGATAGCAGAAGTGGGACGTACGTTGGCTTTGCAAATTGCAGGCTCCTCGAAGCGGCCAACCGGGATCGTGGCGCTGAACGATTTAATGGCATTTGGGTTGATGGCCGGTCTGCGTGAGGCGGGATTGCGCGTGCCTCAGGATGTCTCCATCGTGGGAATAGATGGCATGTTCCTTTCAGCTTTTACCAATCCGATGTTGACTACGGTGCAACTTCCAATGCGTGAAATGGCCCGTGTCATGGTGGAGAAGGTAATGGGTGCACATACCGATAGCAATGATGCGATTCGGGAAACGATATTCATGCCCATGCATTTGATTGAGCGTGAATCCGTCAGCTCGCCTTCGCCGTTGCGCCGCCTTCCGCAAAAAGCTGATTCAAAGTCGTAAAAATTTGAACCTTCATCTTCCATGATTACAGTTTTCTTGTCTCATCCAAGAGACAAACTGGACGCCTACTTTGGTTCGAATGCGATTCAGGCTCTACAGAAAATAGCCCGCATTCGGTTCAATCCCGAATTCCGTGAACTCACAACACAGGAACTTATTGCCGCTGCGCAGGACTGCGATGCCTTGATTGCTTACCGCCAGACACCTGGACCCGAAATTTTATTTCGCGAGTTGCCAAGGCTTATTGCTTTTGTGCGTTGTGCCGTCGATATTCGGACGGTTGACGTCGCGGCGGCCAGCGAGCATGGTGTATTGGTGACTCAGGCCAGCCCCGGCTATGTTCCTGCAGTATCGGAATGGGTCATGGCCGTCATGCTGGACCTCGCACGGGGAATCAGCCTCTACGCCAATGCCTACCGGGGTGAACGCCTCCTGGCTCCGTTCATAGGGCGTGAGCTCCGTGGATCTACGCTGGGCATCATCGGTTTCGGGCAGATTGGGCAATACTTGTGCGATGTGGCTCTGGCTTTCGGCATGCGTGTGGTGGTGACAACACTTCAGCCATTTACTGAACGTAAAGCCCTGATTCGGGCCCCGCTGGCCGTATTACTGGCCGAGTCTGACTTCGTTGTGTGTTTGGCTCCAGCCAACGCGCAAACGGCAAGAATGATGGGGGAGCAAGCTTTTTCAGCCATGAAGCGAGGGGCCTTTTTCATCAATGCTTCCCGAGGAGAACTTGTTGACGACGATGCGCTGCTGCGAGCTCTGGATTCCGGACATCTTGGCGGTTGTGCACTGGATGTGGGCAGCGCACCCGATCAAATGCCGACACCCGCTTTGGCTGCTCACCCGCGCGTGCTGGCTACACCGCATATCGGCGGGCTCACGTTGCCAGCAATTGAGCACCAAGCACTTGAAACCGTTGCCCAACTTGCATCGCTTACTCAGGGTGAACTGCCAGTAGGCGCAGTAAACGCAGCACAGGCCACGCGACTGAAGTCTCGGTGGCACGATATCGTGACTCGCACCTCTCAGTCGGGCCCGGCAACTTCACTATATTGCAAGCCATAGCCGCAGAGGCCGAAGCAGGGAATAAGGACGCCTACGACCATGGCAATTGGCAATGCGGGTGCCATGGAGCAACCTCTTGGGACATGCGTGTCAAGAGTTGATCTTGCTCTACGCAAACAAGCCATGCAAATACCAGTCTGCTCCCGAGCTGTTATGGCCTTCAGCCCTGCCCTGCCCGCCCAACCGTTCCTGATACAACCACAGCAGCCCCATCTGCTCGCTGCGCGCCAGAAAGTAATCGCGCAGGGCACACGCACCGTCCTTCTCACTGACACCCCACCAGCCAGCCTCCACCCGCTGCGGACCGGCCAGCAGCGTGAGCGGGCCACCTTCAGCGCACTGCGGAGCGTTGTTGCGCACGGTTAGCTTCAGGGGCTGCGTCAGCAGCCACGTGGGATACAGCGCATCTGATCTGGCATCGGATTTAGGTTGTTTTGAGGTATCTTTTTGGCCTCCAACCCTATCCGAATATGCGTGAGCAGCTATTGAATTCGTTGAAAATACTGATGCAGTCCGCGATGCTGACTGCCACACCTGCATGCGCTCGGGCCGGTGGTCGGCAAAGGGCACGACTCGCAGCACGTGGTCGGCGCCCAGCCTGGCGCTCAGGCGTTCCAGCAGGTGGTGCAGGCTGTCGCCCACACGCACGTCGTCGGGCAACAGGCTGGTGGTCGTGCCGGGCAGCGCAGCGGTTTCCAGCGAGCGCAGGTGCAGGTACAGGGCCGGTGCGTGCAGCGTGACGCGCGCCAGATTCTCGGCCAGCAGACGCTGCACGTGGGCCATGTCCAGCGTGGGCTCGGCGGTGCGCACGACCAGCTGGCCTTGGGGAGCGTCTTGTCGACGGGCGTCCAGCTCCCAGCCCAACTCCAGCGCCAAAATGCCGCGCTGTCGCGCCTGCAGCCACACGTGCAACTGCGCCAGCAGGCGGCGTGCGCCAAACATCAGGGCCGGGGCATTGTCGATGCGCGCGGTGAGTTCCAGTTTGGCCTCAAACACAGCGGGTAATTCCAGCCAAGGGTACAGCTCGGGTTTGGCGCCATAGGCGCGGTCCAGCGCATCGACCAGCCCCGCGCCAAAACGCCGCACCAGTCCGCCTCGCGGCAGCGCGCGCAACTGGCCCCACGTGGTGCAGCCGATGCGCGTCAGCGTGGGCAGGTGTGATCGGGCAGCCAGCAGGGTTGTTAACGGCAGTTCATCGGGTTTGCGCGGCGCAGACTGGGACAGTTGCAGGCGGGCAATTGCTATTAAAGATGTAGCTGCTCGCGCATAGTGGAAAAGGGCTACAGGCTTATTTTCCCTAAAAATTTTGTCAATTAGCGGTTTGCGGCCACCAAACAGGCGTTCGCTGGCTGACACCTCCATCAACACCGCGCCTTCCACCTGCGCCACCTTGGGTGTGAACTGCAGCGCCCACCAGCCCAATGCGGCGAGCGCATCCACCAGCGCTGCGCCGTCATCGTCCTGCGGCCCTGTGGCATCAGGCAGCGGCTGCAGTGCGATCCAGTGCATGACCGTGGTCTGGGAAAGGCGTGATCCGGGCGACAACCGCGTGATGACTTGCTTCGTGGAGCTCTTCATCACCGTCTTTTGCACTGATATTGGGCGGCGCTGCCCCCTGCCGGCGCGTCACTGCCAGCAGCGCGGCCAGTCGCGCCGCGCGGGCGGGCAGGCTCAGCGGCTGCTCCAGCGGCGGGCCGCGGCGCTTGAGGATGTGCAGCGCCAGCCTGTCTTGCCCGTTCACTTGCACATTTTCTTGCCCGCTCACCAGCACCCGCAACGCAGCAGGCGACGACTCTTCACGCGCAGCCAGGGGCCGCATCACAAACAGCAGCTTGCCGTGGGTGCTGGCAGCCATTTGCAGGCGGCGCAGTTGTTCGGGGCGCACCTGCGGCAACCAGGCCAGCACGGCCGTCACATCAGAGCAACGCAGGGCCTGCTCACACGCCCAAAGGCGCTGGGCCGTGGTCTGGGCGGTGACGCACAGCAGGCGCTGCGGGTCCAGCCCCTGGGCGGCCAGCCCCGGCCCGAACGGCTGGTGCGGTGCACCCACTAGCAGCACCGGGCCACTGCAGCGCGCCAGCGCGGGCAGCAGCAAGCGCCATTCGTTCAGATTGTTTTTGCTCTGCAACACCTCCACCAGCGCGCCCACGGGCCAACCCCCGGCGGGCAGCTGGGCGTCCAGTGCGGCATGGCCGGTGGCCACCACGGCATCTACCGGGCGCGCCAGTTCGTTGGCCCGCCAGACGGAGGGCATCTCTCTTGCGAACGTTATGGGTAGGGGCTTTGCCATATATACTGTATAAAATATCAGTATATTCTGAAGACAAAACCCTACGCAAGCGATTTACGAAAAGGTGTTTACTATGATGTCATGAAAACTTTGCAACGCATCTCTTTGGCATGGATTCTGGGCGCCAGCGGCTGGGCGATCAGCACCTGCGCCGTGGCCCAGACCGCGTCACCGTCATCCGCCTGCCCGGCCCTGCTGGCGCACCAGTTCCCGCGCCTGCAGGACGAGGCGCCGCAAAACCTGTGTCAATACGCTGGCAAGGTGGTGCTGGTGGTCAACACGGCCAGTTATTGCGGCTTTACCGGTCAATATGAAGGGCTGGAAACGCTGTATGCCCGGCACAAAGCGCGCGGTCTGGTGGTGCTGGGGTTTCCATCCAACGATTTTGGCCAGCAGGAGCCGGGCAATTCCAAACAGATTGCCGACTTTTGTTTCAACACCTATGGCGTGAAGTTCCCGATGTTTTCCAAATCCGTGGTGAAGGGCAAAAGCAAAAACCCGCTGTATGTGGAGCTGGCGCAGGCCACCGGCAAAGAGCCGCAGTGGAATTTTCACAAATACCTGATCGATCGAAGTGGCAAAGTGGTGGCCAACTTCCCTGGTGAGGTGGCACCTGACAGCCCGGCACTGGTGGGCGCGATTGAAAAGTCATTGAATCAAAAGTAGCAGCCTGGCAAACTGCCCTTGCCGGTTAGGATCAACAGACAACCAACCGCAGGGAGCCCACTTTGAATAGAAATGACAGCGAAGAAAACCAGTCCGTCGCGCTGTACTGGGATTTCGAAAACCTACATGCCAGCCTCGTTGATGACAGGTTTGGCGAAGGCACCTACGGCAAGGCAGATGGGCGATTCAAAGCGCAAGAGCCTCTCATCGACATCCAGGCCATTGTCGAACTGGCTGCGTCGTTCGGTCCGATTGCCATCAACCGCGCTTACTGCAACTGGCAATATTTCGGCCGCTACCGCGATGCCTTGTTGCAGGGTGCCGTCGAACTCATTCAACTGTTTTCGCCCGGACCTTCGGCCAAGAATGGTGCCGACATCAAGCTCTGTCTCGACGCCGTGGAAGACATCAGCCGGTTTGGCCACATTGGCACGGTCATCATCGTGGGGGGCGACAGCGATTTCATGCCCGTCTCACAAAAGATCAAGGCCGCTGGCCGCACCCTCATCGGGATCGGCGCACGCAAGTCCACCAACCGACATTGGGCCAAAAGCTGCCATGAATTCCGGTATTACGAAAACCTGGTTGAAATGCCCTCCGCCGCAGCCGTGTCACAGCCCGATGCGCAGGTGCCAGCGGCATCACCCGAGCCAGCGGACCCTGCTGCCGACATGTTCAGGCGCGCGATCAGGTTGCTGTCCGAGACCAAAGGCGATGTTTGGGTGAACAAGGGGTCCATCTGGCACATGATCAAGCGGCTGGACCCGACCTTCGACACCAAGGACCATGGCTACGCCAGTTTTTCTGCGATGGTGAAGGCATTTGACTCGCTGATTGAAATCAGAAAAGGTGACTCTGATCAGGTGGTCAAACTGAGATGAACCGTTTGCCGGTGCTGTATTCGTTTCGGCGCTGCCCCTACGCCATCCGGGCACGTATGGCACTGCGTTATGCGGGTGTGCCGGTGGATATTCATGAAGTGGCCTTGCGGCAAAAACCCGCAGCGCTACTGACCGCATCACCCAAGGGCACGGTGCCGGTGCTGATCACCCCTCAGGGCGAGGTGATCGACCAGAGCCTGGATATCATGCGATGGGCACTGCGCCAGAGCGACCCGGACAATTGGCTCGGTGCGGGCCCATCCGACGAAAACGAACCCTGGCTAGCGCTGAACGACGACACATTCAAGCCCCTGCTGGACAGTTACAAATATGCCGGACGCTACCCGGAGCGCACGCCCATCGAGCACCGACGCTGCGCGCTGGCAGCCATGATCCAGCCGATGGAAGCGCAGTTGCAAAAGACACCGTGGCTCCTGGGGCCCCATATTTCAGTGGCTGATGTGGCTCTGTTTCCGTTTGTGCGGCAGTTTTCAGGGGTTGACAAGGCCTGGTTCGACGAGCAGCCGTTGCCCGCGTTGCAGACCTGGCTCCATACATGGCTGTCGTCGCCCCTGTTCAATGCCGTGATGGAAAAGACCCCATCAAAAGACCCTATTAACCACGATTCCTACAACCCCGACTCCATTAAACTGGCGGTATGAAAAATCACTCCACATTGCTCTCGACCCTGACCCTCGCCGCCATGGTCGCCCTGTCTGCTCAGGTCAACGCTGCTGATATGGAAACCCTGCCCTCCGGCGTGAAGGTTCGCCACACCACCGTGGGCACAGGCGCCAATCCCAAGGCGACTGATTCGGTGAAGGTTCATTACCGTGGCACGCTGGCCGATGGCAAAGAGTTTGACAGCTCTTACAAGCGCGGCGCCCCGGCCACGTTTCCACTGAACCGCGTGGTGCCCTGCTGGACCGAAGGCATGCAAAAAATCAAGGTGGGTGGCAAGGCAACCCTCACGTGCCCTCCCGCCACAGCCTATGGTGATCGTGGTGCGGGTGGTGTGGTGCCACCTAATGCCACGCTGACATTTGAAGTCGAATTGCTTGCCATTGAAAAGTAGTGGGCGAACAGTCCACGATGCGCAGGTTATGAAATCATGGCCCGGCGCACCTCGTGCTCATCAATCGAGCGCGCAGCGCCGAAGCCGGCAACGTGCCGGGCCTGCACAGCGGTAATCGCAAAGAACATGAAGTCACCCAGCTGCGTCATCGGCTCGGCCTCTGGAAATCGGTCCAGGTACGCATCGTGACTGGCCTGCCAGGATTCACGCCCCGGCTCCAGCTTTTTGGCTTTCCCCGCCAGCGTTACCCGAGCCAGAGCATGCACCGGCTCACCCGTGACTTCAGACTCCATCACCATCAATGACACGCTGTGCCGGGCAAGCAGGTTGGCCGTATGCGGGGCCAGACCGCTGACGTGAATGATGAAGGCTCCCTGCATGGGCTCCAGCGCAAAGGGCACCATCGACACGAACGCCGTACCGTCGTCTCCAACGGTTCCCAGCGACGCGACTCGACGGGTGTGCAGCAGCACACGCAAAGCCTGGGTCAGTCTGGAATCATGGGTCATGTCGACGGCTTCACCTTGATTTGCCTGGTTACGTGTTGAATCAGTCCCTGGCAGGCATCTTCCACCAGATCGAGCACGTGTTCAAACCCCTTTTCGCCACCATAGTACGGGTCGGGCACAACGGGACTGTCATGGATGAGGCAAAACTCGGTCAGGCGACGCACCTTGCGCTGATGCAAGGGCGGGCATTCATCCTGAATCAGCGCCAGGTTGTCCCAGTCCATCGCGAGGATCAGGTCATGCGCTTCAAAGTCGGCGTCCTGAATTTGCCTGGCGCGCAGAGCCGAGAGGTCATACCCGCGTCGGGAAGCATGTTCCTGTGAACGATCATCCGGCGGGCTGCCAGGGTGGTAGTTGTGCGTGCCGGCAGAATCCACCCGTACCTGATCGGCCAGACCGTGATCGATGATCTTTTGCTGAAACACACCATGCGCAGTCGGACTGCGGCAGATGTTGCCCATGCAGACAAAGAGAATGGAATAGACGCGCGGATTCATGTCGGATCGGTTCGGACGCGGCGGCTGGCGCGCACCCGCTGTGCGCCTGGCACACCCAGCTGCGGATGCAGATAACCGGCCACGCCCCACGCCGCCAGCAAGCCCAACCCGCCCACGGCGAACACACCGGCAACCGGAGCGAACTGCAGCGCCAGCCAGGCCATGCCAGGGGACAGGATACCTGACACATCGCGAAAGCTGGAATACACCGCAGACATTTCAGTGCGCTGTGATGGCTTGACGGACATCAAAAACGGCAGGCCACCACACACGTCGAGCAACACCAAAAACACCGAGCCCAGCACCAGCATAGCCACGGTAGCCCAGGGCAGCGGCGACACCAGCGCACCCAGAATAAAACAGATGCCGCTCAGCAAAAAGCCGGTGCGCACAGCCCTGCGTACCGACCGGCGCTGGATCCAGCGCAGCATGAGTGGAGCGAGAAACAAACCCGCATTGGCCAAAGAAGTGGCTAAACCACCTACTTGATCACCCAACCCGTTTTGTACGGCAAAAATGCCGACATACACGATGTACAACCACCAGCCGCAGGACCGCATGACGGTAAAAAACCAACCGGCCACGAGCCGGGGCTGGGAGAAAAAGCGTCGCAGGAACACGAGGGGGTTGTGTGAAGCCTTGCGGTTGTTTGCCAGCTGGTGCACACGAGCATTACCCAGGCGCATCCTCCAGATCAAGCCCAGCATGCCCATGGCGCCAAGCGCCACGATGACAAAAGGCGCACCGCTCCAGAACTGCATGAGCCAGACGCCCAGCACTGGTCCCACTGTCCAGCCCACCCCGCCGTAGAGCAAACGAAGCGACTCCAGTCGCCCGAAGTCGGGTTTTGCAACATGGTCCAGCACGTAAGCGTTGAAGCACACAAATGCGGTTGCTGCGGCCATGGCATGGCACACCAGCGCAGCGGTAGTTGCTTTGCCACCCACCATGCCAAAAACTGCAGATAACAGATAGAGCGAAAGGCCCAGCGTATAGACCCAGCGCCGTGGCAGGTAGCGCGTCAACATCGGAACAGTCAGCGCTGTCAGTAGTGAAAACACGCCCACCCCGAAGTACCACTTGGAGACCACTACCGCATCGCCCCAGGCGCGGTACATCACAAGCGGATAGACCGCGAGAACAATACCCCGAACAACGGCTTCAAACCCCGCGATCACCGCAAAGCCCAGCACTCCGGGAGCAGGAGGTCGATGCAGAAATCGGATTATGGACATCAGGTGCGCGCGCATTGCCATGAGTATCCCACCACGAAGCCAGAAAGACACTCCGACAAACCAGCTAAAGGGTGTGAGTCACCTTCTGAATTCGCTTGGGCGTGTCCGGATTGCGCTGTCGAAGACGTGCGACGTCGTCTACAAGCAGGTAGAGGGTCGCCAGGGCACATGCCGGGTGCAGAACGAAATGGGATGCGGGCACGAGTTGAATATCCGCAGAGCTATGCATGCCTGCGATTTGCACCTGAACGCCTTCGCCTTTGAGAAAAGCTGCACACTCAAGCAGTTCCGCCTCACCCGGGCCCGCCAGCGCCAGCACCAGAGCGTGGGTTTGGGCATCCATCAGCTCCATGGGGCCGTG
>ENA-UOWO01002607-UOWO01002607.1-activated-sludge-metagenome-genome-assembly--contig:-NODE-2607-length-22106-cov-9.262346_pt1 | contig 22106 bp, 21 predicted proteins | sample MGYA00238148_ERZ761564 | MGnify/ENA primary metagenome ERZ761564 (study PRJEB28885, sample SAMN05720194) | activated sludge metagenome | isolation source: Anaerobic digester | place: USA... | reverse complement strand
CAAGTGGCGGCAACACCACTTCCATCTTTCGCTGTCGCGGTAACAGTCGCCTCGCCTTCGCTAACGGCGGTCACTAGACCATCGGCGACACTGACAGATTCATCATCTGATGTCCATCTTAATGATTGAATAGTAGCATCAGCCGGGAAGATAGTTGATGTCAATTGATAAGTTTCATTAACCGATAAATTTAGTTCAGTCTCATTTAAGACGATGTTTGTCACTAAAGTAGTAAAAATATTAAAGTCACAAGCCGTAACAGCGAATGACATTAATATCGTTAGAGGGATTAGTTTTAATATTTTCTTCATATTCTTCTCCTTAGTTATGAATTACTAAGATTACTCACTTTATTCCTATGAATCAAGAATTTTTTCTCGGAATGTCGTTTTTTTATAATCACAATAAAATTATACCCAAAAACATTATTAAAGTCATTTAAAGGACAATTATTTTATTGACAAGTTCGTATGCGAACCTTAGACTATATGAACTATGAAAAAAGAAAAGCTTTGCCCAATGAATAGAGAACCAGAACTACTTGGTCTTTTTCGCTATCTTAGTAAACAACTCGATTTATCATTTAATGCTCGGCTCGAAAGCCTCGGATTAACTAGTCAACAAGGTCGAATAATATTCTATATTCATCATCATAATAAGTTTTTAAATGAAATCATTAAACAAAATGATTTAGAACGCCACTTCCACTTGAGTAAATCGACAATCAGTGGATTGGTAAAGAGATTAACAAATAACGGATTTATTGAGAAGGCAGATGCGCATCATCACTTCGCAATTAGTCTCACCGAAAAGGCTAAGTTGACAATAAATAACTTTAAGAAGGCCAATGAGGAAATGAGAGACAAACTACTGAAAGGATTTTCAGAAGAAGAGAAAGAAAAAATGAAACAATCATTGAAACTTATGATTGAGAATATGGAGGGCAAAAGAGATGTGGAATAAAATTAAACTGATTTTAAAGAGCGTTAGACAATATAAGAAGTACGCGATATTAACACCATTATTCATGGTCGGCGAAACTCTTTTAGAGAGTTGTTTGCCTTTCATCATGTCCATTTTCATTGACGTGGCGTTGAAGACAGGTGGAATTAGTGACTTTACTACTCTTTATGAAACGAGTAATCTCCCCTTCAAAATAAGTTTGATGTGGTTGATTGTCGCGATGGTCAGTATGGCTATGCTCTCCTTGTTTTTTGGAATTATGGGTGGTCGCTATGGCGCTAAAGCTTCGGTCGGACTAGCCACTAATCTAAGAGGCGATTTATTTCGCAAGATTGAATCTTTCTCGTTTGCCAATATCGACAAATTTTCTACTTCTAGTCTCGTCACTCGAATGACGACAGACATCCAAAGCGTTCAACAATCATTCCAAATGTTGATTCGCATTGTTTTCCGCGCTCCTTTAATGATGATTTTCTCTGCTATTATGGCGTTTGCCACTGGCGGGCATGTCGCTTGGATTTTTATCGCCCTCATCCCAATACTAGGGGGCGGATTATTCTTAATTATTCGCGGAGCAATGAAAATCTTCACTAGGGTATTCAAACGATATGACAAGCTCAATGAATCAGTTCAAGAGAATGTCTCGGGAATTCGCGTCGTTAAATCATTTGTTCGCGAAGAGTTTGAAAAAGAAAAATTCAATAAAGCAAGCGACAACATCACTTACGATTTCGTAAAAGCCGAAAAACTGATTTCCTTGAATAATCCTTTAATGAACACTACTGTGCATATTTCTAATCTGCTTGTCGTTGGAATTTGTTCCTATTTGATTTCGAAAACAGCAGGTTGGGATCCTAGTGGTGAGGGACGCCCCGTTTTTAATGGCGTATCGGTTGGTCAACTTTCTGCCTTATTAACTTATGGAATTCAAATTTTGATGTCCATATTGATGATTGCTGGAATCTTGGTCATGTTCGCTATGTCTTTCGAAGCTATTCGCCGCATTGGAGAAGTGCTCGAAGAAAAGCCGAGTATCATCAATCCAGAAAATCCTGTTATGGAAGTTGCCGATGGCTCGATTAATTTTGACAATGTTGATTTCAAGTATTCCTCAAAGGCTGAAAAAAACACTTTAGAAGATATCAATATCCATATTAAGCCTGGCCAATTCATCGGCATATTAGGATCAACTGGTTCTGGAAAAACCAGTGTCGCGAACCTTATTTCTCGTCTCTATGATGTTTCAAGCGGCGCGGTTTTAGTCGGGGGTCATGATGTTCGTGAATATGATATCAAGACACTCCGCGATAATGTCGCGGTTGTCTTACAAAAGAACGTTTTGTTCTCTGGAACCATCGCCGACAACTTGAAATGGGGTAACGAAAACGCTACCACCGAAGAGATGACAAGAGCTTGTGAAATCGCTCAAGCTCAAGAGTTCATCTCCCAAATGAAAGAAGGATTAAATTCCCGCATTGAACAAGGCGGATCCAATGTTTCAGGTGGACAAAAACAGAGACTATGTATCGCTCGGGCGATTATCAAGAAACCAAAGGTATTGATTCTCGATGACAGCACTTCAGCAGTCGATACCAAGACTGATCGTTTAATTCGTAGAGGTTTAAAAGAGGATCTTCCCGAAATGACCAAAATTGTCATTGCTCAACGCATTTCTTCAATTGAAGAAGCGGATCAAATTATCATCTTAAACGATGGAAAAGTCGATGCAATCGGCACTCACGAAGAGTTAATTGCTCATAACCAAATATATCAAGAAGTGTATTACACACAAAACAGAGCAGGAGGTGAAAAATAGTATGCCACCAATCAGAATCGGAGAGAGAGGCCGCGCCAAAAAAGGCACGATGCTTCGCCTTCTCAAGCAATTATTTAAATTGTATCCTGGACGCCTTATCGTCAATGCTTTTTGCGTGGTTTTTAACGTTTTTGCTAATCTATGCTCATCGATCTTTAGTGGATTGATTGTCAGTATCTTAAATGCGGCGATAAAAGAAAATGGCGGGGCCTTTAATATCTTTGATATTACAAGAATGTATACCGGATCAGCGATGGGAAATAGTTTTACCATTACTTCAAATATCCCCATTCTCCTCATCGGAATGGCGAGTATCTATTTCTTAGGCATTTTTGCTTCTTGGTGGTGGACTCGCTCAATGGCGATTATCACTCAAGATTTTCTAAACAAATTCCGCAAGAAAATGTTTAATCACATGCAAGATCTCCCAATCAAGTACTTCGATACCCACGCTAGAGGCAACACTATGTCAATCTACACCAATGATATCGACACGATTCGCCAATTTATTTCCCGATCATTACCGGAAATTCTTCGCACCACTTTAGCAGTTAGTTTCAGTTTAGCTTTGATGCTCGTCAACAGCGTCTGGATGACTCTTGTCGTCTTGATGGGAACTGGGGTTGTTCTTTTAAACACCAAGTTTATTGGTGGAAGAGCCAGCAAATACTTCATTAAGCAACAAAGGGCAATCGGAGCGGTGGAAGGCAATATTGAAGAGTCCATCAATGGCTTAAAGGTCATCAAAGTATTCACCCACGAAGAAAAGTCAGCAGAAGAATTCGACAAGTTAAACGAAGAATTATCTTCATATTCAACCAAAGCCAATATCGCCGGAAACATCACTATGCCAATTAACGGAAACATTGGAAACTTTACCTATGTTCTCACCGCATTTATGTGTTTCTTGATTTTCGCAGTTCCAGGGTTTAAAAATCTCACTCTCACCAGTGGTTTAGTCGATATGTATCTCAACACCACAGCTTTCAGCTCCACCGTTGTTACCTTCTTAATGCTCAACCGCATGTTCAATAACAACATCGGCAACTTGTCCCAACAAGTGACTTTCATCGTCATGGGTATGGCGGGGGCTTCTCGTTGCTTTGATTTATTAGATGAGAAACCTGAAGTCGACAATGGTTATGTCTACCTCACTAATGTGGTCCATAACGAGGATGGAACCTTCACCGAATCTGATGAACACACTCATCACTACATGTGGAAGTATCCTCATAAAGATGGCACGATTGAATATCGTGAATTAAAGGGCGATATCATCCTCGATCATGTTGATTTTGGTTATAAAGAAGATAAATTAGTCCTCAAAGATATATCTGTCTATGCGCGACCTGGACAAAAGATTGCTTTAGTCGGGGCAACTGGAGCAGGTAAAACCACTATTACTAACTTAATTAATCGTTTCTATGACATCGCCGATGGCAAAATTCGTTACGATGGCATAAATATCAATAAGATTAAAAAGGCCGATTTAAGGAGGTCTTTAGGCATTGTTTTACAGGACACCAACCTATTCACTGGCACGGTTATGGAAAACATTCGCTACGGAAGACTAGAAGCCACCGATGAACAAGTTTATGACGCAGCGAAAATCGCTAATGCATATGATTTTATCACTCGTTTGCCCAATGGTTTCAACACGATGCTCAGTGGAGATGGATCAAATCTATCACAAGGCCAAAGACAATTGCTCTCGATAGCCCGAGCCGCAGTGGCGGATGCTCCCGTAATGATTCTTGATGAAGCGACTTCATCGATTGATACTCGTACGGAAAAACTCGTTCAACAAGGTATGGACAAATTGATGGAAGGTCGCACTGTCTTTGTCATTGCTCACCGTCTTTCCACCATTCAAAATAGCGAAGCCATTATGGTTCTCGAAGATGGTGAAATTATCGAAAGAGGAAACCACAGAGATTTAATCGGTGTAAAAGGAATGTATTATCAACTTTATACTGGAGCCTTTGAACTCGAGTAGAGGTTATTGTTCAGTTCTCACTAAAGGAAGATCCGCTCGCGGATTTTCTTTTTTTATGATTGTTAAATAAATGATCAGCAGATATAAACCAGCGACTAAAGCCACTGCCGCATTAGCGAGGAAGTAAATGAAAAGGTTGCTGGTGGAGGGAGCCAAGAAGTTAAAGATGGTATCGTTAACCGTATTGAATAAGAAATGAAAGATAATGCACATCGAAATGCTTCTTCCATATTCATAGATAAACCCAAGAATAATACCCAATCCAAAAGTATAGATAATTTGAATGAAATAGGACGGATTAAAAGTGATGAGATAATTAGTGATGTGAAGGATAGCAAAGATTCCGGCGCTGATGATGATGCGCCAAAAGCGAGACTTCACTTTATCGAGATTAGGGATGAGCAATAAGCGAAAGATCACTTCTTCCTTTAAGGCTGTAAAAACCGTGAGGGTGGCATAAAGAAAAAATGTCCAATTAACTGAACCGGTAATATCAGAAGGTACAAAGGATAAATAGGCAAAATTAGATGCGCAGACAATGATTAATGGAATGAACAAAAAAACATTCTTTTTAACTGGCTTGAAGGGATAAGTTTGAAGCACGCTTCTTTTTCTAGCGTAGAAATAGACGAAGACTAAAAAAATGATATTCATCGCTGAATAAGTAAAGAAATAAACCCATGTATTCTTAATAAAATCGCCGAGGGGAAAAGTGTTGAGAAAGATGAAGACAAAGACAATTAAGAGCCAATCGAGAAATTTACGCTTTTCCATTTTTTTGATCCTTGAAGATTAAATGTTTCAAAATGAAATAAAGAGGAATCGCAACAGCAATGAGAACCATTGACCAGATTTGACTGGGTGAAAAAATTCCCATGAATGCTCCTCTTTCATCTCCACGAATAAATTCGATGAGGAAACGGAAAATTCCATAAGCGAGAAGATAGATGACAAATGTGTAATTGTACGATTTCTTAAAAGCTAATAATATTAAGAAAGCCGTGAGAATAAAAAGAAAAATTGACTCATATAATTGGGTGGGAATATATGTTTTTCCTGCGGAAGGGAAATATATCCCATACCACTCAGTAGTTTCTAAGCCATGGCAGCATCCTTCTAGGAAGCAGCCGATTCTACCTATCGCATGGGCTAATGTGATGCAAGCTGGAGCAATGACTAAAACTTTTGTAATATCACCAGTTGAATGTTTGCGAATAAATAGTTGATAAATAAGTAAATAACCAAAGACACCACCAAAAAGACCGCCATAGAATGTCATTCCCCAAGTCCATTGATAAGAGGAAGAGTCTTGAACAAATTCATAGAGATTTTGGAATAAAATGGCAAATATTAATCCACAAGCAATCGCGAATGATCCACATATGACAACATCAATCATTTCTTGTTTGCTGGTTTTTTTGTAGCGAAGAAAAACGTAGAGCAAGACAAAAGCCGCTATAAGAGCGAGGACCATCATTAGAGAATATGAATCGATGAAATCAAAAATCGTTGGATACATATTAAAGTCATTATACACAATTATTAATTTCGTTAATAAAAAAAGGGCTAATAACTAGCCCTCAATAATTTAAAGTCAGATATCACTATCAACTTATCTTAGTGAATTCGGTCAAATCTGGATGACGACGTTCGACTTGATGTGAGACGGTTATCTGATTCTTAATGTATTGCGTCTCTTGAATTTCATAGTAGTAGTAATTGGCTAATAGATAGTTGGTAAAAGTGGTATTCAAAACAAAGTTGAATTGCTTCCCACTATGAGTTTGATTGAGCTCAAGATCTACTTTTAATGATCCTTCACCAGCTGATTTAATAGAGATTTTCTTAGTGCTAAAAGAATCGCCATTTTGAGTATAAAAACTATCTTTCAAAAATGATTCAGTCATTCCGGCAGTGGCGACACTGACAATAAGATAATCTAGCGATTCGTTGCCAAAATAAAGGTTTTGGAAACTATCTCTAATATCGACAAATGTGGTGTCAGTCTCAGCGTTGAATGCCGTTTCCGTGTAGTTCTTTTTCCCTTTGCCATCATCCGTTACAGCATAGAGAAGATCATCTTTGACATAAGTCCATTGTTCTGAAAAAGTTTCCGTATTGGTTCCAAATACATTGTTTTTTGCGGTGATTTTTTGATAAGCGTAATAATGATTCACATCAACGATGATATTTTGCCCAATCCGTTTGAGTTGAGTAGTCTTAGTGGGAGCGACTTCTTCCACAGTTCTTTTAATCGAAAAAGCCGAAGGAGCGAGGAATCCTTCGCTCACTTGTTGGGCCCGAATATTGTTTCCTTGAATCAAACCTTCGCTTAATGACAAAGATGATTCTGAACCGCATGCGGTCAGGAGTGAAACAAGGCCTAAATTGATGACTAATTTATATTTTCTATTCATCTTGATTTCTCGATGCTTTTTTATTTTATGTTATTTGGTTTAATTTTTGTATCTTTTTTAAGAAAAAAGAAAATATCTACGCAATATATTTTGTCTCGATGAATTGTTCGACAAAGAAAGAGAAAAATCTCGCTTTTAAATTTGATTCGATAATTGAAGAAGCTTTTTTGCGAAACTTCTCGAGCGTTTTTTCAAGAAAAGTACCCGTTTCATGTTTGGTTCTTTTCTCATCAATAGCTTTTTTAATGAGCTCGACAAAAATTTCATATGTATAAACAGGCAGATCATCAGAAATATTCAATTCCAAAGCGAGTAGTTCCAAACTACGGACAAATAAATCTTCGTCATCCATACTCCTTTTGCGGACATCTTTAAAAATTAGTTCAATAACTTGATCGGATTCATTTCCAAAGCAGTTGATTATCTTATTGAAATATCGATGAGAAGGGAAATCTCCATCAAAGGTGAACAAGAATCCATTTAATTTGCCGAAGTGTTTCATGACATCGTGATATCCTCGAGTTATGTTCTTTTGAATCGGTTCTTGTTCAAAGTTCAAAAGAGAGCCTAAGGAAACGTAAGGAGCGATATAGGTAACGTTTTCGTACTTTAAATACGCCATATGTTGAGGGTTTAAAGAAAAAAGTCGCATATCAATGGTGACGACTTCATCTGCTCCATATTCAAAAGCGAGAGTCATCGGAACATTATCGGTATAAAAACCATCGATGTATTTGACTTTGTCAATTATTTCAGGAGGGAATACTGGCACGCATGCGCTTGAGGCGTGCAAATAAGGTATAATTTTGTCTTTGGGAAGGTCGTTGGCGCATAGGAAAACAGGTTTTAGACCTGGCAACTTGGTGACAACAATTCCTAATTTAATTTTGCTGTTCTTTAGCTTATTAATATCGAGAGAATCTTTGATTAATTGTTTGAAGGGTGTTATGTCGGCGGACAATCCATTTTTGAAATAGATTCCCGCCCACTGAGTAAAATCGTTTAAGGAGTAGGCGTAACGATTGCCAAAGACTGTATCTTTAGAAATGCTCAATCCATTTTTCATTACTTTATTGGCAGTTATACTATTCCATAATTTCTCGGCCTCATCCATCATCCCACTAGCGTAGAATGCACCATTTAAGGCCCCGATTGATGTCCCAGTTACAATGTCAAAAGTAAAACCTAATTCGGTTAAGGCTTTTATGGCCCCAATCTGATAAGCGCCTAAAGAACCACCGCCTGCTAAAACAAGCGCAATTTTTTTAGTCATTATTTTACATATCCTTTGATGCTAAATAGACTATTCAAGACATCGACAAAACTCATTAATCCATCACCGGATTTTGCTCTTCGTTTTTCGATATTTGAATTAGTAAAAGCAAAACATCTCTGTTTAATATCATCCCAGTTGTAATCAGAGAATATGAAATCAGCGAATTTTTGACCTTCCGCCTCTCCAATGTCGATCATTGTGTTGAGTTTATCTTTAGATAGAGAGAAAGAGGTAATATCTTTTTCCAGTTCGAGAGTGACATCGACATCGATGACAATTGTCTTATCAGAAAACAGTTTGACTGGGGGGTAGTATTTTGGATAGCAATGCAAAATAATCACCATGTCTAAATCTTCATGAAGCATCGGATAGATGGGAATGTTATCAGTCGCCCCACCATCGATAAAAAGGTCATTTTTATGGAGGCGGTGAGGGCCGTTAATCATGGGGAAAGACATCGAAATGTTCAAAGTGGTGCGAATATCATTTCTATCCATGTTGTTCAAATAAAAATAATAAGTATTGAGGCCAATTACTTTCGTGCCAGTCACATAGGTTGGCAAAGCCATACCGCCGTTTTCGACGGCATTAAATATTTTATTAAATAGGCTGTTTCGAACATAAAGAGTTAATGCTTTGGTCGACTCAATGTCGAACTTTCGATAGAGATTGAGCATATTGTCATATGTCTTACAAGAAATAGAATAGGCATTAATCGAACCAATTGAAGAAGCGGAAAGCATCTTAATTCTTTCATAGCCAATCTTTTCAACAATTTTTTTGGCAAAAGCGAGTTGAATAGCTCCGCGAGCTAAACCGCCAGAAAGAACAATACCAATGTTTTTTACTTGTTTATTTTCCATATGGTCTTCTCGTCTCAGAGATCACGCGAGCAGCAATGAAAAGGGTGGTGTTGAACAAAAATAGCGAGGTGGCAATAAATGAAATGTAAACGATAATTTTATCGAGCAACGAAATGACTTCAGTGGATTGAAAAGTTAAAGATAAGAGAAGGAAGATGAGAATAAGAAGGGAAAAAATCCAGTTTAACAAACCATCTCCAATCGTCTTGATGGGTTGAAGGCTCTTTCTTTCTGCGATGCAAAATGTCGTCGCAGTAATTGTGCTAATGATGAAATACAAAGGGATGGCAAAATAAGCCATTGTCACAAACTGAGTGGGAAGTAAAATCAGCAACAAAGCAAAGAGTCCGATGGCGAATAAATTAATTCTTTCAAAAGCGTGCATCAACCCTTTGGACCTTGTCAGCACTCCAATAGTTGTCATTAAGCCTAAGCCAATCGCATAACCATAAATTGAAAAATAGTAACCAGAGTAGAAACCAAAAAACAGGTCGAGAATAATCCCGAGAAGAAAGACATTTACACAAATGATATAAATAATTGAACGAACGGAGATTCGAGAATAATTGCCCAGTGGAACATACCGATCAAAAAAAGACATTTTTTTCTTTTTAACAAGGTTTCCACAATAGGGACAAACATCTACTTTTTTATTGTATATAAAACCACATTTGTCACATTTCATAAAAGTCTCCAATATAAGTTATCTTAATTAGTATAAACATAATTTGGATATTCTTAAAGAACGTTTAATGAAACTAATCTTCGACTTAAAAATAACAAGAGTGATTATTAATCGTTCTGCCACACGACTTTTAATCTTCCGACATTGCTATTGACTTGGTCATCGGCATAAAAATCAGGGACAGCCGATCCGGTAGGAGCGGTCGAATTAAGTAAATCGATTGCTGTTTGAACAACAGAATCAAATGTGAATTCGATATTGATAGATAAATCATCTTTGTCGATACTCATTGTTTCATTTCCTGCTAAAGCCGTTGCAATCATGTCAAATAGAGCCGAAACAAGTTGCCCTTCTGCCTCAGAAATGGTTGTTTCTTCCGAATCAAAAATGACAATTTCGCCATATAGAATTTGGCGGGTGATGAATTTCATCGCCACGGATGAGCCTGAGGAAGGAGCGGAGGAATCATATTCCGTAACAAAGACAACATTAGTCTGGCATCCGTTAATATTTAAGCCAATATCAAAATAGATGAAATCGCCTTCGACATTTGAGACAAAGTTACAGTAAAGATTATCAACTGTGATGTATTGAACGGTTGCCACTTCATCAATATAAGCGCTGACAATAAAAGTTGTGCCGATGAAATCGATATTAGCCAAATATCCATTGAGTTCGGCTTCAGTAATATAAGAAAGCGTTGGATCTGGACTGCTCTTGAAAGCAGTGATTTGTGGCAGTGTATATGAACTAAAATCAGGAATATGAGTCAGCATAATGGTAGCTGGATCATCGCTCGGAGGAATATTAGAGTTGTCATCAAAATAAGTATCAAAGTTTGTTTTTATGGCCGCGCTATCAGTGGCCACAATAGTGCCATCCTCCATCTTGGTTTCGGTATCATCTGAAGCTGCATCCAAAACAGCGGTTAAATCTAGATTGTATCCGCCATCTATATAATCGTTATCCATCAGCTGGGTCAGAACTAATTTTGCTTGTAATTGTCCATCAAAATCAAAATCTAAAATATTCTTTCCCAATAATTCAGAAATGATTGAGAAATAAAGCGGAGTCGATCCTGCTCCAGTCAAATTTTGAATATCGGCAATGAGATTGGCTTGGGGGTAAACAATCATTCGATCTTTTATGCTAATCTCAAAATGGAGATAATCGTCTAGGATGCCTTCAATATAATCATCAGTTATGTATCTTGAAACAATCGATGCTGTGAAAGAAAGAAGACCTTGGAGACGACATAGAGCGATATCTCTAATTTGGAAAACAAAGGCTCCATTTACATCATCTTCGCTAATAAGTGTCTTAATAATGACTTTGGATTTAAAAAAGCCAAAGCTTAAATTGATATAGAAATCATATTTCTCACCATCAATTTTGACGTCCAATTGAGGAACGTATTTTTTCACATCATCAGGAGACGAACTAGTCACCGCATAGAGAAGTTGATTGAGGTCATCTTGAGTAATGACTAAATCCACTCTTTCATCTCCCGGATCAGTGGTGTTCTCTAAAGAATCAACTAAAGAACTGCTGAACATTTCATTGACTTGCATATCAGGATCGACATTTATTGGGTTTCTCGTTGGATCAAAAAATAATCCAAAAAAGGTTGAGATAGGTAAAACAACAACTATCAGTAAAAAAATTAAAAAACCAATCCACCCTTTGCTTTTTTTCTTTTTAGGTTGGGAAACTGGTTGCTTAAATGAGCTTTCGTTAACGGAAAAGGAATTACTATTTGTATCCATATGTGTCTCCTTAGTGAAGTGAATTCATTTTCATTATAAACATCATCAAAGAAAGAAAAATAGTGATATGATTATTTTATTGATTACAAACTATATGAACACAATTAAGAAATTTTTCATCCGAATCTATCAAAAAATTTTATATTTTTTCACTCTCTTTTTAAAAATCAGAGAGCCTAAGGTCCTCATTGGCCCTGAAGCGACTGATAACTTGCCTAGTTTGCTTGACCAATTGAAAAAGAAGAAAGTTCTAGTGGTAACCGACCCCACTATTTCAAGCCTAGGTCTAGTTGATCCTTTGATGACCTCTCTCGTTTTAAAGCGCTTTCCATTTGCTCTTTTTAATGAAGTTGAAGTAAACCCGAAGATTACCACAATTGAAAAGGGCTTAAAAATTTATCTTGAGGAAGAATGCGATTGTGTCATTGCCTTAGGTGGAGGCTCTGTCATGGACTGCGCGAAAGCCATCGCTGCTAGAAGTAGCAATCTATCTCAAAGTGTAAGAGACATGCATGGTTTGTTAAAAATAAGACATAAATTGCCATTGCTTATCGCAATTCCCACCACTGCAGGAACGGGAAGCGAAGCTACCTTAGCAGCTGTAGTAACTGATGAAGAACATCAAGAAAAATACAGCATTAATGATCCTAAACTAGTTCCCGAATTTGCAATTTTGGACTTTACTTTACTAGAGAAACTTCCAAATCACCTGGTCGCCACTACTGGTATGGATGCATTAACCCATGCAGTTGAAGCTTATATTGGAAGAGCTAACACCCCAAAGACAAGAAAATTTGCTCTTTCTGCAACAAAATTGATTTTTGAAAATATTACAAAGGCCGCAACTGATGGAGATAACATTTCCTATCGTTCAAATATGCAAATTGCTGCTTATCAAGCTGGAGTGGCTTTCACAAGAGCCTATGTTGGTACTGTCCATGCCCTAGCGCATGGGTTAGGCGCTTTTTATAATGTTCCACATGGTTATGCAAACGCGATAATTCTTCCAATAGTATTAAAAAAATACGGCCACTCAGCCATCAAAGCACTTTCCCAATTAGCCGATGCCGTCTCTTGTCCTGAAAAGGAAAACGAAATAGAAAAGGCAAAATGGTTCATCGCTCAAATCGAAAATTTGAACAAACTTTTAGGAATTACAAATCGCTTTCACGATATCATTAAAGAAAACGACATTCCAAGACTCGCAAATCACGCTTACAAAGAAGCTATTCCTCTTTATCCAACTCCAAAATTGTTTGCTAAAAAAGAATTAGAAGAGTTGTATCAAGAAATACGCGGTTAGTTCATCAATAAATTGTTTTGGGCTTACGAAGTATTTTTCGTATTCCACCACGAGGATTATCACAGTCCCCATCATATCTAGGAATAATATGCATATGACAGTGCATGACTGTTTGACCAGCTTTTTCACCGCAGTTAAAGCCAATGTTAAAGCCATCTGGATGGAACTTTTCATCAAGATACAGCTTAACCTTCAATGATAATTGATAAAAAGCGATAATTTCTTCTTCAGCCAAATCGAAATATGTCTCAGCATGACGTTTCGGAATTATTAGTGTATGGCCTTCGGAAACTGGAAAATGATCTAATATGGCATAGGCAAGATTATTTTCGAAAAGTATATTATTATTTTCTTTTATTGAGCAGAATGGACAATCAATCATAGGTTCTTAACATTTGTTAGTTCTAAAAAGTCGGGTAGGGTTTCACACCATGCGCAAAAATTATGCCATTCTATTAGGCGATGGACTCGACGTTGAATATACATGGTTTTTAGTTGTTGATAGTTGGTTGTCATTGTGGCTCCGAGACAAAATCCGCACGGTAAAGAAGCAACTAATTCTCTCCATTTAATGACTTTTTCCGGAGAATCATCGGGTATTTGCAGGTATTTTTCTTTTAATTTCTCAACTAAGGAAAGTACTTCTAGATTAGTATCACTAACCGCTTGAGTTCTAACATCAAATTTTAATAAGCAATGCATGGTTGATTGACTTGAGACGAAATCAAACCAATGATAACGTTGGGCTTGCTTCCACCAATAAAGAGGAGCTGTAACATCCATTTGGACAATTATTCCCTTGAGGAAATTGTCGTGACCTAAACCATTTCTCGCACTGCCTAATTTTTGGGCCCTTAATCGATCCTTATCGGTGACATCTCCATTATCGATAACGGTTCTCATTGGATTTCCAGAAGCCTTGTAAGCTTTGTCAAGACCGAAAACAGAAGTGTTCTGAATGTTAAATTCCATAATTATCTCCTACAATTTCTAACAAGTTCTCGAATAATGCCAATCTTGTTAATAAGCCTACTCCACCAGGAACAGGGCTTTGGAACTTAACAGGTAAATTGGCAACAGCGTCCCCGTGAAGTCCAGTTTCATCACGAGTGATTCCAACATCCATAATAATGGCATCACTTTTATAGTGGAAAGAATTATCTAAGAAACCTTTTTTTCCAATTGCGACAACGATTATGTCAGCGTGGGCAATATAAAATTCTTTGTCTTCTCGGCTTGTTTTTGAATGAAGGACAGTAACGTTCGCACTATCTTGAAGTAGAAGACGAGCCATCGGCTTTCCAACGATATTGCTTCGTCCCAAAACAACGGCGTTTTTGCTTAAAATAGGAAATTTCTCATGATGAAGAAAGTTCATGATTCCTTTTGGAGTGCAGGGAGACAGTTTGCTCAATGGGTGAAAACCGTCGACATCTTTGTGGGGAGCGATTGCTAATTTTATTTTGTTCTCATCAATTTGTTTTGGAAGAGGCATTTGAACGATGAAGCCATCGACTTTTTTATCGTTATTAAGCTGATCGATAACTTTCAATACTTCCGATTCACTTGTATCGATAGGAAGTTTGATTAATTCGGCTTTTACACCTAATTCTAGAGCATCTTTTAATTTTCCGTTTACGTATGCAGTGCTACCAGCATCTTCGTTTATTTGAACAATAACTAAAAATGGAGGTCTCGCCATTTTGCTGACGATGTCTCTAATTTCTTCCTTTCGAATTTTTACGTACTCTTTTATTGTCATTTTATTTCACCGAAATTGAAATTTCTCTTCCTTCGTATTGACGGATTTTTACTCCTGCAAGATTAAGCATTTTCATAGATGCTTGAACCGCAAAAGAATCTTTATACTTATTTGAAACATAGACAATTTCTTTTATGCCGACTTGAATAATTGCTTTGGCACATTCATTACAAGGGAAAAGAGATACATAAAGTGTGCATCCGCGTAGGGCACTACCATTTCTAGTATTCAAAATTGCGTTCATTTCAGCATGACAAACATAAAGATATTTGTTATTGAGGCCTTCTCCTTTTTCCCATGAAAGTTGACAATCATCAATGTGACGTGGCATCCCGTTATATCCAATTGAAACCACTTTTTTGTCGTCATCGACAATGCAGGCGCCGACTTGAGTGCTGGGATCTTTACTTCTTAAAGAAGAAAGTTGGGCGATGCCCATAAAATATTCATCCCAATTAATAATTAATTTTTCCATGGACTAATTGTAACAAAATACAAAGGTATATCATAGTTTTTTATACATAAAAAGAATGACTAAAGATGCCAAAAGCTCTATAATAGTAAAACAATGGAATTCGTTGGAATTGATACCTTTTCACTTCTTGACTTCGATAATTATGTTTCGGTAGTTTTATTTACTCCAACCTGTAATTTTCGTTGCCCTTTTTGTCACAATGGTGAAACCGTTTTGAAGAGTAATAACCAAATTAGTTTTAATGAAATTATCGCATATTTAAAATCCAAAAAAGGATTAATTGATGCGGTAGTAATTAGCGGGGGGGAACCAACCCTCATGCCTGAATTAAAAGAAAGAATAAAACAGATCAAGGATTTAGGTTTCTTAGTTAAGCTCGATACAAATGGAACTAATCCAAAATGCCTAAAAGACTTAATTGAAAGCAACCTCTTAGATTATGTTGCAATGGATATAAAAAATAGTCTAGAAGCTTATCCGAAAACATGCGGCGTTTCTCAAATAAACAAGGATGATATTATTGAATCAATCAAATTACTGAAGGATAATAAAGTTCAATACGAATTTAGAACAACTCTTGTTAAAGAATATCATGATAATGAAAGTCTGAAAAGACTTGGTGAATTAATTTCAGGCGCTAATATTTTATATTTGCAAAAATTTGTCGATCGCGAGGGAGTTATAAAAAAAGGACTTCACGAAGTCCCTTTGGAAATTGCTCAAAATTATCTAGTTTTACTGGAATACTATGTTAAAGATGTCAAATTACGCGGTTATTAACCAATATATTTTACGGCTTCAAGAGCGGCAATCGCTCCATCGTTAATGGCTGTTACGATTTGTCTAACAGCTTTTTTTCTAGTGTCGCCAATTGCATATAAACCATCGGTCTTGGTCTTCATATTATCATCGGTAATAATGAAGCCTTTTTCGAGATCTACTAAATCTCTATATATTTCATTGTGGGGTAATTGACCAATTGCAACAAAAACATTGTTTGTCTTATATTCATGGATTGAATGATCCTTAGTGTTTTCAAAAACTAAACCGGTTAGTTCATCCTCTCCTTTATATTCGATTAAATTCATCCATGGAGTGATGATAATGTTCTCGGTTTTTTTAACTTTTTCGATGAGAATTTCCTCACCGAAAAGTTTATCAAATAAAGTGAACATGTAGACTTTTGGACAGTAATTAGAAAGTAACATTGCATATTGTAATGCGGTGTTAGCATCACCAATTAAATAGGCATTCTGATTTTTATAGAAAGCTCCATCGCAAACTGCGCAAAAAGAGATTCCTTTCCCGACTAGTTTATCTTCTTTTGGAAGGTTCATGTGACGATGGGCAACCCCATTTGCAATAATGACCGTTTTAGCGAGATGCTCGCCATAGTTTGTAGTAACTTTAAAAAGACCATTTTCTTTCTTTATTTCCGACACATCTTCCAATTCAAATTCTGCTCCTAAATCATTAATCTGGGAGAACATTAGATCAGATAGTTCAAGGCCAGAGATTGCTTTAACTGAGGGGTAGTTTTCCACTCTAGGTGAGGTCGCAATTTGTCCGCCAAAGTTTTCTTTTTCCAAAATTAAAACATTCTTGCCACTTCGAAGGACATATAAAGCTGCTGTCATTCCTGCGGGGCCGCCACCAATAATTAGAACATCATGAGTCATGCTTTTTTAAACTTTCTATATAGCCTTTAATGTTTGAGGCATTCTCGTATACATCATAACCCTCTTCAGTTGGAACAATGAGGGTTGGTGCTTTGGTAATATCATATTGCTCAGTCAAATCGCGTTCCTCTTCCGCATCAATAACGACGTATTTGATTTGATCTTTATCCAATAACATTTTGGCCATCTTACAATTGGCACATGTTTTTGTAGCGAAAAGAAGGAGTTCTCTAGGAGTGGGCTTAATCTCTTCTTTTGGACTAGCTTCTTTATCGCATTGAATAGAATGAACGAGCTTGCTATTTTCGATATTGTATTTTTCGCGGTTCTTGTATTCTTCTGTTTTGCCATCATTCCAGTTTCGAACTGGACGATAGTAGCCAGTAATGCGAGAATAAACTTCTGTTTCCTGACCGCAGATTGGGCATGTGAATTGTTCACCAGTCAAATAACCATGTTCTTTACAAATTGAATAGGTCGGAGACATCGTGTAATAAGGAATATGATAGTTCTCGGCTATTTTTCTCACTAAGTTCATGCAAGATTTCCAAGAGGGGAGTTTTTGCCCCAAGAAGGCATGAAAAACAGTGCCTGATGTGTAGAGGGTTTGCAAGCCATCTTGAACATCAAGAGCTTGATAGATATCAGAAGTGAAACTGACTGGTAAGTGAGAAGAATTGGTGTAATAAGGTGTATGCCCTTCTTCACTGGCCGTAATGATATTGGGGTATTGTTCCTTATCGTGTTTGGCCAAGCGATAAGCAGTTGATTCTGCTGGTGTTGCTTCAAGGTTATATAAATCACCATATAATTCTTGGTAATCAGACAATCTTTCTCTCATGTGATTCAACACTTCTTTAGTAAATTGAATGGATTCAGCCTGCGATAGATCTTTTTTAATCCAACGAGCATTTAAACAAGCCTCGTTCATACCAACTAATCCAATTGTAGAAAAGTGATTGCTGAATGAACCAAGGTAACGCTTGGTGTATGGATATAAACCAGCATCTAATAAAGCGGTTATAGTATTTCGTTTCACTTTTAGTGAGCGGGCAGAAATGTCCATGATTTTGTCTAAACGAGTATAGAAATCTTTTTCATCGATTGCTAAATAAGCAAGACGAGGCATATTGATAGTCACCACGCCGATGGAGCCGGTTGATTCGCCTGAGCCAAAGAAACCACCGGATTTTTTGCGGAGTTCTCTTAAGTCAAGTCTTAAGCGGCAACACATCGATCGAACATCGCTCGGTTCCATGTCACTATTAACATAGTTAGAGAAATATGGAGTTCCGTATTTAGCAGTCATTTCGAAAAGCAATTTGTTGTTCTCGGTTTCGCTCCAGTCAAATGTCTTGGTAATTGAATATGTGGGAATGGGGTATTGGAAACCACGACCATTCGCATCGCCTTCAATCATAACTTCAATGAATGCTTTATTAATCATCGCCATCTCGTTGACACAGTCTTTGTATTTAAAAGGCATCTCTTTTCCGCCAACGATGCAATTGAGTTCTGCCATATCATTAGGAACGACCCAGTCGAGAGTGATATTGCTAAATGGCGCTTGAGTACCCCAACGTGATGGGGTGTTAACACCATAAACAAATGACTGAATGCATTGTTTGACTTCTTTAAAGGAGAGATTATCTTTTTTAACAAATGGCGCTAAATAAGTATCAAAACTAGAGAACGCTTGCGCACCTGCCCACTCGTTTTGCATGATGCCTAGGAAATTGACCATTTGATTGCAGAGGGTAGAGAGGTGATTTGCCGGTGAAGAGGTAATCTTCCCTACAACTCCACCTAAACCTTCTTGAATGAGCTGTTTGAGGCTCCATCCTGCACAATAGCCAGTGAGCATTGATAGATCGTGGATATGAATATCGGCTTGACGGTGAGCGGCGGATATTTCCGGATCATATATTTCGCTTAACCAATAGTTGGCGGTCACCGCTCCAGAGTTTGACAAAATCAAACCACCAACGGAATAAGTAACCGTAGAGTTTTCTTTAACTCTCCAATCGTTAATCTTTAAATAATTATCGATGACATTTTTGTAATCGAGATTGGTGGCCCTGATTTCACGGAGTTGTTGATGTTGCTTACGATAAATAATGTAGCTTCTTGCCACATCGACGTAACCAGCCTGAATTAAAACAACTTCAACGCTGTCTTGAATGTCTTCGATATTGATCGTTTCTTCTTTTATCTTGGGGTTGAAATCAGCGGTGACACGTAGAGATAACATCTCGATGATATCTTGATTATAGAACTTGTGTTCTGCCATGAACGCCCGTTCAATGGCTTTGCCAATTTTCTCGATTTTAAATTGTTCGAGGGAACCATCCCTCTTTTTTACTTTTAACATAAAAAGCTCTCCTTATTTAGGTGATAGAAAAACGCAAAAACGTTTTTAATGATAAGAAAGTGAAATAGATTATATATCCTATGACACTTGTGCCATTATCATATAAGAAATAATTATATTATCAAAACCAAAAGACTTAAAAACTATACAGTGTATAAAAGATAACTTTGTTTGCCTTTACTAACTACTTTTCTTTGTTGTATTTTACTTCTTTTTTGAACATATAATTGATATAGGATAAAACGATGCATAAAAGTAATGAAGTAATCTATCAAATATTCCCCCGCAATCATTCTCATGAGGGCAATTTCATCAGTATCATTTCTGATTTGCCCCGTATAAAACAATTGGGCGTGGACATTATTTATTTAATGCCTATCAATGAAATTGGACAAAAGAATCGAAAAGGTCAGTGGGGTTCGCCATATGCAAGTAGAGATTATTTTTCTATCTCCAGCGATTTAGGAACATTGAATGATTTCCAAAGACTCTGTCAAGAAACTCATAAGTTAGGTATGAAAATCATACTTGACATGGTTTTTAACCATACTTCCCCGGATAATGTTTTATTAAAAGAGCATCCCGAATTCTATTTTTACCGAAATGGAAAATTGGGAAATCGCGTTGGTGATTGGAGCGATATCATAGATTTAGATGTTGAAAGAATTGATACCCAGGACTATTTGATTAGTGTCTTGAGATATTGGATCAAACAAGGTGTAGATGGCTTCCGGTTCGATGTTGCCACGATGATACCCTTAGCATTTTTCTCTAGAGCGAGACAAGAATTAGGAAAGCAGGTTATTTTCCTTGCTGAAAGTATTGACACATCGTTCTTCAATTGGCTAGCTAGTCAGGGTTATTACGCCACTAAAGATGAAGATATGATTCCGGTCTTTGATTCCCTTTATAACTATCATTGGTTTAGACAATTCGAGGGGTATCTGAAATATGGCAGCTCATTAAAATCAGTTGTCGATATATTAAAAACACCTAGTAAAGTACTCAGAGCCAATTGTTTGGAAAATCATGATAACGAAAGACTCGCTAATTTACTCAATAAAGATGAGACACGATTAAGAAACGCTTTGGCGTTTGTCTTTTTCCTTCCTGGCTGTCCTTTTATTTATGCCGGCCAAGAATATGGAGTAGTACATAAACCAGAACTTTTTGAAAAAGACCCCGTTAACTGGAATGATAAGGATGAAGATATCTACCGCTTTATAAAATTATTAGTTAATCTAAAGCATAAGGATTCCAGCAAAGAACTAGATTCTATAAAAGTTTCTTTATTTGCCAAAGATGGTCTTAAAATCGAAAAGGGAAATCTCATTGGCTTGTTTAATTTTGGTAATAAACCGCTTTCTCTCGATATTGGAAATAATAAATATATGAATTTGCTTGGAAACAATATCGTAAATGGGCAAAATATAAGTCTGAGTGAACCACTCATATTAAAAAAGAATGAAAATTGATTATTGCTTTCACACTCATACCTATAGATGCGGTCACGCCTATGGCGAAGACACTTCTTATGTTTTGGAAGCCCTTGCTGAAGGCATAATCGAATTGGGTTTTTCTGATCATGTCTTTTTGCCTGGCAGGATTCAACCCGGCATTAGAGGTAACTTTGAACTACTTGAAGAATATATCAGCAGTATCAACTCATTAAAAAAGCAATTTGAAAAGGACATCAATATCCATCTCGGTTTTGAATGTGAATACTTTCCTGAGTATGTCGAATATTACCGTGATTTAAAAAACAAATATGGCATTGAATACCTCATTTTAGGCCAGCATTGTTTTTACGATGAGACGGGATTCCATTGGTATCTTTATGATAACTGCCCTTATGAAAGAATAAGACAATACACGGACGACTTAATAAAAGGGATGGAAACTGGTTTATTTGCTTATGTTGCCCATCCAGATATCTTCGTCACCCCATATTCTTCCTTTAACTCAGAATGTGAAGAATGCGCTCGACGCATATGCCAAGTGGCGGAGAAATTGGGCGTTCCTTTGGAAATCAATCTCGGAATGAATGTTATGTATAACAACCCTGTCAATCTCGCCTATCCCAATGAAGACTTCTGGAGAATCGCCAGTGAGTACAATATTGAAGTATATATCGGAGTGGATGCCCATCGACCTGAAGCATTCCATAAAGTTGATTACAATAAAGGACTCGCTCTGGTCGAAAAATATCACCTTAAACTATTAACAAGATTAAAAAAATAAGGCCTTCAAGCCTTATTTTCCTTAAGTGATTCGATTACTTAGCAGTTTTCCACAAACCGTGAAGATTGCAGTACTCATAAGCAGCGATAACTGCATCGCCTTCGCAGAGTGAGAAGCAAGCTTCTGGTTTGGATCCAGGAGTTAATAATTTTCTCTGATTGCCTTGTTTGGTTTCAATTGAAATCCATTGGATGTAATGGGCTTCCAACATTGGGTGTTCAACTGATCCAACTTTGACGTGAACTCTGTTTCCCGTGACTTCGATGACAGGGAGGTGTTTTTCAAAAGCACCTTCGCTTGTGTTAGGAAGCATTTCTTTCATAGTTTCGCCACAGCAAACGACTGGGTTGACCCCATCGACATTGACGATAGCAACAATGTTGCCGCATTTCGCACAGCGATAGAATTTTTGGGACATATTATTTCTCCTTATGGTATTACCTCTTTAATTATTCACGAATTTTTATTAATAGGCAAATGCGATGCGTTAATA
>ENA-UOWO01002603-UOWO01002603.1-activated-sludge-metagenome-genome-assembly--contig:-NODE-2603-length-22134-cov-5.437656_pt1 | contig 22134 bp, 17 predicted proteins | sample MGYA00238148_ERZ761564 | MGnify/ENA primary metagenome ERZ761564 (study PRJEB28885, sample SAMN05720194) | activated sludge metagenome | isolation source: Anaerobic digester | place: USA... | reverse complement strand
GTAAATGCTGCGTCATCAGCTCTTTGCCAAGTATAGGTAACCCCACCGCCTGAAATTGTATTTTGAATATTGAGTGTAAATGGCGATCCCGAACAAGCCGAAGATATATTGCACACCACCCCGCCTGTTAGTGGCACACCACTACATGGTGGTACCGTTACATAGGTTATACGTATAGTTGGTCTAAAATTTCCATATGTTGATGCTTGCAAATTGGTACTATTTGTAAAAGGATCGGTACCAGCAATTCCGATACATTTACCCGTTGCTGATTGGCGATAAAAATTAACCGCTGCAGAAGCTACCCCTGTTACCTTAGCCCAATCTACCAGAATTTGTAAATTTCCTCCTGAATAAACAAAGCTATCGTTTGGCGGGATGTTAAATGCTGCTGGTATATAGGTATCTGTTGTAGCTGGAATTGAAAATGATGTACTTTCAAAAACCTTCGTTGCGCCTGTTAATAATGATCCCCAAGAAGCTGTAGCTGGATAGGTGGCTGTAGTGGTATTCATAAGCCATACATTAAAATCATTACTTGGGGTAATAGCACCAGCATCCTTCTTTAACCACTCAATTTTTATTATTTTTGAACCCGACGGAATCGATGCTAATTCAGCTGATGTATAAATATAGGCATGACGTGAATAATTTAATAATCCTGCATTTCCTGTATTTCGGTAAACAGGCCCATTTGCAAAATTTACTACAGCCGAAGAAGTTCCAGATGTTGGACCAAGACTGAAGGTCATCACCGTTTGAGCTGTTGAAATCACTTGAATACTATTCAGTAAAACAAAAATGACAATTGCCAATTTAAGTTTTATTCCTTTTCCTGTTAGATTTGAAAAGTTTTTAGGTAGATATGTTTTCATATAAATATTATATTATTTCTTAAATGATTTACTTTGAGTATTTTAACGAAAAAGCACAAATATACTTCATCATTTAATAAAGTAAAGATTTGCTTCAGAGGCTACAAATATAATTCAACTCGAATTATAGCTTTATTTATTAACAAATATGATTTTTACTGATATTAGACCTAATTCAAAAACAATAAGAGCTTAGAAACTATATTATCGAGCATTCAACATTCTTTTTAATCTTCCATTGGTGATTTCAATATCAAGAATAAAATTGTCTATATCATTTTGATTATTATCAAGTCCCTTATTATCCATGCTGTTATTCTTCATATTATAATCTCCAAATTCAAAAACTAAATTTTGCTTTCCTGTACCATTTACTTTAAAATAATACACATCGTAAATACGTCCTCCAGGTATTTGTTTTGAATCTGCGAATGATTCTTTTTGATTCTTAATTAGATTTAATATTTTTAATTTCGAATTACTTTTCAAAGACCACGAATAAGCAATACCTGAATTTGTTTCAAATTTCACAGCGACTACTCTAGTCGATTGATCAAAACTTCTACTCATTCTATTCTCATCCTTCCCTTTTGAATAAATTATAGTTGCGGTATCTTTCCTTTCATTCACTTGTTCATCAGATTCAACAATGATGGTAGCCATCTTTTTGGCCATTCTTCCTAATCGCCCTTTGTAATTACTTAAATTACATTTCATTTCATAAAAATTATTCATGTATAGATCATAATTACCTGGTTTCTCTGGCGCTTCCATTTCGAAATTGATCGTTCCGTTTGTTCTTTTGGGGCAAATGGCTGGAATACCATCATAAACACAAATAATTGGCTTTGATCCAATACCTATTATTAGTTGTTGTACACATTGTTCACAAATCATATTTGAAATAGAATATGTTCCAGTAACCTTCACTTTTTGAAGTGGCTTAACCTTTACACTATTATTCATTTCGTTTAAGTTAATATCAATATCAGGATTACAGAACTCATCGAAATAATAAATAAGCACTTCCTCATCACTAATACTATGTTCAACTGTTGGCTTTTGGATTAAGCGAATACCTGAATTTTTAAATGTATTTACAAGACTTGATACAAATTTTTGATCAACTTTTTTTCCTGATGTGATATAATTGACACACGCATTCATAGAAATATTTTTACGTGAACTTCTTCCAATATTTACAAACTTGATATTTTTAATGCTCTTATCATTGCCTTGAGTTTCCTCTAATATGTTTTGATATACCTTTTTATTTTGTTCACATTCATCACTTAAAAAAACAGATAGATCGTATTGAGTTTTAGTCATTGTTGGTAGCTCCTTTTTCGCTTTTACATAAATTTGAATTTCATTATCATGTATCGGAAAATCAGAAGGTGAAACAATTTTTAATTCGGTTGGAATTCCTGCTTGGCTTGGAGATTGCAAAAGCTTTTCTATAATATCTTTATCAACTTTACTACCAAATGAAATGGCGTTTAAACAATCGGTTACTGATTGCCTCACCAAATTACTGTTTGATTCTGGAGTTGAAATCACTGAATCTTTGTTGATTGCATTTATATTAAATTCCTTGACTACATCCATATACAGTTCTCCATCATTGCAATAATCAGGGCGAATAATTATAAGCTTTAAATTTGAATCGTGAACCACTTGACTAGGTTGATTTACACTAATATTGTATGAGTCGAATTCAAACTTCATCATCGTATCTAATACAGTTTTGTCTCCAACAACAAATTGAACACCCATTACAGAATCGTTCAAATTAAATAATCTTGTTTCTTTTGAATTACTTTTCAACTCAAATGATATTGTATCAATATAACAATTAAGTGATTTATTTGCAAGAACAGATGAAGGGTCGTTAAAAGCAAATGAAATTTTCTGTTGAATAGTTTTAGGTTCAAAAAAGGATGGGAACTTGTTTGAATCTGATGTTTTTAATATTAAAAAGAAAACAAGTCCAATGAATGACCCTAATAAGAGCAAACCAGATAAAAGTGACAAATAATAATAAATCTTATTCTGCGGTTTAATTTTATGTTCGCCTTTAGCAAAATATTTTTCAAGCGGCATGGTTGATTTTGCGACTTCAATTATATCATCCTTATCTTGAATTAGATTTTGCCATTCAACAGAAGGATTTTTAAAATACACTTTTGCAGGTGAGTCTTGCAACTTATTTTCTCTCCAAAGATTTTCAAATACCTCCTTTGATTGTTTATATCGAATGTATTTTACAGAGTCAAATGCGTACAAATTAAATTCATTGGTAATTCGCTGAATCTCCTTTTCTTCATAAGCAAATTGATGAGGATTTAATTCTTCAATAGTAATTTCAGCTAATAAATCAAGTATAGTTTCTCTCGCTAAAACTTCATTCTCTGGTTTAAGTTTCTTCAGCAAATCTAAACGCGTATAATCAGGAAACTGACCATCACTTACCCATTTAATTCGACTCAATAATAGTAAATTACTATAATTTAATTCAGATGATTTTTCATATTTGCTTAAAATAGATTTTCCAATAGCAATCATAAGTTCCCACTTAATCTTTGGATAAACAGCCATTGCCCCTAACCATTGTATAATCACATTTTCATCATTGTCCTTAATATTTGCCCATTCAAATTGCTTACAGAAAGTCTCTAACTCATCAATATTTTCGAAATCAATTTGAGCCAATGAATAAAATTCGTTCATACATCTTTTTAATGAAGAGAGGATATCGTTGTTCGATGTATAAAAGATTTGCAACAAATTTATAATGCCTTCAGTATCTAGCGGAGCGATAGGAACTTGAGGCAACAAAATATTGATTTCTTTATTTCCCCAATCAAGAAAAGATACCGGCGTTAGTATTGCTTTATATCGCCATCTTGAAAATATTTGCAAAATATCATGATTCAAAATTGGATAATGTTCATACAATAATTGATCACCTTTACCACAAAATATTAAAACATGATGACCGAATTTTGAGCTTAGCTTTTCAAGACTAATGCCATTCGTTTCAAAACTATTATAACAGTTGAATGGTGTTTCACGAAAATAAAAAGTATCAATTAGTACATTTTGTTTAATTAATATCTCAATTAAATATTGAAGCAATTTTACTTGTAAACTATTTTTATTGGATTCATCAATTAAAAATAAAAATTCGCTTTGCTGTGTGCGAGGAACCGACACTGGTTGAAATAATCCGCCACTCTTGATTGATTTCTGAATAGTTGCAGGAATATTTAAAACATTCTCATCAAAGCTCATTCGCTTTCGCATCTGCCTCGCTATGAACTGCAAATCAGGTTCAAGAAGGGTTAAATAATTTTTCGCATGAAATGGAACTTCTAAAGGTGGTTTACTGCCTTCAAATGACTTAACAAGATTGAGATATTCAATGTCACCAAATTTTGCAACTTGATTAGCTCTTTTTTTTGATCGATTCCACAACCATGAAAATAGAATAGTCAATCCCAATGTCAATAATGTTAGTCCACCTGTTAACCAAAGCCAGAAAGGCGATAATTTTTTCTGCGATAAAATCGGATTAGCGGACGAACTAGGTTCTACCCGGATATGTAATTTAGCAGTGTCAATAATGTTTAGTCGAATTTTTGATTGAACATGACAAGGCGATAAACTATCTCCATAAAATGCTTTACAACTAATATAATAATTGCCTTCTTGAGCAATAATGGTATCCAATTGATTGCCAGATCTTGCATACAATTCATCTTCATACCACGCAATGCTATCTGGCCTTGGTCCAATAATATCTGCTTTTAAAACAAACTTTTGACCAACAATAATTGAGTCGTTTTCAATACTATTTAGAATTTGAATTTGAGCTTGTTGATTACAAACATTTACTTTTTTACGTATCGTATCATGATATGTCCACCATTTATTTTTATAAAAAGTGATATAGGCTTTCAATTCATAAATACCTTCTTGTTGATATTGATGTTCACCTTTTAAGTCTTGTTTAGTTCCATCGCCCCAATCAAAGATAACATGATGAGTTATTTTATCTGTATCTGTTGAGCCGAAAAACGGAACAAGTTTAATATCAACTTCCAAGATATCTTTTGATGCTACTAAAAAAGACTCTTCAATAAAATCACTCGATTCAGGATTATTCTTATCTACCAATCTAAAAGATGGCGTAATGATAAGTATTGATTGATATGCTAAGAATAATATGAACAAAATAAGAAGAAAGACGCCAATCAAATACTTCCACCAATGTCTATGGAAATAGCTTTTAAAAGCTTTCGATGTTGGTAAGTCAATTTTAGTTTCATTCTTCTTTAAATGAAAATATTGATTGAATATTTCATTAAACTGAATTTGTTCTTCTTGGTTATTTGCAAATAAAGGTGTTAAATAAGATGCCAATTCAGATTCGTTTGTAACCTCATTTGCAAACTGATCTATTAATTTTGAAGCATCGCTGATTTGATTTGGGGTTACAGAAAATCCATTTTGCTGTAATTCTATAAAAAAATCATACAATGGTAAATTTGAATCACCACTGTATTGAGTATCATTGATCGATGTTTGTTTAGTCGCCAATTTCTTTACTTACGGTTTCAAAGTCAGCTTTTGATTTAGCAAGTATGCTCAACGTATTTAAAATCTTTTCTTTATAGAGCCCATCCGCTTTACGCCAATCACTAAACGAATTATTCAACAAATCACCTTCTTTTAAACATGCAATCCAATCGATTAATTCAGAGGTGGCAGGCTTTTTAACCATATTCCTTTTTCGTAGCTCAAGAAACTTTTGAATAGCTAATTCAATCAAATGATTGTCTAATTTTAAATTCGCTTTCACAATATTTAATAATTCATCTTTATCAGGAAAATTAATATGATGAAAAACACATCTTCGCAAAAAAGCATCGGGCAATCCCTTTTCGTTATTACTCGTAATTATAACCACTACTGGTTTATTTATATCTTGAACAATTTCAAAATCAGGTATTTCCTTAATGCTAAATTTAAAAGGCGGTTTTTCTAATTCCGATAATAAGTCATTTGGAAAATCGCGTGGGGCCTTATCAATTTCATCAATTAAAACTACTGAACCAAATGATGGCGATTTAGTTAATACTTCTCTTTGATAATTACCAAATTTCTCCCATTCTGAATTGGGCTTATTGGTTCCAAGTAAAGCAATACCCATTGTATTAAAAGATATAAACGATTCTTTAGGTTGATTCGTTTTGTCGCCAAAATGAGCCACCACATCATATTGATAAAACAAATCGCTTGAGATAGAAACCGATTTCGTATTAAAACGCAACGCCCTATTCAACTGAAATTTATCGGGATGTAATTCTTTTAATTGCCGTGCAACAAAATCGGCGCAAGCAGTTTTACCCGTGCCAGGTTCCCCTGCTAGAAGTAGAGGTCTATTTAAAAATAAGGCAGTATTAATAGCAGCTAAAAGTTCTTTACTTGGTTTGTAAAAATCAGTTTCACTTGTGTTAATTTTCATAATTCATTAAATTAAAAAATTTTAAAAATGGGCATCAATAAAGATCCCTTTATTCTACTCAATTACAAATAGGGCATAATATGTTCACTGCCTTTTTCTAAGTCGTCAACAATAAGTCCTAATTTCAAATTCACCTCTTGCATTGTATATTGTGTTTTTGCACCATTATCGAAATAGTGATTATAAAGTGATGGAGAAAACTCGCTTGATGTTATATATTTTTCTAACCAATCGATAATATCATTCTCCTCAACATTTTTTAATTTATCGCTAATCACCGATAAAGTTTTTACATTCGGAGAGGCTTCCAAATAATTATTAATAGTTGCTGCATCGGGCTGAACACTATAAATCACAATCACAAAAAACAATCGATAACTCCGACTTGACTGCTGATATTCACTATAAACTTGATCAATAAATTGAATAAATTGATTCAACTTATTTGCATCTTCATCAAAGTCAAAATCATAATAAAATGGAAGAATTACATTGCCGCTTTTCAAGTTCGAAAGAGCATTTATAAATCCACCTAAGGTCGTATTTGTTTCATCAGGCGACATATTTATATATTCCAAAATACTCCAAAACGTAGCGATATAATTGCAGGTTTGATCATTAGATGAAACCAAATCTGTTATTTTTAATAAAGGATCAATTTTATTTTGAGATCCCATACTATACTTCGCAAATCGCTTCACAATACCTGTTGGAAAATCAGTCTTACGATTACCATGGAGGAAAAAAACTCGTTTCTTTTGAATCAGTACACTGGTCTTCAATTGATTCATCTGTGGCACACGATCGCAATAACACAAGACCGCATCCTTATCTGGCGCTACAATTTTTTCGCCTGTTTTAATATGCTTATACAATCTCTTCATTAATGAATATGAAACTTGCAAAGCCAATTCAGCTTCACTGTCAAATGGTTTAGGTGATAATCGTTCGCTGACTTCTGTTAAAAATTCTTCCTGATAAGCCACATATTCTGGATCATTTTCTTTGTAAGTATAGGTATTACATAAATCTCCAATTCGAAAAACCAAAATCTCGATTTGCTTTCCATTTTTTTTACACTCAACTGCTTTCTCATATTCCATTTCAGTAATTGATTTTGTAAATCCCTTTGGAATATAACCATATCTTTTACCCATGATCAGAATATAAATATTGCAAGCCTCTACATCATCTAAACACTTCTTTACAAAATGTATATCATCAGCATCATAAAACTCCATCGATACTGGTTTATAATAATCAACCAATGAAATAACGCAATTGATTACAGCTTGTCTAAACTGCTTCAAGTCGTTGAATGTCGATGATATATAAACCGATTCAGGCATGTTGAAATTGATCAGAACAAATATAATACCTAAATCGCTATTATTTTAATGCATAGATATCCCTCTCTCTATTTTCATTATTTCAATTCTTCATTAATTATTTAATATTTGAATGAAACAAAATATCTTCGTCTACTTAATTTTAATTTATCATGCAATCTATCGAATGGGTCTCTCAATGGCATCAATTTTTAGAATCTCATCCTTCATTAAAAATCCCTTCTACTAATCTATCTCTACCATCCTTTCCAGAAAGTATAGAAGACAAAGTAAGAGATGAAAATTATTGGGCTAAAATTCAAGCCCTCTATCCCAAACCAGAGAATCATATCAATTTGAATAATGGTGGTGTATGTTCTAATAGTTTACTTGTTGAAAGAGCTTATCTAACCTACTATTCCTTACTCAATACCTCACCAAGTTATTTTACTTGGAAGGTAATGGAAGCTGGTAGAGATATTATTAAACAAGGACTTGCCCTCATGTGCAATGCATCAAGTAATGAAATCGCATTATTCAGAAATGCTACAGAAGCCTTGAACAATGCCATTTTCGGGATCCCTTTAAATGAAGGAGATGAGGTAGTTGCTTGTCATCAAGATTATATAAAATGCGTATCGTCTTGGAAACAACGTGAAGACAGAGAAAAGATAAAAATATCATGGGTAGAAATAAATGGTCATGAAACCGATGATGAAGTGATTAAAAAATATGTGGATGCTTTTTCACCTAAGACAAAGGTGCTTCATCTCACACATGTCATTAATTGGAACGGACAAATTCTACCTGTTGTTCAAATTGCTAATGAGGCAAAAAAAAGAGGTATTATCGTCTTACTCGATGCCGCTCATAGTTTTGCAATTTTAGAAACTGATGTACAAAAAATTGATTGCGATTATATGGCAGTGGCTTTGCACAAATGGCTCTCAGGCCCCATTGCAGGTGGTATGTTGTATATAAAAAAAGATAGGATTGCAAGTACCTATCCTCTTGCATCATCCGTGACACCTCTTTCTGATTCAATTAAAAAATTCGAAGAAATGAGTATTCAAGTATTGCCAAATTTATTAGCACTTGGGTATGCCATCGAATTACAATTAAAACTCTCTCGTCAACTCAAAGAAGCAAGATTAGTTTATTTACGTGAACGCTGGACCTCTCAACTCATATCAATTCCTAAAATTAAATTCAATATAAATACTCTTTCTAATCAATGCAAAGCCATTGCCAATTTTCAAATTGATGGAGAAGATCCGTTAAACTTAGAGAAAATACTTTTTGACCAATTTAAAATTCATGTCGTAGGATTTAATTGGCCAAATTTAAGTGGCATTCGTATTACGCCAAATATAAATACCAAACTCGATGAGATAGATACTTTTGTTAGAGCAATTAAAGTAATCACTAACTCAAATTAGAATCTATCCAATATAATGAGTCTATAGGCTGAATATATTTGGTTGAGTCAAGATCAAGCCCGAAGTTTCGGGAGATATTATTGACAGACTCTTAGAAACTAATAATTCCCACTGCGCTTCCTAATAAACCACTCAATAGTTAACAATGCTAATAAAAAAGCGAATAACCATTTCCAATCAATTAATGGATCATTATTTACTGTTGAACGAAGAATGGTTTTAATTGAATTATTGTTTTTTATTTTGTCTTTCAAACTTTCAATTTGATCAGCGAAAACGAGTTCACCACCATAGTTTTTCGACAATTGATTTAATAAACCAAAATCGGCGGTCGTATTAACTTCTTCAATATTTTGTGCCACCACCATAAAATTAGCAGTTGCTGAATAATTTTTTCCATTGAATGATGTAGAAGATGAATACGAATATTTGCCTGCTGCTAGGTTACCAATATTCAAAGAATATGAATTGCCGTTTTTATTTAAACTATAATTATATTTTTTATTTGCTTCATCAATTAAAACAAGATTCACATCGGGCGTATTAATGAGTTCATAATTTTCATTGTACAATTCAGCATCAAACGTAATCGACTCGCTTTCCGTATAAACACTTTTTGCAATCGTCGTTCTAAATTGTTTTTTATCATGCTTTACTGATAAATACTGAGCGGTTTTTAATAAATAATCATCAACAAGATTATGATTTTTATTTTGATTAAAATCATATAAACGCCATCTCCATATCCCTTCTCCTGTTAGTACACCTACCCTTGAACTTAAATTTTGTTGCATCAATAAAAGTGGATATTGTGTTGTAACAGATCCAAGTCGTTGATTCATTAATACTTGTGCATTCGGTCCTATTTTATACTCGCCAAATGGCGTGGCTAAAGGTGGTAATGTACTGATATTGTTCGCTGTATTAATTGTAAAAAATGAAAAATTCGGATTCAAAACACCTTGTGCATCATTTGCACTTAAGCCTTTACTTGTAATTTGTAATGCATCTTGAGCCTGATTAAAAATTGGAATCGCAGTTTGACTTCCTGTAATATACCAAACAGAAATTCCAAGTTTCTTTGATTGATCAATGATACTACTTGCATTGTATTTTACGGAAGGCAGATTATGTAAGACAATTAAATTATAGTCATTTATTTGAGCCGAAGCTTTGTCGGCAGTTTGAACATCTACCTTATAATTTCTATTCTTACTTAATGCATCACGCAATGCAAATACATCTGGATGAGGCGCATTGGCAACAATTAACACATTCTCTTTGCTATCAATAATTTCAACATATACATCTTGTGAATTATTCGCAAGATTTTGTTCCCCATCAATTTTTGAAACAGAAATAGTATAATGTTGAACGCCTTGTGATCGAGCATCTAATATGGTTTCAATTGATTTAGAATAACGATCATCCGTAATTGAAATATTTTGTGAGCTAATCACCCTATTCGCATTATGATTAAAGATAGTCACATTTAATTGACTTCCTTTTGCCGAATAAGCCGCAATATCACTTCTAATTGCAAACTGATCACCAAGATAAACAATTTTATTAGCAAAAACCCTAGCTACTAAGGCATCCTTCTGTACGTTAGTATCGCCAATACCTATTGTATAAATGGCGCCTTTATATGGATAGGTCATAGTGGCTGGTGAAGCGCCTTTATTATAAATTCCATCACTTGCCAAAATAATCCCCCCAAGATTTTCACTCTCTAAAGTAGTCATGATCATTTCAAGAGAGGAAGAGATATCAGTACTTTGCTCATCATAATTAAATTTCAATGAATCGCTTAGTTGATTCCCGATAGAAAACTCTTTTACTTCATAATCTTTTCGAAGTTCTTCTAAAAGATTTAAAACATTTTTACGATAGGCAATACTATCTATCTTTTTAAATCCAAATTTCTGTGATGCTGAATTATCTTGAATAAAGGCAAGCGTCGGTTTCTCCTCTTTATTTTGCAAATATTTTAAAACAGGCGAAAGCAACAAAAAAGCCAATATACTTCCAACGGCAAATCTTAAAAATGCAAGTAGATAATAAATGGTAGGATTCGGGAATCGATCTTTTAATTTTCTATACAGAAAAAAAGACATGGCTAAACCTAAAAGCAGGCATAGCAGAATAAACCAAGAAGGATATGATAAAGAGAAATTCAAATTTTAAATTAAGGTTGCAAATATAACAAGTGTGAATAGATTACAAACAAGTATTATCTTAACTTATGTTCAGAATAAAATGTTAAGGTCATTTGGTTGAATGATCATTTTGGGCGTTCGGGCGGGCTTTCCGTTTCAAGTCCCAACCAAAGCGTTGGGAGCTTTCCACTGCAATCCCTAACGCTTTGAATGCATTTCTATTAATATATTGTGCTACCAACACAGGGTTTAGTTCAAAGCGTTGTGAAGAGTTGTAAGCATTAAGAATTTCCAATTTATTAAAGGACTCTAATTATCCTCTTCGGTATTCAACATATTCCAAAGCTTATCTTTCAATTCGGGTATACCCTTTTGAGTAACCGACGAAAAAAAGTGAACAGGTATTTTCTTAGGAAACTCCTTTTTAATTTCGGCTTTTAATTCATCATCCAACATATCACTTTTGCTAATAGCCACGAGCATTTGCTTATCTAATAATTCAGGATTATACTCTTTCAGTTCATTCATCAAAATATCATATTCCTTTTTATGATCTTTGCTGTCAGCAGGTATTAGCATCAACAAAGCTGGATTTCGTTCAACATGTCTTAAAAATCGATGCCCAAGACCTCGACCTTCGGCTGCACCTTCAATAATGCCTGGTAAATCGGCCACACAAAATGATTTACCTCCTTTATAATCCACAATGCCTAAATTGGGTGTTATCGTTGTAAAAGCATAATCGGCAATTTTGGGTTTAGCCGCGCTAATCACAGATAATAAAGTTGATTTACCTGCATTTGGAAATCCAACTAATCCCACATCGGCGAGTATTTTTAATTCTACTACTTTCCATGCATCTACACCTGGTTCTCCAGGTTGAGCATAATCAGGTGCTTGATGGGTTGCGGTTGCAAAATTTCCATTTCCTAAACCACCTCTACCTCCCGGAATCCAAATCACTTCTTGCCCATGCTCTAGAACTTCAACTTCAACTTCGCCTGTTTCATCATCTTTACCAACAGTCCCAAGAGGCACATCAATGATAATATCAGTTCCAAATTTACCGGAGCTATTATTTTTACTTCCTCGTTCACCATCTTCAGCAATCATATTTTTATGATACCGCAAATGTAAAAGAGTCCACATATTTTTATTACCTCTTAAAATGATATGTCCGCCTCGGCCGCCATTACCGCCATCTGGACCGCCATTGGGTCTAAATTTTTCGCGCAAAAAATGAACACAACCAGGACCACCATGTCCTGATTTACAATTAACTCGTATATAGTCTATAAAATTATCTGCTTGCATGATATGAAATTAAATCTGCCTTTACAGATACATTAATGAATTTATAATTATTCAGCCTTTGCGTTATCAATTTCTTGAGAGAGCGCATTAAAAATCTCGTCTACCGATCCTTCACCTTTTACTTCAACTAATTTATCTTTCGATTTATAATAATCAGCAACAGGCGAAGTTTTAGCATGATACTCATGAATTCTTTTCAAAATAATTTCTTCGTTATCATCACTTCTTCCAGAAGATTCACCTCTTGAAATAAGTCGGGATTTCAATTCTGCTTCTGTTACCAACAGACTTAAAACAAGATTGATTGGACTATTTTTAAAGTCGAGTAAATTATCAAGTGCTTGTGCTTGAGCAACAGTTCGCGGGAAACCGTCAAAAATAAATCCAGGAGCATCAGGATTTTCATCCAATTTACTACTGATCATTCCAATAACCACTTCATCAGGAACCAACATTCCTTGATCCATAAACTTCTTTGCTTCAATACCTAAAGGAGATTCTTTGGCGACTTCAACACGAAGAATATCTCCTGTTGAGATATGAGATAAGTGAAAGGTTTCTATAATCTTTGAAGATTGAGTTCCTTTTCCACTGCCAGGAGGTCCAAAGAGTACAAGATTAAACATGCTTTATTTTTTTTAGAGGTGCAAATATAGCAATTTTTATCGAAGGTTAAAGTGCATTAAAGAAAAGATAATGTCATTTGAAATTTAGAATCATTTAAATTCAGTGATTCATCTATATTTCAAACAACACCAAAAATTAGATATTTAGTGTTCTCAATGTTTGGAAATATTTATACTTTCTATATGATCATATCAATTCGGTTGAAATTCAATGTTGACTGACTGATTGATTTTACTTAACAGGTTTATCTTATAGATTCTTACAAATTGGTCGAAAATAAATCAACCTAAAAAATAATTATTCCATATATCATCAAGATTAAAAAAAACGGTTGATCTACCCTATTTTATCTGATTAAATGCATACTCTCAAAACATAACACTTCAAATTTTGAATCAAAGAAAAGAATTTGTACTTTCAAATTTCAAAATCTTATAACATGGGAAACGGAACAAAAGAAAATCCATGGCAATTAAAAACGCCACCATTGAGTTCTTCATATGAAATGTATAAGGACATAAAAGATGGCAAAGAGGTGATTGTTTGTCAAGTTGGAAAAACTACTTTATTGTATGACTATAAATGTTTAAAGGATCTTCATACCATGTTGAAAGCCCATGGCGATTGGATGGAACTTGGAAGTGCTGATGAACAGAAGTCAGCAAAAGAAGGCACTGTAGAGGCTTGGGGAAGATCAGAAAACAACCCAAATGGCGGATGGTATGGTTTAAAAAAAGGACTTCGTGGGAGATTTGGCATGTATATTCCACCTTTAATGGAAGAATTAGGATTGGCCGAATTAACCCATGACGCAAAAGGGAATAAAATGAGAGCAATCTAATCAGACAATCATTTGAATGAATGAACTTGAACATTATATTCAAACCTATTTTGGTGTTACAAAAGATGATATCAAAACAATTGAAAATTTATTTACCCTAAGCTATCTGCAAAAAGGTGAGTATTTTTTATCACAAGACACTTATTGCCAAAAATTAAGTTTTATAAAATCTGGTTGTTTACGTGTGTATGCTAATACAGAGGACAAAGAGGTAACTCAATGGATTTCGAGCGATGGCTCTTTTATAACTGATTTATCAAGCTTGATTTTTGAAACTCCATCTCGGTTTAGTATTCAAGCCTTAACCGACACGGAATTATATACAATTCATAAAGAAAATTATTTAAAAATTGGACGTTTAGTTCCTCGATGGCATGAGCTTGAAAAATTATTTATTGCAAAATGTTTTACCATGTTAGAAGATAGAATGTTTAGACATTTGTCAATGTCAGCTGAAGATCGATACGACTATTTTTTTAATCAAAACCCTACCCTCTTTATCCAGGTTCCATTGCAATATATTGCCTCAATGCTTGGCATGACACCAGAAACTTTTAGTAGAATTAGAAAAAAAAGGCTGAGTTAATTTCTTGATTTAAGTCAAGAGCAAAACAATTCGTTAGATTGACCTTTGTTTAAAATAAAAAATTTAAACAAAGTAAGATGAAAAAAGAAATTAAAACAGAGATCCTCATTCATGCAAGTTGTCAAAAAGTTTGGTCTGTACTCACCAATATTAATGATTATCCAAATTGGAATCCATTTATTACATCGTTTGTGGGCGAATTAAAAATTGGCAATAAAATTAAAGCTCGATTACAACCACCAGGTGCTCAAGGCATGACATTTACACCAACTATTTTGACTCTTGAGCCTAATAAAGAATTTAAATGGCTAGGGCATTTATGGGTACCCGGTCTTTTTGATGGGGAGCATAGCTTCACACTTCAAGAGATGGGAAATGGAACAACACTGTTTATTCAAAGCGAAAAATTCAATGGCATTTTAGTGCCTCTATTTAAAAAAATGATTGAAGGCAATACAATTCAAGGATTTCATTTAATGAATCAAAAACTGAAAGAAATTTGTGAAAAGATTTGATTAGGTTGATCCCCAATGCAAATTATAATTGATTGAATTCTTGAAGGCTGAACTAGAAAAAGGAGAGCCTTTGGAGGGAATTGAACCCTCGATCTCCTCCTTACCAAGGAGGTGCTCTACCACTGAGCCACAAAGGCATTAAAAAAAGAACAATCCTAAACCTCTATTAAACAAAAAGACCGATTGTGAAATGCCAAAGGCAATAAACAATCGGCAATTTTAAGAGCGGAAGAACAGAATCGAACTGTCGTCATCAGCTTGGAAGGCTGAGGTAATAGCCACTATACGACTTCCGCAAATAAGGAGTGGGCAGTGATGGATTCGAACCACCGTAAGCTTACGCTAGCAGATTTACAGTCTGCCTCCTTTAGCCACTCGGACAACTACCCCCTTTTCAAATGAATGAAGAGCCGCTTGTCGGACTCGAACCAACGACCTGCTGATTACAAATCAGCTGCTCTACCAACTGAGCTAAAGCGGCGAATAATGATATTTAAAAACAGGAATTAAGAAACAAAGACTTTATGTCTATTCTTTAATTCTACACTTAGAATATTATTGAAAATTAAGAGCTGCTGTTTTTTTATTGGAATGCAAATGTATATATTCATTTCTAATTTGCAAATATTTTTCTAGTTTTTATTTTAATAAATTTTACCTTCGAAAAATAACCTAAAAAAAGTTTAATTGAACTACCTCGCTCACGCCCATTTATCACTACAAAATGATGAAATTCAATTAGGGAATTTAATGGGCGATTTTATCAAGGGTAATCAATTTGAAAACTATTCAGGCAATATTCGTAAAGGTATTTTACTTCATCGTAAAATTGATTCATTCACCGATAGTCATGAGCTAGTTATTGAAGCGATACAATATTTCAAACCTCATTTCAGATTAAGTGGGGGCATTTTTGTCGACATCTTATTCGATCATTTTTTAGCCAATGATGATCGATTTTACAATAATAACTCTCTTCTCGATTTTACAACACAAGTCAATCAAAATGTAAAGAACAATCATCATCTTCTCAATGAAAAAATGAATACGTTCTTCGGTCACATGATAAATTACAATTGGCTATACAACTATAAATTTATCGAAGGTTTATCAAAATCGATTTTAGGTATTTGTAAAAGACATCCATTAATTGGTGATGGAATTGAGGCGATGAAAATCATTGAATCGAATTATGAATCTTTGCGTTCTCTATACTCGCCGTTTTTCATTATACTCCACAATGAAATTCAATTAAAGTATGATGAAATTAATGATAAAAAATAAAGCCTGAGAACTTAATTTCGCCATTCTTTATTATGTATAAAACCATTTTACTTCTTATTGCTTCAAATATATTTATGACATTCGCGTGGTATGGATTTTTGAAAGATAAAGGAATACCATTATGGAAAGCAATTTTATTGAGTTGGGGTATTGCATTTTTTGAATATTGCTTAATGGTACCTGCAAATAGAAGTGGTTATTTAAATGGATTCAGCGGTTTTCAACTTAAAATAACACAGGAAATTATTACTTTAATTGTGTTTGGATTTTTTGCAGTTCTCTATCTTAAAGAACCTTTTAAATTAAATTACTTGATCAGTTTTATATTTATAATTGGCGCTGTCTTTTTTGCATTCAAAAAATAATTTTAATGGCAATCCAACTTAAAAAATCCCAAATGAAGGAACACCACGTGGTGCCTTATGAAAAAATTAGAGACTATTTAAAATCTGGTCAAATTATTTTTTGTTCTGGAAGTTATTTATTTTCTGGTGCCATACAGCGACTAACAAAATCAGCTTGGAGTCATGTGGCTATCATTTATAAAGATGAAAAACTTGGTCGAGTACTTGTACTAGAAGCAGAACCTTATATAGGAATTAGGCTGATTCCACTTTCAAAGTATATCAACGATTATAAAGGAACGCGACGACCTTATAAAGGAAATATTTTTGTCACCAAGTTCACTGTTCCTATTGAAGAGAGCCAACTTAACGAAGCCATTAGCTTTGGATTAGATGAACTCACTCGTCCTTATGACAATTGGGAAATTTTGAGAATTATGATGCGTATCCTTTTTAAAATTGGAAAACGTGAAAGGAATAGAAATTATATATGTTCCGAATTGGTTCGCGATTGCTTTACAAAAGCTGGTATCATGTTCAATTTTACGGATAGCTATATTAGTCCAGATAGAATTTGGAAAGATCCACGTATTGAAATGAAATATAGAATACTTTAAATATGAAATTGATAAAATAAAAAAAACCGATACAAGACCGGTTTATTCTATTAAAATTTGTTTCTAACTATTCTAATTCTACATTTTCAGCATTTGGCCCTTTTTTGCCTTCACCAATATCGAAGGTAACGCGATCGTTATCTCTAATTGTTGCTTTTAATGCGCTTACATGAACAAAAATCTCTTGATTTGTTCCGTCTACAATGATGAAACCAAATCCTTTTGCTTCATTATAAAACTTTACTGATCCACTTGCCATAATACTTATTTTTTTTTTTGATAATTTTTTGAAAGCGCAATGATAGGTTATATTTCGCGTTAAATCAAATAGATTTATTTTTTACTCGCTGAATAGTGTCAAATTAAATAGAAAAATCAAATCTAATTCACCTTAATCTTGTCCAATTGAATCTATTAAATTTTGTACACTCCCTTTTCAGAAATCTCCAAATAGCTTTATATCATAAGCTTTATGAATATATAATATTGTAATCAAACCTGAAATTTGACTTGTTTGTTCATGATCAATTAAAATTTAATCTAATTTAACCTTCATATTTAGTTTTTTATTTCAAAAATTCATTTGAAGGTAAAAGGGTGATAATAAATTAATGACTTCTTTTTTGAATCTCAATAAAAAATATTACTTTCGCACCCTCGAAAAAACCAAGACTGGTTGTTTCATATAAACAAACTAAAAATTTTAAACGAAAATGGCAGACTTACGCTACCAACGAAATTTCGGAATTGCCGCTCATATTGATGCTGGTAAAACCACAACGACAGAACGTATTCTTTATTACACAGGTGTTAACCACAAAATTGGTGAGGTTCACGATGGTGGAGCTACAATGGATTGGATGGCACAAGAGCAAGAAAGAGGTATCACTATTACAAGTGCTGCTACTACTTGCTTTTGGAATTTCCCTACTACGCAAGGAACAAAGTCTGATTTAACTAAATTATATAAATTCAATATCATCGATACACCGGGTCACGTTGACTTTACAGTTGAAGTTGAACGATCTCTTCGTGTATTAGATGGGTTATTAGCTTTGTTTTGCGCTGTATCTGGTGTTGAGCCTCAATCTGAAACAGTTTGGCGTCAAGCAAATCGTTACAAAGTTCCTCGAATTGGATTTGTAAATAAAATGGATCGCAGTGGCGCTGATTTCTTAAATGTTGTAAAACAAGTAAAAGAAATGTTAGGAGCTAAAGCGGTGCCTTTACAATTACCTATTGGTGCTGAAGATAATTTCAAAGGTGTAGTTGATTTGATTACGATGAAGGCAATTGTTTGGGAAGATGCTACTTTAGGAATGACCTACAAAGAAGTGCCTATCCCTGATGATATGGTTGCTGATGTAGCAGAATGGAGACAACATTTGATTGAAGCAGTAGCTGATTATGATGAAAAATTACTAGAAAAATTCTTCGAAGATCCAAATTCAATTACTGAAGTTGAAGTACATGAAGCAATTCGTAAAGCAACCATCGACATTTCAATTATCCCAATGATGTGTGGTTCTTCATTTAAAAATAAAGGTGTACAAACTGCGCTAGATGCAATTTGTAGATACTTACCTGGACCATTAGATATCGAAGCTGTTGACGGAACAAATCCGGAAACAGGCGAAGCAGTAACACGTAATGCAGATCCAAAAGGACCATTTGCTGCCTTAGCATTCAAAATTATGACGGATCCATTTGTAGGTCGTCTGGCTTTCTTCCGTGCTTACTCTGGTCGTTTAGATTCTGGTAGTTATGTATTAAATACACGTACAGGAAAAAATGAGCGTATCAGTCGTATCATGCAAATGCATGCTAATAAACAAAACCCGGTTGATTTTATTGAAGCAGGTGATATTGGAGCAGCAGTAGGATTTAAAGATATCAAAACTGGCGACACGCTTTGTGATGAAAAATTCCCTGTAGTTTTAGAATCAATGACTTTCCCTGAGCCTGTAATCTCTATTTCAGTTGAGCCTAAAACGCAAGCTGACGTTGACAAAATGGGTATGGCAATTGCTAAATTAGTTGAAGAAGATCCTATCCTACGTGTTAAAACAGATGAAGAAACTGGTCAAACCATTTTAAGTGGTATGGGTGAACTTCATCTTGAGATTATTGTTGACCGTATGCGTCGTGAGTTTAAAGTTGAAGTTAACCAAGGTGCGCCAATGGTTGCTTACAAAGAAGCATTCCACGCAACTGTTACTCATAGAGAGGTATTGAAAAAGCAATCAGGTGGTCGTGGTAAATTTGCTGATATTCAATTTGAAATTGGACCAGCAGATGAAGAATGGCAAAAAGAAAATGAAGGTAAATCATTCCAATTTGTAAATGATTTATTCGGAGGATCTATTCCAAAAGAATTTATACCAGCAATTACTAAAGGATTTGAAGCATCTATGAACAATGGTGTGCTTGCCTCTTATCCAATGGTTAGTATGAAAGTTCGTGTTTTTGACGGTAGCTACCATGATGTGGATTCTGATGCGATGAGTTTTGAACTTTGCGCTCGTCAAGGATTCAGAGAAGCTGGTAGAAAAGCGAAACCAACTTTACTTGAACCAATTATGAAGGTTGAAGTAACAACACCTGACCAATACATGGGTGATGTTACAGGTGATTTAAATCGTCGTCGTGGATTACTTGAAGGTATGGATAATAAAGCTGGTGCTCAAATTATCAGAGCAAAAGTGCCATTATCTGAAATGTTTGGATATGTTACTCAACTTCGCTCTCTTTCAAGTGGACGTGCAAGTAATGTAATGGAATTCAGTCATTATTCTCCTGCGCCAAGTAATATCGCAGAAGAAGTTATTGCAAAAGTAAAAGGTAAAAAAGAGGCGGAATAAATTATCGCTTGATTTGAAAATATGGAAATACCGCCTAAACAAAGGCGGTATTTTTTTTGATTTATACGTAACAATATTTTATTTTTGTCGTATAACTATCATATATGGATGCCAAAATTACACTCAGCTTCGAAGAATCAGTTATCGACGCTGCAAAAAAATACGCCGAAAAAAACAATATTAGCTTGAGCAGGCTCACTGAGTTTTTATACAAAAAAATGACGGCGTCAAATCAATATGCCCTCGAAGATCTCCCAATTTCTGATTGGATACAAATCGTTTCTGAAGGCGAAACAGAATATCAGCGTACACCTATTTCGCGTAAAGCACTTAAAAATGAATATTTGAAATCTAACAAATAATGAAATTATTCATTGATGCAAATGTGTTAATTACAGTTCTTAATAAAGAACTCATTTCATTTACCGATTGCGCCCGACTATTGAGTTTAGCCGATCATCGAAAATTTGAATTATTTACTTCACCTATGTGTTTAGGTATCTCATTTTACTTTGCTCAAAAAAAATCAGGTGAAGATTTAGCCAAGAAGAAAATCGAATTTCTATGTTCTAAATTATCCATTTCAAGTCATTCAGCAAAAGATATAAAGGCCACTTTGCAAAACAAACAAATTCATGATTTTGAAGATGGTCTAGAGTACTATTCTGCTCTTTCTTCAAATTGTAAATGCATTATAACAAACTATACTCAAGATTTTTACTTTTCAGAAATTGAAGTATTAAGACCCAATGAGTTTTTAATGAAATACGCTGTGCAATCATAAACTTCCAAAGTTTATTTTAGGAAGTGAATCTGAAAGTCTTTTACTTGATGGAATTAAATTTGAAGAATCAAGCATTTAACAAAATCTCATTTCTTTTTTTTATCATTACATTCTAAACAAAAACGCATGGTATTAAATTACGTTTGGATATCCTTTTTCGTGATTTCCTTTGTGGTTGCACTTATAAAATCTGCACAAGCCGGAAATATCGAAATTTTTACAACTATAGTTGAGTCGATGCTAAAAACAGCAAAAGTTGCCGTTGTAGATATTGGGATTCCATTAGCAGGTGCCATGATATTTTTTTTAGGTCTGATGAAAATCGCTGAAAAAGCAGGTGCTATTAATTTAATAGCACGACGTTTAAATCCATTTCTTAAAAGATTATTTCCTGAAATTCCAGAAAACCATCCGGCAATGGGTGAGATGGTGATGAATTTTTCGGCAAATATGCTAGGATTAGATAATGCTGCTACCCCATTCGGATTAAAAGCAATGAGGAGTTTAGAAGATATTAATCCTGAAAAAGGAACAGCAAGCAATTCGCAAATTATGTTTCTTGTTTTACATACAAGTGGACTCACCTTAATTCCATTATCTATTATCGGTTATCGAGTAGCAGCCAATAGCGCTGAGCCTTCAAGTATTTTTATTCCATGTGTCTTGGCAACTTTATCAGCTACCCTAGCAAGTATTCTGATAGTTGGCATAAAACAAAAATTAAAATTTGACATGGTTCTACTTTCTTGGTTAGGTGCACTATTAGCCATTATAATAGGCGTTTTAGTTTTAGTGCAATCGTTACCCATTACAACTAAAGATGCTGTGACAAAACATAGTGGCAATTTTATTATGCTTACATTAATTGTATCAATCGTTGTTGGTGGAATGTATAAGAAGCTCAATGTGTTTGATTCATTTATCGAAGGTGCAAAAGATGGATTTGATGTGGTTTTGAAAATTATGCCATACTTGGTGGGTATGTTAGTTGCAATCGCTGCTTTCAGAGAATGCGGTGCTTTAGGTTATA
>ENA-UOWO01002601-UOWO01002601.1-activated-sludge-metagenome-genome-assembly--contig:-NODE-2601-length-22141-cov-5.403378_pt1 | contig 22141 bp, 19 predicted proteins | sample MGYA00238148_ERZ761564 | MGnify/ENA primary metagenome ERZ761564 (study PRJEB28885, sample SAMN05720194) | activated sludge metagenome | isolation source: Anaerobic digester | place: USA... | reverse complement strand
TTTGAAATGGCAAAAAATCCACGTGCCAAGGTTACTAGTGGTGATACTGTTTCTATGTCCGAAGGTGTTTGGTTGGGTGATAAATCAACAGTTTTGGAACATAAAAATAATTTGCCATCAAAGTTTGAAACAGATACAGGTGTTACAATATTATTGAATGAACCTGTAACTTTACAAGTTTTTGCTAACAATATAAATTCTATAACGGGTATACCTGTAAAAATCGATAGTCAGATTAATACCGAAAAATTAAAGAAAGCAATGAACATTGCATATACTGGAAAATTATCAGGTTTGTTATCCCAGGTTGCAACTGATTTGGATTTACTGTGGTACTATGACAACAACTCGATTGTATTTTATGAAACAGAAACCAAGACGTTTACTTTGTATGCGCTGGGAACAGATGTTTCTTATCAATCATCAATAAAGACAGATGATGGAAACCAAGTTTCTTTGGAATCCACTATGAAGGAATGGGACGAAGTTGAAAAAACAATTAATTCTATCATAGGTAATACAGACAATGCCAAATTTACAGTATCTCAAAGCTTGGGTACAATTACTGTTACGGCACCTCCATCTATTCAGTCTCGTATAGAAGATTATATTGCTAAGCAAAATAAACGTTTGTCACAGTTGGTAACAATTGATGTCAAAGTATTACAAGTTTCGATTGCTAATAATTCTGCTTTTGGTTTGAATTTGGCTGCGGCTATTAATTCTGCATCTGGTCTGAACATAGTTGCAAACCCAAAGAATAACTTGGCCACAACCGAAGCAAGTTCTATGAATATTGCAGTATTATCAAATGCTGTATCAGGACTTACTGGGGCAACACATGATGTTGGTGGAACTGAAATAGCTGGTGCATACACTGCAGACCAAATTAAGAATGGTGCAATGGCTGGTGTTGCTGGAAGTAATGCTTTAATCCAGGCTCTTGCAAAGCAGGGCAAAGTTTCTTTGGTAACAAATGTTGGTGTTACAACACGTAATAACCGTGTTGCACCAGTATCAAATACCAAAACCACAGGTTATATTAAACGTTTTGAATCGCGCAACTTTACAACTGTTGAATCCAGCACTGTTGACCAAGATGATTTAGAAACAGGATTTTCAATGCAATTGTTACCGAACGTTTTGGAAAATGGTAAGATATTACTGTTATTCAAAATGTCCGTTCGTGAATTACTGAAAATGTCAACTCAGACAATTGGGGAGGTAACTTTGCAATTGCCAGAGGTTGAAGAACGCAGCTTTATGCAGGAAGTAATCATGGAATCTGGTCAGATGTTGGTTGTATCTGGATTTGAAAAACAGACAAATAATGATACCAGATATGGTATAGGTGACCCAGACTTTATGGCGTTGTCTGGTTCCCGTGAAACAGAAAGCCAGCGTGATGTTTTGGTTGTAATCCTGACACCACAGGTATTGGTAAGTCCGATGGATGTTGAACGTAATATTCAACAGCATTGGGGCGCACCTTTGAACTAAAAATTCATATACTTGTATCCAAGTAGGAAATGCGTCATTTTTATGTGGCGCATTTTTATTTTATTGTGCTATAGTTGGACAAATAAAAAAGGTTTTGTCATGAATTATAATGAGTTGAGTATCCGATTCAGTCTAGAAGATTTGAATGAATTTGCACCAAAATATTTTAAGGAAGTTAAAGATTCCAAGAAACCTGTCGAAGTAAAAGTAGAATTTGTATTAAATAGAAATAATATAATCGAAGCAGTAATTCAGTATTACAAGGATAAATATCCAAATATTGATAGATCTGATAATGTTTTTTGTACTGGTCAGAATTTATGTAGTCTAGAAGTTATAATCGGTAAAAGTGTAAATATAGATGGAATAGAAGTACCAATTGGTTTTGAAAATGAAACAGTTGAAAGTATTTTTAATGAAAAATTTAACGATCCAAAAAGTACAGGTGTTTTTTCAATAAAAAGACTAAGAAACTGCGGAAAGCCAAAAGAAATAAATATGAAAAATCAAACAGCAGATATGGATGAATATGGAGAATGTTGTGAAAAATATTATTACGCTGTTGATAAAATAGAATCACTAAATAAAGAAATACAATTACTACAAAATAAAAAACTAAAAAATGATATCCTTGGCTTTAAAAAGAAAAAAAATAATGAACAATTAAAAAAATTATCCCATGAAAAAGAAGAGTTAGAGCAAAAAAAGATTGAATTATCAGTAGAAAAAGGCAGAGTATTTTTTAGCTTTGGTTTTGATCCAAGATTGATATTGGCATATGCATACAGATTAGCTGCTATGAAAAAAATCGAAATGATTTTGAAACAGTTTGATTTTTATAAAAAAGATGGAACACTTGAGAAATTTAAATTTGTACCAAAAGATAATATCATACTGTTAAAGCCAGATAATAAAAGAAAGTTATCACCAATAATTGCTATTAGCAATAATGGAGAAAAAAGATCATATGGTGGTTAATAACTGGTATTATAAAGATAAAAAAAATCGGGATATTTCCCGATTTTTTTTATAAGATTTTAAAAATCATTAGGCTATTTTATTAACTTTTTTGACCAATCTGGAAACTTTGCGAGCCGCACGTTTCTTAGGCATGATTTTACCTGCTGATTTCATAATTTTTGATTCTGCATCACGCAATGCAGCAGCAGCAGCTGCTTTTACGTTGGATTCAACAGCTTTTACAACTTTTTTAACAGATGTTTTAACCGAAGAACGACGTGCAGTATTAACAGCATTTTTCTTTGCTGTTACCAAAATTCTTTTTTTAGCTGACTTATGATTTGCCACTTTATTTTCCTTTTATTTACTTTGTCTGTATGGTATTTTATAGAAAACAAACATAAAATCAAGGGAAAATAAAATGATATATGTATTAGGAATAATAGTTTCATATCTTTTGGGTAGCATACCATTTGGCTTGTTAATTGCACGTGCAGCAGGCAAGGGTGATTTAAGAAAAGTTGGTAGTGGTAATATTGGTGCTACAAATGTAATGCGCGTTGGCGGGTTAAAACTGGCTGGTTTGGTTTGGTTGTTGGATATGGCTAAATCAATATTGGCAGTTGTTTTGGGAATAATTTTGGTTGGTGAAACATTTGGTGCCTTGTGTGGATTTATTTCAATTGTGGGACATTGTTATCCTGTATGGTTGGGATTCAAAGGTGGTAAAGGAAATTCATCAATGTTTGGTGTATTATTAGCTATAAGTCCTTTGTCATTTATAATATGTGGAGTTGAATGGTTGTTTGTTGCTTTTGCAACTGGGTATTCCTCGGCTGGTGCGATTGTAGGATTTTTGATTTTACCATTTTTGGGATTTGCAATTAGTTTTAATATGGGTTTGGTGTTTGTTGCAATATCGATTCTTTGCCTGTGGCGCCATAAAGAAAATATAAAAAGATTAGTCAAAGGGACTGAATCCAAAATTGAATGGAAGTGGAAAAAATAAAAAATCGGCATTTAATGCCGATTTTATTTATCAATTTATTTTTACTTTATTAAAATCCTTATTTATGATAAAATATACACATCACATATAGGGATTTGGAGATGAAAAAATTACTGTCCTTTTTAGCAATCGTTTTAATAAGTGTTTCCTCTTTTGGTGCTCAGACTGCAACTGATCGTCGTAGTATGGCGGTACAGTGGGGCAGTGCACCGCGTACGACAACGGTATCTAAAAATCAAATCAGGGCAACCACCACAACAGATGCTACAACTACTACAGCAGTGGCGACTGCAATTGAACAGCAAAAGCAAGCATGTATTAATAATAATATTGGTGCAGGAAATACTTTTGTTTGGGCATCAAAATACAGCAATACTTCTAATTACTCTTCTATGGTTGAAGATACAGAAGTTCCAGAAAACAATGTTTGTTTTGTTCGTGTTGATTTAAAATCTTCTGATTCCAAGGTAGATATTTCTGATATTGCGCCTGTTTATTATCCAATGGGCCAAAGCATTGTTTGTGGAAATTGGGCCGATAGTGGAAAAATCAAAGATAGAATTTTGGATGCTAAAAAATCAGCCAGAACATGGGGCACAGTTGCAGGTGCAGTTGGTGGTGCGGGTGTCGGTGTTGGCGCTATGGAATTATTTGGTAACAAACTGATTGGTGGAAAAGTCGAAGGACAAAAAGACAAAAAACTTACCCAGGATGAAGTTTTGCGTTCACAATTGTTAGTTTTTAAACAAGACGACAAAAATGGATATGATAAATTAAAAATGGATCTAGAAGAATTGCAGGAAGAATGCGAAAGCGTTTGGTCTAATATTAGTACAGATGAAAAACCAGAAGGTTGTAAGTCGGTTGATTATATTAACATGCTGGCTATTATGTCTACAATTAAGTAATTTTGATTTTGTTTTTTAATTTACGCACCCACATCAGGGTGCGTTTTTTATAACAATTTAGCTTTTAAGATTTTTATTAAAAGTTTATACTTATTATATGAAAGATTTATTTAATAAATTATTGGTTTTGCGTACACCAGGTATAGGTCCTGCAAAATATAATGAACTGATTCGAAAGTTTGGTGATATTTATTCAGTCGTTTCTTTTTTGTCGAATGATGAAAAAATAAAAGATTTAGTTAATCGCGAATTAGAAATAGCGCAAAAGTTGGGAATAATTTATCTTTCAGATGATAATCCTTTATATCCGGAAAATTTACGCAAAATAAAAAATCACCCACCTGTGTTAACAGTTCGTGGAAATGTATCTGTTTTTAATAAGTCTGCGGTAAGTATGGTTGGAACTCGTCACGCAACTGGTGCAGGAATAAGATTTATGTCAGATTTGGCGGAATCATTTGCAAAAAATGAATATGTTATTGTTTCGGGAATGGCAATGGGAACAGATACAGCTGCACACAGGGGTTCATTAAAAGTATCTGGCGATTCGCAAACAATTGCTGTACTAGCCGGTGGTGTTGATAATATTTGGCCACTAGAAAATGAATATTTATACAGTGAAATAATCGAACGTGGTGCAATAATCAGTGAAATGCCAATTGGAATGACACCTATGGCAAAGAATTTTATTCAAAGAAATCATTGGATTGCGGGCTTGTCAGATAAATTAATCCTGGGCGAGGCTGATTTGAAATCAGGAAGTATGACGACCGCTCGATTCGCAATTGAATATAATAGAGATGTCTGGGCAATTCCTTCGCATCCCATGGATTCCAGGTCTGCTGGACCAAATAGTTTGATAAAAGAAGGTTTGGCAAATTTATGTTCCGGACCCCAAGATTTTTTTAATATGAATCAAAATATAACAAAAAATAAAAATAATTGTTCTGAAAAAGAAATTGAAAATGATCTGTTGGACAAATTAGGTGTTATTCCAGTATCAGAATCTGTATTGGCAGAACTTGTCAAAAAAAGTATTTCGGAAATTAAAAGTGATTTGGTGGTGTTGGAATTGCAAGGATTAATAGCAAAACAAAATGGTGGTTATGTAAAATTATAAACATCAGTTTGTCAATACAGTGTCTATACAAGGTGCAGAAAACCGATAAAAAAACGAATCGGTGTCAAAAAATAAATGTTAAAAAAAGTGCAATAAAAAGTTGCAAAACGAAAATTATCTTATAACTTATCAGTCGTATCCAAACGATTGAGAAATCAATTAAAAAAACAAGAGTAGATAATGTCACATAAAAACTAAATTCTATGTGCAAAGTCAGTAGAATTTAGTGTTTATGTACAGGTGTTTTTTACATCTTGTGCGGTTCGGCGAACTCTTTTAGGGAAGGAAGGAGAAACGGCATGGCGGCAACAGCAAAGATACAGGTAGCTAATCTGGAATCTATAAAAATGGCAATAGCTGAAAAAATGGATTCCGTAGCTTTTAGCTCTTGGATTGTGCCGCTTAAATTTGATGTATCTGCAAATACTCTTTCTCTTATTGCTCAAAATCAATTCTCGGCTGATTTTATTAAAAGTGTTTATTCAAATGTTTTACAATCGGTTGCTGATGATTTCAATTTATCATTGTATATAGGTTCAGGTACATGTGTTCAAAAAATAACTACTTCTGCAAATGATAATAATGAAGCAAAAATTTTTGTTCCAGCACCATCAGTTAATTCAAAATCTGTTGCTTTTGATAATTTTATAATGTCAGAAGAAAACACATTCGTTGTATCTGCCTGCAGAAAGTTAGCATTGGGCGGGGCATCTTTTTCACCTTTGTTTTTATATGGTCAGACTGGTTGTGGCAAAAGTTTGTTAGCCAATTGTATAAATGCAGAAAGCAAAGGTCGCACTTTGATGATGACGGGTTCACAGTTTGTGTCAGAATTTGGTCGTTCTATGGCTGAACATTCTGTTTTTGCATTCAAAGATTTTTGTCGCAACTGTGATACTTTTATTTTGGATGATGTTCATGTTTTATCTGGAAAGCATGCAACCACAGAAGAATTTTTGAATCTTCTGATGGATTTGCGCAGCACAAATAAAAATATAGTTTTAACTGCTAATGCGGCCCCAGGAAACTTGTCTGGATTTGATCGTCGTATTCAATCATTGTTTGCATCTGGTTTGGTTGCTGATATTTCAACACCAAACAAAAATGTTAAAAAAACAATGTTGCTGCGTAATGGTGTTGGATTAGATGTTGCTGAGATGTTGTCTAATAGAATTGCAGGTGATGGTCATTTGATAAATGGTGTTGCAAAGAAAATTAAAACATATACAGAATTAATGAATGAAAAAGTAACATCCGATATCGCAGAAAAATTATTATCAGATACATTGCAAAAAAATAAAACACCAATTTCAATGGTAAAATCCATGTGTGAAAAATTGGGAGTATCATACGATGCAATTTGTGGAACAGGTCGCAGTCGCACATTGGTTCGTGCACGCCAGATAATGATGGTTGCACTGAAATCTGCAACAAAAATGTCTTTGTCAGAAATTGGTCGTGTTTGTGGCGATCGCGATCATGCAACTGTTTTATATGCCGTGTCCCAAATTGAAAAGGCACGTGGCAGTGATTTAATGCTGGCGGCTGAAATTGATCAAATGATCGAAGAATGCCGTTAATTAAAGTTCAATCTTTATAACATTTTATTCTACCTGAATTTGTGATACAATTGCTAAGCAGGTAGGAGTATTATGAAAAAATTATTAATTTTTTCTATTTTTTTATTAACTTTTTTCGTATCTGAATCGGTCAGGGCAGAATTTGTTCTGCAATTACCATTGACATTGACAAAAGATTCACAAAATCAAAATGATGGTTACGTTTTAATAAATTATGGTAAGAAAATGGTTGTTTTCTGCGCAGAATACGAAAAACAGTTCTTATTAGATGCTGCCAAGAAAATGGGTGCAACAGCATATAATCTTAAAAACGGGGCTTTATTTCCAGTTTCAATTGATAAAAAAGCATTGTGTCGAAGGGCGGATGCTTCCAACACTGATGACAGTTATGCTTTTCAAGATATAACAGAAACTTTTGTAACACCAACATCATCTGAATATACAATAAGTTCTGAATATTTAATACCATTTGCTGCCACAAATTCTGATTTGGGTACCACCACAAATGATGTTGATATAACTTTTTCTTATTTTTATGGTTGTCCATCCAGCAGCAGCGGAGCTTCGGATAATTATTATCTGACTTCTACAGATAAATGTTCAAACAGTTGTCCATCTGGTGCAAAACAAATTCCAATAACAAATTCTGGGGTTTTATCCGGCAAGCTAAAGTTGATGATTTTATGCGACGACTATGGCGCTTCGACTGGTGGTGGAACATCAAATGGAAACGGAAATAATGGTAATGGTAATCACGGAAATGGTAACAATCACGGAAATGGACATGGAAATGGGAAAAATAAAAACCATTCCCAAAGAAAAGCAGAATGTTTGGCCGCTGCGCCCAAGGGTACATTTTGGAATGAAATTGCCAAGCAATGTAATTGTATTTATAAAAATAAGCCATTTTGGAGTGAAAAGAAAAAACAATGTGCAGCAATTCCTGATGCTGGCAACACAACAAATACTGACATTTGGCCACCCAAAGGAAACAAAAAATAAGATCAAAGATGGTTTGTTTGGATTATTTATCCCTTTCTATCAGGCTGATTTTATGATACAATTAACCCATCAATAGGGAGATTTTATGATGAGAAAATTAGCAATTTTTTCTATAATGCTTTTAACTTTATTTGTAAATGAAAGCTATGCAGACACAAAAGATTTCGCAAAAGGTGTGGTTGTTGGTGTGGCGGTTTCTAATCCTCCGATGGTTGTTGGTGCCGTTGCTTTGGCTGCTCCAATAGTTGTTACGGGTGCAATGATGTATGGTGCGTATAGAGCTACAAGTATAGTTTTGACCGAATTATCTAAGGGTGGTGATTGCTTGCGTGATCCTGCAACAGGAAAACCAACATGTTGTGCAACAATTTATGACGCCGCAAAAGATGGTGGCAGAACAGTTCAACCTGGTGGTCAAATGTTTTGCGAGTTTCCAAATGTCAGAACATGTTTGCGTGGTGGAAATGATTATGCAAACCAAGGTGTAGTTGGAAAGGTTTATGATTTAACCCAGGGTGACGCATGGGGTAATTGTCAAAAATCTTTGTGTGTTGGATATGCTGACCCGACCAATATTCCAAATGAAACAAAAATATTTTTGTATCCAATGGAAATAAAAAACAGTGGTAAAGTATGTTGGGCATGGGAATGTCAACAGGGTTATATTCGCAATGGTGGTTCTTGCGTATTACAACAGCAGAAAACCCAAGAACAAAAAAATTGTGAATCAGCAAGTGGAACATTATGGAATGGAAAAAAATGCGAATGTTCTGATACTAAATTGATATGGAGTTCTGAAAAAAAACAGTGTGTAAAAAAGCCAGTTATTCCAACGGTTATTGTTCCTGAAAAAGTTTCAGATTGCGATGATCAATTTATGTATTGGTTAAATGAACAAAGTTTGAATTATCCTGATAATCAGACAATTCAAAATTTGATAAAACAAATCTTAGATTATTGTACAAATGATAAAAATCGTGAAAAGGTCAAATTTGATACAAATGTAATTCAGTTAAAGATTTTAATTGAAAAATATAAAAAAGAAACTGATGAAAAAATAACAGATACTGAAAAAAATATTAAATCTGTAGCTGATAGAATTAATGGGGTTACATCTGATTTTGAAGTCAGTCATTGGAAAACAACCGAAGGTGAATTTAATAAAACACGTTTGCTTTCTGATTCAGTCGCAGGTGTTGTTTTGGGTACAGCCGGTGGATTAATAACCAGCAGTGTTATTAAAAAGAACCAGACTGATAACGGATTTGATGATATCAGTTGTACAGTCGGTGGTCAGGTTGTATCTGGTTGGGGCGATGAATTTACAGTCGGTATCAGATAATTTTATAACTACGGATAATTAAAAAAAACCGCCAATTGGCGGTTTTATTTTTTTGATTTTTATACAAACAAATCTTTTACAAACTTTGCATGTTCTGTTATGAAACGGAATCTGAATTCTGGTTTCTTACCCAATAATTCAGATACCAGTATTTTTGTTTTTTCTGTGTCTTCGGTTCCTTCTTCGGTTTTTGATGGTAATTCAATTCTTATCAAACGGCGTGTCTTGGTTGACATTGTTGTTTCACGTAATTGATTTGGCATCATTTCACCAAGACCTTTGAATCGGGAAATTTCAATCTTTTTATTTTTATATTTTGTGTTTTTCAGTTCTTCTAATTCTTCATCTGTATCGACATATATTGATTCTGTGCCATGGGTCAATTTGTACAAAGGGGGACAAGATAAATATAAATGTCCACCATGAATTAATTGTGGCATATGTTGATAAAAAAATCCCATCAGCAATGATGCAATATGACTGCCATCAACGTCCGCATCGGTCATGATAATTATTTTTTCATAACGCAATTTAGATTCGTCCCAATCTTTTACAGTACCAGCACCGATAATATCAATCAGTTCGTTAACTTCTTTGTTATCACGGAAACGTTCATCTGAATTTGATATAACGTTCAAAATTTTTCCACGCAGTGGCATTATGGCCTGGGTCATTCTGTCGCGTGCCTGTTTTGCAGTTCCGCCCGCCGATTCACCTTCGACGATGAATAATTCTGTACCAGCAACACCATGTTTTGAACAATCGGCCAATTTAGCAGGCATACGTGCACGTTTAGTTGGTGTTTTACGTGCAATATCTTTTACTTGTTTTGTTTTTATACGTGCATTTGCCAAATTGATTACGAAATCTAAAAGTGCATTTGCTGTTTTTGGATCGGATGCCAAAAATATTTCCCATGGATCGCGCAGAGCACTTTCTGTGAATCGGGCGATTTCTGGATTTGAAAGCTTTTCTTTGGTCTGGCCCAAAAATTGTGGTGTTTTATAAAACACAGAAACAATCGCTGCAGCCGAATCGAAAACATCATCACCAATTATATTTGATGCGAATTTATTATTTATCTTTTCACCATAATTTTTAAGACCACGTGTAATTGCAGATTTAAAACCCGATTCGTGTGTTCCACCATCAATCGTTGAAATAGTATTACAATAACTGGCAAAAAAACCATCATCGGATGCGGCACCGTTTTCATCTGTTAAAAATGTTAATGCCCATTCAACGTGTCCAGAATCATCAGGAAAATCAACACTGCCACTGAATATTTTTGGAAAAATACGTGGTTTTGAATTTGTTTTTTCTTCTAAAAAGTCCGCAATACCGTTTGGATAATAAAAAGTCATCTGTGATGGAATATTCATATCCTCGGTCAAAATTTCGGGATTGCATTTCCATTCGACTTTTACACCTTTTGATAAAAAAGCCTTGGCGCGTGCCATACGATAAATTTTTAATGGCTTGAAAGTAGCAGCTGCACCAAAAATTTGATCGTCCAATGTGAAGCGGACGCTTGTTCCATGATTCTTGGTGGGTTCGCCTTTTATAATTTGGCTGGTTGCTTTACCACGTGAAAATGTTTGTGTCCAAACATAACCATCGCGCGAAATTTTAACAATCATTTCAGATGACAATGCATTAACAACACTGCTGCCCACACCGTGCAAACCACCACTGGTCTTATAAACATTATTATTAAATTTTCCACCAGAATGCAGAGATGTCAAAATAACTTCTAATGCGGATTTACCTGGATATTTTGGATGTTCATCAACCGGAATTCCGCGACCGTCATCAGTTATTTCGATGGTTTTACTGTCCAATAATTCCACAGTAATTCTTTTTGCAAAACCAGCAACGGCTTCGTCAATGGAATTATCCAGAATTTCAATTGGTAAATGGTGCCAGGCTTTTTCGTCTGTGCCACCGATATACATGCCGGGACGCAAGCGAACTGGTTCCAAACCTTCCAGTACTTGTATATCCGACGCATCATAGGAGTGATTAATTTTTTCAGTCATAGCCCAATTATTAAAACATTATTTGGTTTCACGCAAGTTGGAAATTTATTTTATGGTTGACAGAAAATAAAAATTGTCTAAAATATTAAGTATTAAAAGGATAATTATGCCAAAACCAGTAAACGGTATAGACTTTCATATGAAGACAATAATAATTTTGGACCCAACTGAAATTGTTTTCAGAAAATTTGAAAATACATTGAAAGAACAAAGTATGAAATATTTCGGTTTTTTTAAATCGAATACTTTGACGACCTGTTATAAATTTGGAATATTTCAGGATTATCTGAAAGAAAATGTTTTGGAAATAACCGCTAATCATATTATAAATAATCCAAATTTATTGTCCGGTGCACAAAATGCTTTTGATTATTTTGCCAGTCTGGGTAAGAATATAGAAATATTTGCATATTCAGATATAAAAAATCCTCTGCTTTCAAAACGTCTTGTTGAACAATATTCAAAAATTCCAAGTATGGGTGTCATAGGCAGATATTTATTTCCAACAAAAACAGATAATATGTCAGACATTTTATCAGAAATAAGATTTGAGTTTTTACGTGCAAATGTTCTGTTTGTTACTTCTAATATCCATGGTGTCAGTGCAGCAAAGGAAGAGGGTATCACCCCGGTAATTGTTACTGACAAAATAAATGAACAGATTTTGGCCCGAAAATATCGTGCATTATGTGCCGAGAATTTAGAAATGTTTGCAAAACAGATTAAAAATGGTTATCTGGCAAATATGTATTAAAATCAAGGGGTGATAAAAAATCGCCCCTTGATTATTTATACCGAAATATTATATATAATTGCAGTAGTGAAGATATTGCAGGGTTAAATATTATGAACAAAAATCCATACGAAGTTCTGGGCGTGGCCAAAGGTGCCAGTGATGCTGAAATAAAAAAAGCATATCATAAATTGGTTATGAAGTATCATCCTGATAAAAATTCGGGTGATAAAGCATCAGAAGAAAAATTCAAAGAAGTTAATAACGCGTTTGATATTCTGCGCGATCCGCAAAAGCGTGCCGCATACGATCGTTTTGGTGATGCAGCATTTGCTGGTGGTAATGGTGCAAGCGCAGGTGCTGGTGGAAATCCTTTTGGTAACGGTGCATTCCATTTTGATATGGGTGGTAATGGCATGGGTGGCATGGAAGATATTATACGCGAAGCCATGCGCGGTTTTGGATTTGATGGTTTTGGTGGTGGTGCACAAGCGTCCGGAAATGCACGTGGTGGTCGTGATTTATTGGACGAAGTTGTTATAGATTTACGCGATGCATATTTTGGTAAGACCCACACAGTTAAATTTTCCAGCAATGTTCAATGTGAAAAATGTCATGGATTCGGAACAGATGATGGTAAACAAGCACCTGTTTGTGAACGTTGCCATGGTGCAGGCGCTGTTCATGCACAAAAAGGATTTTTTACAGTCGAAGTTCCATGTCCTGAATGTAATGGTCTGGGCCATAAAATAAAAAAGAAATGTTCCGCATGTGATGGTATGGGAACAGTTCATAAGCAAAGAACTTTGGATGTTGAAATTCCAGCCGGGGTCGAAGATGGAACCAGATTGCGTTTAGCTGGTCAAGGCGAAGCGGGTGCTTTGGGTTCAAAACCTGGTGATTTTTATTTGGATATTCATGTTCGTCCGGATAAAAAATTTACACGTCTTGGCATTGATTTGTTAATAAAAGAAAATGTTCCATTTACAGTTTTGGCATTAGGCGGTGAAATAGAAATTGAAACAATTGATGATAAAAAATTATCTGTCAAAGTTCCAGCTGGTACCCAGGTTGGTGAAAAGCTGCGTGTTCGTGGGCATGGAATGCCGGTGCACAGACGTAGTACGGACAGCTTTGGCGATTTATACATAGAAATCACAATGCAGGTTCCAACAAAGTTGAATGAAAAACAGAAAAAGGCACTGCAAGAATTTGCAGACACAAAACCAGATAAGAAAAGCTGGTTTTAAAAAATCCGCCATTTGGCGGATTTTTTATTTTATTATTGTAATATTATTTTATCTTTTTAATTTTTTCGATAAATGTTTTTGTGTATTCAGTTGCTGACCACAAACTTGCAATCAATGACATCCATAACAGTGCAATACCAATAAAAGGTAAATAGTAAATTATGTACATCAATACGCGGCTGGTCATATCAGGTGTCAGTATCGATCCCAATGAAAACATTAACAAGAATGTTCCAATTGATTTCATCTGAAGAGCAGTTTTAATTTTACCCATTGAAAATCTGGCTTTGGGTACGGGCATTTCAATTTTCTGTGTTCCCAGAAATTCACGCAGGCCGCTGATGTACAATTCACGTGCAACCATCAATATAACCGGAATCATAATAAACCAAACTGGCATCATAAACCAAACTGGCATCATTATAGCCAAAAGAATTAAAGTGTTCACAACTAAGAATTTGTCGCCGATATGATCCAAAACACCACCGATTTTGCTGGTTACTTTATATTTTCTGGCCAACCATCCATCAAACCAATCTGATAAAGCGCCAAAAAAGAATAATAAAAATGATAACCAATACATTTGGAACATCAAAGTTGGGATAATTGCGAACGCTGCAACTATTCGAAATATTGTTAGTGAATTTACAAACTTTTTCATTTTAGAATCTCCTTAAGATTTCTTAGCTTTAATTATATCCCTTATTTATGGAAATATGAATATATTTTTTCCGCAGCAGATTTGCCGAGTCCAGGGACTTTTAATAAAGCGTCCAGACTGGCATCTGAAATTTGTCGAACAGATCCAAAGTGATGCAATACAGCACGTTTACGTGCAGGTCCGATTCCTTCGATTTCATCCAGCTGGCTGGCAGTTATTGTTTTTGCATATTGTGCGCGATGAAAAGAAATTGCAAATCGGTGCGCTTCGTCACGAACAGCGCGTAACATTAAAAATAATCTTGAATCTTTTTCTATATTCCTGTTTATAGAAGAATCGGGCATAATAAAGTGCTCGTCACCATTTCTAACTTCGCCCTTGGTTACACCCAGTACGGGAATTTGTGGTGCGGTTTTATGTGCAATGTTCCATTGTGCTATTCCGCCATCGACAATTATTAAATTTATATCTTTTGATTTATCGTTTGCACGTCGGACAAATTCTTCCATCATTGCAATATCGTTTCCGGCACGCGCTGCATCTTTTAATTTGAAATGTTTATAGTCTGATTTTATAAATCCATCATGACCAAAAACAATCATGCTGCCAACAGCCATTCTGCCGAATAAATGTGAGTTATCAAAAACACAAGCTTTTTCAATTTTTATTCCCAACCAATTTTCCAAATCATTAACAGATTCGTTCCAATCAATTCCAGGTTGTGGACGGTTTTTTATTCCACGTACAGCAGTATGTGTTAATGCTGCAATTTTATCACGAATTATAGCAGCGGATTCAAAATCCATATTTTCGGAAAACAGCTTCATTTTTTCAGACAGTTCGTTCACAATTGGTTCGCTGTCCCCACGCAAAATTCTGCGGGCCATTTGAACATTTTCGTTGTAATTGTTTTGTGGTAAAACACATGGACCAGAACATCTGCCAATTTGGTATAATAAACATGGACGTGTACGATTTTTCATAAAAGTATCTGTGCATGTTCTGATTTGGCAAACTTTTTGAATTATCTTTATTGTTTCATTCAATGCAGAAACAGATGGATATGGTCCGAATACATCGCGTTTTTGTGAAATTTTACCCCTGAACTTTAACAGACGTGGAAATTCAGAATTCGTCAGTGCTAACATCGGATACATTTTTCCATCAGTCATCATAATATTATATTTCGGCTTTTGGTTTTTTATTAACTGTTCTTCTAATACCAAAGCGTCCGATTCGGTTTTTGTAACTTCCCATTCAACACGTGTGACCAGACTTCGCATAATTTGTTTATGTGATTCCAATTTTGAGATATCTAAATATTGTTTCAATCTGGCGGAAATATTTTTTGCTTTTCCAACGTAAAGCAAAACACCGTCGGCGTCATACATTTTATAGATACCGGGCGATATAGGACTATTTTCAATCAAATCAGAAAATTGAATATTCATGAACATTATGATATTATAATAGTTAACGAATAGCAAAAAATAAAAAGGAAGGGAACAATGAGACAAGAATCGGGTCGTTCAATGATTGAAATGCTGGGTGTTCTGGCAATTATGGGCGTAATCACTGTTGGCGCCATAACAATGATTTCAGTCGCTATGAAAAGTCAGAAAAGATCTACAGTTAATGACGAAGTTATACAAATCGTATCGGGTGTTCGTCAATTATTGGGCGAATATGACGATTTTTCAAACATAAACAATTCAACTATTTGGGGTGCAATTGGAATGTCACAAAAAACCCCATATGGTGGTACATATGATTTAGCTTCCAATCCTGCGAATTCACGCCAGTTTATTTTATCTATAAATGGTTTGTCTAAATCAGATTGTGAATATTTTGTAACCAAGGCATGGACTGATTCTGTTGATTTTCAGATGTCAGGTGGAAAAAGTAGCGGTGCTATGGGAAACTGTGTTAATGAAACAGGTAAAAATACTGTCAGAATAATCTTTGGCGAATAATTTGCTAATGATAATAATGTTCTGGCATTAGCTATCAGTTTTTTGTACATTCTTAGATATGCAAAAACCAGTGGAAGTTTATAAAACAGAAGATGGCACCAGATTGCTACGGTGGTTTTTACGCCATTATCCAGGGTTGTCGACTTCTGAATTTTACAAACTTTGTCGTGGTGGTCAGATACGTTTAAATTCTTCCAGATGTCGTGGCCAGGAAATACTTCGCGCAGGTGATGTAATCAGAATTCCACCAACTTTGTCGCAATACCAACAAGAAAATATAAAAAAAACAGAAAGTGGAAACAGATTTTCTTTGGCAGATTTGGAAAAATTACGCACGTGTATAATCCATAATGACGAAGACATAGTTGTTTTCAACAAACCTGCGGGATTGGCAGTACAGGGTGGAACAGGAATTTCAAAATCAATTGATAAAATGGCAGCCGAATTGTTTCCATACGATAAAATATCATTGGTACACAGATTGGATAAAGAGACCAGTGGTATTTTGTTAGTTGCAAAGAATCAAAGGGCTGCACAAATACTGGCCAAGGAATTTCAGGATAAAACCGCCAGAAAAGAATATTTAGCATTATTAATGGGAAATATTAATCCCAAATCTGGTGTTATTGATAATTTTATGGTCAAGGGTCGTGTCCTGGAAGAAAATGAAAAAATATCAAATGATGAAAAATCTTATCGGGCAATAACAGAATATAAAGTAATATCCGAAGTTGCAGGAATATTGTCATGGGTTTCATTTTTTCCAAGAACAGGTCGTACACACCAGTTAAGAATTCATAGTGCTTTTTCATTGGGAGCACCGATTGTTGGTGACACTGTTTATGGCAGAAATCAAAAATTGGACGATACATTGAATTCAGTGCTTTCAACAAAAAACTTGTTTTTATTTGCATACAGGTTATCATTCCGCCATCCCGGAACTAATAAGCTGATAACAATTCGCGCAGAGCTGCCAGATTTTATGCGTCCTGTGATCAAGTTTTTGGAGTTTAAAATACCGGAATAGAAAAAAATATAAAAAAGCCAATAAGGTTGTGGATGTTTTATAAACGTAAAAAATTTTATAAATTTGCCAGAATTGCCGCGATGTTTTTTATTGGTTTAATAGTCGCTGTGTTTATCGCATTATCCCAGGTTGATTTTGAAACTTTGCGTGGAAACTTGGTTAATGTTCTGCGTGATGCTACGGGATTGCCGATTCAAATAAATGGAAATGTGGCATGGAAGTTTTCTTTGCGACCAAAGGTAGAATTGAATGATGTTTATGTTCCATTAAAACCAAACGCAGATAAAGAAAACAGTTTTTCTGCCAAAAAGATAGATGTTACTTTGAATTTATTTTCTTTGCTGCGTAACAAACCAACGATTCAAAATATAAAAATTTATGATGCTGTTTTATCTGTTAAAAAAGATAAAACCGAAGATGAAAATAAATCTTCAAATAAAAAAATTGTCACAAAAATAACTTCGGAATCCGAAGAAACACAAAATAGCCCGTATCCTTTTAATTTTGATGTTGGTCTGGATTCAATAGAAGTAAGAAATTTTACAGTATATTCTGATGAGTCTAAATACTCTTTGGATGGATTTTATATCAGTTCTAATTCAAAAAGCAATTCTATGGAATACAGCGGCTGGTTGAAATCAGAACAAGAAATTTATCCATTTATTATACAATTTTCTGAGTATAACGCTGAACGAAAAGTTTATCCAATACGCGCAGCTTTTTCAGTTGATGGCAAGGCACTGGTTGCAAACATCGCACTGGAAGGTAAAAGTAAAATGCCAATAGATTTTATATTAAAAGGCAGTGTGCCAAATATAAAATTGATTGGTAATATTTTCGGTGCGAATTTGCCAGAAACGCCAGCAATGAATGTTAACTTGGCTGGTGGATTCGGAAAAGATAATTTTACACTAAGAAAGTCATCAATCAGTGTTGGTGATGGTGAGGTTACTGTTTCTGGTGGTATGGATTGGTCAAAACCAATTCCAACAATAACAGCAAAAATGAAATCTAAAAATTTTGATTTAAATGAATTATTTCCAAACCTTTATCGTTCGTCTTCTGATGAAATAAAGTGGGTTAGACCAGCAAATAGAAAACTAAATGTTTTTAAAGATACACCTATTTATGGTGAGTTTTTGAAAAAATACAATTTGAATCTAGAATGGTCAGGCGACAGTTTGATAATATATCGTGATATGGTTGCAAAAAATTTCGAAGCAAAAATAACTTTGCAGGATGCAAAATTAAATTTGGAAGCAAAAACAAAATTTGCAGATGGTGATGTCAGTTTTGCAGCCCAGGCCAAATCAGATGAAAATAATAAAATTTTTGCAAGCATAGCAGGATTCGGTGAAAGAATATATGTCGGTGAAATATTAGAAGAACTTCGAGAAACCGGAAGTGTTTCTGAATTACCTTCAAATTTTGAATTTTATTTCCAAGCGAATGGGTATGATTTATCTGGATTGATGTCAACAGTTACAGGACCTTTTTATGCTTACTCGGTTGCACCAGGGTGGGTTAATTCGGAACTAATTTCATATTTGTACGGTGAAGATTTTTTAACCAGTCTGCGTCATAATATCCAAGACATGTTCAGAAATAAAAAGAAATATGACCAAGTTAAAGTTACATGCGCAGCTGTTAATTTGAAAGTAAGAAATGGTGTTGCCCAAACTGAAAATGGAATTGCGGTTGAAACAAATGCAATAAATATGCGTGGTGCAGGTCAGGTAAATCTGGGAAAGGAAAATTTGAAAGCAACAGTAACAACTGTACCAGTTCGTGGTTTAAAAATATCCATAACTGGAAACGTTATAAACTCCATAGAATTTTCTGGGGATTTGGCAGAACCGAATATTAAAATAAACAGTGCTGCACTGGCGGGTAAGTTTGCATCTGCAACAGGATTGGGTTTAATGTTGGCACCATTTACCGGTGGAATTGGTTTGGTTGCAGGTACAGGTGTCGGTTTATTGGCAGGTGGATTGTTGGAAAATTGGTTGGGTGATGATCATCCATGTAGAACAGCAATGGAACAGGGTGCGCCAGCACAGCCAGGTGATCCAGATTGGTTAAACGAACCAATGGCACAACTTGTTGGAAGTTTGATAAAAAATTAAAAGGAGTAAAAAATTGTTTAATTGGATTGGTTTTATTCAAATAGTTATAATTGCTTTAATACTTTCGTTTTTTTATAAAGTATTTATAAAAAACACATCGTCTGAAAAGTTGGTTCATGGTCTTTTTGGTCTTGGTGTTTTATGGGTTTTAAGTTTTGTAATGAATTGGTTTCATTTGGATTTATTGGGTGGTTTTTTACATTGGACAGCGTTATTTCTTTCTGTTGGTTTGGTTGTTATATTTCAACCCGAGCTTCGGAAATTTATGGCTTTGATGGGAAATGTTCGCGGTATTTTTAATACAATATCGATTCGTGCCGGTACAGAAAAAGATGAAATCAATAAGTCAGTTGACCAAATAATGATAGCAGTTGAATACATGTCTATAAAAAGAACAGGTGCTTTGATTGTATTCCAAGATAAATTCGATACAGAAGTTATTGAAAAAAAAGGAACTTTTCTGGATGCCAAAATTTCTAGTGAGTTATTACTTACTATATTTTTTAACAAAACACCACTTCATGATGGTGCAGTAATAATTGATAATAACAGAATTACCTCGGCTGGGGCTATATTACCACTTTCTCAGAATGAGCTAAAATGGAAATATGGAACACGCCACAGAGCAGCAATCGGATTATCAGAGGTTTCAAAATCAGTTGCACTGGTAGTTTCCGAAGAAACAGGTGATATTTCAATTGCTGAACATGGTACTATAAAAAAATACGAAGATTTAAAGAAACTAAAGTTAAAACTTGAAAAATTAATGAAAAAGTAAAAACGCCCATTATGGGCGTTTATTTAGTTTTTACCCCTTTTTACTCTTGCGCCGAATCGGCATTTTTTGCTAAACTTTCTTACAAAGAGTGTAAATCCAAAGACAGTAACAGGAGCAAGAAATGGAATTTTCAGTATTTCGCCAGGTTTTAATACGCGCATTAGGACATATGCAATCTATCGTTGAAAAGCGCGCAACTTTGCCAATTTTAATGAATGTTAAAATCGAAGTTGCAGACGATATGGTTTTGTCTGCTACCAATGTTGATTTGGAATTGGTTGAACATGTCGCAGCAGATATAACTTTGCCCGGCAAAATAACAGTACCAGTTCAAATGCTTTATGACATTGTTCGCAAATTGCCAGAAGATGCAGAAATCAACTTCAAACAATCTGGTGATCAATTAGTTGTATCCAGTGGACGTGCAATTTTCCGTTTACCAACTTTGCCAGCCGAAAATTTTCCAGCAATGTCTGGCAGCAATTTGACAACAAAATTCCAAATGACAACAGGTGATTTGGGACATTTGATAAATAAAACTAAATTTGCAATTCCAGTTGATGATGTTCGTTATCATTTGGGGGGTATTTTCTTCCATATAGCAGAGGAAGGAAAATCAAAAATGTTGACAGCGGTCGCAACAGATGCCCAACGTATGGCTCTTTGTGAAATGCCTGCACCAACTGGTAGTGTTGAAATGCCATCAGTAATTTTACCACGTCGCGTTATTGGTGAATTGTCAAAATTATTAGAAGATGCAACCGTTGATGATGTTTCTGTTGAATTGTCTGATACCAAGGCACGCTTTACTGTTGGCAGTGCAACTTTGACAAGTAAATTGGTTGATGCACAATATCCAAACTATCGCGTAGTTATTCCAAAAGGTAACGATAAAATTGCAGTTTTGGACAGAAAACAATTTGTTTCTGCTGTTGACCTGGTTTCAGTTGCCAGTGTTGATAAAACAAAATCTGTACAATTGACTTTCTCGATGAATAAGTTGGTAATCAACGCATCCAGTGCCGAAGCCGGAACAGCGACTCAGGAGTTGGATATTGAATACAATGGTGATAGCACATTCACAATATTATTCAGTGTTAAATTCTTGTTGGATATCGCAGGTCAGGTCGAAGGTGATAAATTCCAAATGGAAATGCAGGATCCTATGTCTCCTACAATTATCAAATCCACAGAAAAGAAAACAGATGCATTATTTATATTGATGCCACTTAAAATGTAATTTTTATAAAATTAAAAAAAAACCGCCCATCGGCGGTTTTTTATTACAATTTTTTTTCAAACAGTATTGCAAATGATAAATTCTGTGATAATATCTTCCAGCTAAATAAGGATTAAATTAATGGTTATGGATAATATTTCGGCAGGCGTACTGCCACCAAAGAAAATGAACGCTATTATAGAAGTTCCGGAAAATGGTTTTGTAAAATATGAAATTGATAAAAAAACAGGCCTTTTGAAAGTGGACAGAATATTGCATACACCAGTTGCATATCCCGCAAACTATGGTTATTTTCCTGGAACATTGGGTGATGATGGCGACCCATTGGATTGTGTTGTTGTTTGTAATGCACCATTGCGTCCAGGTGTTTTAATCGAAGTAAGACCAATCGGTGTTTTGTTAATGGAAGACCAGGCCGGCGGAGACGAAAAAATTATCTGTGTTCCACGTGACAAAATCGACCCATACTATACAAATATTTCTTTTATAGAAGAGTTACCTGAAATTCTACGTTCAAAAATTGAATATTTTTTCCATCATTACAAGGACTTAGAACCAAATAAATGGTCAAAAATTATTGGTTGGGCGGATCGTGAAAAGGCTGATAAAATTATATTAGAAAGCATAGAAAGATATAGTGCAAACAAGCATTAAATAAAAGCACAGCTTGCAAAATCAGGTTTTATTGTATAAGCTGGCGGTATTAAAAGAGGTTAAAATGGCATCTTACACAGCAAATGATATGCGAGTCGGTTGGGCAATTTCCCATAATGATCGTCGTTATACAGTTACATCTATTACCAAAGTAAAACCAGGCAAAGGTGGTGCATTTGTCCAGGCTGATTTGCGTGATATTGATTTTAAAGGTAAGTCGTCCAACGAAATTGGTAAAA
>ENA-UOWO01002597-UOWO01002597.1-activated-sludge-metagenome-genome-assembly--contig:-NODE-2597-length-22150-cov-20.511066_pt1 | contig 22150 bp, 17 predicted proteins | sample MGYA00238148_ERZ761564 | MGnify/ENA primary metagenome ERZ761564 (study PRJEB28885, sample SAMN05720194) | activated sludge metagenome | isolation source: Anaerobic digester | place: USA... | reverse complement strand
GGGCTGCGAGGCTCCGATCAAGGCGCGGGATTTGCCAAAGTCGAGCCTGTTGCCGGCGGCTCGCGGGAGCGCAAACGGGTGGCGCGTCGCGACCACATTTTCCGGCTCCGCGAACACGTGGCACCTGCGGCGGCGGACGGCGCGGGCGCGCGGTCTGCAAAGAGACGCCTTGAGTAAGCGGGCGACTGTGGTTCCGTTTCCGACTCCGGGCTGCCGCCCGGACTTTCCGCCGTGCGCACTGCGTTTCACAAATACCGGCACGTTTTCCTGGTCGGGGTGCAAAGCAACCTCGTCTATCGGTGGAACTTTGCCATCCGCGCGACCTTCTCGCTGTTTCACCTGATCGCGGCCGTCACGCTCTGGCGCGCGGCGTTTGCGGGACAGACGGACATCGGCGGCTTCAGCCTGGCGGAGACGCTCACCTACTTCGTCACGCTGATGGTGCTCCAGTTTTTCATCGGCGCCTTCAACGAGGACTACCAGGTGAGCGAGGAAATCCGAAACGGGTTGATCAACCAGTTTCTGCTCAAGCCGGTGAACTACTTCGCGTACCGGTTCACGCTTTTCGTCTCGGCGCGCACGATCTCGGGGCTGCTGGTGCTGGTGCCGCTGGCGCTCGCGATGCCGTTTCTGCACGAGTACCTCACGCTGCCCTCCGATCCGTGGCGGCTGTGGATGGGGCTGCCGGCGCTGGCGATGTCGGCGGTGATCCAGTTCGGCATCGCATTCTGTTTCGGGCTGCTGTCGTTCTGGTTTCTGGAGATCCAGTCGTTCGTCATCCTGTCGTTTGCGGTGGAGACGGTGCTGGGCGGGCAGGTGTTTCCGCTCGATCTGCTGCCGGCGGGGCTGTTCCGCATCTCGCAGTTTCTCCCCTACTATTACCAGATGTACTTCCCGGCGGCGATTCTCACGGGGCGCATCGCCACGCCGGCCGAGGCTGCTGTGGGGCTGGGCATCCAGGCGTGCTGGGTGGTGGCCCTGCTGGGGTTGATCCATGTGCTGTGGACGCGCGGACTGCGCCGCCACACGGCGGTCGGAGGTTGAGCCATGCCCGCGATCCACTACCTGCGCATCTGGCTGGCATGCGTCCGCTACTCACTCGTGCGGATGATGATGTTTCGCGCGGACTTCATCATGTGGTCGCTGGTCGAGGTGTTTTGGGTGATGGTCAACCTGATGCTGATCGGCGTGATCTACCGGCACACCGATTCGATCGCCGGCTGGGGGCCGTACGAGATGCTGCTCTTGTTCGGCACCTCGCGGCTGCTCCAGGGGATGTTGATGGGATTTTTCTGGTCGAGCCTGTTTGAGATGGGGCGAAACATCCGCACCGGGCAGTTCGACTTCACGCTGGCGCAGCCGGGCAACCCGCTGTTCATGGCGGCCACGCGCAAGCTCGACATGGACAGCCTGGTCAACGTGATCGCCTCGGCGGGCATCGTGATCTACGCGGTGCACAAACTCGGGCTGCACCCCGGCGCGCTCGATCTGGCGCTGTACGCGGCGCTGCTCGGCAGCGGGCTGGTGATCCACTTTGCGGCGCTGCTGCTGATCACGTCGGCGACGTTCTGGCTGATCGGCACGCAGGGCATCGAGGGCAGTTATTTCACGCTGTTCGATTTCGCGCGGCTGCCGCGCGAGGCGTTTCGCGGCGTGGCCAGCCTGTTTTTCGTGTACGGGCTGCCGGCGGTGATCGCGAGCAACATCCCGGCCAGCGCGCTCCTGCACGGCTTCAATCCCGGCCACGCGCTGTGGCTGGCGCTCACGGCGGCCGGCTGGCTGGCGCTGGCGATCTTCGTTTTCAACCGCGGCCTGAAACGCTACAGCAGCGCCAGTTCATGAGCATCCCGTCGGCACAGATTCAAACCCGCCTCGCGTACACGTTTCGCAACCCGGCCCTGCTGGAGCAGGCGATCACGCACACCTCGTACCTGCAGGACCACCCCGAGGTAACCGAGAGCAACCAGCGGCTGGAGTTTCTGGGTGACGCCGTCATCCAGCTCACGCTCACCCACGCGCTCTTCGAACTGTTTCCCGCCGACCGCGAGGGGCTGCTCAGCAAGCGCCGCTCGGCCGTGACCAAGGGCGTGTTTCTCGCGCGCATCGCCAGCGACATCGGGCTCGACGCCTGCCTGCGCCTCAGCGCCAGCGAGGAGCAAGGCGGCGGCCGCACGCGCGCCTCGACGCTCGAAGACGCCTTTGAGGCGCTGATGGGCGCGGTCTATCTCGACAGCGATTTCCTCACCGCCAAGCGCGTGATCCTCGGGCTCTACGGCTCGATCCCCGACCGGCTCGCGAGCCTGGAGGAAAAGGAAAACCCGAAGGGCCGCCTACAGGAGTACGCGCAACCGCTCCACGGCAACGCCGCGATCCGCTACGAAGTCGTCGCCATCCGCGGCGAGGACCATGCGAAGGAGTTTGAAATGGCGGTGTACCTGCTCGACCGCCAGCTCGGCACCGGCGTGGGCTCCTCCAAAAAGACCGCCGAGGAAACCGCCGCCCGCGCGGCGCTCGCCCTGCTCGCCTCCGAAGGCCGGCTCTGAGCCGGGCCGCCGCGTCTCCGCCATGTCCGTCTCGCCTCGTCGCCACAAACTCACCGGCATCTGCCCGCCTGCACGCGGCGCCATCGTGGCCGGGTTGATGCGCGCGCAGCCGGCGACGCTCTGGCTGGTGCTCGCCCGCGACGGGAAACTGGCCGACGCGCTCGCCGAAGACATCGCGTTTTTCCACCACAACGCCGAGCCGAAGGGCGACGCGCTCGCCGCCTACGTTTTCCCGGAAAACATGCCCGAGGGCGGCGATATGCGGGAGGCGTTTGCCGCGTCGAGCGACCGGCTCGCCGTACTCTCCCGGCTGCGCTCGCTGCGCACACCTGCCGCCCCGAAAAGCCCCACGCTGATCGTGACGACGCCGGAGGCGCTGCTCCAGCCCGTGCCGGCGTTGCAGGAGTTTGCCTCAAGTGAGCTCGTGCTGGCGCGCGGCAGCACGCAGCCGTTTGCCCAACTGCTGGAGCGACTCCAGGCCCTCGACTACGACTCGGAGGCCGTCTGCGAAGCGCCCGGCCACTACGCCGTGCGCGGCGGCATCATCGACGTCTATCCGATCACCGCGAGCCAGCCCTACCGGCTCGACTTCTTCGGCGACGAGATCGAGGACATCCGCGCCTTCGATCCTGTCACGCAACGCTCCGGCGAGAGCGTGTCGAGCATCACGCTCGCCTCTTCGCCGCGCGTGAAGCTGGCGCCCTCCTCCACCGGACTCGCCGACTACCTGCCGGCCGGCACGCAACTCGTGTTCGTCGAGCCGGCCACGCTCGACGAGTCGTTCAGCGCGCTCGCCCGCACGGAGGCGCTCGCGCCGCTCCAGCCGTTCATCGACGCCAGCGAGGCGCTCTACGGACTCGGCGACCTCGACGAAGCCGCCGCACTTTTCAACCCGCCCGACCTCGCGGAAACGACCTGGGACAGCGAGAGCCTCGTGCACCACCGCCACTACCCCGACGACACGCTCGTCGCGCAGGAGCGGCTGCGCGTGGAGGCCGAGGCGCGCGACCGTTTCCTGGATCAGGCCGCCGCGTGGCAGCGCGAGGGGCACCGCGTGGTGTTTGTCCTCTCGAAGGAGGGCGAGGAGCAGCGCGCGCAGGAGATTTTAAAGGAATCAGCCGCGTGGAAAAAACTGCGCCCGCAGTTCCTGCGCGGCTCGCTCAACGAGGGATTCCGCGTGGTCTTCCGCGACGGAGCGCGCCTCGATCCGCTCGTGACCGACCGCAAGGCGTGCGGCCTCGTGGTCGTGTCGGAGACGGAGCTTTTCGGGCGTCAGCGTCCGCGCCGGGCGACGGGCACCGCGCGCGCCCTCGTGCAGCGCCACCAGGTGGACCAGTTGCTCGACTTTTCGGAGCTCGTCGAAGGCGACTTCGTCGTGCACCTCCAGCACGGCATCGCGCTGTACCGCGGCCTCGCCAAGATCGAGACGCGCGACGGCGAGCGCGAGGTGATCTCGCTGGAGTTCGACGACCACGTGACGCTCCACGTGCCGTTGCAGGAGTCGCACCTGATCAGCCGCTACGTCGGCCTGAGCAAGGTGCGCCCGCAGCTCGGGCGCATCGGCAGCAATCGCTGGGAAAAGACGCGCAAGGCCGCGGAGCGCGCGACCATCGACCTCGCGGCCGAGCTGTTGCGCATCCACGCCGCGCGCGAGGCCGAGCCAGGGTACGCGTTTCCCGCCGACAACGCGTGGCAGCGCGAGTTTGAGGCGTCGTTCCCCTTCACCGAGACCCGCGACCAGCTCCGCGCGATCAACGAGACGAAGGCCGACCTGGAGCGCGCGCGCCCGATGGACCGGCTGATCTGCGGCGACGTGGGATTCGGCAAGACGGAGGTCGCCATCCGCGCGGCATTCAAGGCCGTGCAGGGCGGCAAGCAGGTGGCGGTGCTCGTGCCGACGACCGTGCTCGCGCAGCAACACCTCAACACGTTTCGCGAGCGCATGGCCGGCTACCCGATCGCCATCGAAATGGTCAGCCGCTTCCGCACGCGCGCCGAGCAGACCAAGATCCTCGCCGCCACGGGCGCGGGCCAGGTGGACATCCTGATCGGCACGCACCGGCTGCTCCAGCGCGACGTCGTGTTCAAGGAGCTCGGCCTGGTGATCGTGGACGAGGAGCAACGCTTCGGCGTGAAACACAAGGAGGCGCTCAAGCGCCTGCGCGTCTCGGTGGATTTCCTCTCGATGAGCGCCACGCCCATCCCGCGCACACTCTACATGGCGATGACCGGCGCGCGCGACATGAGCGTGATCGAGACCGCCCCGACCAACCGCCACCCGATCCAGACCGTCGTCAAAACCTACGACGAGCAGGTCGTGGCCGACGCGATCCGCTTCGAGATCAAGCGCGGCGGCCAGGTGTTTTACCTGCACAATCGCGTGATGACGATCGACCTCGTGGCGGCGCGCCTGCGCGAGCTGCTACCCGACCTCAACATCGGCGTCGGTCACGGGCAGATGGACGAGCACGAGCTGGAGCGCGTGATGACGGACTTCGTGGCCGGCACGTACCAGGTGCTCGTCTGCACCACGATCATCGAGAGCGGCCTCGATATCCCGAACTGCAACACGATCATCATTGAGGGCGCGGACCGTTTCGGACTCTCGCAACTTTACCAACTGCGCGGGCGCGTGGGGCGTTTCAAGCACCAGGCCTACGCGTACCTGCTGCTCCACCGGCACTCGCACCTGCTCGACGTCGCCCGCCAGCGCCTCGCGGCGCTGCGCCAGCACAACCAGCTCGGCGCCGGCTTCCGCATCGCGATGCGCGATCTGGAGCTGCGCGGCGCCGGCAACCTGCTCGGCTCCGAACAAAGCGGGCACATCGTCGGCGTGGGTTTCGAGCTGTATTGCCAGCTGCTGCGTCAATCGGTGGCGCGGCTGAAGGGCGAGACGCCGGCGGCCAGCATCCGGGCCAGCGTGAAACTTGATTTCGTGTTCGTGGGCGACGGCACGCCCGACAAGGCCGCCTCGGCGCGCCCCGGCTATGAGGACGGTTACACCGTGCTGCGCGACGCCGAGGATGCCGCCGGTGGCGCCAAGGCCGTGGCGATGATCCAGGCGCGCCTGCCGCACACGTACATCGCCGAGCTGCGCCTGCGGCTGGATTTCTACCGCAAGCTCGCTCTTGCAGAGAACCTGCAACAGCTCCGCCAATTGGAGGCCGACCTGCTCGACCGCTTCGGCAAGTACGGCGACGAAGTCAAAGCCCTGCTATTAATCACCGAAATCCGAATTCGCGCGGAACAAAAGCACATCGCCTCCGTCGAAGCAGATTCCCACCGTCTGAAGATGCTCAGAGCCAGCGGTCGCCGGGACGACTGGGTAATGCACGGCACCCGGTTTCCAAGGTTGACCGCGCCCAAGCCCCTCCTACGGTTGCGCGAAATCGTCTCTTTCCTGAACAATTTGCCATGATTACCCGCCGCTTCGTTTTCGGAGCCCTCTTTTCGTTCTCCCTCGCAACCTTACCCATTGCGGCCGAAAACGCCTCCAACTCCACCACGGCCATCGATGACGGGCTGAATCTGCGCTTCGCCAACGGCATCGCCGCCATCGTGGAAAGCAAGCCGATCACGGTGGACGACATCCGCCGCGAGATCACGCCGCTCATCCCATCGCTCCAGCGCGAGTGCCGCAACGAGCAGGAGTTCAACGTCAAACTCGAAGCCCTGCAGGACGACATCATCCAGAGCCTGATCGACCGCGAACTCATCGTGAAGGAGTTCTACCGAAAGAAGGATGGCGAAGACGAAGTCCGCCGCATCCCCTCCACCTACGTCGACAACCGGCTCGACGAAATCCAGGCCGAAGACTTCGGCGGCGACCGCTCCAAGTTCCTCGCTTATCTCCGTGCCCGCGGCATCACCCTGCGCGACTACCGCACCGAGGTCGAAAACGACATCATTTACCAGTACATGCGCGGCCAGCAGCGCCGTAACCAGAACATCGTCAGCCCGGTCAAGATCGAGCAGTACTACGCCGAAAACAAAGACCGCTTTTATCAAGAGGACGAGGCCCACATGCGCCTCATCCAGCTCAACCGCGAGGAGGGCGAATCCGACCTCCAACTGACCACCCGCGCCACCGAGATCGTCAACCGCGTGCGCAACGGCGAGCGTTTCGACGAGATCGCCAAGCAGTACTCCAAGGAAAGCCGCCGCGCCCGTGGCGGCGACTGGGGCTGGCAAAAACGCCCGGACCTCAAAAAAGAGTTCAGCGAGCCGCTCTTCGCCCTGAAGAAGGGTGAGGTCACCGACCCGATTCTCCTAGGCGACAACTGCTTCGTCCTCTTCGTCGAGGAGCGCAAGTACGCCGGCACCCAAACCATCGACGACGTGCGCGACGAGATTGAGCGTATCCTGATCCAACAGATGTCGCGTCAATCGCACGAGCGCTGGCTCGAACGCCTGCGCCGCAACGGCTACGTGAAACACTACTGAGCGCGCGCCACGCCCTCGCCTTTCAAGCCGGTCCCGCAAGGGCCGGCTTTTTTGTCGCCAGCAACCGTCTACACCAGCCCCTCGGCCGCATACTCAGCCAGCACCTGCGGGTCGGTCTCCACCGCCCGGACTCCACGGAGCAGTGCGCCCGCCTCCGCACGGCCGACGAGGCGCGAGACCGCCCACACCGCATGCGCACGCACCAGCGGCTCGCCATGCCCGGCCAGCTTCACCAGCGCCTCCAGCCAGACGCCGTCGCCGGAGTTGCCCGCCACCACACACGCGTTGCGCAACAGCCCAGCCAGCTTCACGCGCTTCACCGGCGTGCGCCGGAACACCTCCGCGAAACGCTCCGGCGTCAGCGCCAGAATCTCGCCCAGCGGCAGGCGGAGACACTCCGGCCGCGCCACGAGCAGCGGGCTGCGGGCAGGCTTGGAAAAACGATTCCAGGGACAGACCGCAGCACAGTCGTCGCACCCGTAAATTCTGTCGCCGATGGCCGCACGCCACTCGCGCGGGATCGGCCCCTTGTGCTCGATCGTCAGATAGGAGACGCACCGCCGTGCATCGATCACGCCCGGCCGCACGAGTGCGCCGGTCGGGCAGGCGGTCTGGCAGCGGTCGCAATGCCCGCACAGAGCCCCGATGCCACGCGTGGCCCCACGCAGGGGCGGATCGGCCGGCAACTCCACCCGGGTGAGAATCGCCGCGAGAAACAGCCAGTTGCCCCACTCCGGCGAGATCAGCATCGCGTTTTTGCCTATAAACCCGGTGCCGGCCCGTTCGAGCCAGGCTCGTTCGAGCACGGGCCCCGCATCGACATAATAACGATAATCCTCCGACGACACCCCGTACAACGCCTCCAGCACGCGTCCGGCGGCGACAAGGGCTGGCTTGAGCGTATCGTGGTAATCCTCGTAGCCGGCGTACCGTGCCCAGCGGGGCCCGGGCACTGGCGGTTCCTGCGGAGAATAGTTCACCCCGAGCGCGACGACCGAGCGCACGCCCGGCAGCACTCCGGCTGGATCGGCCCGTTTGTCCGCCGAGCGCTCCATCCACGCCATATCAGCGTGCATGCCCTGCGCCAGCCAGGCACGAAGCGCGCCCGCCGCAGGCAGCTCGCCTGGCACCGCAAAGCGGACTGTGTCGAAGCCCAGTTTCAGCAGCCGGCGCCGGAGCTCCGCCGCACGGGCGTCGCCGGTCAGAGCGTCGGCTTGCGATGCGCCTGCTCCCATTCGAACGCCTCCCGGCGATAGGCCCGCATCACGTGCGCGGTCACATCCAGCAGCGGACGCCCGTCGGTCAGAATCATCGTGCCTGCGCGCCGGTACACCGGCTCGCGCTGGGCAAACAACGTGCGGATGCGCTCTGCCGGATCTTCGACGTTGAGCAGCGGACGGCTCCGGCTGCCCGACGTGCGTTGCAAAATCGTTTCGAGGGAGGCGTGGAGGCAGATCAACACGCCACGCTGCTGCACCAGCTCCAGCATGCCCGGCTGGACAATCAGTCCACCGCCACAGGCGACGACACAGCCCTCCGTCGGATGCCCCTCCGCGATAAACGCCCGCTCGCGCAGCCGGAACGTGGACTCGCCGTCCTGCGCAAAAATGTCGGGGATGCTCTTGCCCGTCAGCCGCTCGATCTCGTGGTCACTGTCGAGCAGCCGGTAGCCGAGGCGCTGGGCTACGATGCGCCCCACCGTGGTTTTGCCCACGCCCATAAAGCCCACGAGATACAAATTGACGTTTGGTGTGCGCATCGGCGGAGGGCAGCAAACGCAGCGTGCCCCGCCCTGCCAATCGCGAAATCAGAGCGTCCGCCTCGCGACAAAAAAACGCCCTCCGAGTCGGAGGGCGTTTCGTGAAAATGCGTGGAGCGTAGCGCGGGCCTTACTTGGCAGCCGGTGCGGCCGCAGGAGCGGGAGCCGCCTCGGGGGCCGGAGTCGCCTTCACATCGAGCAGCTCGACGTCGAAGATCAGCGCGGAGCCGGGAGGGATGCCGCGCTGGCCGCGATCGCCGTAGGCGAGTTTCGCCGGGATATAGAGTTTCATGTGGCCGCCCTTGCTGATGCGCTGGAGACCTTCGGACCAGCCGGGGATCACCTCGCCGAGGACAAACTCAGCCGGCTCGGCCGGCACACCCGGGGCGCGGGCCTCGCGGGAGGTGTCGAACACCGTGCCGTTCACCAGCGTGCCCGTGTAGTGGACGACGACGGTATCGGTCAGCTTCGGAGCCGGGCCTTCACCCTGCTTGAGCACCTCATAGCAGAGGCCGCTCGGCAGCTCGGTGACGTTCTTGTTTTCCTTCAGCTTGGTGAAGAGCGCAGCGGACTCGGTCTCGCTCTCCTTCTTGAGCTTGGCAACCCAGGCGCGCTGTTTGCCCTGCACGTATTCCTGGATCGCGGGACCGATCTTCTCGAGGGCGTAGGGAGCATCCTTGCCTTGCGCAGCGAGTTCGAGGCCCTTCACGACGGAGGCGAGCTGGGCAGGCGTAAACTCATAGGAAGCCAGACCGCTCTGCACACCCATGTACCAGCCAAGCGACTCGATGACCTGGGCCTCGGTGAACGAGGCCGGGGCGGACGGCTCAGCTGCGGGAGCGGCGGCGGTGGCCTTGGCGCCGGCCGAAGCGTCGCCAGGGACGTTGACTTTGATCTCCTGCGCGCTGGCGCCAGCCACGAGGCCGAACGCAAGGACGCCGAGGGTGAGGGTGCGTTGCAATTTCATGCGATGATTGAAGGGGGGTGAGGGTTTGAGTGCGGCACCGGCAAAGAGGTTCCGCGGAAAGGGCTGACTAGACCGGCTCCCCTGTGAAATGCAATCCCCGAGACGCCACTCCCCGCTTGTATCCCCCATCCGGGCATCCCATCCTGCGCACCATGTCACCCGACCAATTTTGGACGAGCCAGGACGGTCAAGTGCTGGCCGTGCGCAATCAGAACGAGCGCAGCGTGGCGCTCACCCTGGCCTTCTGGCCGCGGCACCCCGCCGAATTTGAGTTCATGCGCGAGCAGGCGCCGCGCCTGCACTTCACGGAGCGCAGCACGCTCGCACGCATCGGCATCGAGATGAGCGTGGGCGTGCCCACCATCGAAAAGGGCCGGCTGGTCATCGAAGCGACCGCATTCCTCTTCGACGAAAAGTTCCCCAACGCTCCCTTCTGGAAAAAACTCCTGCGCCCGGGCGTGCCCGTCGGTCGCCTTTACCTCGCCCCCGCCTCCGCCAAACTCTCCGCCACCGAAATCTGGGACGCTCTCAAGCAAAACCAGATCAAGCTGCCCAACACGATCAGCATCGACCGCCTGGGCCGAGTCTTCCTCACCCCGCATCAGGTGTACTACACGATCAGCCCGAAGCTCCCGCGCGACGGGTTCGAGCGCCTCGTCAACGGCGAAGCCGGCCGCTCCTACCTCGACAAGGTCCAGCTCCGCCACGACCTCAGCCCCCTGTCCATCGGCCCGCGATCCGGCCTGCTCACCAGTTGCTCCATGTTCCTCAAGGAGCACTACGTCGTGCTCAACCAAGGCGAGGGAAACTTCGGCATCCACACCAGCGCAGTCCTCCTCGACCCGGTAAAGACTTTTGGCACGAACATCATGCTGGAGATCTACAACCAGGGCGACCAGCCCGTGGTCAACCCGATGGTCTCCGTCGAGGTCTTCCGTGCCCCCACGCCCCAGGACACCGGCAGCAAGTCCCTCGCGAAACGCCGCACCCGCCTCTACGCCACCGCGCGCGACCTCTACGAGCACGTGGACAAAAACCCGCCCCCGGAAACCGCCGAGCGCCCCAAGACCAAGATCTCCGTGCGCGGCCGCAGCGCCACCATGGAAAACGTGAGCATGCTGCTCAACGCCGCCCAGTTCGCCGACCTCAAGGCCCGGCGGACCACGCCCGACGCCTATCCCGTCAGCGCCCGCACGATGATCCAGGCCCTCGACTGCGCCACCGATGAAGCCGATACGCTGGTCGTCGATTTCTTCCCCAACCTGCTTGAGCAAATCGAGCTCCTCGCCCGTCTCCAAAAACTGAAGCTGCGCCGCATCGTCTTCCGCAAGCCCTCCCGCACGCACGGGTTCTTCCTCTCCAGCGCCGCGCACGGCCGCCTCGATGCCTTCAACGGCATCGGCATCCAGGTTTACTGGTACAACGAGCAGATGAAGGACCTCTATCTGCACACCTACAAAAAAGGCCACGGCTTCTTCATCCGCGAAGAGCTCGTGAAACGCTTCCAGGAGGCCACCATCCTGGCCTTCTACGGCAGCGCCGTCGGCCTCGACGACGAGCAGACCCGGCGCATCTCCACACTCATCGACAAACTCTCCGCCTTCATCGGCACCAACGTCGGCGTGCTCACCGGCGGCGGCGGCGGCGTCATGCGACTGGCCACGGATCAGGCCCGCGAAAAAGGCGCGATCACTGGCGCCTGCTTCCTCGAACTCGAAGCCCAGCCGCCCGAGCTCGGCGTGGATTTCTTCAACACCTTCCAGGAAACATCCCGACACTTCCGCCAAAAATGGTTCGAAGTGGCCGATTTCTGCATCTTCAACGTCGGCGGCGTCGGCACCCTCGAAGAAATCGGCATCGAGATGTGCAACCTCAAACTCGGCATCCGCCCACGTACGCCCTACGTCTTCTACGACTCACGCTTCTTCGCCGACCTCCGCAAACAGATCCGCCACATGATCCAGACCAAGCGCGCCCCCGCATGGATCATGGACTACATCCTGTTCAGCGACGACCCCGACGAGGTCGTCTCCTTCTACCGCGAGAAACTCCAGGTGCTCTGACCCCGGTCAGCCCACCACGAAAGGCGCGACATACCCCGTCGCGCCTTTTTTATTTCTCCGCAGCGACCCGCGTGAGCGTTTTCAAAACGAAACGCGGCACCGCCGGCCGCAGCCTGCGCGCCACCCGCGCGGTCATCTTGTGCCGGTCCAGGTGCTTCAACACGCCGTAACCCACGCCCGTGATTCCCGCAAATCCCGCCGGCCAGAACAACGCCGCATAGCCCATCGAATGAAAGCCCAGACCGCCGAGCACGCACCCGACGAAAAATCCGCTCATCAAAATCACGCACAATTGCACGCGCCGCCAGTCCACCGGGCGCCCCTGCATCCAGTGGCCCAGTGCGATCCCGAGATCCGTCAGCATGCCCGTCACATGCGTGGTCCGGATCAACGCCCCGCTGTAGCTCGTGACCATCGCATTCTGAAGCCCGCACGCCATCGCGGCCAGATACTCTCCCGCAACCAGCCCGCCCTGCATGGCGAAAGTCGCACCAAACAGCAGCGCCGACTCCAGAGCCAGCACCATGCCGTATCGGCGACCCAATTTCGCACTCGTCTCGCGCAACGTGAATCCGCTGAGCATGCACCCGACGAAAAACGCGAGCAGCACCGCGAGTACATGCCACGCCGCAGCCAAGTCGCCGCCGACCAGATCGAGCCCCACCCACGTGACATTGCCCGTCATATGACTGAACGCCTGCCGGTGGACACTGAGCAGACCGACCGCATTGATACCTCCGGCGATCACCGCCAGGATAAACCCTCCGATCAAAACCCAACGAGGCGTCGATTTTGGTGTCATGAAATCATGCAGTCCGCCGGCAATCTCCGCCGGGCGTCCTCGCAAATGCGCGAGCGCGTACTCAGTACGCGACTCCGCTCGGGCTCACGCGCGCCGCACACGTTTCACGGGGAAATGAAACGCCGCCAGCTGCCACGTTCGCCTCGGTTCGCCACCTGATCGGCAGCAAACGGCTCCGGTTGTGTCTTCCTTTGGGGAGGGAGAAAGCAACGGCCATGCCCTCGAGCCACCCGCCGAGCACCGACCGGCCGCTCTTAGTAAAGAGGGCCACATCATGGCTGCGCGACTGTGGACTCGGAAACATGGGGCGCCTCTTTATGCAGCCGCGCTGCCAATCCACATCAGAAATCCGCATCTATTTTATATGAATTATTTTATAACACACAAAGGGCGATTTCAGTCAGGATGAAGACGCCCTCTACTTCTTAAATTTGCGCAGTTTTTGCGCGAGCAATTGCGCAAACTATGCTCTAACCATTCCGTGAATCCGGCCCAAATCACCATCGTCGTCCTCGACCGCAACGCCAGCGACCTCGCCTCGCTTGCACAGATTTTGGAGGACATCGGGTACCGCGTCTTGAGCGCCAGCACGACGGCCCATGTCGAGCGCTTCGTACAGACCGAAGCCGTCAACCTCGTAGTCAAGGGCTTCGAGGCCGGCCAGGTCGACGTCATCGCCTTCATGCGGCAGATCAAGACGCTCTCGCGCGACACCGAGTTCATCCTCTGCGGACGCGGCGGCACGATCGAAACCGCCGTCGAGGCAATCCACCAAGGCGCCAGCGAATACCTGCCCAAACCGGTCAACGCCGCGGCGCTGACCCAAGCCGTCCAGCAGGCACTCGACCGCCAGTCGCTCGTCGCCGAAGATCCCAAGCTGCGCCAGAGCCTCAAACGCCGCACCAGCCCCGATGTATTTGCCGGCTCCAGCCCGCGCATGCGCCAGATCACCGAGACGCTCGCCGAAGTCGCCACCACCGACGTCCCGGTGCTCGTCACCGGCGAAAGCGGCACCGGCAAGGAGCTCGCCGCACGCGCCATCCACGCACGCAGCCGCCGGCAATCCGGGCCGTTCATCGCCATCAACTGCGCCGGCCTGGCCGACAGCCTCATCGAGTCGGAGCTTTTTGGACACGTCCGGGGCGCCTTCACCGGCGCGGTGCAGGACCGGCCTGGCGCATTCCAGATCGCCGCCGGCGGCACCCTCTTCCTCGACGAGATCGGCGACCTCTCGCCCAAGGGCCAGGGCGACCTGCTGCGCGTGCTGGAAGACGGCGTGTTTCGCCCGCTCGGCAGCCCGCACGCCGTCACCGCCAACGTCCGCATCGTGGCCGCCACCAATCGCGACCTCGCCCGCCGGGCCAACGAAGGCCACTTCCGCGAAGACCTCCTCTACCGGCTCAACATCGTCGAGATCGACCTGCCGCCGCTGCGCGAACGCGCCGAGGATATCCCCGCGCTCGTCGCCTCGTTCAACGCGCACTTCTGCGCCCGCCACAGCCGCCGGCAAAAGCACTTCACGCCCGAGTTTCTCGCGCAGCTCGCCCGCCATCCCTGGCCGGGAAACATCCGCCAACTGCGCAACCTGATCGAGCGGATCGTCGTCACCACGCACGCCACCGAGATCGGCCCCGAGCTCGCCCCGCCCATCCCGACAAACTCCGCAAACGCCACCACGGCCGCCGGCGCAAGCCGCGCGGAGGCCGCGCCGATGTTTGCCGTCCACTTCGGCATGACCGCCGCCGAGGTCGAAGCGCTGCTCATCCGCCACACACTCGAAAAACTCGACGGCCACCGCGCCGAAGCCGCCCGCGTGCTCGGCCTGAGCCGCCGCACCCTGCACTACCGCCTCAGCAGCGCGGCGACGCCTCAGTGAGCGGAGCTGGAGACGACGCGCTCGGCAGCCCGAAGGGGAATCCACTGCGCCGGTGTTTTGCATCTATCCTCAAACTCCATGCGCACCTTTCTTCTCCGCCTCCTCGCAGCCTTCGTCTCGCTGATTCTCGCGGCCCACACCTTCGCTGACGACCAGCCTGCCTCGATCTCCGGGCCAGCCGTCGCCTGGAAATTCAACACCGGACAGGAAGTCGTCTCGGCTCCGCTCCTCGCCGACGGCGTCCTCTACTGCGGCAGCAAAAGCTACGGCTTCTTCGCGATCGATGCCGCCACCGGCACCCTGATCTGGAAACTCGACGCCAAGTTCCCCGTCAGCTCCAAGGCGGCCATCGCTGGCGATCTCGTCTGCTTCGAATGCGGCAACATTCTCACCGGAGTGGACCGCAAGACCGGCAAGGTCCGTTGGGAATTTGTCGCCCGCCCATTCCGCCCCATCGCCTCAATGGATCTCACCGACTATCACCGCTCCTCGCCCGTGATCGAAGGCAACGTCGCCTACTTCGGCGACGACTGGGGCAACCTCAACGGCGTCGATGTGTGCGACGGCAAACTCGTTTTCCAATACACGACGCCCACCCAGCGCCCGATCCGCGCCACGCCCGCCGTCAGCAAGGGGATGGTCTTCTTTGGTGACTGGGAAGGCGAAGTCTATGCCGTCTCCCTCGCCGACAAGAAACTGGTCTGGCAGCACACCCAGCAAGACTGCCGGCCCTACTACGGCGCGGTCGTCTCCGAATTTACCGTGCAAGACGGACTCGTTTACTTCGGCAGTCAGCACGACGTGTTTGCCCCGCTCGACATCGCCACCGGCCAACCGGTCTGGACCTACGTCGAGCCGAAGCACAGCTACCTGCCAGCGACCCCACTGATCCACGAGGGCCGCGTCATCACGGCGACGACCATCTTCACCAACTCGGTGCTCTGCCTGGACAAGGGCGCGCTCGCCTGGGCATTCAAGGGCGAGGGCATCTTCTTCACCAAGCCCGTGCTGCAAGGCTCCACGCTATTCGTGAACAGCACGAATTTCGGCGGCGCCGGCCACCTTTACCTCCTCGACGTCGCCGACGGAAAACTCATCAACCGCCTGCGCATCGAAAAAGCCACCGCCTCCGCCCCGGCGCTCGACAGCGAGCGCGTTTACCTCGGTGCCGGCGACGGCTGCCTCTACGGGCTCAAGCTAAGCGAGCTCACCAAGCCCAGTGCCCCAGCGCCCTGAGCGCGCCGTGCGCACGCAACAGGCGCATCACGCCATCCGCCAAATATCGGGCCACTAAATTGCCTCACTTCTTGGCCTCGAGTTCGCGTACCGAGCGAATCTGAAAGCTATAATCAATCCACAGCTCGATCTCGTTTTCGGAGCACGCGCGCATCTGCACACGCTGCGCGAGCCCGTTGGGAATCACCTCGCAACCCGCACCAAGCCCCTTGCGCACGAATTCCAGGTCGGCGAAAATCTTTTCGAGAAGCTCACGCCGGTACTGGCTCGGTTGGCGAAGGTACAGTCCCACGACACCATCAAGCAACTTGGTCTGTCCGACGAGTTCCACCCCGTCGAGTAGGTCGCGCACCTGTTTCACGCGATCAAGCAGTTTGGCGTCTGAAGTCAGATCGGCAAAAACCACAATGCTGGCAAACGACGCAGGCCGGTCTGAGCGCGAAATGAGCGAAAGTTTGCGATTGCCGCTGGCAAAGCGCACCTCGCGCTGTTCCAGACGCAATCCAGCCGTTTTTGTCACCGTCTTCTGCAGATTTTCGATGGTAGCATAGAGCTCGCGATTACGGACGTCCTGTTTGTCGGCGTTGTTCGACAAGACTAACTGGACCACGACCGCTTCCGCCTTTTTCACCAGAGTGATCGGGACCAACGGCGCATGCTGGTTGGGATCAGCGATAGGCGTCACAATCCGAGACCCGGCGAGCACGCTGCTCGCTTGATAGCCAGCGTCCGCCCCAGAAGCCACGCTGAATGGGCTCAGCTCAATCAACGCTTCTTCTCCAGCGCTTTCATCTTGGGCCAAAGCCGCAAAGGATGTGCACAGAAAGATGGATAGCAGACTGATAAAATGTCTCATGGTAGATTTTTGGGGATGTGCTTTTCCCGTGGTAATGGGCGGTCAGTGAGGCTGGCCCCATCGATTCCGAAGGAAGGCTCCGCGGAGCTCCTACCGGAGTGTCACATCAATCTCCGGCTTGGAGTCCAAGTTTGAGAGGATCGCCTCAAATTCAATCCTCTCGGATTTGATCAGCCGCTCGCGCTCTATCTGCCGCCGCTTCTGTTTTGCGCTCCGTTGCGTGTCCCCTCGGATAGCATCCTCCCTCGCGGTCCAATTACCGTCGCTCCGGTAGTTCCGCACGGTCGCAAAGCCATGCATGCGCCAGCGGCCGGACCAGCCTTGGATCGCTTCAGGCGCATCCAGCTCCACATCGCATACACACTCCGCGCCCATCATCCGATACCTCTCAGCAAAATAATTCCTGCAAAGGCGCTCTGCCACAGATCGCACATGCGCGGGTTCAGTACTATCCAATGCGGTGGGCTCCGCAGCTTGCACCATCAACACAGGCGCCAAACCAGTCAGCGCAATCATGAGCAACAGCAGTAGTTTTTTCATCGGGGGCTTCTGCCTAGTTGTTGGTTAGCAGCTCTAAGTCAAGATATTGCAGCCACGGGGCGAAAATCGAGCATGCGACGGTAGCGGTCCACGCTCGCCACCACGACCTCCAGTGAGCTGCCCAAGGCGTAGCGGTGTTTGCCGCGCCGGCCGACGAGTGCCGTACCCGCCGCATCGCGGCGGTATGCGTCACCCGGCAGCGCATCGATCGGCACGAAGCCGAAGGTGAGCGACTCGGTGAGCTCGATAAACAGGCCGTTGGCGCGCACGTCGGTGATGACGGCAGCAAACTTTGTCTTCTGGCGCTTGGCCATCTCGCGCTCGAAATACTCCAGCAGCTTGATCTTCTGCGACTCGCGTTCGGCCTCCTGCGAGTTGGTCTCCGTGGCGCTGAGGTGCTCGCCCATCGCATCGAGCTGCGCCGTCGTGTAGGCGAAACGCGGGCGCGCCGACGTCGGCTGTCCGGCATGTTTCACCAGATAGGTGTCGAAAACGCGGTGCACCACGAGATCGGAGTAGCGGCGGATCGGCGACGTGAAATGAGTGTAGTCTTTTTTGTTGAGCCCGTAATGGCCATCGGCCGTCGCGCGGTAGCAGGCTTTCTTCAGGTGCCGGAGCAACTGCGAGCGCAGGAGATAGCCCTGCGGGTGGGTCGTCAGCGCACGGAGAAGTCTGCCGATTTCCGCGCGACGCGTCAGGTCGCCGCACGCGAGGTTGAAGGTGGCCACGTACTGGCGAAACTCGGCGAGGCGATCATCGTCCGGCGCATCGTGCACGCGGTAAATCGACGGCATACGGTGTGAACGCGTGAGGCGGGCCACGGCCTCGTTGGCCGCGAGCATGAACTCCTCGATGAGCTGGTGGCTCTCGTCGTTCTCAATCTTCTCCAATCGGTCGGCGTAGCCCTCGGCGTTTACAAAAATCTTGGTCTCGGGCATGTCGAGATCGAGGCTCCCCGCGGCCATGCGGTCCGTGCGCAGGCGCTTGGCAATTGCCCAGAGTTTACGAACCCAACTCTGGAGATCGACGAGTTCCAGGTCATCGAGCGAGTTGAGGGCCCGCCCCGTTGAGCCGGTCTGGTGCTTCGCAGGCAGAGGGAGCGCGCGGATGCGGTTGAGGTCACCCTCGAAGAGCAACGCGTAGGCCTGCCGGTACGTGAGGCGCTTGCGGCTGCGGATGACGGTGTTGGCAAACGTCGTCTCGCGCAGGCGCCCGGTGCGGTCGAAGGTCAACAGGACGGCCTTGGTGAGGCGGTCCTGGCCTTCGACCAGGGAACAGAGCCCGTTGGACAACTTCTCCGGAAGCATCGGCACCACGGTGCCGACGAGATAGGTCGAATTGCCGCGGCGTTGCGCCTCGCGGTCGAGCGCGGTGCCCGGCGCGACGTAGGCGGAGACATCCGCGATGTGCACGCCCACGCGCACCTCGCCGCCGTCGAGCGTCTCGATCGAGAGCGCGTCGTCGAAATCCTTCGCGTCGTCCGGGTCGATGGTGATGGTCGGCGTCTCGCGGTAGTCGAGACGGTTGACGAGCTCCGACGGGCGAACGCGCGCCGGCAGTGCGGCAGCCTCTTGCAACACCTCCGTGGGGAAATCCGGCGAAAGGGAAAACTTTTCGTAGACGCCGAGCAGCTCGGCACGCGGCTCGTATTGCCGGCCCAGCCGTTGCACGAGCACGCCGGTCAACGGCGAATCGCGGTCCAGCCACTCGTCGAGTTGCACCACGACCTTGTCGCCCGCCGTGAGCGGTGGATCGAGCGGCTCTGGCGTCTCCACCGCACGCAGCGTCACTGGCACCGGGACGCGCGGATCGTCGGGCAAAAACTGGAGCCCGCGCCCGGCACGGCGCAATGTACCCACGAACGACGTCCGCGAGCGCTCGACGACGCGCACCACGCGCCCGGCCAATTGAGCCCCGCGTCCGTCGCGCGGCGGCAAGCGCCTCGCGTACACGCGCACCACGACCTTGTCTCCCGGGAGCGCGACGTGGCTGTCCTCCGGGGAAATCTGGATCGGCTCAGCCGCCGGTTCGGTGGATGGGCCGAGTGTGGGATTGACGGATGCATAGCCGCCCTGACGAAAATGAATGCGCCCCTCGACCTCGCCCTCGCTGCCGGCGAGCCGCAAGCGATCGCCTTGCACGCGGACCAACTCGCCGCCGCTGAGCATCCGGCGAACCTCGTGCGTGAGCACGGCGCGTTGTTTTTTGGCCAGTCCGAGCGCACGCGCCAAGGCGACCTCATCGGACGGACGGTAATCAGGATGCTGGAGGTGCGTGAGGAGGCGATCACGGAGGGACATGCGCAAAGCATGGCCTCTGGCTCCGTGAATAGACAGGGAAAAAACACAGGGGGGGGACGGTACGGTAAAGACCAAGGAGTCGCGCAAGCGTTGCGCCGCCGATGTCGTTGCCGAAAGGTGACGCAACGATCGATGTTTGGAGTTGGCCTGACACCGAGGCCGCACTTAATCACGGCCCGATGAAAATTGTCCACGTGGCGAGCGAGCTCTACCCCTACGTGAAAACTGGCGGGCTGGCGGATGCAGTCGGCGCGCTGGTCACCACGCTGGCCGAGCGAGGTCACGAAGTGGCGGCCATCGTGCCGGGCTACCGTGCCCTGCTGGACCGGCCCGAAGCAGCCGGCGCCGCGCGTGCGCTCCGGCTGCACATCCCGATGGGCGACGTCACCTACGTCGGCGAGGTGCGGGCGTTTTCGCCGCGTCCGCGGCTCACGGTGTACCTGATCTGCCGCGACGAGTGTTTCGACCGGCGCGGGCTGTACGGTAACGGGGAGCGCGACTACGAGGACAACGCGCACCGGTTTCTCTTTTTTCAGAAGGGAGCAATCGAAGCGATGAGTCTGCTCGATGGCACCGCGGACATCGTACACTGCCACGACTGGCAAGCCGCGCTACTGCCACTGCTACTGCGCGAGACCGAACGCCGCACGCGCACCGTCCTGGCAGCCAAAACGGTGTTCACCATCCACAACATCCTGTTTCAAGGGTTGTTCCCTATGCGTCATTTCGATGCCACGAACCTGCCGCCAGAATATCGCGGGATCGATGGGCTCGAATTCTACGGGCAGATGAACTGGCTCAAAGGCGGACTGCTCTACGCTGACAAGATCACCACGGTAAGCCCCCGTTACGCCGAAGAGATCCAAACGCCGGCTTTCGGCTGCGGTTTGGAAGGCGTGATCGCGACTCGCCGTGGCGACCTGCATGGCCTGATCAACGGCATCGACCCGACAGTATGGAATCCAGCGATCGATCCGTTGCTGCCCGCACGCTACAACAGCGAGGATCTCGCGGGCAAAGCCGCCTGTCGCCAGGCGTTGCTCAAACTCACCGGACTGGAGGCCACGGCCAAGACGCCAATCTACGGCATGGTGTGCCGGTTGACGGAACAAAAGGGCATCAACCTGCTCCTCGCCAACAAGGATTTCTTCCTGAAAGAGAAAGTCCGGCTCGTCGTGCTCGGCTCAGGAGAAAAACGCTACGAGGAGGCGGTGAAGGCTCTCTGCGAAAGCGCGCCGGGCAAAATGGCGTTTGCGCACCGTCTCGACGAAGGCATGAGCCATCTCATCGAGGCCGGCAGCGACTTTTTCTTGATGCCCTCCCTCTTCGAGCCATGCGGGCTCAACCAGATGTACTCCCAAGTCTACGGGACACTCCCGCTGGCCAGCGACGTCGGCGGACTTTCGGATACCGTAATCGACCTCGACCGTGAACCACGGGCGGGCACCGGCCTCACCTTTGCCGCCACCATAGAGGGATTGCGCCACGCATTGAAACGCTCGCTACGGCTCTTCGCGGATCCGGCACGCTATTCGGCGGCACAGCGTCGGGGCATGACGAAAGATTTCGGCTGGGCGACCGCCGCAACCGCCTACGAGAAACTTTATCAAGACGTGGGCTAGGTGGATTGGGTTGGACGAGCCAACCGCAGAAGGCGGGCCACTGACGAGCCGCAATAAAAAGGCCGGCGTCCCGAGACGCCGGCCAACATGAACCGAGGACAAAGGAATAGGCGGGATCAGTTGTTATTACCCGAGCGCGCCTGGATAAACTCGCGGATGACCTCCATGCGACGGCGCAGGCGGTGCTCTTCGGCGATCTCCTCCGTGGTGCGCTGGGTCTCGTGAATCGCGATTTCCTTACGCATCTTGGAGAGCGCGATGTTTTGCAGCTGGCGCACGCGCTCTCGGGTAACGCGGAACTTGCGCCCCACCTCCTCCAGCGTGAGCTCGTCGTAGCCATCCAGGCCAAAACGGTACTTGATGATTTCCGCTTCGCGGGGATCGAGGTTGGCGACCATCGCGTGGAGGTTATCCGTCACGTTTTTGGCACGCAGCGACTCAAAGGGACTCGTGGCATTCTCGTCGCCGACGATTTCACCGAAGGAGGCCGAGTCGTGCTCATCGCCGACAGGCGCATCAAGTGAGGCCGGGCGGACGCTGACGGACTTCAAGTGGGCGACCTTGCTGGTCGGGATGGCGAGTTCGATCGCCAACTCTTCGTCCGTGGGCTCGCGCCCGAGGGTCTCAGTCAGCGCCATGGCGGTGCGGCGCATTTTGGAGATCTTGTCGACCAAGTGCACCGGGAGGCGGATGGTCTTCGACTGGTTGGCCAAGGCACGCTTGATGGATTGTTTGATCCACCACGCAGCATACGTGGAGAGTTTACCACCCTTGCGGGGATCGAAACGCTCGACTGCCTTGACCAGGCCGATGTTGCCCTCGCTGATAAGATCGAGCAAAGGAAGACCGAAGTCTTTGTAATCCATAGCGATCTTAACAACCAAGCGCAGATTGGCCTTGATCATGTGATCGCGTGCAGCCTGATCGCCCCGGCGGATCCGGCGGGCGAGCGTGACCTCCTCCTCGATGGTGAGGAGGGGCGTCTTGGCGATTTCCTGCAAGTACAGTTGCAGGTGGCTTCGCTCCAGCGGCGCGGCCTCGCTCGCCGCGGGCTCGGATTTCTCCAAGAAGGACGGCGGTGCGTCCAGAGGAGCGGGAGCAAGGGCGACGGTCTCGCGGTGGGAAACCAAATCGTCTTTTGAG
>ENA-UOWO01002595-UOWO01002595.1-activated-sludge-metagenome-genome-assembly--contig:-NODE-2595-length-22156-cov-22.824940_pt1 | contig 22156 bp, 26 predicted proteins | sample MGYA00238148_ERZ761564 | MGnify/ENA primary metagenome ERZ761564 (study PRJEB28885, sample SAMN05720194) | activated sludge metagenome | isolation source: Anaerobic digester | place: USA... | reverse complement strand
GCGATGCCCCAGGCATGTTGGAGGAATGTGGGGACGAGCTCCAGGTGTCGCCACATGTTTTTCAGCCGGTAGATGGGGTGCGAGTTGGGCCGGAAGATAAAGGAGTGTTCGGTATCGAGCCGTGGGGATTTACGGCACAGGAGTATGATCCTGCCGATGAAGCCTTCGCCGAGGGGCCAGAGTTGCAGGATGAGTCCGATGACCGGGACGATGGCCCATGGGGTTTGGAAAAGGATGCCGGCGATGACGGTGATCGCCAGCGGGAGAATGAGGGCCGCGTCGACTGTCAGTCGGACGGAGCGGCGCTCTAGGAATGCGTCGCGCAGATCCACGGCAAAATGCGGGGCGATCGACTGCCAGCGCAGGTGTGGCTGATAAATTTCCGCACCGCTGGCTTTGAGTACGGAGGCGGCGATCACGTAGCCGAGGCTCAAGCAGCCGCAGAGAAGCAGCCAGCCCAAGGCGATATCCTGCCAGTGGGCGGGAATCGGGGCGGTTTTCCATCCCATGATGCCGATGGCCGCCAGGATGCCGAGGATAGCCAGTGGCTGGACCAGGCTCATCGGTAGGGGGATGAACCATCGGATGGCCGGGCGGCGGAACTGTACGGACTGCTCGTTGCGCAGGATGCCTCCCTTGTAGGCTTTCAGGATCAATTCGTAAAAGTCCCCCAAGGCGGGGCATGTGCGGTCGCGGATGACTTTTTCGAGGACAGCAGGGACAGTCTGCGGCTGGGCAAATTCGCTGAGGACGCCCCACTGGCATGCGTCGACTGTCAGGTAGGTTTGCGCCGTGATGTTTTTAACCACGAACGCTCCATTGACGCGCTGTCCGAGATATAGGTCCGGGCTGAGGGAGAGCGTCTCGGCGGTGAGCAGCAGATTCTCGTCCATGGGGGTAGGTGGCTGGCTGAATTACTTTTCGAACGTGGTTTCGACGACTTCGAAGAGCTCGTCCTCTTTGAAGGGTTTTTTGAGCAGGCCAAATCCGGCCTCCTCGGCGATCCACTGGCTGTCGTCGTTGATACGGCCGCTCGTCAAAAGGATGCGCAGCTTGGGGTCTTTTTTGCGCAGATTGCGGGCGAGCGTCAGCCCGTCCATGCCGGGCATGAAGATGTCGCACACAACGCCTTGGATTTTGCCTTTGCGCGCCTCCCATTGCTGGAGCGCGGTTGTGCCGGAATCGGCTTCGAGCACCTCATACCCTCGTCTGCGCAGCAGGAGTGCGATGATGGTCCGGATTTCTTCGGAGTCATCGACGACTAGGAGCGTGAGGGGCTTTTTTGAGCTGGTATCTTGGGTGGACATGGGAGTGCAAATGGCACCAGGTGGTGTGCTTGTGGGGCAGGCCGAGGGGCTCAGAAACGAGCTTAGAGGAGGGGAAACAATCCTAAACTCATGGGCCCCGGATACGAATGGGGCCGTGGGGCTCGGGGCCGGGCTTACGGCCTGCCTGTTTGTTATTTGTTGTTTTCTGGTTGGATGCGATTTTTTCCGCCAGATCATGGCGTATTATTTAACGCCAAATCAAAGCTATGCCTTTTAACGGAAATTTCAAGTTGGGAGGCGGGGATTTGGCGTGATTGGAAGAGGTTGCGTATGGAGTGTGGCGATGGTCGCGCCCCAGCCTCCCGAGTGTTCGGCGGCCTGCGTGAAGCCTCTGACCATGGGGGATCGCGCGAGGAGGGTATGCACGGTGGTACGCAGCGTGCCGGTGCCTTTGCCGTGGACGATTCGCACCGTGTAAATGCCACGTAATTGGCATTCGGCCAGGTAGGCCGGGATCAGGCGTCCGAGGTCCTTGGGTGAAAAGGTATGCAGATCGAGTTCGCCGGTGATGGGGATGGGCACCGGAGGGGCGGGGGAGGTGGCCGGCGGCATGGGGTGGGGTAGTTGGCCGGTCATGCGAATCAGGGCTTTTTGAGCTCCTCGTAGGGCAGCGGTTCTGCCGGCCCCGATGTGGGTGGCGGCTCGGGCGCTTTCGGTGCGGTCGGTTCGGGGGCGGAGTCGATCGCGCGCTTGATCTCATTTTGCGCCTCGCTCGTCGCTTTTTTGAACTCGCGCACAGATTTTCCAAGTCCCCTCGCCAGCTGCGGGAGTTTTTCGCCGCCGAAGAGGAGCAGGATGATGAACATGATCAGCAGCAGCTCCGGGCCGCCGATGTCGCCGAGTAGGGCAATGGGCGAGATCATGATGAGGCTACAGATGGTTAGCTGCGGCGCACGCGCTCTTTTTCCGAGTCGCGTTCCTCTTCGAGGCGCGCGCGTTCGTCGGTGATCTGGCGCTGGAGCTGTTGGATTTCCTCCATCTTGCCGGCAACGCGGGCGGCCTCCAACCGCTGCTTCAGGAAAATCTCCCGCTCCGCGATCTTCCCCTTGTACACACGGTCGATTTCGGCGAGCCGGTCCTTCTGCTCGGGCGTGAGCGTTTTCTTCGAATCTGGATCCGCCTGGGAGAGGCGTTCCATTGCGAGCTCGTAGGCGCTTTTCATCGGTGTGGATTCATCCCCATTTGACTCCGAAAAGCAAGGCCCCTGCCAACACCGCCACCGGAGGCCACCAATATCCCACACGGCGCGTCCAGCCGCCGGCGTAACCGGCCACGCAGGCCGCGATCATCGCACCCAGCGCCGCCGGCCCGATCCAGTCTGCGCGGAACTGTCCTGCCACATGGCTGCCCGGCACCGCCACGAAGCCACGCACGCTTGCGTCGATGCCATGTAGGATCGTCGCTGCGGCGAAGTTGAAAATCCCTGCCCCGGCCGACCATCCCACCAGGCCCACCAGCATCGACATGAAGCCGCTGAGGATCGCCAGCGACGACGCAGGGATGAGCACCAGGTTGGCAAAAAACGCCCCCGGCGTGAGCAACTTGAAAAAATGCACGCCGCAGATCCAGCTCACCGGCGTCGTCGCCAGCCCGATGGCCACCGCCGTCGAGCCCCATTGCCACGCCGTATCGCCCAGCCGGTGCCACCAGCGCCACGTGTTTTTGGGCAACAACGCAAACGGCTGCCATCGCTGTTGCCAGGTCTCCGCGAGCGGCAGTCCGATGAGAATCAGCGCCGCCACGATCCCGTAGCTCATGAGAAAACTCGCCGTGAAAAACTGGAGCGGATCGACCGCCAGCACGACCAGCGCGGCGCCGATCAGCGTGGCCACCGGGTTGATCGGCCGCTTCCACGCCAGCGCGACCTCCACCCACGCGACCATCAGAAACGAGCGCACCGCCGAGGGCGCCAGCCCCGTCACGTCCACGTAAAACCACAACGCCACCAGGCTCACCGGCAACCGCACCCAGATCGGCAGCCGCAGCAACGCCAGCAGCGCGTGCAACGCCACCGCGATCACGCCAATGTGCAGCCCGCTGATCGCAAACAGATGCATCGTCCCGCTCTGGCGAAACAACCGCGTCTGCTCCTCGCTCAACTCGCTTTGCTGGCCCAGCAACATCGCGCGCAACACTCCCGCCAGCTCGGGCCGCCGCTCGGCGATGCCCTCACCGAGGATCGTGTGCAGTCGCTCCGCCGCCCGCGCGCAAAACCGCCGGTAGCGCGTCGCCTCCCGCACCTCTCGCAGCACTCGCCCGCGGTTGAGGCTGAAGTTCACACCGGCATCCGCCAGAAACCGGTCAAACGAGCCCGCCGCCGCCGAGTCGGGGATGCGTTTCCATACACCGCGCGCCTCCAGCACCGCCGAGCGCAACGGCACCGGCTGCCCCTGCGCCAGCCGCAGCTTGAAATAGAGCCGCTGGCCCGCGAGCTCGCGCAGATGCGGATCGGTGCCGACGACCACCGCCAGCCCCGAGATGCGCTCCGGCGAGGATTGTTGGAAAACGCGTTCCACCTCGATCTCCAGCCGCACTTCGCGCGTCGGCAGGTCCGCCCACTCTGGCAACGGCCGCCGGTGCAGCGTGTAACTTGCCAGCCCGGCGCAAACCATGCTCATCGCGAGCGCCCACGGCCACAGCCGTCGCGCCCGGTAGGCCGCAAATACCGCGAGTCCGACCAGCGCCGTCGCGGCGCCGAGTGTGAGCGGCAGATTCACCGGCGCCAGCCCGCAGCGTCCGCCGACCAGACCGATGGCGAAGGGCGCGGCGAGCCACAGCAAGGGGGCGCGATGTCCGAGGCTTCGGAGGGGCATGGCTGGTGGCCGCACAGTGGTGCCCGCGGATTGTCGGTGCAAAGCTGAAATGGCTTCTCATCGCGGCGCCGACCCGCGACAGTGCCGCGATGCCGTCTGCCGACCAATCTGATCTCTTCGGCTCGCTGGAGCCAGACCCCGCCGTGGCGGGGCGCCCGATCGCCGCCCACCAGCCGCTGGCCGCGCGCATGCGGCCGCGGACGCTGGCGGAAATCGTCGGCCAGGGGCACATCACCAAGCCCGGCAGCCTGCTGCCGCGCCTGGTCGCGCAAAACCGTTTCGGCAGCCTGCTCTTTTACGGCCCGCCCGGATGCGGAAAAACCAGTATCGCCGAGGCCATCGCGGCCGAGACGAAAAGCCGATTCGTCCGCATCAACGCCGTGATGAGCAACGTGGCCGAGCTGCGCGAGATCCTCGCCGCCGCGCGCCGCCGTCCCGAGGCCGCCACGATCCTCTTCATCGACGAGCTGCACCGCTTCAACAAATCGCAGCAGGACCTGCTGCTGCCCGACGTCGAGGACGGCTGCGTGCGCCTGATCGGCGCGACGACGCACAATCCCGGTTTCTACGTCAACCCGCCGCTGCTCTCGCGCAGCCACCTGTTCCGACTGGAGCCCGTGGCGCCCGACGCCATCGCCGGCGTGCTCGGCCGAGCGTTGGCGGATGTCGAGCGCGGGCTCGGCGAACGCCACTGCACGGCGGCGCCCAAGGTCCTCGCCGACCTCGCGTCCCTGTGCGACGGCGACATGCGCCGCGCGCTCAACGCCCTCGAAGTCATCGTCCATGGCCTGCCCGAAAACGGCGAGATCACTGAGGCCGATCTGGAGGTTTTCGCGCGTGAGCGCCGCATCCGCTACGACGCCGACGAGGACGAACACTACGACACGATTTCCGCCTTCATCAAAAGCTGCCGCGGTGGCGATCCCGACGCGGCGCTGTACTGGTTGGCCAAGATGATGGTCGGCGGCGAAGACCCGCGGTTCATCGCGCGGCGTCTGGTGATCCTCGCCAGCGAAGACATCGGCCTCGCCGATCCGTGGGCGTTGCCGTTGACGGTCGCGGCGCATCAGGCCGTCGATTTCATCGGCATGCCGGAGGCCGAGCTCACGCTGGCGCACGCCACGCTCTACATCGCGACGGCGCCGAAGAGCAACTCGGCGAAGATGTCGCTGATCGCCGCCAAATCGGCGTTGCAAAACAGTCCCGTGCAGCCGGTGCCGATCCACCTCCGGGACAGTGGCGGGCAGGCGAGCAAGCGCGAGGGATTCGGCAAGGGCTACCGCTACTCGCACGAGTTTCCCGAGGGCATTTCCGGCCAGGATTATCTCTCGAAACCGCTCTCGCTCTACGCGCCGAAGGGCAACGGCCTGGAGGCGCGCATCGCCGAGCGCCTCGAACGCTGGCGCGGCCTCAAGGCCGATCTCCGTCGCAAGGACTCCGGCCCGAGTGAAAAAGCTGCAAATCCCGGGACGCGGTAAGGTTACCCTTGCCGTGGGCGCTGGCACTCCCTAATTCGCAGGCATGAAGATTTTTGCCCCAACTAAGCAGGCGATCGTGCTCGGCGGTGTGTTGCTCTCGTTTGCCGCCTCTGGTTTGGCCGATCCGATCAAGATCGATATCGATGCTGAAGATCAGGCTGCGGCGAAGAAGAAGGCCGCCGCGCCCGCCGCCCAGGCAAAGGAGCAGAAGCCTGTCGCAGGGGCTGTCACCAAGGCGGCCGCGGACGACGAGAAAGAGGGCACCATCGTCGGCGTGACGATCGCGCGCTCGAACGGCAAGTTTCTCGGACTCTCCATCGAAAACGGCGGCTTCAAACTGGCTTTCTACGATGCCAAGAAAAAGCCCGTGGCGGCCGATGCCGCACGCGCGGCTCTCCGCTGGAACCCGAAGCGCACGAAGGGCGAGGAGCGCGTCGTGCTGCTGCCTTCGGACGACGGCAAGGCGCTGAGCTTCGGGAAATTTGTCCAGCCCCCGCGCATCTTCAAGGTGTACGTCACCCTCCAGTCGGAAGATGGCACCGCTGGCGAGCACTACGTGGTGGATTATCGCGACGCCTCGGAGCCTGCGGCCGAGTGACGCGCTCTGCGCGTGCGCCGGGATCGTGCGCGCGCGTTGACAATCCGCCGGAGGGCTGGCGACGTTTCGCCCATGTCATCCGTTGACCATGTTCCGTTCGATCCGATCGAGGCCGCCATCCAGGATATTGCCGATGGCAAACTGATCATCGTCACCGACGACGAGGATCGCGAAAACGAAGGCGACCTCATCATGGCCGCCAGCAAGGCCACGCCGGAGACGGTCAACATGATGATCCGCTATTGCAGCGGCATCGTCTGCGTGCCGACGGTCGATCATCAGCTCAAGCACCTCGGCCTCGGGCCGATGGTCTCGCGCAACCGCGAGAGCCACCGCACCGATTTCACGGTCACCGTCGATGCCGCCGAGGGGATTTCCACCGGCATCAGCGCCTACGACCGCACCCGCACGATCCAGATTCTGGCCGACCCCAATTCCCACCCGGAGCAACTGGTGCAGCCTGGCCACGTCTTCCCTTTGCGCGCCCGTCCGGGCGGCGTGCTGGAGCGCGCCGGCCACACGGAGGCGGCGGTCGATCTGGTGACGCTTGCCGGCCTGCCGCCCGCTGGCGTGCTGTGCGAGCTGGTCAACGACGACGGCACGGTCCAGCGCCTGCCGCAGTTGATCGAGTTCAAGAAACGTTTTGGCCTGCGCATGGTCTCGATCGCGCAACTCATCGAGTACCGCGTGCGCCGCGACCAGCTTGTCGAGCGCGTGTGCTCGCAGCCGTTCTCCTCGGAGTTCGGCGAGTTCACCGCCCATGTTTTCCGCAACCGCGTCGATGGGCGCCACCACCTCGCGCTCTCGATGGGCGCGCTCTCGGCGGAGCCCACGCTCGTGCGCGTGCACAGCGGCGACCTGCTCGGCGACGTGTTTCTCGGCAAGGGCCTCTGCGGCCACCGCACGCTCAAGGCCTCGCTGGAGGCCATCGCGCGTGCCGGGCAGGGCGTCGTGCTCTACATGACGCCGGCCAATGTCGGCGACCAACTCGTGCAGCACCTCCAGTCCAAGGCCGCGGCGCCCGCCATCGATTTGCGCGACTACGGCATCGGTGCGCAGATCCTCAGTTCGCTTGGCCTGCGCCGCATCCGTCTGCTCACGAGCAACCCGCGCAAGGTCGTGGGCCTCGATGGCTACAACCTCGAAATCGTCGAACAGGTCGCCGTGTGAGCGCCGCACCGCGCCTCCGTCTCGGGCTGGTCGGGGACGGCCAGTTTTTCGGCGTTGCGCCGGGCCGTCGATGCCCTTCCGTTAGCCGGTCCAAGTCATGAGCCTCGCCGTTCCCAGTGTCGTTTCGATCTCCGGTGCCCCCTTTCGGGTGGGCATCGCGGCTGCCCGTTTCAACGAGCGCCTCGTCGATGCCCTGCTCGCGCAGGTGACCGACTGCCTCAAGGCCTCCGGCGTGAAGGCCAGCCGCCTCGACGTCGTGCGCGTGCCCGGCTCCAACGAGCTGCCGGTGGCCGTGCAACTGCTCGCCGCCCGCGCCCGCTACGATGTGTTGATCGCGCTCGGCCTGCTCATCCGCGGCGACACGATCCACTACGAGCTGATCGCCGACGCCACCACGCACGCCCTCCAGCGCGTCGCCCTCGATCTGCGCACGCCCGTCATCAATGGCGTGGTCGTCGCCGAAAACCAGGCACAGGCCGAGGCCCGCTGCCGCGGCAAGATCGACCGCGGCGCCGAGTTCGCACAATCCGCTTTGGAAATGGCCGCCCTCAAACGCCGTCTGTCGAAAAAATCATGAGCAACAAAGAAATCTTCGCGCAGCGCCGCGCCGGCCGCATGGCCGCCATGCAGTACCTGTTTTCCTGGAGCCTCAACCGCCCGGCCGACGTCGCCGACGATCTCCGCCTGTTCTTCGAGCACCAGGAGCAGCCGCGCGACTACTACGCCTTTGGCGAGGAGATCATCCACGGCGTGCTCGAGCGCCGCGAGGAGGTCGATGGCTACATCCGCTCCCTGGCGCACAACTGGGACTTCGAGCGCATCGCCCGCATCGACCTCGCGATCCTGCGCGTCGCCATCTACGAGATGCTTTTCCGCAAGGACATCCCGCCGATCGTCTCCATCAACGAGGCCATCGATCTCTCCAAACAGTTTTCCAACGCCGACGCGAAACGCTTCATCAACGGCATCCTCGACCGCCTGAAGGACCAGCTCGGGCGCGACGCCCGCAAGGCCACCGAGCAATAAGCGCCGCCGATGTTTGGCCTTTTTAAGAAGTTCAAGGACGGCCTCGCCAAGACGGTCGCCGCCATCTCCGAAAAAACGCGCGGCCTCTTCGGCGGGCGCAAGATCGACGCCTCCTCGCTCGAAACGCTCGAAGAGGCGCTCTACGGAGCCGATTTTGGCGTGCAGACGACCGAGGAAATTCTCGAAGAGATCAAGGCGGCCTACCGCAAGGACAAGGATCTGCAGGGCCGTCAGGCCGCCGAGATCGGCGCCGCCGTGCTCCAGCGCGTGCTCGCCGGCAGCGAGGGTAAACTTGAGCCCGCTGCCGCTGCGCCCACCGTCATCTGCCTGATCGGCGTCAACGGCTCCGGCAAGACCACCACCGCCGCCAAGCTCGGCTGGGATCTGAAGGAGGACGGCCAGAGCGTCGTCCTCGCCGCGTGCGACACGTTTCGCGCCGCCGCCGTCGAGCAGCTCAAATCCTGGGCGACGCGTCTCGATCTCGAAATCGTGGCCGCGCACACCGGCGCCGATTCCGCCGCCGTGGCGTTCGATGCGTGGCAGGCCGCCAAGGCGCGCGGCCGTCAGTACCTGATTGTCGATACAGCCGGCCGCCTGCACACGAAGAGCAATTTGATGGAGGAACTGGCCAAGATTCGCCGCGTGCTCCAGAAGCACGACCCGGCGGCGCCGCATCACCGCTGGCTCGTGGTCGACGGCTCGCTCGGCACCAACTCCATCGAGCAGGCGAAGGTGTTTCACCAGTCGTTTGGCCTCACCGGCCTGATCGTGACCAAGCTCGACGGCACCAGCCGCGGCGGCGCGATCGTCGGCATCTGGCGCGAGTTGAAACTGCCGATCTATTTTCTCGGCCTCGGCGAAAAGCCCGAGGACTTGCAGCCCTTCTCGGCGGAGAACTACGCGAAGGCGGTCTTCGGCCTTGATTGATCGTCCTGTCGCCGGCGCACGCCCGATGCCTCTGGCGTGCGCGGTGTGGCGCGCGGCTTAGAAATTGGCCGTGACCTCGGACTGGTGGCCGGGCTCCAGCGTGAGCTCGCCGACCGACACGCACTCGACCTGATCGTTTTTGTAGAGGCGCACGCGGACCGGTGCTGCGGCGTCGGTCGTTTCCCAGCGCCATTTGCCGATCGAGACAAACTGGAGCGGCTGGCCTTTGTCGGCGTGCAGTCCGGGGCCTTGTCCGCGGATGAAGAGCCGGTTGCCGATGCCGATGTACGCAGTGACGAGCAGCCGGGTGGCGCCGTCGGCCGACATCGCGGAGGCGGGGCGCGCTTCGTCGGGCGAGACTTGGGAAAACTCGGACTGCTCTTCGGCTGGCGCGTCGGTATCGATGTCGCCCAGATCGAGTCCGAGCGTGGGCTGGTCGTCGATGGGCTTGGCGCGGCGGGCGGGTTTGGGCGCGACAGGCTCTTTTTCGGCCTCGGGCTCTGGCGCTGGAGCGGGGGACGCGTTTTCCACCTCGGCGGGCTGTGGCACCGTCGGCGTTTCGGGCGGCACGGGCGGCGCACTTTCGGCGTGAATCTCGTCGGATTTTTGCGCTTCGGGCGCGGACTGCGGCTCGGGCGCTTGGGCCGGTGAGGCGTCGTCTTCGATTGCGGGAGCCGGCTGCGCCTCCGGTGTGGCGCTGGCGGCCGGTTCGCTGCTGGGCGGTGGCGTGAGGGCGCCGCCGGTGGCGCGTGAGATGAGCCCGTGGATGCCGCGCGCGTTTTTAAACGGACGCGCCGGAGCCGGTGCGGGCGCCTGCTCTGACATTGCGGAGGCTGCGGGGCGGGCGTCCTTGACCGTCTCGTCGAGGCGGCGCAGTTCAGCGTCGATCCGACCGGTCAGTTGCTCGCCGGTTTGCGTGAGGCGTTGTTCCAGCGCGGCGACGGTTTTCTGGAGGCGTGCTTCGGCCTCCTGCGCCTGCTCGGCGGCGGTGTCGCGGAAGGATTTTTCGATGGCGACTCCGGCCTTGCCGAGCTCGGCGACGACGTGGGCGGCGAGGTCGTCGATGGTCTGGACAAGCTGGTCGGTGGCGGTGCGGCTGTGGTCCGGGAGTGCGGCCAGTCCGGTCTGAAGTGCGGTGAGCTGGCTGGTGGCGGAGGTTTGGAGCTTGGTCCATTCGCCGGCCGCTTTCTGGATTTTGTCCACGACGACTTCGAGACGTTCGCTTTCGGAGCTGCGCAGGGCGGCGAGGTCGCGTTCGAGTTCCTCCTTTTCCTCGTCGTTGGCGAGGGTGATCTGCTGCTGGAGCTCGGCGATCTTGTCCTGAAGCTTGTGGGGGAGCTGCTCGGCCTGTTTCAGGTTTTTCTGGGCGAGCTCGGTGATGGTGTGCAGGCCCTGCGCGGCGATGCCGATCTGCTCGGCGGCGGTGGCGACGGTGCGCGCGAGTTCTTCGAGGGCGCGCTGGCGGTCGTCGAGCGCGATGTCCTGTTTGCGCGCGTAGTCGGTCAGGAAGGGGATGGCGCCGAGCACGGTGCCGAGGGCCACGCAGGAGACGCTGGCGATCAGCGGAGCTCCGCTCCAAGGATCGAGGCTGCGGGTGGCGATCAGGGCGGCGGTGCCCAAGAGGGCGGCGTCGCCGACAAGGAAGGGCCATTTAGGGAGGCGGGGTGTGTCGGAAGGCAGCATGCTCATAGGCTATTGCGCGCGGGAGAGTTTGTGCGCTCCCGTGCGCTCAGGCTCAAGGGCAAAGGCGGCGGCGCGCCCGGCCCCATGTCCAGGACACGTCGGTGCGTTTATCGGCGTGCGCGGAGGGCGATGAAGACGGCTTGGAAGGGCTTTCCGGTCGTCCAGTCGCCCTGGCAATGCCACTGCGTGACCTTTGCCCAGTCCATGCCGGGCTTCTTGCCGGCGTATTCGCCGGTCGCAGGTTGAAATGCGGCGAGCGGGATACGCAGCCAGATGGCTTGTTTCGGAACGATCGCCTCGATGCGGAGGCGGGCTGTGGCCAGGGTGCCATCGGCGTCGCAGAGCCCGACGGTGACTTCCTGGACTTCATTGGCGGCGCCGATGCCGAGAGCTATTTCGACGTAGGCCATGCCTGCGAGGTTCATGGGCGTGTCGAGGTTGCCACAGAAGCCGCCGTTGCCCTGTGCGCCTTTGCTGGAGGCAATGGAGACGCCTTCGGCGGTGCGGCTCATGGCGTCCATCCACGATTCGTAGCCGTAGGCCGGCGTGGTTTCGCCGCGGAGGTCGGCGATCAATTCGGTGGGGCTGGCCTTCTCTGCGGGAGCCGCCGGGAGGGAGGCGAGGGCGGCAGTGGGCAAGGCAAGGAGTGTGGCAACAATCAGGGCGAGGGCGGGGTGTTTCATGTGGGGATGGGGCCGATGCGACTTGAGCGGTGGATGGCAGCGGTTGTCGGAGGGCCTTGCAATGTCTCAGCAGAGACGGGCGCGATTGCCGGGGTGGAGGGTGGCGCACTTAGGGCAAATTCCTGGCGCGGGAAGGTGGTTTTCCGGATTGCGGGGGCTTGGCGGCGGGGGTACTTTACGCGCATGGAAATCACTTCGACCCAAAGCACGCAGCAGAATGTGGACCGCGAGGTCGTGCAGGCTTCGCTCGTGAAGAAGGCCTTGGTGGCCGAGATGAGTCAGAAGGTTCAGATCCTGCAATCGACGCAGTTGCCTCCAGAGGTCGAGCAGGATACCTCGGTTGTTGGCAGGTATATTAACGTCAAGGCCTAGCGAAACCTGACATAGAGTCAGGAGTGCTTTGAGCCGGACCGAGCCGCAGACCACATGGCCTGCGGCTCCCCGTTTTTATCGGGGCGGCATTTCGCCATTTTCGGTCGGCTTGGGGCGCGCCGGGCTCGAAAAAAGGTGGGTCGTGGTCGTCTCGCGAGTGGTGTTGCCGAGTGACTTGCCCTGGGCGATTTCCTGGGCGATGGCGGCGCGCATGCGCTGGTCGAGTTCGGTTTTGTCGGTACCGGAAAGGGTGATGCCGAGCTCGGGGCAGAATTGATGGTAGCTGTTCTCGCAGACCCACTGGAAGCAGCGGATGGCGGTGACGATCTGGTCGGGCGTGCGCACGTAGGGCGCGCTGAGCATCCGCTCGACGGTTGCCTGGAAATTTGTCGGATGTAGCGGCTTGGGCAGGCCTTCGTTGGCTCCGATCTTGAGCAGGCGGCTGAGCAGCAGGGAGTCCATCGCGCTGCTGACGACGATGATCGGCATCGCGTCGCGACTGATCGTGCGCCGGGTGTTTTCGATGAAATTGAGGGTGTCGCCTTCCGGGAAGAGGAAGTCGGTGATGAGGAGATCGTAAGGCTGGCTAAGTAAGGCGATTTCGGCCTGCGCGAGGGTGGAGGTGATGGTGAGCTCGCACAGGTTCGCGAGGAGTCTGCGCATGAGCAGCTGGGAGGTCGTGCTATCTTCCGCGTAGAGGACTCGTTTCATCACCTACCTGCATGCATCGGCACGGGTGAGCCGAGCTATAGCGCCAAACCGAGGGAACACTGAGATCGGTTTGGCGTAGCGGCTTATTGCCTGACGTTTGCGGATTGTGCCGGCTGCGGGGCGGCGCCGGCGCGCAGGAGGATGGTGCGTGCCTCCTTCTCGCCGGCGAGGCGCAGGGTGAGTTGCACGGGGATTTCGGCGGCAGCGACTCCGACGCGGGAGGTGACGGCGTCGGGCGACGCGGTCTGGCCTGGGACGAGTGCGAGACGGTCGGGCTTGAGGGCAAAATCTCCCAGCGGGGACTGGAAATCGAGGATTTCGATTGTGATTGGCTGGGCGTCGAGGTGGCCATGGTCGAGGAGTTGCAACTGGACACGGAGGCCCGGGCCGCTGGCACCCATCATGCGAGGTTGGGCGGGGACGCTTTCGCCGCCGCCCATCTCACCGCCGCCGGGAGGTGGGCCCCCCATGCCGCCGCCGCCCATGCCTCCGGGCGGGGGGCCTCCGGCTCCGCCCATCATACCGCCACCTCCTCCGCCTGGCCGATGTTTCGGCGCACCGTCGCCGTGGGGACCTCCGGGGGCGCCGTGGCCGAAGCCGCGTGTGACGATCAGGCGCGCGAGGACGCGTCCGCCGAAGAAGGGTTGTTCTCCTTGTAGTAACGTGGGGCGCGGGGCGGTGCTCTCGGGGCGATCCTCACTCATCGGCGGGCCGTGGCGTGGCGGGCCGCCGCAGCCGGTGAGGCTCACGAGTCCGGTGAGCCCGGCGGCGAGGAGGGTGGTGGTGAGGAGGGGGAGTATGGTTCTCATGCGAATCTTCGCATGAAGACGCTGCGTACTCCGGCCGGTTACACGTGGTGGCTCGCTTCAGCGACGATCGGAGCGCCAGAAAAGCCAGCCGGCGAGGGCGAGTCCGATGAGATTGGGTACGTAGCTCAGCAGCTCGGGGTGGAGGTCTGGGCGGCGATCCAACCAACTGACGGAGGTGGATAGGAAATAGTAGCTGAGGGCGATGGCGACGGCGACGCCGAGATTGGCGGAGGTCTCCCGCCGCGAGACCTTGATACCGAGCGGCACACCGATGAGTGCGAAGGTGAGCACGACGAGCGTGTTGTTGTAGCGGTCGCTGATGGCGAGGCCCGCCTTCGTGTGCTGGCGCTCGCGCTCGGCGCGGGCGTCGGGCGTCTCGCCTTCGACGGGGCGGGCGAGTTTATCGCGGACTTGTTCGAGCGCGGAGATCGCCATGTAGTCGTACTTGGTGCGGGCGACGGTGCGCGGCATGAGCCGGTCGAGCGACAGCCGGAGGGCATCGGTGGCGCCAAAGGTGCCGACGATGGGCGGCGAGGTGAAGCGCTCCGGCGCCTTCTCGGAGCGGATGTCGGCCTGGGCTTCGCCGAGCTGGAGGATGAGCGAGTTGGTCGCGGCCTCGTAGTCGAGGCTGCCGTTGGCGGCGTGGATTTGTTTTACGACGCGCTGCTGGTCGTCGAGCTGCCAGAACCAGAAGTCGTGCAACTCGGTCCCCTGGCGCTCGCCGATGTACAGGACGAATCCGGGGAAATCGCGGATGAAGGTGCGCGGTACGATGAAGTTGAGCGGGTTGGCGCGGACGGCCTCGATGAGCTCCTGCTTGTAGCGGTTTCGGGTCGCCGGCATCGCCACGAGGTTGATGTAGAGCGCGAGCGCGCCGCCGAGCAGCGCGAGGATGATCAAGGGCCGCGCAACGCGTGCCAGGCTGATGCCGGCCGCGCGCATCGCGGTGATCTCACTATCCGCGGACATGCGCCCGAGGGTGAGCAGCACGCCGGCGAGCATGCCCATCGGCAGCGCGAAGCAGACGACGAACGGTACGAGCAACGCGAGCAGGCGCACGAGCGTGAGTGCGTCGATCTGGCCGGAGATTGCGTACCCGAGCAGGTCGCGCATGGCGTTGCCCAGGATGAGCACAAAGGCCAGCAGGCCCACTGCGCCGAGGCAGGTGAAGAGCGCGCTTTTGAAGATGTACCGGTCGAGAAGATTCACAGGGCGTGGCAGGTGTCGCAGACCGGACGCATCCTGACAAGGCCGTCCATCGGCCGGGCTATAAAATCAGTTACCGGCTTCCCCGGGAGTTCCAGTTCATGCCGCCGGAGCGCAGGTAGGTCTCGTTGGTTTCTTTGCGGATGTAGTCGGCCTCGGCCTTGTCGCCTGCGCGCTCGGCGTCGTTGGCCGCGGACTGAAAGTCGGAGATGTTTTGGAGCCGGACGTCCTCCTCGTAAATCTGCATGGCGCGTGCGGCGGACGAGGTGCCGATGAGGGGAAGCGTGAAGCGATTGAGCAGCCCGCGGTCGAGTCCGCTGAGGTAGCGTTTCATGGCGACGGCGGCGAGGCCCTGCTTGGTGTAGACGTCGCGCTCGCGGAAGACCGGCGGGCGCTCGCCGATGATCACGTATTTGGGCAGGCGGATGATTTTGTTTTTCGGCCTGTCCGTGGCGGTGTCTTCGGGGTCGTCGATCTCGACGCCATTGGGGTCTTCGTTGGTCTCGTCGTATTCGGGCTCCGGTGGCGGCGGCGGAGGAGGGGCGTATTTGGGCAGCTTGGCGGTGATGGCCGAGGCCATCGTCTGCGAAACGCGGTGCGTGGGCCCGGACACTTCGACCGTGGGCGCGACTGCGGGCTCGCTCTTGACGGGCGCGGCCGGCTGGGCAGGAACCGAGGCGTCGGCCGACTCCGTGATGACCGGCTCTGCGACGAGGGGCAGGACGGCGAAAAGGGCTGGCAGGAGGCGTTTCATCCGGGCTTAGACGGGTTGGCGCGGAGGATGTTCAATCGAGTTTTCGCGCGGGGTTTAGCCGCGGATCTGGCCGGTCCCGGTGACGAGCCACTTGTAGCTGCAAAGTTCGCGCAGGCCCATCGGGCCGCGGGCGTGGAGACGGTCGGTCGAGATGCCGATCTCGGCTCCGAGGCCAAACTCGAAGCCGTCGTTGAAGCGCGTGCTGGCGTTCCAGAACACCGCGGAGCTGTCGCAGCCGGCTTGGAAACGGCGCGCGGCCTCCGGGTCGGTCGAGACGATCGATTCGCTGTGGCCGGAGCTGTCGCGGTTGATCGTGGCGATGGCGGTTTCGAGGGAATCGACGACGCGTACGGCCATGATGTAGTCGAGGAACTCGGCCTTGTAGTCGGCCTCGGTGGCGGCGACGTACGGCAGCCCGTGTTTCTGGAGGATGGCGGCGCTGGCGGGATCGCAGCGCAGTTGCACGTTTTTGGCGGCGATCAGGGCCTTGGCGGCGATGGGCAGAAACGCCTCCGCGACCTCGCGATGCACGAGCAGTTGCTCGGCGGCGTTGCACACGCCGGGGCGCTGGCACTTGGCGTTGACGATGATCTTTTCGGCCATCGTGAAATCGGTGGCGCGGTCCACGTACACGAAGCACACGCCCTGGTAGTGTTTGATAACCGGGATGGTGCTGTTGCCGGTGACGAAGCGGATGAGGCTCTCGCCGCCGCGCGGGATGAGGCAGTGGATGTACTGGTCGAGCTTGAGCAGCGTGTTGAGCGCGGCGCGGTCGGTCGTGGGGATGAGTTGCACGGCGTCGGCGGGCAGGCCGGCGGCGGCGAGCGCCTGCTGCACGAGCGCGGCGAAGGCGGTGTTGGTGTGGAAGATTTCCTTGCCGCCGCGCAGGATCGAGGCGTTGCCGCTCTTCAGGCAGAGGATGGCGCAGTCGATGGTGACGTTGGGGCGCGCCTCGTAGATGATGCCGATCACGCCGATGGGCACGCGCACGCGGCGGATTTGCAGGCCATTGGGACGCGTGGTTTCGTCGAGCAGTTCGCCGACGGGATCGGGCAACGCGGCGACCTGGCGGACGCTCTCGGCGAGCTGTTCGAGGCGGGCCTGATTGAGCGTGAGGCGGTCGATCTGGGCGGCGGACAGGCCGTTGGCTTTGGCCTCGGCGAGGTCGAGCTGGTTGGCCTCCATGAGCGTGGCGGCGGAGGCCGGCAGCAGGTCGGCCAGCTTGAGCAACGCGGCGTTTTTCACGGCGGTCGGGGTCGTGGCGAGCACGAGCGACGCGGCGCGGGCGCGTTGGGCAATCGAGGTGACGAGCTGAGCGAGATCGGCGGACATGGCGTGGAGCTTGGTCAACGGCACAAGCGAGCACACGCCAAAAAACAGGCGGCCAGTTTGGGTCGAGGGGTACCTCACTTCGTCCCGGTTTTGCACTGGCTGCGCCGCCCGCGTTGTTCCTATCCTTCATGCGAATGAACAAGCTGCGGATCGCAGGATGTTTGCTGGCGGGCTCCCTCTCTTGGGTGGGCTTGGCTGCGGACCCTGCGCAACCTCCGGCGGACACGGAGCGGTCTGCGATGTCCGCCAAGATTTCCGCTCTGCTGCGTGCAACGCTTCCCAGATACGAGGCGAAGCCCGCCGTGGAGGAGCCGGCGGTGGTCGAGGTGGACGACGAGGTCGTCGAGCTGCCCAAGCTGATTGTGACCGGGGACCGGCCACCGATTTTTACCGAGCGCGAAGTGCAGACGAAAACCGGCATGGCCGAGTTGGTGCGCAAACGTTATCCGGGCGCGAGTTTCAAGGGCCAGCCGGAGCAGTGCCCCAATTATGCCCGGCTTATGTATGCCGACGACGAGCGCCGCTTGCGGCTGGACGATTTGAAGACGACGGCGGCGATCTTCAAAAAAGTGAGCGGCGCGGCCGGTGATGACGATCTGACGGATGAAGCCACGGCCACGTTTCTGCGCCGTCACGATTGGGCAACCGAGTCGCTGGATCGATCCGCCAACAACAACCGGCGATAAATCGCCGGGAACCCGCTCTGCCTCCGGCGGACAAAGCGGATCGGGTTGCACCCGCGCCATCCTGCCGGTCCGCCTTTTCCCCATGCGATTTTTCCCCTCGAAAATGCTACGCCGCCTGCTGGTGACCGCCATCCTCGTGAGTCTTGGCTTCGGCGCCAGTGGCTGCGTCAACGTGAGCCGCAAGGTCATCCAGGGCACCGGGCGTGGCGCCGATTGGGCGGTCGTGCCGGAGGGGGCCGACTACGAGCTGGTCACGCTGACCACGGCGGGCGGCACGCGCATCGTGGCGCAGTTTGGCAAGGCAACCGACGCTGCGGGCGCGCCGCTGGCGGACTACGCGCGCCGGCCGACGGTGATCTACGGGTACCCCGGCGGCTACACGTTGAAACGCAGCCAGCCGGAGTTCGCCGCCTGGCGGCGCCTGGGTGTCAACGTGATCGTGCCCGAGTATCCGGGCTTCGGTATGAGCGCGGGAGAGCCGGGCGAGGCTGGCTGCTTCGCGGCGTTCGACGCGGCCTATGACTACGTGCGCCAGCGGCCCGATCTGGTCTCGTCGCCGGTCGTCGCGGCGGGTTGGTCGGTGGGCGGTGGCGCGGCGGTGGATCTGGCGAGCCGGCGTACGGTCGCCGGGCTGATCGCGATCGGGACATCGACCAACATCGACGACGTGGTGCGGCACATCGCCGCCCAGAAAGCCCCCTTTTCATGGCTGCCGGGCTGGTTCGTCGGCTGGCTCGTGAAGGGGCGCCTGCTCGATAGCGCGGCGAAAATGCCGGCGGTTTCCTGCCCCGTGCTGCTGGTGCGGGGCGGCAACGATGAGCTGATCCCAGTCGAGATGACGCAGCGTCTGGCGGCCGCCGCCCGGACCAAGGTGACGATCCACACCGTGCCGGGGGCGAAACACGGCGATGTGCTGGAGGTGGGCGGGCCGGCCTTGTGGCGCGTGTCGGGCGACTGGTTGGCGGGGCTGGATATCACGCCGGGCGCCGCCGCCGAGGTGGCGCCGCGATAGGCGAACCGGCCCCGGCTTTAGCGCGCGTCGAGCGGGCTGGCGCTCCAGCTCTGGAGCCGGGCGAGATCGAGCACGTGCAGGGTGGTGCCTTCGACGCGCAGGGCGCCGGCCTGCCGGAAGCGCGCGAAGGTGCGCGAGAGCGTTTCGCTGGTCACGCCGAGTTGCCCGGCCAACACGCGTTTGCTCATGGAAAGTTTGAAACTTGCCGGTGCGTCGGGCTTCGGTGCCGGGCCGAGCTGTTCGAGAATCCAGGCGGCGAGGCGTGCATCGATTTGCCGGCCCTTCAGGTCGTCGAGCGATTGCACGAGGTGTTTCAGGTGGAGGCTCATCGAGGCGAGCATGTGCAGCGCGAGCCCGGGATGGCGGGCGATCAGGTCGCGGAAGCGCGCCTTGTCCACGCAGATGACCTGCGATGGCACGAGCGCGGCGGCGTTGGCCGGGTAGGTCTCCGCCGTGGCTAGGACGACCTCGGCGAAACTTTCGGGGGCGGCAAACACGCAGATGATGCGCTCGCGTCCGCCGGGCGTGACGCGGTGCACGCTGATCTGCCCGGATTGGACGACGTAAAAGCCGGTCGCCTTTTCGCCCTCGCGGAAGAGCATCTCGCCCTTGGCGAGGCGGCGCGTGTGGCAGGCGTCGGCGACGGCGGCGAGTTCGTCCGGCCCGAGGTCGGCAAACATCCGGCTGCGGCGCAAGGTGGCGAGGATCGCGGTCTGCCGCAGGTGCGCGGCGTGAGTCGGAGCGGCGGACATCGTGTCGCGAGTCCAGCCGTGCGCGCGCCGGACGCAAGCCGCCAGTCGCGGTTGCGCGTGCGGCTGCCACCGGACGGGCACGCATCCGCTCGCCACGGCGGTGGCGGGTTGTAGCGTGGGGCCATGAAACGCGTCCTGACCGCCCGCAAGCTCCCCGTTCTGGCCCTCGTTGTGTTGTCGGCGCTATTTTCCCCGGCGCCTGTCCGGGCGCTTGCGGAGGAGTCACCGGCCGCGCCGGTGGTCGTGACGGCGACCGATGCCGCCGGTCAGGCGCTGGTCGATGCCGGGGCGCAAGTGGTCTTGTGCGTGCCCGCCACCGGAGCGGTGGCGATCTATGAAAACTGGCGGGGCCGGGCGAAATGCGCCCAGGAATATCAGTTGCACGAGGAGGTGGCGGTCGGGATGGCGATGGGCGCTTCGTGTCGGGGCCGGCGCAGTGCGGTGCTGCTCAAATCCCACGGACTCGCCAAAGCCGCCAACGCCCTCGTGGATGCCTGGACGATGGGCGCCGAGGGCGGCCTGGTGTTGCTGGTGGCGTGCGACCGCGAGGGACGCGCCTCCGATACCATTTTCAACATTGATGCCCTGGTCGCGGGCCTGTCCCTGCCCATGCGGCGACTGGGCCCCGGCGAAGTCTATCGCGGAGTGCGGGAGGCGTTCGCGCAGTCGGAGGTGCAGGGCCTGCCGGTCGTCGTGCTGGTCGAAGACGATGAGTTGAACGCCCCGGCCGGCCCCTTGCCGCCGACGCCTCCGCCGGTCGTCCCCGGGCCCGTGCCGGCTCGCGACGCCGACCGCCGGGTGCTCTGCCCGCTCAACGTCCGCTATCCCCACGAGGTGGTGCAGGCCAAGCTGGCCGGCACCGACTGGCGGACGCTCGTGCGGCCGGTGTGGCCGGTCATCCCGGAGGGCATGCCGCCCAAGTTTCGGCCGACCATTCAGGCCTACATGCCGGTTTTCGATCTGCTCAAAACCCTGCGGCCCGACATCGACTTCATCGCCGGCGACACCGGCACCTCCACGCTGTTTGCCTGCCCGCCTTACGAGCTGATCGACGCCGCCGCGTATTACGGGGGCAGCATCCCGATGGCCGCCGGCGCGCTCAAGGCGGGCGCCCGCAAGACGTGGGCGGTGACGGGCGACTGGGCGTTTACCGCCGCCGGACATCTGGGTCTGCACGAGGCCGTGCAAATGGGCCTGCCCGTCAAAGTGCTGATCCTGCACAACCGGGTGGCCGGGGCCACCGGTGGGCAGCCGCTCAACGAGGGCGTCTTTGCGCGGCTGATCGGCGCCTATTCCGAGTTTGTCCGCCGCGTCGATGTGGCAGACCGGGACGCCCTGCGCGCCACCTTGCAGGCCGCCCAGGCATCCGACCGGCTGGAGTTGGTGGTCGTGGATTTACCGACACCCTGAGCGCGCCTTTGAGGTCACTTTCCCTTTCGCAGCCCCCGCGCGGAATCCGTGCCTGCGCTTTGCGCTCCGGCCAAGCTGGGGGATAATTCCGGCCATCTGGTCCTGGACCTCTGACATGAGCCTGAAACGCATCGCCTCCATCCTCCTGCTTTCTGTGCTCGGTCAGGCCTATGGCTCCGCTCCCGTCATGACCTCTCCCGCCTCAGCATCCCCGGAGCCCGCCTCGTGCGCGGCCGACGACGCCAAATCCGCCTGCGGTCTTCCTTCCCGGGTGGTCATCGACATGTCCCGCGCCCGCGTGCGCAGGACCGACGCCGAATGGCGCGCGTTGCTCACCCCCGAGCAGTTCCGCGTGGCGCGCGAGCAGGGCACCGAGCCTCCCTTCCGCAACGCCTTCTGGGACCACCACGAGGACGGCGTCTATTTCTCCGTGTGCAGCGACACCCCGCTGTTCGACAGCCGCGACAAGTTCGACAGCGGGACGGGCTGGCCCAGCTTCACCCGGCCAATCGAGCCGGGCTTCGTCGGCGAGGAAACCGATTCGAGTTTCGGCATGGTCCGCACCGAGGTGCACTGCGCCGTCGATGGGGCCCACCTGGGCCACGTATTCCACGACGGACCCGCGCCTACCGGTCTGCGCTACTGCATCAATTCCGCGTCCCTGCGCTTCATGCCGCGCAAAGCCTACGAGGCCTGGCTCGTCGCGCAGGGCAGGCCCGCCTCGCAGTAGGCGCGACCCTCACCTGCACGGCGAGCGCTTCGGGTAGAGGGACGCGTGAGCGTTTCTCCGGCTGCGGCAAGCCGTCCGATGCTAAAACCTAAACTTGCCCCCAGTCACCGGCTCGGGAGCCAGATTAACGCCACGGAGGGCTTGCGAGCCGCTTTGCCGCAATGCAGCATTGCCGCATGACAACGCTTCTTCTCTCCAAACGCGGCAGCCTGACCCTGCCGCCTGAAATGCGCCGCAAGATGGGTCTCGATAAAGTCAGCAATCCCATGGTGCTCGTCGAAGAGCGCGACGGCGGGCTGTTCCTGCAGCCTGCGGCGGCTCTGCCCGTGCGCGATCTCCCCAAGGCACAGCTCAAGGCCTGGATTGCCCGCGACGAGGCGGACATGAAGGCGCTCCAAGCCGCCGGGAAGACGAAAAAGAAGTGAGGCTCTTCCTCGACACGAGCGTCCTGCTTGCCGCTTCCGGTTCGTCGAAAGGCGCGTCGCGCGCTGCCTGGCTCGTGACGCTGGACGAGGGTGACTTTCACACGAAGCTTGGCCGCGAGGTTTACGGCTTGCGCATCGCCACGCCGGGCGAGTTTTGGCTGGAGCAACGGGCCAAGGGCCTGATCTGAGCCACTGTCTCTTTTAGGGGGCTAAGTGACTGCCCCTGCTGCGGACCTTCCAGTCTGTGTCTG
>ENA-UOWO01002585-UOWO01002585.1-activated-sludge-metagenome-genome-assembly--contig:-NODE-2585-length-22199-cov-10.520322_pt1 | contig 22199 bp, 14 predicted proteins | sample MGYA00238148_ERZ761564 | MGnify/ENA primary metagenome ERZ761564 (study PRJEB28885, sample SAMN05720194) | activated sludge metagenome | isolation source: Anaerobic digester | place: USA... | reverse complement strand
TTGTCCGACAAATACCTCTTGGGTGTAAGCGTACGTACGGATGGTTCTTCCCGTTTTGGTAATGAGAGTCGCTACGGGTTCTTCCCAGCGGCCTCCTTGGGCTGGATTGTTTCTGAAGAAGGTTTCTTGAGCAACAACAAGACCATCAGCTTTCTGAAATTGCGGACCAGCTATGGCCGTACGGGTAACGCCGAAATTGGCAACTTCCCACAATTGGGCCTTTTTTCCGGTGATGCTGCTTACAATGGCGCTCCTGGTCAACGCCCTTCACAATTGGCTAACCCTGATTTGAGTTGGGAAACAACCGACCAGTTTGACGCCGGTATCGACTTCGGTTTATTCAAAGACCGCTTGACTGGGGAAATTGATTTTTACAGCAAAAGTACCAGCGGCTTGCTGCTGAACGTGAATGTTCCTGCTACTTCTGGCTTCACTACTCAAACCCGTAACGTAGGTCAATTGACCAACCGCGGGATAGAAGTAGTCCTGAACACCGATGTAGTAAGAGGCGATTTTCGCTGGAAGACTGGTTTGAACTTTGCGGCCAACAAAAACGAAATTACTGACCTGCAAGGCCAGATCATCGAAGGTGGTCTGAACGTAATGAGTCGTGCGGTTGAAGGCCAACCCTTGGGCACTTACTTTACGGCTGAGTACGCTGGTGTTGATCCGGCTAACGGTAACGCATTGTGGTACAAAAATGCTACCGAGGGCAATCGTGAAACAACCAGCACTTATAGCCAGGCTCAGCGGGTAGTGGTAGGTAGCCCATTACCGGATTGGATCGGGGGGGTAACGAATACCTTCAGTTACAAAGGCCTTGAACTGTCCGTATTATTCAGTGCCGTAATTGGCAACGAACTCAACTTCTACGGAGTAGGTCGTTTCTCTTCGGCCAATGCGCGTTTTGAAGACAACCAGACGGTAGATCAATTGGCTGCCTGGACGCCTGAGAACCCCAATACCAATGTTCCTGAAGCCCGTTTGTTCTTCAACAACGGTGCGCAGCCCTCTAGCCGCTTTATTCAGGATGGTTCGTTTGTGCGTTTGCGCAACGCAACCTTGTCTTACAACTTCCCAAAATCACTCACCAGCAAGATCAAGATCCAAAACCTGCGGGTGTACGTAACGGGACAGAACCTGCTCACCTGGACCAATTACATCGGTTGGGACCCAGAGGTGAATGCCGACGATATTGTAACCAACGTTGCGCAGGGGTATGACTTCTATACTGCTCCACAGCCCAGAACTATTCTGGCAGGCTTTAACATTGGTTTCTAATTTTGTTTATTTAAAAAAAAATGAAAATGCACAAAATACTTAAACATATAGCACCTTTAGCCCTGATCATTGTGGGGGCTTCGGCTTGCGACAGCAAACTGGATGTGCTACCTACTCAAAGCCTTGATGAAAACCTTGCGCTGGCCACTTCTCAAGACATTAAAGTTACCTTAACTGGTGCTTACGACGGTTTGGGAGATGGTGATGTCTACGGCGGAGGCTTTCAATTTACCGGTGAATTCCTTGCGGATGATCGCGAAGCACTCTTCGGGGGTACATTTTCAAACCTGGATGAAATCTGGCGGAAAACCGTTACGACAGGGAATACGCAAACTTTGGCTACCTGGCAGGATTCTTATTCGGCAATCAATCGTGCCAATAACGTATTGTCGGCATTGAGCGTCGTTGATGAAGCAGATCGCGCTCAGGTAGAAGGGGAAGCACGCTTTATCCGTGGTGCATTGTACTTCGAACTGGTAAAGTTATGGGGAAAAGCCTGGGGTGATGGCGACAACAACGCCAACCTTGGGGTGCCACTCGTAACTACTCCTACACGTTCTATTACGGACGAAGACTATCGTACCAGAGCAAGCGTTCAGGCTGTTTATGCTCAGGTAATCGATGATTTGACCAAAGCAGAATCTTTATTGCCTGCTACAGATGCTGGCGACGACGCCAGTTATGCTACCCGCGACGCAGCCACAGCCATCCTTTCCCGGGTTTACCTGATGCAAGGCAACTATGCTTTGGCTCGTGATGCCGCCAACAAAGTCATCCAGTCTGGAGCACGTGAATTGGAAGGCAGCTTTGCCGATGTTTTTGCTACAGGTGGAGAAAGCAACGAGATCATCTTCCGTACTGCGGTATCCGATCAGGATGGTACCAATAGTATGAACACCTATTACGCACCAGCTACCTTCCAGGGGCGTGGAGACGTTCGGGTACAAATCAAACACACCGATTTGTACGAAGCGGCTGATGTGCGCAAAACCTTCTTCACGACAGCGAGCAACCGCTTATTTACCCGCAAGTTCCTGGATCAATTCGGGGATGTTCCGGTCGTCCGTTTGGCGGAAATGCACCTGACTCGTGCCGAATGCAACCAACGCCTGGGTACTGCCATTGGCGCTACTCCAGCCGCAGATGTCAATGCCATTCGGGCTAGAGCGGGTCTGGGAGCACTTGGAACGGTTAACCTAGCGGCTATCCTGAAGGAACGCAAACTGGAATTGGCATTCGAGGGCAATCAACTTGATGACATCAAGCGCAACAAAGGGGCGGTAGGTACCAAGCCTTTTAATGACAATTCGCTGGTACTCCCCATCCCTCAGCGGGAAATGGATACCAATAAAAGTTTGGTACAAAACGCAGGATACTAAGCTGAGTTTTTGTTTCAAGTAAAAAAGGGGCTACTTCTCTACAAGAGGTAGCCTCTTTTTTTTTCTAAAAAAATTAAGCACGTCGATTTGAAATTAAGTAGCGACTGGTCAATGGCTTAGGTCAATCCTGTTCATATAGATGTTAACTCAAAGTTAAATCCCCCCTTGACTTTCTCCCCCTAACTTTCTATATTTAGTTCAGATCAGTAGAACCCGAACGAATGACGATCCAAAAATTTCTGAGGTATTTGCAGTTTGAAAAACGCTTCTCTGTACACACTATAGAGGCCTATCAGGCTGATTTGGTACAGTTTAGCACCTACTTGCAAAGCCAATACGAAATTGCTGAACCCAGCGCCATCCAACACATCCACATTCGTTCCTGGGCGGTCTCCTTGATGGAACAAAAGAACGCGGCAACAACCATCCGCCGCAAGTTGTCTACCCTTAAGTCCTATTTCCGCTATTTGCAGCGCGAAAAAATCATTTCGCGTTCACCCATGCTACAGGTGAGTTTACCGAAGTTGGGCAAACGTTTGCCCGTAGTCGTACCTGAAAAAAGCCTGGCTAAACTACTCGACCCTGTGGAGACCCCCACCGATTACACCGGTCTGCGTGACCAAGTGGTCATTGAACTCCTGTACCTCACCGGTATGCGCCGGGCTGAACTGTTGAGTTTAAAGGTCTCCGACTTGAATTTGCATACGCATACCATTAAGGTGCTGGGCAAGGGAAACAAAGAACGGTTGATCCCGATGGGGCATGCTACCGCCGGGTTATTAAAGCTGTATTTGGAAACACGGCGGGAAACCTTTCCCGATTCCATCCAAACTGCACTTTTTTTGACCGATAGGGGAGAACCCGCATACCCCAAATTGATCTATCGCATTGTAAACGGGTATTTAAGTACAGTGACAACGCAGGAAAAACGTAGCCCTCACGTACTGCGGCACTCTTTTGCCACCCATTTGTCCGATCACGGGGCCAACTTAAATGCGATTAAAGAATTGTTGGGCCATTCCAGCTTGGCCGCAACCCAAATTTACACTCACCATTCTATTGAGCGACTAAAAAAAATTTACCAGCAAGCTCATCCCAAATCTGGTGCGGATTAAAACGCATCATTTCTACGGATGAAGAATTGATCTTTATGGTCTAACCCTTTAAATCTTGAATTATGGTTGTGTACACTGAAGCAGTACAGTTCAAAGTTGACAGCAAATTGGTTGACTTCATCGAGAAAAAATTGAGTAAAATTGACCAGTTTTTTGACCGAATCATCAACGCTAAGGTGGTGCTTAAGTTGGAAAACACCGGTCAGGTGCGCGAAAAAATTGCCGAAGTACGGATCAATGTACCCGGAGAAACCTTATTTGTAAAAGTTACCCACAAATCTTTTGAGGCCGCAGTAGAACAGGCCGTTGATTCCTTGAAACGTCAAATCATCAAATACAAAGAAAAACAATCGTAGGGGCGACCCTATGTGGTCGCTCGTAGGGGGTCCCACACAGGGGCACTCCCTACGAGCACCAGGGCGACCACGCGTGGTCGCCCCAATAACGGGTTTAATCACCAGCCTGGAACTAAATTCCAGCTGCGTTGGTTAAACCCGTTAAACTTTTTAGCCCTAAGCGTTGAAAATATCGAACTCCTTACCCTATATTTGCGCCACGCTTTTAGGAAGGGAAAATCAAAGAAAAAAAATTGCTTTAAAATTTGATATTTCTACTAGAGGCACTATCTTTGCAATCGCTTTCGGAAAAAGATGCCGAAAAGCACGAAAAACTTGACATTTCTGACCAAAATAATTGGTTTGAGCAGGGTGAAAAACCTTTAAATACGTGGGCTTTGATCAGCTTGAATTTTTTATCACTAAAGTCATTACCAACTGACTTGTTTCGAAGTAAAAAGTTCAATCTGCACCAATCCACGCCAGCATAGCTCAGTTGGTAGAGCAGCTGATTTGTAATCAGCTGGTCGGGGGTTCGAGTCCCTCTGCTGGCTCCAAACCCATGAATGTATGCATGCATGGGCGAGTTCAAACTAACCTCAAAGCTTTTGCTTTGGGTCTCCAAGGGGGTGCGCCGCAGGTGGAGAGGCGGGCCAGACTGTAAATCTGGTGTCTTTGACTGAGTTGGTTCGAATCCATCCACCCCCACAATATTGTACAAGCGGAAGTAGCTCAGTTGGTAGAGCATCAGCCTTCCAAGCTGAGGGTCGCGGGTTCGAGTCTCGTCTTCCGCTCTAGGTCTAACCCACGACTTTAGTCGTGGGAAGTACCAAGAAGAGCAACCCACGAATTTATTCGTGGGGGTCACAGGATCATGTTCTGCGGGCCATACAGGGAGGAAACTCCCTTTCGTTGTTACTAGGAATACGCCGATGTAGCTCAGGGGTAGAGCACTTCCATGGTAAGGAAGGGGTCAAGGGTTCAAATCCCTTCATTGGCTCCAGGTTATAGATGCTTTTTGTTTCACAATTTACATCCAAAAATTCTATACTGATGGCTAAGGGAACATTCGAAAGAAATAAGCCTCACGTAAACATCGGCACAATCGGTCACGTTGACCACGGCAAAACGACGCTTACGGCTGCAATTACTACTGTTCTCGCTTCTAAGGGCTTGGCTGAGAAAAAAGATTACGACTCAATCGACGCAGCTCCTGAAGAAAAAGAAAGAGGTATCACAATCAATACAGCGCACGTTGAATACGAAACTGAAAAGCGCCACTATGCTCACGTAGACTGTCCGGGTCACGCCGACTACGTTAAGAACATGGTAACGGGTGCTGCTCAGATGGACGGTGCAATTTTGGTTTGTGCTGCAACCGACGGTCCAATGCCTCAAACCCGCGAGCACATCCTTTTGGCTCGCCAGGTAGGCGTTCCTGCAATTGTTGTGTTCATGAACAAGGTTGACCTTGTTGATGACCCAGAAATGTTGGAACTGGTTGAAATGGAAGTTCGCGAATTGTTGGATACTTATCAATTTGATGGTGACAACGCTGCGGTTATCCAGGGTTCAGCTTTGAAGGCGCTGGAAGGAGATCCTGTTTACGTTCAACGCATCATGGATTTGATGGATGCAGTTGACGCTCAGATTCCAGAACCAATCCGTTTGACTGACAAGCCTTTCTTGATGCCAATCGAAGACGTATTCTCTATCACCGGTCGTGGTACCGTTGCTACTGGTCGTATCGAGCGTGGTATCATCAAAGTAGGTGAATCTGTTGAGATCATCGGTATGCAGAAAGAAGGCGAGAAACCATTGGTTTCTACGGTTACAGGGGTGGAAATGTTCCGCAAGATCCTCGACCGTGGTGAAGCTGGTGACAACGCTGGTATCCTGCTGCGTGGTATCGACAAAGAAGCCATCCGTCGTGGTATGGTAATTTGCGCACCAAACTCTGTAAAACCGCACTTGGAATTCAAATGTGAGGTTTACGTACTGAGCAAAGAAGAAGGTGGCCGTCACACTCCATTTTTCAAAGGTTACCGCCCACAGTTCTACTTCCGTACTACGGACGTAACTGGTGACTGTACTCTTCCTGATGGTGTGGAAATGGTTATGCCTGGTGACAACGTAACACTGAACGTGAAATTGTTGAGCCCAATCGCTATGGAGAAGGGTCTGCGTTTTGCGATTCGTGAAGGTGGCCGTACCGTAGGTGCTGGTCAGGTTACAGAGATCATCAAGTAACGACATCCCTCGCGGGTGCCCTTGCTGGCATATCTTTACTACAGATATTTACACGTACAATCATAAAAGCTAAGCATCTCACCCCTGGTGGGATGCTTAACTTTTCGATACGCATTGAGTAAAATGCAATATTTTATTACTCAATGCCGACACACGGGCATAGCTCAGCTGGTAGAGCGACGGTCTCCAAAACCGTAGGCCGAGGGTTCAAATCCTTCTGCCCGTGCACCACCCAACCCACGAATTCATTCGCGGGCCGGGAATAAAATCAAATCAACCCACGAATTTATTCGTGGGATAGATGAAAACCAAATCTTACGAATTTATTCGTAGGTGAGCAGAACCGGCTACAGAGATTCACACGGTGGGGTAACCACAAACCATACAAATGGAAAAGATTCAACTTTACTTAAGGGAAAGCTACCAGGAACTCGTTAAAAACGTATCCTGGCCAACTTGGGCAAACTTGCAGGGCAACGCTGTAGCGGTAGTTGTTGCTGTATTGATGCTGGCCGCCATTGTTTTTCTGATGGACATGGTTTCCAAGTTCGCATTGGACTTGGTCTACGGAATCTAAGAAAGATAAAGTGCCGAAAGGCATTCGGCCGTTTTGTTCTGCCGAGTGCCTTTCGGCGTTTGATTAATGATTGAATAAATTGACAACGACAAATGTCTGAAGGTACAAAATGGTACTCATTAAGGGTAATCAGCGGCAAAGAGCGCAAAATTAAAGAGCGCATTGATGCTGAAATTCTGCGCAATGAATGGAACACATTTATCCCTTCGGTTGTCGTTCCTACCGAAAAGGTTTACAAAATCCGCAACGGTAAAAAGGTAATTTCCGAGCGCAACATCTTACCTGGCTACTTGCTGGTTGAAGCCATTCCGGCCAAACTCAGCGCAGAGGTAGTTCAGGTGATCGCCAACGTGCCCAACGTCATCCATTTTCTGGGGAAAAATACCCCGGAGCCGATGAAAGATGCCGAGGCTAACCGCCTACTTGGAAAAGTAGACGAATCACAGGCCGCTGGTGAATCCCTCATCGAACCATTCATTGTTGGAGAAACCATCAAGATTGTAGATGGCCCTTTCAGCGAATTCATCGGAGACATCCAGGAAGTGAACGAGGAAAAGAAGAAGCTGAAAGTAATCGTAAAGATTTTTGGCCGAGGCACCGAAGTAGAATTGGGCTTTATGCAGGTTGAAAAAACCGGGTAATACCCTGTAGCGGCGAATTTATTCGCCGAAACGCTCCGGCGAATAAATTCGCCGCTGAAACAAGTATTTTTCTGATTTTCAATATACCATGTACGAAGTAATGCTGTTGCTGTTCCTCCGGAATGTGAGCCGGAATGAAACGCTTCCCATCCAACAGCCTTACCAAGCTGGTAAAATTTTGTACTAAAATGGCAAAGGAAGTAGAAGTTTATATCAAACTTCAAGTCAAAGGCGGTCAGGCTAACCCTGCTCCCCCCATCGGTCCGGCCCTCGGTTCCAAAGGGGTGAACATCATGGAGTTCTGTAAGCGCTTCAATGCCGCTACCCAGGACAAAATGGGTAAAATTCTTCCGGTGGTGATCTCGGTTTATAAGGACAAGTCCTTTGAATTTGTGATCAAAACGCCTCCGGCAGCAATTCAACTCATGGAAGCCTCCAAGATCCAAAAAGGGTCTGCTGAATCCAACCGTAAGAAGATGGGTACAGTAACCTGGGATCAGGTAAAAGCGATCGCCGAAGACAAAATGCCCGACCTCAACTGCTTCACCATCGAATCTGCCATGAAAATGATCGCAGGTACGGCGCGCAGTATGGGGCTCAATATTTCTGGTACTCCTCCTTGGGGTGAGAAAGCAGAAGTAGAGGCATAATCTTATTTCTTCAAAAGGGAGTCAGCGGCTGAACGCAGCAACTGACGTTGACCTTAAATTTTTCACAACATGGCAAAAGTTGGAAAGAAAAGAGCCGCTGTCGATGCCAAAGTAGACCGCAATAAGCTGTATACGTTGGAGGAAGGCACCGCCCTCATGAAAGATGTGAACCTGACCAAGTTCGATGCTTCGGTTGATGTTCACGTGCGCCTGGGTGTAGATCCACGTAAACCGGATCAAGCACTCCGTGGTACCGTTGGCCTGCCACATGGTACAGGTAAAACCAAGCGCGTAGCCGTATTTTGTACCCCCGATAAAGCGGAGGAAGCAAAAGCAGCGGGTGCAGATTACGTAGGTCTGGAAGACCTGATCCAAAAGGTTCAGGAAGGATGGACTGACGTAGATGTAATCATTGCAATGCCACAAACCATGGCCGCACTTGGTAAAGTAGCACGTATCCTCGGGCCTCGTGGCTTAATGCCCAACCCTAAGACTGGTACGGTTACTACCGACATCGCCAACGCAGTTTCTGAGGTGAAGAAAGGTAAGATTTCATTCCGCGTTGACAAAACGGGTATCATTCACGCTTCGGTTGGACGGGTGTCTTTTTCACCTGCACAATTGATCGAAAACATCAACGAATTGCTTCATACCCTCCAACGGATGAAGCCATCGACAGCAAAAGGTACGTACATGAAAAGTATTACCCTCGCTACCACGATGAGTCCTGGTGTGAAGATTGATCCCAAAGTGATTCGCTAAGTTTTAAAACAGGAGTCAAATGAATAAAGCTGAAAAGACAGCAACTATCGATGTATTGAAGGAAGAGTTTGAGGAGAACAATTATTTCTACCTCGCTGACGCCTCAACCATGTCGGTAGCCGATGTCAACAAGTTCAGAAGGTTGTGCTTCGAAAGTGGTGTTTCAATGCAAGTCATTAAAAACACCCTGGTGAAGAAAGCCTTGGAGAACACTCCTGCTGAGAAGAATTACGCCAGTATTTTTGATGCACTGCATGGCCCAACGGCTATTTTGTTCTCAAAAAATCCTGAAGCGCCAGCCAACTCGGTTGCAAAAATGCTGAAAGACTATCGTCGTGTCGGCAATGAGCGCCCTTTGTTGAAAGCCGCTTACGTGGATTCTGCAGTGTTCATCGGAGATGATCAATTGGATGCATTGACCAAACTGAAGTCCAAGCAAGATTTGCTGGGCGAAGTCATTGGCCTGCTTCAATCGCCTGCACGCAATCTGATCAGTGCTCTTCAATCTGGTGGTTCTACCATCGCAGGATTGGTTAAAGCGCTGGAAGAACGCCAAGCGTAATTTCCCCAACCCACGACTTTAGTCGTGGGAGGGCACATAGACACAACCCACGAATTTATTCGTGGGGAAAATGTGCGCTCACGGGAAAACCCACGATTAAAATCGTGGTCTCAGCAAACCCACAAACGGTTTTGTGGGTTGCAAACGGTTTAGGCTTCCAAGCTAACCGCTCTATATATTTTAAAACACTTTTTTAAAAGACAATACAATGGCTGATTTGAAAGCTCTTGCGGAAACGCTTGTAAATTTGACGGTTAAAGATGTTCAGGAACTGGCTGGTATCCTGAAGGATGATTACGGTATTGAGCCTGCTGCTGCTGCTGTAGCAATGGTTGCTGGCCCTGCTGCTGCTGATGCCGCTCCTGCTGCCGTTGAGCAAACTGAGTTTGACGTTATCCTGCAATCAGGTGGCGCCAACAAATTGAACGTGGTTAAAGAAGTGAAGAACCTCTTGGGCCTTGGCTTGAAAGAAGCTAAAGACCTCGTAGATGGCGCTCCACAAGCACTGAAGACTGCTGTTTCTAAAGAAGAAGCTGAGTCTTTGAAAGCTAAGTTGGAAGAAGCCGGCGCTCAGGTAGAAATTAAATAATTTCTCCTCGCGCAGGCCAAAGGCAAACTAGCTGATCAGACTTTTACTAGTATAGCTTTTGGAATGGGCTGTGTGTCAAAAATGCGTTTTTGATGCACTAGGGCTTAGGAAATCGACACACGTTGCTTCCTAAGCCCATTCCCGTATAACCTTGTGTTGTATGTTTTGTGATTTTTATTAGACCAAATGAAACTATTATTGCTTTAGTTTCATTTACTAATCAGGAAACCACTACTTCCAGCAATCTGTAGGTTCCGAGTATTTTCTCGGTGATTTTAGGGAAAGTAACCCATGGCTTTGACATGGGCTTTTACCATCAACAACAAACTTGTTGCGCAGATGACATTCAATGGTAAGGCACAATCAGCTGAGGCGAAGCGTATCACCTTCAGCAAAACTAAATTTCCAACTCCATACCCTGATTTCCTTGAAATTCAGCTAAAGTCATTTCAGGAGTTTTTCCAACTGGAAACAACGCCCGAAAATCGTATGAACGAGGGACTTTACAAGGTTTTTCAAGAAAATTTTCCAATTACCGATGCGAGAAACATTTTCGTACTCGAGTTCCTGGATTACTTTATTGACCCTCCCCGTTACAGCATAGAGGAGTGTATGCAACGTGGATTGACCTATAGCGTTCCGCTTAAGGCCAAGTTGCGTCTGTCCTGTAACGACGAGGAACACGTCGACTTCCAGACCATCGTACAAGACGTTTTTCTGGGGAACATCCCGTACATGACCCCCAAGGGTACCTTTATGATCAATGGTGCTGAGCGCGTGATTGTATCACAGCTTCACCGTTCACCAGGGGTGTTTTTTGGTCAAAGTGTACACCCCAACGGTACCAAAATTTATTCCGCCAGGGTTATCCCGTTCAAAGGGGCCTGGATGGAATTTGCTACCGACATCAACACCGTGATGTACGCGTACATCGACCGGAAGAAAAAATTTCCGGTAACTACCCTTCTGCGCGCCATTGGTTACGATACGGACAAAGCGATCCTGGATATCTTTGACCTGGCCGACGAAGTAACAACTACCCGTGAAGCACTCGAAAAAAGTATTGGCCGCAAACTCGCCGCTCGCGTACTGCGCAGCTGGACCGAAGACTTTGTGGACGAAGACACGGGTGAGGTGGTAACCATCGAACGGAATGAGATCATTCTGGAACGGGACACCGTTTTGGATGAAGACAATATTGAAGCAATCCTGGAAGCCTCGGTAGCAACCATCATCCTTCAGAAGGAAGACATCGAGCAGGATTACTCCATTATATACAATACCCTGCAAAAAGACCCCACCAGTTCTGAACTGGAAGCGGTACAATACATCTATCGCCAATTGCGCGGTACCGATCCGCCCGATGAAGAAACGGCGCGTGGCATCATCGAGAAGTTGTTCTTCTCCGATAAACGCTACAACCTGGGTGAGGTAGGCCGCTACAAGATCAACAAAAAGCTGCAACTGGACATCTCTGAGGAAACCCTCGTGTTGACCAAAGAGGACATCATTTCCATCGTGCGCTTCCTGGTGACCTTGATGAACCAAATGGCGGAAATCGACGACATTGACCACCTTGAAAACCGCCGCGTACGTACCGTAGGTGAACAGCTTTACGCCCAATTCGGTGTAGGTCTGGCCCGTATGGCCCGTACCATCCGCGAACGGATGAACGTGCGCGATAATGAGGTGTTTACACCCGTTGACTTGATCAACGCCCGGACCTTGTCTTCGGTGATCAACTCCTTCTTTGGAACCAGCCAATTGTCGCAGTTCCTGGATCAAACCAACCCGCTGTCAGAAATTACGCACAAGCGGCGTATTTCAGCACTGGGGCCAGGTGGTCTTTCCCGCGAACGCGCCGGCTTTGAGGTTCGTGACGTACACTACTCCCACTACGGACGTTTGTGTACCATCGAAACCCCCGAAGGGCCAAACATCGGTTTGATCTCGACCTTGTGCGTACACGCCAAGATCAATAAGATGGGCTTCCTGGAAACTCCATACCGGAAAGTAATCGAAGGTTTGGTGGAAAAAGATGGACAACCCCTGTACTTGTCTGCCGAAGGGGAAGACAAAATGCGGATTGCCCAAGCCAACGCCTTATTGGAATATGACGGTAGCTTCGTTCAAGATCGGGTCAAGTGCCGTGAACACGGTGATTTCCCGGTATTGACACCTGAAGAAATCGACTACATGGACGTAGCACCCAACCAGATTGTAGGGGTATCTGCTTCCATGATTCCGTTCCTTGAAAACGACGACGCCAACCGCGCCTTGATGGGCTCTAACATGCAACGTCAGGCCGTGCCGCTGATCCGCCCTCACTCTCCGATAGTCGGTACCGGTTTGGAAGGTAAAGTTGCCCGTGACTCCCGCATGCTCATCAACGCAGAAGGTGAAGGGGTAATTGAATACGTGGATGCAACCGAAATCCACGTGCGTTACGACCGTACCGGGGAAGAGCAGTTGATTTCTTTCGAGGACAACCTGAAAAAATACAACCTCATCAAGTTTACCCGGACCAACCAGGGTACTTGTATCAACCTTCGCCCGATTGTGCGCAAGGGAGATCGGGTAGAAAAAGGCCAAATCCTTTGTGATGGTTACGCCACCGAAAGAGGAGAATTGGCCCTTGGCCAAAACATGAAGGTTGCCTTCATGCCTTGGAAAGGATACAACTTTGAGGACGCCATCGTAATTTCTGAGCGCGTGGTGCGGGAAGACATTTTCACGTCTGTACACATCGAGCACTTTGAAATCGACGTTCGTGATACCAAGTTGGGCGAGGAAGAACTCACCAACGATATTCCAAACGTGAGTGAAGAAGCCACCAAAGACCTGGACGAAAACGGAATCATCCGCATCGGTGCCTGGGTTAAAGAAGGCGATATCCTCATCGGAAAGATTACTCCAAAAGGCGAATCCGATCCTACCCCCGAAGAAAAACTCTTGAGAGCGATCTTTGGTGACAAGGCCGGCGACGTGAAGGACGCTTCTTTGAAGGCGCCCCCCTCCACCACTGGTGTAATCATCGACAAGCAGCTTTTCGCCCGTGCGAAAAAAGATAAAGTACAGAAAGGCCAGGAGAAAGACGTGTTGTCTAAACTGGACGATCAACACAAAGTGGCTACCAACGAATTGCTGACAATTCTGGTAGACAAATTGATGATCCTCCTCAAAGACAAAACTTCTCAGGGCATCCGTACCATCTACGGTGACAATTTGTTGGCCAAAGGGGTTAAGTTTACCCAAGACACCTTGCGTGAACTGGACTACACTTCAGTGGATTATACCAACTGGACCGATGAGGCTAAAATCAATGAATTGGTTGCCCGCTTGTTGCACAACTACAGCATCAAACTCAACGAAGAAATTGGCCGCTACAAGCGCGAAAAGTTCAACGTGAGCATTGGGGACGAACTCCCTGCTGGTGTACTCAAACTGGCGAAAGTCTACATGGCCAAAAAGCGCAAGCTGAAAGTGGGTGACAAACTCGCAGGCCGTCACGGGAACAAAGGTATCGTTTCCCGGATTGTACGCGCTGAAGACATGCCTTTCCTCGAAGATGGCACTCCGGTCGACATCGTGTTGAACCCTCTGGGGGTACCTTCACGGATGAACCTGGGGCAGATCTTCGAAACGGTATTGGGTTGGGCTGGTGAAAAACTGGGCGTTAAGTTCGCTACTCCAATCTTCGACGGGGCTACCCGCGATGAAATTGAAGAGTGGATCCAAAAAACCAGCTTGCCAAGTTTGGGCCAAACTTACCTGTCTGACGGTGAAACGGGCGACCGCTTCCACCAGCAAGCTACAGTGGGGGTGATCTACATGCTTAAACTCAGCCACATGGTTGACGATAAGATGCACGCACGCTCCATCGGCCCATACTCGCTCATTACCCAGCAACCATTGGGTGGTAAAGCACAGTTTGGTGGCCAGCGTTTTGGGGAAATGGAAGTTTGGGCACTCGAAGCATTTGGTGCTGCCAACATCCTCCAAGAATTGCTTACCATCAAGTCAGATGATATCAATGGTCGTGCCAAAGCGTACGAGGCCATCGTTAAAGGAGACAATCTTCCAGAACCAAACATTCCGGAATCCTTCAACGTACTTGTACACGAATTGCGCGGTCTGGCGCTCGATGTGAAATTTGAATAAAAACCTTAAAGGGTTTTAAGGTTTTAGGGTTTTAGAGTTTTAGGGTTGTCGGTCACCGAGCAAAGTCGAGGTACAACAACCCTAAAACCCTAAGACCCTAAAACCCTAAGACCCTAAAACCTTAAGAAGAATGCCATTCAAAAAGAAGGGTAATATTCAAAATCAAAACTTTGACAGCATCACCATCAGCTTGTCTTCTCCAGATGAAATTCTGGAGCGCTCTTATGGTGAAGTACTCAAGCCAGAAACCATTAACTACCGCTCTTACAAGCCGGAACGTGATGGTCTATTCTGCGAGCGCATCTTCGGGCCTGTCAAGGATTACGAATGCTATTGCGGTAAGTACAAGCGTATCCGCTACAAGGGTATCGTGTGCGACCGTTGTGGGGTTGAAGTAACCGAAAAGAAAGTTCGCCGCGAGCGCATGGGCCACATCAAACTGGTCGTGCCGGTGGTACACATCTGGTTCTTCAAATCACTCCCGAATAAAATCGGCTACTTGCTCGGATTGTCTTCCAAAAAACTGGAATCGATCGTTTATTACGAGCGTTACGTAGTGATTCAACCAGGGGTCAAAGGCAACGAAGGGGTAGGCAAAAATGACCTGCTCACGGAGGAAGAATACCTGGAACACCTGGAGTCATTGCCCGCAGAAAATCAACTGCTGGACGACAATGACCCCAATAAATTCATTGCCCGCATGGGTGCCGAAGCGGTTCGGGATATGCTCAACCGTTTGGAACTGGATCAGCTTTCCTACGACCTGCGCCACCAGGCGGCCAACGAAACGTCTCAACAACGGAAGTCGGAAGCCCTCAAACGTCTGCGCGTAGTAGAAGCCTTCCGTGACGGGCAAACCCGCATGGAAAACCGTCCCGAATGGGCCGTTATCCAGTACCTGCCGGTAATCCCACCAGAATTGCGCCCCTTGGTGCCCTTGGATGGTGGTCGTTTTGCCAGCTCCGATTTGAATGACCTTTACCGTCGGGTAATCATCCGCAACAACCGTTTGAAGCGTTTGTTGGAAATCAAAGCGCCAGAAGTCATCTTGCGCAACGAGAAACGGATGTTGCAGGAAGCGGTCGACTCTTTGTTCGACAACTCCCGCAAGTCCAACGCGGTAAAAGCTGAAGGTGGTCGTCCACTCAAGTCATTGAGTGACATCCTCAAAGGTAAACAAGGTCGTTTCCGTCAGAACCTGCTGGGTAAACGGGTAGATTATTCTGGTCGTTCGGTCATCGTGGTAGGCCCTACTTTGAAGCTCCACGAATGTGGTTTGCCCAAAGGTATGGCTGCCGAGTTGTTCAAACCCTTCATCATCCGCAAGCTCATCGAGCGTGGTATTGTGAAGACGGTGAAATCGGCCAAGAAACTGGTAGACCGTAAGGATCCCGTAATTTGGGAAATCCTCGAAAATATCCTAAAGGGGCACCCCGTGCTCCTCAACCGTGCCCCAACTTTGCACCGTTTGTCGATTCAGTCCTTCCAGCCTCGTTTGGTAGAAGGCAAGGCGATTCAGTTGCACCCTCTGGTGTGTAGCTCGTTCAACGCCGACTTCGACGGTGACCAGATGGCGGTACACGTACCCCTGAGCCAGGCTGCCATTTTGGAAGCCCAAATGTTGATGTTGTCTTCGCACAACATGCTCAACCCTCAAAACGGTACACCAATTACCCTGCCTTCTCAGGACATGGTATTGGGTTTGTACTACATTACCAAAGAAAGAAAAACCGTTGGTGATGTCATCGTTAAGGGTGAAGGCATGAAGTTCTACTCTTCCGAGGAGGTAATTATCGCCCTCAACGAAGGTATGGTAGACTTGCACGCCAAAATCAAAGTTCGCATTGGGGTAGATCAACCAGATGGCACCCGGGTGATGCGCTTGACGGAGACTACGGTTGGTCGGGTGTTGTTCAATGAGGTATTGCCTGCTGGTGTGCCTTACCAGAACATTTTGATGACCAAGAAAAACCTCAAGAACGTCATCGGTGAAGTAATCGAACGTACGGACTTTGCCGTTACTGCCGACTTCCTCGATGAGATCAAGGAGATGGGCTTTATCTGGGCCTTCCGCGGCGGCTTGTCCTTCAACTTGGGTGACTTGATTACCCCTTCCATCAAACAGGATGCGCTGGAAGAAGCACAAGGTGAAGTAGACGAAGTGTGGGAGAACTACAACATGGGTCTGATCACCAACAACGAGCGTTACAACCAGATCATCGACCGTTGGACGTATGCGGACAACCGCATTACCGATACCTTGATGCGCGAGTTGGCCAGCCACAAGCAGGGCTTCAACTCGGTGTTCATGATGCTCGACTCCGGTGCGCGTGGTTCCAAGCAGCAGATCAAACAGTTGTGTGGTCTGCGGGGCTTGATGGCCAAGCCACGGAAATCTGGTGACACGGGTGGTGCCGTTATCGAAAACCCCATCTTGTCCAACTTTGTGGATGGTTTGTCGGTTCTCGAGTACTTCATCTCTACCCACGGTGCGCGTAAAGGTCTTGCGGATACGGCCCTTAAAACGGCTGACGCAGGTTACTTGACCCGTCGTTTGGTGGACGTAGCCCAGGATGTAATCATCATGGAAGAAGACTGTAGCACCTTGCGCGGTTTGGAAACACTGGCGCTCAAAGACAACGATAAAGTCATTGAACCGCTGGTATCCCGGATCGAAGGTCGCTATACTTTGCACGATATCGTCAATCCAGTTACCGACGAAATCATCCTCACCGCAGGAGATTACATCGATCCCCGGACAGCTGAGTACATTGAAAAAATTGGCATAGAAACCGTTACCATCCGTTCCGTGCTGACCTGCGAATCCAAACGTGGGGTTTGTGCCAAATGTTATGGTAAAAACCTCGCCATTGGCCGCATTGCCGAAGAAGGCGACGCAGTGGGCATCATTGCTGCCCAGTCCATCGGTGAACCAGGTACACAGTTGACGCTGCGTACGTTCCACACCGGGGGTACTGCCTCATTGTCCAAAACGGAGTCGGAGATCGTTGCCAAGTTCAATGGTAAAGTTGAATTTGACGGCATCAAAGTAACCGAAGACCCAGACGAAAACGGCGGTAGGGTGGTATTGTCACGTACGGGTGAAATCCGGATTGTAGATGCCGATACGGGCAAACAATTCGTGGCCATGCACGTTCCTTACGGTTCTTCGTTGATGGTACAAGAAGGAGATACAGTTGCCAAAGGTCAGATGATCTGTAACTGGGACCCCTTCAACGCGGTAATCATCTCCGAATTCTCGGGTATCGCCAAGTTCGACTCGATCGAAGACGGGGTTACCTTCCGGATTGAACGCGACGAACAAACGGGCTACTCTGAAAAGGTAATCATCGAAAGCAAAAACAAGCGGAAGATCCCCGTGATCTTCATCATGAGTCCAGACGGAGTAGAACTTAAAACGTATACACTGCCTGTAGGGTCGTACATCTCCATTGAAGATGGCGTGACCATTACGGCGGGGGATAAAATTGCCAAAATTCCTCGGAAGCTCGGTAAGATCCAGGACATCACCGGTGGTCTGCCACGGGTAACCGAACTTTTTGAAGCGCGTAACCCATCCAACCCGGCCATTGTATCGGAGATTGACGGGGTTGTGAACTTCGGAAAGATCAAACGGGGCAACCGCGAAATCTCGGTAACGGCCAAGGACGGCCAGGTCAGAAAGTACCTGATCGGCTTGAGCAAACACATCCTGGTACAAGATGGTGACTTCGTACGGGCGGGTACTCCGCTCTCCGACGGTACCATCGCGCCACGCGACATTTTGTCCATCAAAGGACCTTTTGCCGTACAGCAGTACCTGGTGAACGGAGTACAGGAAGTGTACCGCTCACAGGGGATCACCATCAACAACAAACACATCGAGGTAATTGTACGCCAGATGATGCGCCGCGTGTTGATCGAAGACCCAGGCGATACCAGCTTCCTGGAAAGCGAAACGGTGGACAAAATGGAATTTTTGGAACAAAACGACTGGATCTTCGACAAGAAAATCGTGGTTGAATCCGGAGAATCCAACCGCCTCAAGCCTGGCCAGTTGGTGACTTTGCGCCAAATTCGGGAAGAAAACTCTTTCCTGAAGCGCAACGACCGCGAACTGGTCCAATACCGCGACGCCGTAGCTGCCACCTCCAGCCCACAATTGTTGGGGATCACCAAGGCTTCCTTGGGCACCAACAGCTGGATTTCGGCTGCCTCCTTCCAGGAAACCACCAAGGTGTTGAGTACCGCCGCCATTGGCGCGAAAACCGACAACCTGATGGGCCTGAAAGAAAACGTCATCGTGGGCAAACGTATCCCTGCGGGTACGGGCTTGCGCAAGTTCGACAACATCATCGTAACGCACAAAGACCGCGCCGCTGAACTGGAGTCCAGGTACAACCAGTTTGACGACATGGAAGATGAAGATTGAGTTTGGGTGTGATCGTGTGAAGGTGTGGGTGTGATGAAGATTGAGTTTGGGTGTGACCGTGTGAAGGTGTGGGTGTGATGGAGCTTCGAGCTGAACATCTTACCCCTATTCATCGCTAACCCGACATCCGCTTCCCCCCATCACTGCCAACCCACGACTTCAGTCGTGGGAGGCCACACAGATAATAGACCACGACTTCAGTCGTGGGGAACAGGATGGATCAGCATAACGCAGGTTCATCCTGTTTTTTTTTTTTGCAAACGCTTATTCCAACTGGTGAAATAGCTCCCCGGCCTCTTGAAATTTAAAATGGCCAGGATTACTTTTGATCGCTACCAAACGCTTTTTTGCCTGTTCATCATCTCCAAGATATACATACGCGAGCGCAGCATACCACAATCGCTGTTCCTCAAACTGGGCTTTACTCGTTTTTGCCTCCAGCAAAATCAGCGCCTCCCGAGCCTTACCCGTATAGAGCAAAGCGTTGGCCTGAAAAAAGCGAGTCGCTTCACTTTGTTCTTCGTTGGGCAATTGGTCAAATAGCTCAGCAGCACGCATGTAGTCTCCACTATCGTAAGCCTTCCAGGCAGCGGATGAAGCAGGGCTATTTTGACCACGGGTAGCAATTTCAACCGTATTTTCGAAGGGTGAAAAATACGCCGCAAAAACCCGTTTGGCGTCGGGTGTGGGTGGAGCGATAACGAAGCGCCAGAGAAGCCAAACCGCCAACATGGCTAGAACAATCAACAACAGCCAGCGGGTATAATTGGGTTTGGATGGCTTAGAGAAATGTTTGTTTTCCAAATCACTCAACTTCTTTTTCAGGCGGTCGTGCTCGCGGTCGCGCATACTGGCAAACAAATCCCGATGGAACTCTACTTCCGTGCGAAAATCCTGATCATTGACCATCCTGCTTGAAAATTCCGTTTCTTCAGGTTGCGTCAAACGACTGAATAGATATTTTTTGATCAGCGATTGGTCTCGATCGTTCAACTCCATAATGCTGTAGATTGTCACCTCTAAACGGTTTTAGTGTGCAGTTTTGGTCATCAGTTCACGCAATTTTTTCAAGCAGCGCATTTTGGTCACCCGGGTCACTTCTTCCGAAGAATAGCCGAGGCGTTGGCAGATCATCTCAATGGAATAATCGTGGTAATAAAACCATTCGATAATCTGCTGACAGGTCTCGTTGAGTTGTTCAAGGGCCTTGCGTAGTACCATCTGGCCATGATCCACTTCCTTATTCTCCTCGGGTAAGGTAATACCCTGGAGAAATACCTCGTCGGCGGGATCGAAGCTGAGTTCTCGTTTTGCCTGGGCTGCATAACGGCGCAGCAACAGTTTTTTACCAATCCCGAAAAGATAAGGCGCAATACCCCGATCCAGGTGCAGTATTTTACCCGCCCGCAGGTTCTGGTAAAAAATGATCAAGGTGTCTTGGTACAGGTCGGCCAGCTCAGTAGTGGATTGACTGGAATTGGTGCTGGCCCATTGCAGAAAATCACTGCGGTAATCTAAATAAGCCTGTTCCAGGGCGGTCTCGTCGCCTTCCATCAATTTTTGCAAGAGGGTGGTCGTCATACATGTTACGGGTTGGCGTGTGTTTGGAGTTCTGGTTCGCAAGCGAAATTGGAGCTGATAATTGCCATTTGTAGCACGAAGTAGAATTCCAAACACACGCTTGATGATCAAAAACCGGATTGCCTGCTTAAAGTTAAAAGAGACTTATTGAAAAATAATATTTTAGGTTAAATTTATGGTATTCAACCCTTAAAACCCAGGTTATGCTACACCTAACTCGCTTGATCCTCGTCCTCCTTTTTTTGTTGAGCACATTGCTGCTTAAGGCACAGCAGCCCGATACCTTGGAGGCGCATCAACTCATGCTTGAAGCCGAAAAGATTTTTGATGCACCTAATATTGACTTCCAACTAGGGCTAAACAAAGCACGCCGTGCCAAGGATTTATTCAGCTCAGCACTAGGTAAAAAGCACCGACGGGTAGCGGATGCCTGGTACTTAATGGGGAAAAATGCCAATTACCTACCCAACGAACATTCCAGCGACTATTTTTACCAGTCGTATTTGGCCTACCGACAGACATTGGGACAAAAGCACGGAAATACTATTATGGCTCAGGCCAATTATGCTGCTCTTTTTGGTTATGCGGGGGATTATGAACAATGCATAAGAATACTAAAAGCGTGTGAACAACTTTGCGAAAATAACCCACTGGTTGCTGACAACACCAAAAGGTATCTATATGGAAATTTAGGTCATTTTTCTCAAGAACAAGAACAAAAAGAGTACTACATCAAAAGATCCATTCAATTGTATGAGGCTGAGAATACCCTTCCAGCGCAGCGGAACTCAGCTCGTGGTTACGAGACTTTAGGAAACATGTTTTTCAAGCAAGGAGATTTTGAAATGGCCACTCAATACGCAGAAAAGGCCTTGTCTATTCATTATAAAAATCAATCTTCCAGCCATCCTAATGTTGCAGGTATTCAAACCATTATTGCCGATATTGCCCTTAAATGCAATCAATTGGATCTTGCGATGAGTGCTTGTAAGCAAGGAGAAGCGGTGCTCATTAAAAACTTTGGCCCACTACACCCAGTATTGATTAATTTTAGAGTAATAGAAGGGAATGTTTGGGCGCTACGAGGAGAATCGCAAAAAGCTTTGAACGCCTGGCAAGAAGCTTCAAAAATCGCCCGAGCCCCAGGGAATGGCAATTTTTATGAACACAATAACAACATCTATTTAGCCTACGCCAAATACTATTTGCAACAAAAACAATACCATGCTGCCCTGGCCTGGTGTGATTCGGTATTTGTCAAGAGTGGTTTTGATTCAGCAAAACTCCTGGATAGAATGCCCGATCAATGGGGGCTGATTAAAGCCTTGAGTCTTAAAAATCAAACCCTGGCAGGCTTTTACCAGCAGCAAAAACAAGCAGGCCAACTCCAAGCTTTTCAAGAGTCGCTTGAAACAACCTTGCAATGCGTACAGGCTATGAAAACCCCTACCGTAGGCATCGCTTTTGATCCAGTGACGCTCAACGAGACCATCATGCCCAGCATAGAAGCTGCACTAGAGGTCGAACAAATGGCAATGACGAACCCAATGGAGCGCCTGGTGCGACAATTTCCAAAGGTTCAATTGGCTAAGGCCGAAGCCTTGGCGGCTGGTTTTCAGGCAAATCGTCTAACTGAAGTCGCGGGAATACCTACGGCTCAGTTGCAACAAGAAAAGCAATTGAAGAAAAAGCTCGCCGACCTCAAATCCAAAGTAGCCCAAGCCGAAGCCGCCAAAGACTCGTCAGCTTTGCAGAAACTCTACGCCGAGCAGCTTGAAGAAAAAAAACGTTTTGACCGCCTGCAAGCACAGCTGCAAAAACAGTACCCCAAACTCGCCGCCTTACGCGGAAGTACACCTGTCCCAAACTTGAACGATGTACGCC
>ENA-UOWO01002582-UOWO01002582.1-activated-sludge-metagenome-genome-assembly--contig:-NODE-2582-length-22206-cov-7.098777_pt1 | contig 22206 bp, 19 predicted proteins | sample MGYA00238148_ERZ761564 | MGnify/ENA primary metagenome ERZ761564 (study PRJEB28885, sample SAMN05720194) | activated sludge metagenome | isolation source: Anaerobic digester | place: USA... | reverse complement strand
CGCCAGCTATATCGCAAAGTCAGCCCAAGAGAATGGTTGATTTCTTCAAAGATTAGCGTGGTTCCAGGGATATTCTTATACAGATTGCGTTCAACGTGGTATTGTCCTTCCTGCCGGATCGAAAATGGTTCCCAAAGCCAGGTTTGGTCAGCCCGTGTAACGCGCATGATCGTTTTTACGCCGGTGTTTTCGAAATTTTCGGTGACTTTATCTTCGGTGTAGTACGGAAACAAGGCATGTTCAGCGTTGATTCTTCCAGCGCTAAGCCCACCAGTTGAGGAAATAAATAACCAGTGATCAGCCCCACTCACAATGCTCATGAAAAATGGCGGCATGGCGTCATAATGCTCGATTTTATAAAAGGTTTCGCCGAGCAAGTTAACAAAACCCCCGGTGGCTTCCGCCGGCGGGGGTGTGAGCAAAGTACGTCCTGTGTAAGTCGGTACGCATTTAGTTTGCATGTGATCCATTCTCCGTTACAGAAGATTTTCAGAACTTAATCCACTGACAAACCAATTCGTTTTATGACATCCCTGTACCATTGAGCACTGTCTTTGATGGTGCGTTTTTGGGTTTTGTAATCAACGTGGATCATCCCAAAGCGCTGCGAATATCCCCTCGCCCACTCAAAGTTATCCATCAACGACCAAACCAAATAGCCATTAACCGGGATGCCCGCCTGGATCGCCAGCCAGATTTGGTAGATATGGGTCTGCAGGTAATCGATGCGTCTCTGGTCGTGGACTCTTCCATTCTCATCAGGACCGTCTGCATAGCTGGCGCCGTTTTCGGTCACCATCAGCTGCCTGGGCTGATAATCCCGGTTCACACGTTCAAGGATTTCAAACAGACCCTGCGGATAGAGCTCCCATCCCATGTCAGTCTTGGGCACATCCCGGTTCTCGCTATGAACGCCCTCACTCTTCGATGAAACAAACATCCGGGTGTAGTAATTGATCCCCAAAAGGTCAGTTTCCTGCGCGATCAGATCCATGTCACCGGGCTTGATGAAATCAGGCTCGGTTGACTTGAGCATTCCCATGCGAACATAATCCTCGAGCATATCCTTGGGATACCCTCGCCCATAGCTAGGATCAGCGAACCAGCGAATGAGTTCCCCATCCATAAAACGGACCCTGTCCTCGCTGATCGGAGCATCCGGATCGTTGTGGATCGGGCTCATGTTCAGCACGATCCCAATCTGCGCGTTGTGGACGGCTTTGCGTAGTTCCTTGACTGCCACGCCATGCGCTAGCAGAACATGGTGCGCCGCCAGGATGCCCTTGGAACGATCTTTCAATCCTGGAGCCTGTTCGCCGATCGTATAGCTCAGATGGCTCGCACACCAGGGCTCGTTGATGGTAAACCACATTTTCACCCTGTCCCCGAAATGGCGTGCTGCCAGGCCTGAGTACTCGGCAAAGGCATCCACGGTCGAACGGTTCAGCCAGGCTCCTTCCAGGGCGGTCGGCAGATCCCAATGGTAAAGCGTCGCCAAAGGTTGAATACCTGCCTCAAGTAGACCGTCAATCAGTCGGTTGTAAAAATCCAAACCAGGCTGATTGATCTTCCCGCGTCCTTCAGGTAAAATCCGCGGCCAGGCAATCGAAAAGCGGTAGGATTTGAAGCCCAAGGACTTCATCAGTTGGATGTCTTCCTGCCAGCGGTGATAATGATCGCAAGCCACATCTCCGTTATCATTGTTGTGGATTTTCCCGGGAGTATGAGAAAACACATCCCAGATAGACTCTCCCCTGCCGTCCTCGTTTACCGCGCCTTCGATTTGGTAAGCACAGGTGGCAGTCCCCCACAGGAAGTTATCCGGAAATTTTAACAATGATGTCATGACGTTTATCCTTTGCTGATCAGTTAAGTTGCGTAAAAGTATTTTTCAATAGCGGATAGAGTTCCCGGTAGACCTGATAGGCGTGCCGGTACACCTCAAATGTGTCTGGGTTGGGATCGGTTTTTCCGGTAATCTCTATCGTTTCGTGGCAAGCGGTTACCACGTCCGGCCATGCGCCTTGCCCCACCCCAGCCAGTAGCGCGGCACCGAAAGCCCCTCCTTCAGCAGTATTGACGCTGACGAGTTCGCTTTCGAGCACATCTGCCAGGATCTGCCGCCAAAGAGCGCCCTTCGTTCCCCCACCCGAGGCACGCACCTGGTTGACATTCTCCAGACCGGCATCCCGGATCAGGTTGAAGCTGTCCTTCAAGCCAAAAGCTACGCCTTCCAGCACAGCGCGGGTCATATGCCCACGGGTGTGGCGCAGGGTGAGGCCAATAAAAGCGCCCCGGGCAAGTGGGTCCGGGTGGGGAGTGCGTTCGCCGCTCAGATAAGGCAGGAACAGCAATCCTTCGCTGCCCGCAGGCACCGATTCCGCCTCGTGGAGCAGATCGTCAAAACTGACCCCGATTGCCAGGGTGTCGCGATACCACTGCAAACTGCCGGCCGCGGAGAGCATGACCCCCATAAAGTGCCACCTGCCCGGAACGGCGTGGCAAAAGGCATGCAGCCGCCCTTCAGGCTCAACCAAAGGCGCAGGTGTGGTGGCAAAGATCACGCCGCTTGTCCCAACAGTCAGGCCGATAATGCCCGGCTCGACAGCCCCAACTCCCACCGCGCCAGCCGCCTGGTCACCACCGCCAGCAACCACGGGCACACCCGTTGGTAAGCCGGTCAGCCCGGCTGCAGACTCGCTGATATGCCCGGTAATTTCCGGACCTTCGTAAGTCGGGGGCATCCATTCGCGCGGGATATTCAAGGTTGCAAGCAGCTCTTCAGACCAATCCCGTGCTTTCAGATCGAACAGCACCGTGCCTGAGCCATCTGCCTTGTCCATCGCAAATTCGCCCGTCAGCTTGTAACGAATGTAATCTTTGGGTAAAAGGACATGCCGAACCCGGGAGTAGATTTCGGGCTCATTTTCAGCGACCCAGAGGATCTTCGGCGCGGTGAAACCTGTCAGCGCAACATTTCCGCTGATCTGGATAAATCTCTCTTTGCCAACCCGCTGGTGGATCTCGTCGCACTGCGCCTGGCAGCGCTGGTCGTTCCAAAGAATCGCAGGACGCAGCACCTCCCCCGCTTCGTCCAGCAGCACGAGACCATGCATCTGCCCGGTCAGACCGATCGCTTCAATTTCACTGGGTGCAATTCCCGTTTGATTGATAACGCTGCGAATGCTCTGAACAACCGCCTGCCACCACTGTGCAGGATCCTGTTCGGACCACAAAGGCTTGGGGGAAGAAAGGCTATGCGCAGAAGACGCAGTGCCTAAAACCTTGCCGCTTCGGTCGATCAACAGCGCTTTGCTGCTGGTGGTGGAAACATCAAGCCCCAAAAAGTACGCCATGGTCAACCCTCCTATGGTGTAACAGTAACCGGGCAATCCAGCACACGGTCTTTTACAATTTGTTTGGTTTCACCACTTACTTCGAACGCAGTTTGCAGGCGGATATCCTCAGAGGAACTGCCAACCAGAACTTTCACCGTCCCCGGTTCAAGAACCAACTTCAGCCCTTCGCCGTAGTACGCCAACATGTTGACGGGCAGATCAAAACGGATGTGTTTCTTTTCACCCGGCAGCAAATGCAAGCGCGCAAATCCGCGCAATTCTTTTACCGGTCGCGGAAACTCCGCATACTCATCCCTGGTGTAAAGCTGCACAACCTCATCGCCAGCAACGCTCCCAATGTTTTTCACATCAAATGAGATCTGTAATGTTTCATCCAGACCCGCCAGCTCTTTGTCGAGCTTCAGATTGCAATATTTAAACTGGGTGTAGCTTAAGCCGTGCCCAAAAGGAAACAACGGTTTGACGGTTTCATTGACATAATCGCCGTAAATGTTGGAGCGCATGCCTGAAGGCTTATAGTTGTAGAATATCGGCACCTGTCCGACTGAACGCGCGATTGAAACCGGCAGTTTGCCGCCGGGATTGAGTTGCCCCAGGAGCGCGCTGGCGATGGCGCCCGCGCCTTCCTCGCCCGGAACCCAAGCCTCAAGTACCGCGTTGGCAGCCTCAACAAAGCCCGGGATCGAGAGCGGTCGTCCATTGATCAACACCAGCACGACCGGCTTGCCTGTCTCTAAGATTGCCTGCAGCAGTTCAGCCTGTACGCCAGGCAGTCCCAGGTCAGTTGAGTCCCGGAATTCGCCCGTTGTGCAGTCAAAAGCCAGGCCGGACTTATGCCCGAACACGACCACTGCCACATCTGCGGACTTTGCGAGATCAACAGCCTCAGCAAAGCCCGACTGATCGTTTCCTGAAACCTCGCAACCCTTGGCGTAACCCACTTCCATGGTTGCAGGAAGCGCCTTATTTAGACTTTCCAGGACAGTTGGGATCTCTACCGGCATCTTTTCCATGTCCGCCTGGGTCAAGCCCTCGTAACCCGACCCGCTTGGCGGATCCTGGCACAGGAGCTCGCGCATGGAAGGATAAGAATAATCACCCACCATACACCGCCATGTATCCGCGTTGGGTCCAATCAGCGCAATCTTCTTTACTGATGGCTTAATTGGTAAAATTCCATCGTTCTTGAGCAACACCAAGCTTTGTTCTGCAATCTCCTTTGCAAGTTCCCGATTAGCCGGCGTTTCAAACTCTGCCAGCACGCCGCCTTCATCCACATACGGGTTTTCAAATAACCCTAATTCGAATTTTTTAGTCAGATGGCGCGCGACAGATAAATCGATCGTTTCGAGCGAGATCTCGCCCGCTTCCAAGGCTTCCTGCAACCCAGGCATGTAGCAATCAAAGGTAGGCAGCTCCACATCAATCCCCGCGATAAGTGCCCTGATGGCAGCATCTTTGCGAGTTGGGGAGGATTTGTGATAATTGTGGATCATCACCACAGCTTCATAGTCAGAGACAACCACACCGTCAAAGCCGAGCGTGTCCCGCAGCAGGTCAGTCAGAATGCGTTTCGAGGCAGCCACGAGCTCACCGTCCAACTCCGGATAGGCATTCATCATCGACATCAAACCCGCGTCGCGGATCGCTGCCTGGAAAGGAGCCATGTAGACATCCCAAAGGTCTCGCTCGCCCAGGTGCACAGGACCGCAATTCAAGCCACCTTGCGAAAAAGCGTGCCCGATGAAATGCTTCCCAGTCGCCATGACAGCCCCCGCTGGATCTTCTCCCTGCAGACCCTGGATGTATGCCTTGCCAAACTGGCTCACCAGCAAAGGATCCTCGCCAAAGGTCTCCTCGATCCGTCCCCAACGCGGATCGCGACCGACGTCCAACACTGGCGCCAGCCCCTGGCGCGCGCCAATGGCGAGCATCTGCTTGCGGATCTGTTCCGTCATTTCCCGGGCAAGTTCTGGTTGGAAGGTACCCGCCAGGCCAATCATCTGTGGGTAAACTGTGCTGCCCAACGCCGTGAGACCAGAACAGCACTCTTCATGGTTGATGGTTGGAATCCCCAAACGTGTCTCTTCCACGAGGAACTTTTGGATCCGATTATAGGTTTTGGCAGTCTCCACAGGCGACAAATTGCCTGCGCCTGCAATGCGCGTGATCTGCCCCACCCCATCTTTCAGCTTTGCCTTTACTTTCTCCTGGTCTAATTGCCCTTTTGTTTGTAGTTCGTAGAACCAGTATCCACCAAGTTGGCGGATCTTTTCCTGGAGGGTCATCTGCGCCAATAAATCTCTGACACGCTGTTTGATGTGAGTGGGGGTTGGGATCATGGTTGTCTCTTTCGATATTATTAGTTAGCTAGAATCTACTAACGCATGCCGAGCAGCAGATCGATGGTTAATTGATCAAGCCGCTCATATTTAAGCCCGCGCGCTGCAATCGCTGTCCGGTCAAATGCGTGTGCCTTGATTGCTTCTGCTTTCTCGGGTGAGTACTTGCCGAATAACGCGGCAAGCGCCGGATCTTCAGCGTTGATCTCAGCCAAAATCGCCTGGATCTCCGGATCGGCATTGAACTGGGCAGCCTTTTCCTTCAGCATCAAGTAGGTGCGCATGCAGCCGCGAGCGAAGTCTTTCACGCCCTCGTAATCTTCCGTGCGGTAAGCGTGGGCATCATAGTGTTTTGAACCGTCGTAACCGACATCCTCAAGGAACTTCACCAGGTAGAAGGCTGCCTTGATGTCTCGCGATCCAAAGCGCAGATCCTGGTCGTAACGTCCGGGATATTGATCATTCAGGTCAATGTGGAAGAGTTTGCCAGCTTCCCAGGCCTGAGCCACGCCGTGCATGAAGTTGATGCCTGCCATGTGCTCGTGAGCGACTTCCGGATTAACGCCAACCATCTCTGGGTGATCGAGCGTGGCGATGAAACCAAGCATGTGACCAATGGTGGGGTTATAAATGTCACCGCGTGGTTCGTTTGGCTTGGCTTCAAGGGCAAATTTCAGACCGTAGCCTTTATCCAGGTTGTATTCACACAGGAAGTTCAGCGCTTCGCGGTTGCGTTTGATCGATTCGACCGCACTTTTGCTGCTATCGGTCTCTGTACCTTCACGTCCACCCCAAAAGACGTATATCTTCGCGCCAAATTCGACTCCCAGGTCGATGGCGCGCATAGTCTTCTGCAGAGCATAAGCACGCACCTTGGGATCGTTGCTGGTAAAAGCGCCGTCCTTGAAAACCGGATCACCAAACAAGTTGGTGGTCGCCATGGGCACTACCAGGCCGGTTTCATCCAATGCCTTGCGAAAATCGCGTTTGATCGCTGCTTCTTCCGCAGGGGTGGCATCGATCGGGATCAGGTCATTGTCGTGGAAATTGACGCCATAGGCGCCTACCTCGCCCAATAGATAGACCAATTCTGCCGGGGTTTTGGGAGCCCGAACTGGACCTCCGAATGGATCTCGTCCAGTCGATCCAACCGTCCACAATCCAAATGTAAATTTGTCTTCAGGTTTAGGAATAAATGTTTTCACCGCTCATCTCCTTGTTTTTTTTATTTTCAAGCATTGCCTTGACTATTTTTGTCACTTTTCTGCCAATTCCACCAAGACGCTCACCTCGCGGGTGCCCACTGGAGGAATTGGAATAATACAATCCTTAATCAGTTGTCCGTCCACGATAAGCCTGGTTTCATCCAGTCCGCTGCGTCTTTCAACTTTTATGTTATAGACCACTCCGCGAAAGATGCGCTTTGCCTCTAAGCCCATCCAGTCTCCTGGAATCACTGGGTTTACCGACAAACCGCTGTAGGTGGGCTTTATGCCGAGGATGTACTGGGTGATCGCTACGTAGTTCCAGCTGGCAGTACCCGTCAGCCAGGAATTTTTGGCTTCGCCATGCGTTGGCGCGTCCTTACCGGCGATTGTCTGGGCGTACACATAAGGCTCACAGCGGTGAACCTCGCTGATTGCCTCCCGTGCGGATGGATTGATGCGTTTATAGTAATCGAACGCCCGATCCCCCCTGCCGATGACGGTTTCCGCGATCATGATCCACGGGTTGGAGTGGCAAAAGACGCTCGCATTCTCTTTGTAGCCGGGTGGATAAGAAGAGATTTCGCCTAAACGAAGTTGATAATGGGTAAATGCGGGATTCAAGACCACAATTCCGTGTGGAGTCGCCAGTCTCTCTCTCACCGCGTCCAGCGCCTGACGGGCTTTGCCATCCTCCACCCCCAACCCAGCCATCACACACAGACCCTGGGGTTCAATGAAGATTTGACCTTCATCGTTGAGGCGCGAACCAAGCGGCTCTCCAAAGGCGTCATAAGCGCGCCTGAACCACTCTCCATCCCAACCAGCTTGCCAAACAGCCTGCTCCATTTCCTTAGCTTTTTCCGTAAAAAACTCGGGGGAATGAACATCAAATGCCCTGGCAACCGAGCTCGTCGCAAAAAACGATGCGAGTTGTGCCATTTCCTGGCAAGACAAGACGAATAAGCCGGCGATCATAACGCTTTCAGCCGTATTACCATCCCGGTTGGTGGTGGTCTGAAAAGACTGTCCGGGCGTGTCGGAGAAGCAGTTGAGATTGAGGCAGTCATTCCAATCCGCCCTGCCAATCAGTGGCAGCTGGTGTGGGCCGAGCCTATCAAGCGTATATTGAACAGCCCGCTGGAGATGCTCAAACAATGGCATCTCGGTACCTGGTTGGTTCTCGTAAGGTACCAGTTCACCGAGAATCGAGAGGTCGCCAGTTTCCCTGACATATGCCGCGGTAGCCAACACAAACCAGTGGGGATCGTCATTGAAGTCGGAGCCCACATCGTTGTTGCCTCGCTTGGTCAGCGGTTGGTATTGATGGAAAGCTCCCCCATTGGAAAGCTGGGTGGCTGCCAGGTCGATCAATCTTTCGCGCGCGCGCTCAGGCACGATGTGCACAAAGCCCATCAGGTCCTGCGTGGAATCGCGGAAGCCCATGCCGCGCCCGATGCCGCTTTCGAAGTAAGAAGCCGAGCGGCTCATGTTGAAGGTGATCATGCACTGGTATGCGTTCCAGATGTTCACCATGCGGTTGGTATCCGCATCCGGCGTTTGCACAGTGAACTTGCCTAACAGCCCTTCCCAGTAATTTCTTAATTCCTCGAAAGCAGCGTCCACCCGTGCAGGTGAAAGGAATTCCCGGATGATTGGCAAAACACTCTTTTTGTTGATCGTGTTTGAGCCCGCAGGATCAAATTTTTCGTTTTTTGGATTCTCATGATAACCCAACAAAAAGACCACTCGCTTGACCTCACCGGGCTTCAAGTCAAATTTCAGGTGATGCGAGCCGATCGGCTGCCAGCCATGCGCAATTGAATTGCCCGACTGACCATTCTCCACAACCAGGGGGTTATCCCAGCCCCGGTAAGGACCCAAAAACGCATTCCGCTGGGTGTCAAAACCAGCTAAGGATTCAGAACAGGCAAAGTAGGCAAAGTGATTTCGCCGCTCGCGGTATTCCGTCTTATGGAAGATCGTGCTTCGCAGAACATCGCCATGTTTGCTCTGCAGATCCGGCACTTCCACCTCGCCAGTATTGAAATTGCGTTGGAAATTGGTGGAGTCGTCCAAAGCGTCCCACAGGGCAAATTCAACTGCAGAAAACAGGTCAAGCCGGGCATCTGCTGCCCGTTCATTAACCAGGGTGACATCCCACACCTCAAGTTCTGAGTTAAGCGGAACAAAGTAGCGCGTATGGACGCTGATGCCATTCTTCTTGGAGCTGATGGCGGTATAGCCCATGCCATGGCGGCATTCGTAGCTATCCAAAGTTTTGCGCACCGGCATCCAGCTCGGGGACCAAACCTCGCCGCTATCCCCATCTCGCAGATAGATATACCGTCCGCCCATGTCCAGCGGAGCGTTGTTATAACGATAACGGGTCAGCCGCCTCAGGCGGGCATCCTTATAAAAAGAGTAACCCCCAGCCGTATTGGAAATAAGTCCAAAAAATGAGTCCGTGCCCAGGTAAGTGATCCAGGGCAAAGGGGTATCAGGGCGGGTAATAACATATTCCCTGGAATGATCATCAAAGTAGCCAAACCGCATGAACTATCCTCCACCTGGATCCTGTAACAACTCGGGGAACAACCACGCAAACCAAGCGAAGCCCTGATTTATAAACACTCAGGGCTTCTGCTCAATTCGCTGCATATACAATCCTTGGTTGATCTCATTCCTTAACAGCACCCATCGAAATCCCATTCACAATGTAGCGGGAGAACAGGAAGTAGATGATGATGATAGGAACAACCGAAGCTGCCAACCCAAGGTAGATAGCTCCGTATTCATGCCGATAAACGTCACCCCGAAGGGTTTGCACCAGCATTGGCAAGGTGTATTTATCGCGTGAAGTGATCAGGATAAAGGCGTTGAAGAAGTTGTTCCAGGCTGCCACAAAAGCGAAAATACCCATTGTGAACATGCCGGGTTTGGCAATTGGAAGCATTATGCGGTGGAAGATACCGAGTTCTGTAGCACCATCAATCCGACCAGCATCAATCAGATCCTGGATCATGATCGAGTCAAGATATTGCTTGGCAAAAAAGACCGAGCCTGCCGAGGCGATGCTTGGCAAGACCAGTGAGGCGTAGGAGTCCGTCAGCCCGAGTTTCGACATCCACTGGTAAAAACCGATGATGGTCAGCTGCATGGGGATCATGACCAGGACGATGATCATGTTGTACAAGGATTTCTTACCCTTGAAGTTATATCCAACGATCCCATAAGCCGTGAGCATGGCAAAGTAAACTGTGATCACCGTCGTCAGAATAGCGATGGTCACACTGTTTAAAAAGCCTCTGGGTAGATCCAGACCCTTGCTTAGTAGTATTTTATAGTTGGAAAACAGGTATTTACTTGGAAACAGGCTGATCCCCTGTTGGATTTCCACAGTCGATCTTGTGGCATTGACAATCAGCATCCAAACCGGGATGAGTGTGATGACTACCAGGACCACCAGGAAGAGGTAGACAAATATTCGGGATATTATGGTATTGGTTCGATAACTGGTTTTCATAGTCGACCCTCCTACCTTCCAGCCTTGGCTGGCTGATCATGTTTCTCACGTAACAGGAAGAATATCAGCAGTGCGACCACACTGGTCATCAGGAACACGACCAGACCAACGGAAGAGGCTGCGCCAATATGACCTTTGCTGCTGTGAAATTTCATATACATGTTGATAGTATTTGTGAGGATGGAATTATGCGGGCTTCCTCTTCCATCTGTCAGCAGGTATGGAATGTCAAACATCTGCATACCACCAACCAAAGACGTAACTAGAATATAAATCAAAACTGGCTTGATCAATGGCAGGGTGATCATCCGGAACATCTGGAATGACCCAGCGCCATCAACCAAGGCTGCCTCATACAAGGAAGGCGAAATCGCAGTCATTGCAGCCATTAAAAGAATACAAGTTTGACCGAACCACATCCACCACTGGATGAACACGACCAAACCGCGCATAACAGCTGCTCTTCGAGTGAAGTCAATTGCCTCAGCTAAAAACCCGGATCTGACCAAAAACTGGTTTACCGGCCCGTAGAATGAGAATAACGAAAAGAAGAGGGCAGCTACTGCCGACGCCATCATAAGATTGGGCATGTAAAAGATCATGCGCCAAATGCCAATACCTTTTAACTTCAAGCGATTATTGGTAAACCAGATTGCAAGCAAAAATGCGATTCCTAATTGTGGAATGAAGTTCATCAGCCACAATGCCCAGGTATTAGTAATCGCGGTAGTAAAGGTGGTATCCGCAAACAAATTTTGGAAATTTCTCAAGCCAATAAAACTGTAACTGCTGGACATAAGCGTCCGGTCTGTGAAGCTCAAAACAATAGTATTAACTACCGGATATAAACCGAAGACCAAGAAACCTATGATGAACGGGGCAACAAAAAGATAACCATATTGATGATGCTTAAGTTTTAACATTGTGCTCCCTCATTAGTTGTTTCATGAGTAGATGAGTCAGTACGTAATGTACTGACTCATCTATTTTAATCAGAACTTATCGATTACTCAATGACCAAATCCGGGAATTCATTGCGGACAGCATCTTTCCAGAGGCTCCACATTTCGTCCAGGGTGATCGTACCTTCAAGATACGAGTTCAAAGGATCATTGAGGGCGCGTTGAATCGCGTCGTCAGAGCCTTGCATCAGACGGGCATTCACGGAAGGCGCAGCAGCTGCGAAGCCACCGTAAGAGTTCTGACCGCCGAGGAAAGCGCTCATCTCGGATTCATCGAAGGAGGCAGTGATCTTCTCGACAACAACCTGGCTGCCCACGAAATCGCCAGCTGCCTGATATTGATCTTCAGGAACAGTGGGATCGATGGCTTTCAGGTATTCATTGGTGTACACACCAGTTGCCCAGTTGGTCAGGTTTTCCTCATCCAGGGTGCAGAAGCGGATGAACTCTTTTGCCAGATCCATTTTGGTGGTTTCTTTCATCACACCGAGCCAGGTGCCGCCCCACTGATAGGGCAGAGGACCTTCGATGACAGCCCAGTCGCCCTTGGTGGTGCTGGCGCCGTCTGAAGAGGTGGAGTTGGGATACAGAACATAGGGAAGACCCCAGGTGGGGAGGAAGTAGCTAAAGATCTTCTTGGCATTGCCTTCTGCATCCTTGAGGGTGTCATTCATGCCGGCGAACCAGCCTTCCTGCCATTGGGTCGCACGGGCTTCGTAGCCGTTGTCGCGGAAAGTCTTGACGGTTTCAACCATTTTTAAGACCTGTGGATCAACGGTCAATTTGCCATCAACCACCCAGGGTTGCTCGCGGTTGGCGAAGAACAGGTTCTGGAAGTCACCATTGGAGGCTACCATGTAGGTATCTCCACCGGATTTTTCCTTGATAACTTCAGCTGCGGCGATATACTTGTCGAAATCACCCAGCAGTTTCTGGATTTCTACAGGATCATCGGTGCCAAAGTATTCCGTGGCCAGGCTGCGGCGATAGAAGAGAGCGCCAGGAGTAGCCTGGTAAGCATAGGCTTTGTGCACGCCATCAGCCATACCAACTTCGTAAACGAAGGGGTACATCTTCAGTTCGTCTGCATATTTCTGGAGGTCGCCAATATCGGCAAGGAAATCGCTTTCCACATAGCTTTTCACAAATGCAGCCTCGAGTGCGACTACATCGGGAACATCAGCTGTACCGAGGGTGGCGAGCAGTTTGGTTTGATACTCACCGTTGGTCATGGGGATCATGGTGTAGACCACATCCACATCCGGGTGAGTTTTCTCAAAGGCAACTGCCATGGTGAGAATTTCATTGGTGAAAGACCAGACATTCAAAACGGTCTTTTCGCCAGTTACGGGGGGTTCTGCAACCGGTTCCTCGGTAGCGGGAGCAGCTGGGGTGCCGCAGGCTCCGAGTACGAGGCTCATAACCATTAATACTGCTAAAAATCCAAATAGACGTTTCATTTTCTTTCCTTTTCTCCTTATGGTTTGTTTTGTGGTTGTTTTGACAAAAAACACATGTTAATAATGAATTCCACCTCCTGTTTATACCAGCGCTTTGAGAGCGCTCCCTTCAATTGTTGCCCCCTCGACTGTGGGTATGCGATTTAAGTTTGCCCCACATGTGTCACGAATGATCAGTTCAGTATCGAGGATCATACGTCTGGCAGGTTTTGAACCTTTATCAATCATATCCAAAAGCAGATCAACTGCTTTGATACCAAAATGAGTAATGGGCTGATGAACGGTCGTCAACTTAATTGGCAGAGTGGACGCAACCGGCAGATCATCAAATCCAACAAAAGCAACATCTTTAGGAATTTCCAGTCCAGCTTCCTGCACAGCCCTCATCGCGCCAATCGCCATCACATCTGATTGGGCGAAGATCGCGTCCGGTTTGAAGGGGAGCAGTTTCTTCATAGCAACATAACCGCTGTTTTCTGAAAAGTCCCCTTCAGCAATCAAGGAGGGGTCGATTTCTCTGCCAGCTTCAGCCATAGCCTGAACGAAGCCCGCTCGCCGATCAATCGTCGAAGTGCTGTGGGTTGTACCGGTTATCATGCCTATTCGTTGATAACCAAGGCGTATCAAATGAAAAGTGGCGTTTTTTGAGGCAGAGATGTTGTCAACATCGATATAATTAACGGATTTCTCATCAAATGGCCGCCCTAAAACCAGTAAAGGTATTTGCGAGGAGATCAACCTCCTGAAGAGCATATCATCTGATGTGCCGGATTGCACCAAAATTCCATCCAGCATCCCACGCCGCAAGAGGCGGGGAGTGATCTCATTTTCATCCTCCTGGTTGCCCACCAGGAAAAGCGAAAGCGTCAGGTGATGATTGTTGCAAGCGAAAGCCACGCCCTGGGTAAGTTGCGGGAAGTAAGGATCAGTAAAGAAAGCGCTGGTTGTCCTCGGTATGACCAACCCGATCATGTTAGTCCGTTGGGATGCCAGGGATCTGGCGGCGGCGTTCGGATGATAACCGGTGGTTTGAATGATCTTTTCTACCCGCTTACGAGTCGCCGCATCCACGTTAGGACTTGCATTAACAACCCGCGAAACGGTTGACCTGGAAACACCAGCTAGCTTTGCGATATCCTCAAGTTTTAGATCATTCATGTTTTGGTTTGGTTTGCAGCTCACAAGGCAATATTCTTTGGGAGCGCTCTCATGAGTCATTATAGTACATTCAAAGTTAGTTTGTCAATAGTCTTATCCAGAATCTGGTGTAAAACCCCAGGTGGACCTCGCAAAACGTAAGATCAATTACCTAAATGCCGCAATAATATGCTTATAATGGAGTAACAAATCATTCGCTTGAGACACTCCCTGAAAGAGTTGATCTGTTGGTCGCAGTTTTCTTTCAAACCGACACACTTGAAGCACCATGAAAGACTTTAGTAGAAAAGACCTATCCTTTTCACTCTGCGGGCTAAACTGCATCTTGTGCCCAATGCACCTGGGCGGTTACTGCCCGGGGTGCGGCGGAGGAGCCGGCAACCAACCATGCGCAATCGCAAGGTGCAGCCTGCAACATGAGCATGTTGAATACTGTTACCTCTGCCCTGAATTTCCATGCTCCCAGTTTGATGGCGCTGAGAATTATGATTCATTCATCACCCATCAGCGGCAACTGAGAGATATTAAACGCGTGCAAGAGATTGGGATAGAGGCTTACAATCAGGAATTAACCAGGAAATCGGAAATCCTGCATACGTTACTGGCTGAATACAATGATGGACGCAGGAAATCGTTCTATTGCCTTGCGGTCAACCTGCTGCCTTTGCCGAAAATTGAAACAATCATGGAAGAGCTCGCCAGTGACCTACCTTTGAACGCGCTGCCTCTAAAAGAAAAAGCAGCCTATGTGGCTGCGCTTTTTGAAAACGACGCTTCTCAGGAAAGGCTTGTGCTCAAACTTCGGAAGAAGCCGTCAGCTTGATATGTTCACAATTCTTGTATCGAAAGAGATAGGTTATAACATTTTGAAGCAAAAGAGGTAAAGAGTATGAGTTTTGAGTCAGCCCGTAGTTTTGTTAATAAAAATGCCCGGCCACTTGACCTGGCAAGATGGATGTATCTATTTGAAGATGGCAGCGAACAAAACGTCCTGGAGTTTTTAGCTGCTTACCAAAACGCGGATGGCGGCTTTGGGCACGCGCTCGAGCCGGATTGCTGGAATCCGAATTCTTCTCCAGTTCAGACCTGGACTGCAACGCAGATCATCAAAGAAATCAACCTTGAGGATAAAGAGCATCCCAGCATCCAGGGCATTTTGAACTACCTTTCCTCTGGTGAGGACTTCAATGGGCACACCTGGGCAAATTCCATTCCCACCAATAACGATTACCCCCACGCCCCCTGGTGGGGCTTTTATCCCAACCCAGAACCAACCTATAACCCAACCGCCAGCCTGATTGGTTACATCCTGAAGTTCGCTGATAAAGACAGCCAACTTTTCGAATTTGCGCGTGGACTAGTGCAGGAAGCTTACGCTTATTTCGCCTCCCATTTCCCCCTGGACGCCATGCACACAGTGGCAAATTTCGTGGATCTTTACGAGTATCTGGCAGAAAGCGGAAATGACGACATCCTTGATATGACAGAATTCAATAAGTTGCTGCAGGATCAAATCCGCCACGTCATTACATACGACACATCGAGATGGGCGGTTGATTACGTCTGCAAACCCTCCCTGTTCATTAATACCAAAAGCAGCGCTTTCTACCAGCAGAATGAGGATATTTGCGCTTACGAATGTGAATTCCTGGCTAAAACCCAGGAGGCTGACGGCACCTGGGCAGTCACCTGGGGTTGGGGAGACTATCCCGAAGAGTGGACCATCAGCAAGAGTTGGTGGAAATCAGAGTTGATCATCAAGAACCTCAAGTTCCTGAAGGCAATCTGCGGCTGAAATGTTGAGAGAAGACCTGATTGCTCCATGCGGCATGAATTGCAGACTGTGCGCAGCCTACCAATTCAAAGAAATGGATCTGAACAAAAAAGGCTTTCACCGAACCTATTGCCCGGGCTGCATCCCCCGCGGGAAAAACTGCACCCACATGGCAGATAGCTGCGAGCTGCTGGGAAAAGGCGAGGTTCGCTTCTGTTTTGAATGCGCGGAGTACCCCTGCAAACGCTTGAAGGGTCTGGATAAGCGCTACCGCACGAAGTACCACATGAGTATGGTTGCAAATCTGAACGCCATTCGCGACAATGGCATGGAGAGTTTCTTGAAGGCACAGGAGGAAACCTGGCGCTGTCCAACTTGCGGTGGGAGGATCTGCTGCCACAACGGACTCTGCCTCAACTGTCAATTTGAGATCTTCGTAACGAACAAAAAATACCGCTGGAATGAACCTTAAGGAGCAAAACGCATGCAATCACTAAATGAATCCGTCAAAGAATATACCGCTCAACTGCAGCTAGGTCAGATCCAAAAAGCCTACAAAGGCATAATGACCTTCATGTCATCAATGAAAACCTTCCTTGAAAACCGTCACACGGATTATGTTGTCAGCTGCCTCTATATTGGATACATGGACATGAGCTACTTTGCCTTTACTCCGATAGTACTTAAGCGTGCATCCCTGAAGATCGCTATCGTCTATTTGCACGAACAGAACCGGTTCGAGGTTTGGCTAAGTGGTGCCAATCGAAGAGTCCAGGCGGAATATATCAATCTCCTCAAGGATGAGTATCTGGGCGATTTTATTCTCTCGGAGGTCAAACCCGGTGTGGACTCGATTATCGAGTTGAAGCTGATCGAAAAGCCAGACTTTGATCACCCTGAAAAATTGATGCGGTCAATCGAAGGCAAGGTGGTTGAGTTTATTGTGAGAATCGAGGAAATGTTTCTCCCCTTAGTTTGAGAGTACACTCACAGATCCAAATTTCACAGCATTTCGTAGGGTGCGTTCCGCTTTTGAACGCACCGTGATACCATCCACCTATATTGATTGGTGCGATCAACCGAAGATCGCACCCTACTTTTCCACCATTTCGTCGTAATGCCATCCACCCGCATTGATTGGCGCGGTAACACAACCAAATTCCGCAAGACAACAAAAAAGCCAGGCTCGGGTTGAACCTGGCTTAGCCATTTCATTGAGGTCTATACGGGTGCAAGCGTGCCTGCGAAGATCATCCAGGCGAGTGCCGTTTTGGCAGCCAGGCTCAGGATGATATAAGCCCTTTCGCCCACAAGGTAATCCTTCCATTTACCAACTTTCTTGTACTGCAAGATCATATTGATCGCGAAGGAATTGAAGAAAACGAAGATGGTCGGGATGATCGCGTAAACGAACGCCGGCGGTTTTGCCCCAGCCGAGTTGAGCGCGCTGATAAAGTAGATCATGATCACTACCCAGGGAATGATCCCCGCCACGCTGCCGTAAACGAAGGATAGCCAGTTGGTCTTCTGCGTATACTGGTTGTGGTATTCCATCATGATTCCAAACAAGTTCATGGTGGCATTCAGGAAGAACATCAGGATGATGCTGCCCAAATCCCAGATACCCACCAACTGCCCAATGAGAACAATCATCAATGAAGAGCTCAGTGCATACTCATAAAAGCGGATGGGGTTCATGTTGCGAGATAGAAACCCAGTATAGCGCTTGTAACCAATGGTAGAAATATAGAAGTGGGCCACGGCAGAGATAAGCAAAAAGATCGCCACAGCGATGCCAAATGGAACTTCCCAGAAAAGCTTGGGGTCAGGAATAAGCTTTCGGGTTTCAAGATTAAAGGTCAGAAAATTGGTAAAGATCGGATAAGTTGTGTCATTGCTGAGCACAATCATGAGTATGCCCTGGATAAGATGCAGGAACCCCATGAACAAGTTGAACCGGCGTAAGCCTTGATATTTTGTTTCCATATAATCCTCTTTTTTTAATTAGCTAAATGATATTTACTTTACACAGTTTATCATCATTGGAGATTTGTACAATAATTTGTACAAAGTTTGGGGGGTTGGAAATAGAATTTGCAAACCAAATGTTCTCTGCCCGGCCAAAAACATCACGGAGCAGGTCTTATTCATAGTAAAATAATCCGAATAACAAAGCAATACCGTGCATGATACTTCGAGTGAGTCAAGGAGAGATTTTTTTGCAGAATCGAGATTTGCCAGCGAGTCGTTTTGCAGCACAGATTTTGTTTGGCGGTCATTTAATGTCAAACAAAGTCATGCGCACTCGTGAAATGACCTTTGGGCTGACGGCAGTGAGCCTGCTTGCAAAATTCGCGCAAAGAATTTCCGGGTTCGACAAGAACAACAAACCGGGTTGCTAGAGCGATATTTTCATGATCGAGGAAGTCATCTAATAACTTATTGAGGTTTTGGCATGAAAGAAACTTACGACACAATTGTGGTTGGCGGAGGAATCGCGGGGCTGACATGCGCAGCTTTTCTCTGCCGCAAAGGGATCAGCACCCTGCTGGTCGAAAAACAAGAAAAACTGGGCGGTTTGGTTAGCACCTTCTGGCACGAGGGCTTTGCTTTCGATGCTGGCGCGCGGGCTTTTGTTAATTCCGGCATCTTGCATCCCATGATGAGAAGCCTTGGAATAAAAATGGAGGTTGCCGAAAATCCAATTACGATTGGAATTGTTGACCGCTGGGTAAAGATGCGTTCCCGTGAGAGCTTGCACGATTATGCCAACCTGCTCAAAGAAATCTTTCCTGATAATGTTGCCGATATTGACCGCATTATCGAAGAAATCAATAAGATCATCGTCTACCTGGATGTGCTCTACGGGATCGATAACCCCCTTTTTACTGAAGACATGCGCGACAAAGAATACCTGACAAAGACGCTTTTACCCTGGTTCATAAAGTATCAAAAAAACATGCGCAAAATCGCAAAGCTCAACGAGCCAGTCAACACCTATTTGAAGCGATTTACCAAGAATGACGCGCTGATCGGTATGATCGCGCAGCATTTCTTTGAAGACACCCCCACATTTTTTGCCCTGAGTTACTTCGGGCTCTATCTCGATTACTTCTATCCCATGGGTGGAACCGGGAGCTTTGTTGAGCAACTTGCCAATAAAGTCAGCGAAGCCGGCGGGGAGATTTTGACCAACACTTCCGTCATTAGCGTCGATGCGCAGGCGCACGAAGTTGTGCTTTCGGATGGTCAAAAAGCAGGCTACCGGAAGCTTGTTTGGGCAGCCGACCAGAATTCGCTCTATCAGATCGTTTCGGGGACGAGTGATGCCAGGGTTCAGAAACAGCGCGCGCTCACAGAAGCCGGCAAAGGCTCCGATTCCATTTATACGCTGTTTTTGGCTGCTGACCTCGAAAAAGAAACTGTCAGGAAACGCATCGGCACCCACGCCTTCTACACCCCCGACACCCAGGGTATGCATATGCTCGGCAGTTGGCAAGCCGCGGCGGACCTTGGGAATGAGCAACTGCTGGAATGGTTGGGCTCCTACCTTGAAAAAACCACCTATGAGATCTCCTGCCCCTCCCTGCGCGATCCCTCCCTCGCCCCACAAGGAAAAACCGGTATGGTTATCAGCTCTCTGATGGATTACAGCCTGGTGAAGCGCTTCTCTGACGCGGGTCAGTATGAAGAATTTAAACAATTCTGCAATCAAAAGATCGTTGAAGTTCTGGAAAGACATCTCTTGCCTGATTTGAGCAACAAGACACTTTTCAGCTTCTCGTCTACCCCGCTGACGATTGAACGCCGTACTGGCAGCAAACAAGGAGCGATCACTGGCTGGGCTTTCACCAACCAGGAGATGCCGTCACCAAACCGTTTTAAGACCATGGGAAAGTCAATCACAACACCCATCCAGGACGTGCTGCAGTGTGGGCAGTGGACCTTCAGCCCATCCGGAGTGCCGATCTCTGTCATGACCGGCAAGATGGCATCCGACGCGGTCCTCAAAACCTTGAAACGCTGATGCTTGGAACGAATTAAGCTTCAGCTTGTTTGGAAGTATTGAAAATAAAAAACGGAAGACTAACAATCTAGTCTCCCGTTTAAGTTTCAGGTTTTACTTACTTTTTTGCTTTCAACTGGGTGTAAACAAGGGTCACTACAAGCACAACTAGGCTGATAATCACAGTAGCGATCACAGCTGGGTATTGCGAGCTGAAGCCATCAGGTAAGGGCTTATCCATCAGGTGCTTGATGAGAATACCAATGTAAGCCCAGACGATCACCAAGCCATAAGCAACATCACGATGCTTGAGTGTTGTTATGACGCCAATCACCAAGCCAACCAGTAGTATGACGACGGTCCAAACCACCTCTGAGATGCCCAGCAAATTCACGGGTGAACCAAGCATATCAACAAATAAGGTTGTGGCATTGGCAATAGTCGCGACCGTGATCCAGCCAAAATAGACGCTGAAGGGAAGACGAATAAAGAGTTTTTCGTTGGCAGTCAGCTTCTCCTTGTTGATGCGGATATAAATCAGAGCCAGGCAGACCAGGATGACTAGCATCAACACCATCGAGAGGGGAATAACCTTGTAGTGCCAGGCGAAGATCCAGCCAAAGTTAGCCAGCGAGGAAATCCCGAACAAGATGCCGACATCCTTCAACAAGGCGGTTTTGACCTCTTCGCCTTTTTTACGGAAGAGACCAAGCTGATAGAGGGTATGGGCTGCCAGCAACAAGTAGATGACACCCCAGATGGTGAAGGTAATGCCGGTTGGAGCGAAAAGATTGGGGTATGAATCCGAAATATCTCCGGTGATCATGCCATTGATCGGCAGCGCGTTGGCCAACCCGTTGACGATGACCATGGCAAGATAGGTAATGAGAACGAAAATACTGATTAAAATTGACTTCTTCATAGTTTTCCTGGTTTATTTCCTTTTATTTGTATAGTACAACTTTGCAAGTATAGCAGATGCTATAGAAAAAAGCCCATTTTGTATAGCCCCTTTGGACCTGGTGAGATGGATTTTCCACTTTGTTTATCCATTCTCTAACAAGAATTCAAACTCAAGCTCATGTTCAATCGGGATACCGTTTTGTCCAAACAGGGGGATTTCGGGTTTCAGGCCCCTTGCCTGTTTGATGCTGTAATGATGCAATCTCACCAGGTCGAACCCCTGTTTTTGGTAGAACCGAATAGCATGGATGTTGTCATTGGTCGTGACGAGAGTAATCTTGTGACAGCCCATCTCCCTCGCGATGGCGATAACCTTCTCCAACAAATCCGTGCCAATACCCAGCCCTTCCCGCAAGCTGTCCAGGGAGGTGATCTCACAGACTTCTCCACTCACACGATAGGTGATCAAACCCGCAATCCCCTCACCATCCATCGCCGCAACGCCCTCAACCGTGGTCATATCCACGATCTCGCCAAGAATGACCATTTCCGTGGTGAACCAGTGTTGGCTTATGAAATCATTGATCTGCTGACGATTTTGAGGTGAGATGGGCACGTATTTCATAGCAACGCCTTCAGGCAAGTGTTGACAATCTGGTAAATCGGATGATTCGCTTAATAATTGTGATTTACATTTACTCAAGTATAATACTCTCAACCAAACTAACCAGTATCTTTGAAAGGAGGATTGCATATGTTAGTAACCAAGCAAGCGCCGGATTTCACGGCGAACGCCTTTTACCAGGGAACCTATCAGAAAGTTAAGCTGAGCGATTACCGCGGTAAATGGGTAGTATTGTGTTTTTTATCCAGGAGATTTCACCTTTGTCTGACCGACTGAAATTTCCCACATAGCCGTTGGCTATGGAAAACTTCAAGCCTTGGGAGTTGAAGTACTTTCTGTAAGCACCGATAGCGTGCATTCACATAAGATTTGGAACGAAACTGAATTAAGCAAGATGGTGGGGCATGATGTGCCATTCCCGATGGTCTCTGACCAGGGTGGGAAAATTGGCAGGCTCTACGATGTCTACGACGAAGAAGGTGGCACGAACGTTCGCGGTCGATTCCTGATTGACCCCGAAGGCATCATTCAAGCCGCGGAAGTGTTGAGCCCGCCCGTCGGGCGCAACCCAGCCGAACTTCATCGCCAAATCCTGGCCTATCAGCACCATCAAGCAACAGGGGAAGTAATGCCATCAGGTTGGACCGAAGGCGGCAAAACCCTGAAACCATCGCCCGCCTTAGCTGGTAAAGTTTGGATGGAGTGGACACCTCCGAAAGACGAGTAAATTAAGTTTTCAAAAAAAGAGGCTGACCCAAAAGCAAGTTGGATCAGCCTCTTTTTTTATCTAGATTCAACAGAGAGACAGAAAAGCAAAAATTAGCGGTCTACCCAACTGCCAACTTCTTAATATTGTGTGCCATACTCAGAATTCCCCACTCAACCT
>ENA-UOWO01002581-UOWO01002581.1-activated-sludge-metagenome-genome-assembly--contig:-NODE-2581-length-22222-cov-6.510624_pt1 | contig 22222 bp, 22 predicted proteins | sample MGYA00238148_ERZ761564 | MGnify/ENA primary metagenome ERZ761564 (study PRJEB28885, sample SAMN05720194) | activated sludge metagenome | isolation source: Anaerobic digester | place: USA... | reverse complement strand
GGGGCTCAAGGTGCAGTCGCCCGGGGACGGCGCCGGGTCGGTGGTCAGCCTGGCCAGCCTGTCCGGCCGGCGGCTGGACGAGCTGCGGGTTGCGCTGGAGTCCGGCCGCTCGCACCACCCGGCCGCCGAACACCCGGCGGGCCGCTCGACCATCCGGCGCTACCTGGCTTGGCGGCACACCGAGTCGATCACGGACGGCCCGGACGTGATCGCGGTGCTGACCACCCCGGACATGCTGCTGGCCACGGTCACCAACAACACCATCCCGCTGATCTTCGCCGGCGCCATGGTGGTCTGGTTCCGGTTCTCCCAGTTCGTGCCGGAACGGGCCGCGGACGTCATGAAGACCTCCGTCGAACCCCGCGGCGTGCTGGCCGTGATCGTCGCGCTGATCGTGGTGGCGATCGTCGGCGGCGTGGTGTTCGGCGCGCTGCGGCTCAACCAGTTCACCCTGATCCGGGACGGCGAGGTCATCCGCAACACCCGCGGGCTGCTGGGCAAGCAGGCCGCCACGATCCCGGTGAAGCGGATCCAGGCGGTCCGCATCGTCGAGGGCTTGACCCGCACGATGTTCGGCTACTGCAGCCTGCAGGTCGAGGTGGCCGGGTTCGGCCGGGCCAACGCCAATCAGCGGATCCTGTTCCCGTTCGTCAAGACCGAACGCGCGAACGCGCTGATCCGCCGGGCCCTGCCCGAACTGGCCCTGCCCCAGCAGGAACTGCTGCCCATCCCCAAGCGGATCCACCGCAAGTACCTGGTCGTGCCGCTGAACTATGCCTACGGGTTCACCCTGCTGCTGCTGTTGTTGCCCGGATGGTGGGCGCTGCTGGCGATCCTGCCCATCCCGCTGGCCGTGCTGCTGGGCTGGACCCGGGCCCGCGAGGGCCGCTGGCAGATCGACGAGGAGACGGTGACCCTGCGCTGGCGGCGGGTGCTGGCCCGCAACACAGTCATCGCCCACCGGTCGGGGGTGCAGAGCACCGAGTGGCTCAGCTCGCCGTGGAAGGCCAAGGCCCATGTCGCCGGATTCAAGCTGCGCTTCTCCTCCGGTCGCGGCGCCAAGATCCACTACATGGCCGACCGGGACGCGCTCCTGCTGCTGCACGCGGTCGGCCGGCCCGACCTGGCCGCCGATCCGGACCCGGCGATGCCGGCCGCCGATCGCAAGCACTGATCGCGCCGCGGATCGGGGATCACCGGTGGGGGCTGATCGTGGGGACCGCTGACGCCGGACCAACGGCCGGATCCGTACCGTGGTCGGTGATGCCATCCGTGCCCGCCCCCGACCGGCTGCGCCCCCGACGGGCGCGCCGGGTCCTGCCGATCGCCCTGCTGGCGTTCGGCCTGCCGTTGGCGGCCTGCGCCGACTTCTCCACCGAGCCCCCGGCCTTCACCGTGCAGCCGTCGCTGACCGCGCGTGCGGTCGTGCCGGACGAGAGCACCCCCGGCGCCATCCCGTCCGCCGTGCCGCCCTCGGGCAGCTCCCCGTCGCCGTCGCCGAGCGGGTCGGCCGAGGCGACCGACCCGTGCGCGCCGACCGACGAGGCGGTCATCGCCACCTGTCTGACCGCGCCGTGGGGGCTGGCCCCGCTGCCCGACGGCCAGTCCGCCCTGGTCGGGGAGCGCACCACCGGTCGCATCCTCAAGGTCCGCAAGGGAGCACAGCCGGAGCTGGTCGCCCAGATCGACGGGGTGGACGGCAGCGGCGACGGCGGCCTGCTGGGCCTGGTGCTGTCCCCGTCCTACGACGAGGACGGCCTGATCTACGCCTACGTCACCACCGCCGAGGACAACCGGATCATCCGCATCGCTTCCGGCGACGTGCCCAAGGCCATCTTCACCGGCATCCCGAAGGGCACCAGCCACAACGGTGGCCGGATCGCCTTCGCCCCGGACCGCAGCCTGTATGTCGGCACCGGCGACACGGGCAACCCCGCACTGACCGCCGACGCCACTTCCCTGGCCGGAAAGGTGTTGCGGCTGGACGAGTTCGGCAAGCCCGACGCGACCAACCCGGTCCCGGGCTCACCGATCTACGCCTCGGGCTTCAGCCAGGTGACCGGCATGTGCCCGTTGACCGACGGCACGATGGCCGCCCTGGACCACCGCAGCACCGCCGACGTGCTGCTGCCGCTGGCCGCCGGCAAGAACTACGGCACGCCGGCCGCCGGCGACGCGCTGTGGACCTGGAGCGCGGCCGAGGGCGGCGCGGCCAGCTGCGCGATCGCCGCCAACGTGCTGGCCACCACCTCGTTGGACAAGCAGGAGCTCACCGGGCTGCAGATGGCCGGGCCGACCACGTTCACCGGTTCGCCCAGCGTGCTGCTGGACAACCGGTACGGCCGGCTGCTGACTGTCGTCGGCGACAAGACCGGCCTGCTCTGGCTGACCACGTCGAACAAGGACGGGCTCGGTCAGCCCGTGCCCAGCGACGACCGGGTGCTGGTCGTCCCCTCGGGGGGCGGCGGCGAGGGCGGGCTCGACTGAGTCGACTGAGCAAGCCCGCCGGCCGTCCTGCTCAGCCGGCTTCCGGCCCGCCGACGGTGGCCAGCACCAGCTCGCGCACCCGAGCCGCGTCGGCCTGACCCTTGGTCGCCTTCATCACCGCACCGACGATCGCCCCGGCCGCCTGCACCTTGCCGGACCGGATCTTGTCGGCCACCGCGGGTTGCGCGGCCAGCGCCTCGTCGACGGCCTTCTGCAGGGCCGAGTCGTCATTGACCACGACCAGCCCGCGGGCGGCGATCACCTCATCCGGCTCACCCTCCCCGGCCAGGACGCCGTCGACGACGCGCTGCGCCATCTTGGTGGTCAGCTCCCCGGCGGTCACCTTGCCGATGACGGCGGCCAGCTGCGCGGGGGTGATCGCCAGCTCGTCCAGGCCGATCCCCTGGGCGTTGGCCTGCTGACCCAGGTAGGACGTCCACCACGAGCGAGCGGCCGCGGCGGGCGCCCCGGCATCGACCGTGGCCGCCAGCAGCCCGACCGCGTCGGCGGCGACCAGGTCACGCATCTCCAGGTCGGTGAAGCCCCATTCGGCCTGCAACCGGTCCCGGCGTAGCCACGGCAGTTCGGGCAGCGCGGCCCGGATCTGCTCCACCCAGTCGGCGTCCGGCGCGACCGGCACCAGATCCGGCTCGGGGAAGTAGCGGTAGTCCTCGGCCGTCTCCTTCGACCGGCCGGACGAGGTGGTGCCCGAGGCCTCGTCGAAATGCCGGGTCTCCTGGGTGATCCGGCCACCGTCGAGAAGAACCGCGGCCTGGCGGGTGATCTCGTACCGGATCGCGCGTTCGACCGAGCGCAGCGAGTTGACGTTCTTGGTCTCGGTCCGGGTCCCGAACACCGGGTTGCCGGCCGGGGTGAGCGAGACGTTGGCGTCGCAGCGCAGCGACCCCTGGTCCATCCGCACGTCCGAGACGTCCAGCGACTTGAGCAGATCGCGCAGCGCGGTGACGTACGCGCGGGCCACCTGCGGCGCCGAGGCCTTCGTGCCGACAATGGGTTTGGTGACGATCTCGACCAGGGGCACGCCGGCCCGGTTGTAGTCCAGCAGCGAGAACTCGGCCCCGTGGATCCGGCCGGTGGCTCCGCCCACGTGGGTGGACTTGCCGGTGTCCTCCTCCATGTGGGCCCGTTCGATCTCCACCCGCACGGTTTCCCCGTCGACCTGCACGTCCAGGTACCCGTTGGACGCGATCGGGTCGTCGTACTGGGAGGTCTGGAAGTTCTTGGGCATGTCCGGGTAGAAGTAGTTCTTCCGGGCGAATTGGCACCAGGGCGCGATCGTGCAGTTCAAGGCCAGCCCGATGCGGATCGCGTATTCCACCGCGGTGCGGTTGATGGTCGGCATCGCCCCGGGCAGGGCCAGGCAGACCGGGCACACCTGGGTGTTCGGCGGCGCCCCGAACTCGGTCGGGCACGGGCAGAACATCTTGGTCGCCGTGCCCAGTTCGACGTGCACCTCCAGGCCCAGCACCGGGTCGAATCGCTCGATGGCCTCGTCGTAGTCGAGCAGTGCAGCCGTGTTCACTTGGCCACCACCTCCAGTTCCGGGGCGCGGTCCGGGACCAGCGCGGAATGCTCGGCCAGATAAGCGCTTTCGAATGCCGCGGCGACCCGGTAGATCTGCTCCTCGCCGAGCGCGGGGCCCATGATCTGCAGGCCGACCGGCAGGCCGGTGTCGGTGGCGATGCCGCTGGGCACGCTCATGGCCGGGATTCCGGCCAGCGAACCGGGAATCGTGGCCAGGTCGTTGAGATACATGGCCATCGGGTCGTTCACCTTCTCCCCGATCGGGAACGCGGTGACCGGCGACGACGGCGAGATCAGCACATCGGCGGACTGGAAGGCGTTCTCGAAATCGCGCCGGATCAGGGTCCGGACCTTCTGGGCCGAGCCGTAGTAGGCGTCGAAGTAGCCGGCCGACAAGGCGTAGGTCCCCAGGATGATGCGGCGTTTGACCTCGGCGCCGAAGCCCTGGCCGCGTGTCTTGGACATGACCTCTTCGGCTGAAGCGATGCCGTTGTCGCCGACCCGCAGGCCGTAGCGCATCGCATCGAAGCGGGCCAGGTTGGACGAGCACTCGCTGGGCAGGATCAGGTAATACGCGGCCAGCGCGTACTGGAAGTGCGGGCAGTCGACCTCGACGATCTCGGCGCCGGCGGCGGTCAGGGTGGCGACCGCCGCGTCGAACGAGGCCAGCACCCCGGGCTGGTAGCCCTCGCCGCGCAACTGCTTGACCACGCCGACCCGCAGGCCGGCGATGCCGTCGGTCTGCCCGCGGCGCACGGCCTGCACCACCGAGGGCACCGGGCTGGGGATGGACGTCGAGTCCCGCGGGTCGTGGCCGGCGATCACCTCGTGCAGCAGCGCGGTGTCCAGCACAGTGCGAGCGCACGGCCCGACCTGGTCCAGGGAGGAGGCCAGGGCGATCACGCCGTACCGGGAGACCCCGCCGTAGGTCGGCTTGGTGCCGACCGTGCCGGTGACGGCGGCCGGCTGCCGGATGGAGCCGCCGGTGTCGGTGCCGATGGCCAGCGGGGCCTCGAACGCGGCCAGCGCGGCCGCCGAGCCGCCGCCCGAGCCGCCGGGGATCCGGCTCAGGTCCCACGGGTTGCGGGTGGGTCCGTACGCCGAGTTCTCGGTGGAGGAGCCCATCGCGAACTCGTCCAGGTTGGTCTTGCCCAGGATGACCACGCCGGCGTCCAGCAGCCGGGTGGTGACGGTCGCGTCGTAGGGCGGCCGCCAGCCTTCGAGGATCTTGGATCCGGCGGTGGTCGGCACCCCCCGCTGCACGACGATGTCCTTCAGGGCCAAGGGCACCCCGGCCAGCGGGGACAGGGGGGCGCCCGCCGCGCCCACCCCGGCCCCGGCCCCTGGACCGTCACCGGCCGCGATGGCCCGGTCGACCGCGTCGGCCTGGGCCAGGGCCAGCTCGCCGGAGACGTGCAGGAACGCGTGCACGGACCCGTCGACGGCGGCGATCCGGTCCAGGTGGGCCTGGGTGACCTCGCGGGAGCTGACCTCGCCGCTGGCGATCATGTCCGCCAGCGTCGCCGCGGTCTGCCGGGTGAGATCGGCGCTCACTGCTCCTCCCCCAGGATCTGCGGAACCCGGAACCGGCCGTCCTCGGCCGCCGGGGCGCTGGCCAGCGCGTCCTCCCGGCTCAGCCCGGGTCGCACCACGTCGTCCCGGTAGACGTTGGTCAGCGGCACGGCGTGGCTGGTCGGCTCGACCTCGGAGTCACCGGCCACCGCGCTCACGGTCGCCACCGAGTCCAGGATCACCGACAGCTGGCCGACGTAGGTGTCCAGCTCCTGCTCGGTCAGCTCCAACCGGGCCAGATGCGCGAGGTGGGCGACATCGTCCCTGGTCAAGGTGGGTCTGGTCACGGGTCTCCCGACACAGTTCATCAACGGTCGACAGCAGTGGTCGACAGGGCGAAACGATCCTAGTTGGCCGAGCGGGCGAGGCCACCATCGAGCACAGCGGGAGGGCCGACGGCAATGCGGCGACGCAGGAGCCGGATTGCCGTGGGCCGTCCTAGTTGGCCGAGCGGGCGAGGCCACCATCGAGCACAGCAGGAGGGCCGACGGCAATGCGGCGACGCAGGAGCCGGATTGCCGTGGGCCGTCCTGGTTGGCCGAGCGGCGGGCGCATCGCCCGGCACCACCCGATCGGGGCGCACATCCGGGCTGGACCTGCGCAAACGACCACGGGGCGAGGAGGGGCGGTCCATCGGACGCATGTCTGTGATCTGTCGGAAACGCGATTGCCGGAGAATGGGGTCCGGAATCGAACCCGACCAAGACCTTCACTTGGAAGTGAGCGAATCGATATGTCGTTTGTTCTTCGCGTTGTCCTGCCGGACCGTCCGGGCACGTTGGGGGCGGTGGCCACCGCCCTGGGCGAGGTCGGCGCGGACATCCTGGCGATGGACGTCGTCGAGCGCTCGCCGGACCTGGCCGTGGACGACATCGTGGTGGCGCTGCCGTCCGGCCGCCAGCCGGACTCGCTGATCACCGCGGCCGAGGGCGTGGAGGGCGTGCACGTCGAGTCGGTGCGCCCGGACCCCGGCATCGCGGCCCGGCACAAGGAGTGGGAGCTGGTGGAGGCCATCGCGGCCGACCCCAAGCAGGCCGTGCAGACCCTGGCCCGGATGCTGCCGCTGGTGCTGCGGGCCGGCTGGGCGATGGTCGTGCGGACCCCGGCCAACGGCGGGCCCGGCTCGGCCGAGCTGCTCGCCGGGGGCGGTGGCGTGCCCGATCTGACTGCGGTGACCCCCGGGTGGTCGCCGATCGACAAGGCCGTCGTCCTCGACCCGGAGGCGCCGTGGGTGCCCCAGGACTGGAAGACCGTCGGCACCGAGATGGCCGCCGCGCCGCTGTGGGACCCGGAGACGACGGTGATCGTCGGCCGGCCGGGCGGGCCGGCCATCCGGGATTCCGAGGTCGCCCGGCTCGGGCACCTGGCCGGGTTGACCTCCGTGGTGACCGGGCGATCCCCGCTGGCGATCCTGGACTAGCCGATCCCTGGGCCCGGGTCCGCATAGGCTCGGGCCTGTGCCGACCAACCTCCGCCTCGAGATCTTCCCGGCCGATCTGAACGCCACGGTGCGTTTCTACGTCGATCTGCTCGGGTTCTCGCTCGTCGAGGATCGTCGCGCCGACCCGCTGCCGTACCTGAGCCTGGTGCGAGACGGCGTCCGGTTGGGCGCGGTGACGGTGCCCGGCGGTTCGCCCGCGCACCGGCACCCGCCCACCGGCGCCGAGATCGTCCTGGAGGTCGACTACCTGCACGCCGAGCGGGACCGGATCGCCCGCGCGGGGTGGCCGATCGAGGAGGACATCACCCTGCGCCCCTGGGGGCTGAAGGACTTCCGGGTCCTGGACCCCGACGGCTACTACCTGCGGTTCACGACCCACGGCCGCTGAGCTCCCGCCTTTCTCGCGCGGATCATCTACCGCGGCGCGGCCGAAGTCACAGCGAATGTGACCCGTGGGACCACAGTCAACGACTTCATCCGCGCGGGCGGCTGCGCGGATGAACCCGCACCGAATGTGACGGGTGGGACGAAAGTCGACGACTTCGGCCGCGCCGGCGTTGTTGATCCGCGCGTGAGGAAGGGGCGCTTCGGGGGGGGTTAGGCGGGACGCCACCAGCGGTTGCGGCCGGACAGGGCGAGCAGCTCGGTCAGGTCGTCGGTGCAGCCGGGGACCGGGATCGACGGGGCGAAGGCTTCCGGACGGAACCAGCGGTCCTTGGCCTGTTTGGCCCGGTCCAGGACGGCGGCGAGCAGGTCGTTGGGCAGCTCGTCGTGGGCCCCGATGGCCCGGGCCAGGTCCCAGGCGTGCACGGTCAGGTCCATGGTGACCAACCAGCCGAGATCTTCCAACGTCGATCGGCCGGTGGGAATCGGCGCCGGCACCGACCAATCGGTGATCGCGGCGAACGCCTGGGTCGAGGCCGCGGAGGCCGCCGCCCAGTCGTCGACCAGGGCCGGTCCGTCGGCCGTGGTCGCCTGGCTCGGCCGCCCGGTCACCCCGGCCGCGAACCGGTTCTGCACGTTGATCACGTGCCGGACCAGGCGCTGGACGTCCCAGTCGTCGTCGGGGGTCGAAGACGTCCATTGACCGGCGCCGACGGCGCGGAGCCGGTTGTCGAACTGGCGAACCGCGCTGCGGTAGTACGGCACGAGCATCATGCGTCCACTGCAGCACATCCGGCGCCGTCAGTCACCCCGGAAGCGCTCCGGGTCGGCCAGGAAACGCCGCCACTGACCGATCAGGGCCAGCTCGGTCCAGTCGGTGCGCCGCATCCCCCAGGAGCCCAGCTCCCACACCTGCGTGCCGGGGGTGGCGGCCGGCCATCGTCGCGACCCATTCCCCGATCCTGAGCAGTCCCGGGCAGTACCTGACGGATCGACCCGGGGTTGCGTACGAACGAGAGGCGTTCGGGCAGCGGGGATTCGGTGGCCCGGGTGCGGTGCCGGGCGCCGATCGAGCCGCCTTCGGGCGACATCCCGTAGGCCACCGCGATGCCCTCGACGAGAGTGGATGTCCCGCTGCCGTTCTCGCCGACCAGGATGGTCAACGCACCCGGGTCCAGGCCGTCGGCCAGCAGCTGGCGGACCGCGGGGATCGACCAGGGCCGGCCGGCACCAGCCGCCGGCTCACCGCGGATCGCCCGCAGCGGCCGGGCGGCGGCCTTCTTCGCCACCGTGCGATCAGCTGCGGACACGCAGTTCGCGCAGGCCGCGGATGACGAAGAACGGCTCGTACTCCGGCTCGGCCGCCAGCTCGAGCCCGGCGCCGTCGCGGCGCAGTCGGTCGAGCGAGACGGCAACCTCCAGCCGGGCCAGCGGGGCGCCGATGCAGAAGTGGGTGCCGCCACCGAACCCGATGTGACCGGTGTCGCCGCGGCCGATGTCGAACCGGTCGGGGTCGGTGAACCGGGCCGGGTCGCGGTTGGCCGACCCGAACAGCATGGCGATGCGGTCCCCGACTCGCAGCTGCCGGCCACCGATCTCGACGCCGTCGTCGAGCACCCAGCGTTCGAACAGCTGCAGCGGGCCGTCCCAGCGGATCATCTCCTCGACCGCGATGCTCGGATCGACCTGCCCCGTGACCACCCGGGCCCACTGGTCGGGATGGCGCAGCAGCGCCCGCATCCCGTTGCCCAAAGTGTTGACCGTGGCCTCGTGCCCGGCGTTGAGCAACACGATGACCGTGCCGACGATCTCGTCCTGGGTGAGCCGGTCGCCCTGGTCGGCGATCCCGATGAGCTGGGAGATCAGGTCGTCGCGGGGCGCGGCCCGCCGCTGCGCGATCAGCTCGGTGACGTAGTCGATGAACTCGCCCGCGGCTCGCTCGGCGGCGAACCGATGGGCGTCGGCGGTGCTGATCTCGTACATCTTGACGATGGCGTGCGACCAGTCCAGCAGCCGCGGCCCGTCGGTCACCGGCACACCGAGCAGGGTGCAGATGACCGCGACCGAGAACGGTTGCGCGTAGTCGGCGATCAGGTCGAACTCGCCGCATGCGCGGGCCGCGCCCAGGGTCTGGTCGCTGTACTGCTCGATCACCGGGCGCAGCGCGCGCACCGCGCGCGGGGTGAAAACCGCGCTGACCAGCCGGCGCAGCCGGGTGTGGTCGGGCGGTTCCAGGTTCAGCAGCGACCACCGTTCCGACTCCGCCCACCGGGTCCAGCGCGGATCGGGTTCGGGCTGGCCGAAGTCGGCGGCTCGGTAGCGGTGATCGAAGGCCCGGCCGAGCCGGCGGTCGCGCAGTGCGGCGTGCACCGGTTCGAACCGGGTGATCAGATGGACCTGTCGCTGTTCGTGCCACAGGATCGGGCCGGCCGCGCGCAGCCGCGCGTACACCGGATACGGGTCGGCCAGAAACTCCGGCGACGACGGGTCGAAACCTAGCTCGGCGGCGGTCATTCCGAGTCCGGCGCCGGGTCAGGGGTCGAGGGCGCATTGGTGGCCACGCCCCGCGCCGCGTCCGGCCCCTGCTCGAGCAATACCCGGAACCCGGCCTCGTCCAGGATCGGCACGCCCAGGGCCAACGCCTTGTCGTACTTGCTGCCCGGGCTGTCCCCGACCACCACGAACGCCGTCTTGGCCGACACCGAGGCGGCCGCCTTGGCCCCCCGGCTCAGCAGGGCGGCCTTGGCCTCGTCCCGGGAGAAGCCTTCCAGGCCACCGGTGACGACCACCGACAGCCCGGCCAGCGTCTGCTCGGGCCGGTCGGTGATCTCATCCTGCATGCGCACCCCGGCGGCCGCCCACTTGTCCACGATCTGCCGGTGCCAGTCGACGGTGAACCATTCGATGACGGCGTCGGCGATGGTCGGACCGACGCCCTCGGCCGCCGCCAGCTCCTCCTGGGCGGCCGCCCGGATCGCCGGCAGCGAGCCGAACTGCTGGGCCAGCGCCCGGGCCGCGGTCGGCCCGACGTGCCGGATGGACAACGCGACCAGCACCCGCCACAGCGGCTGGACCTTGCGGATCTGCAGGTTGGCCAGCAACTTTCGTCCGTTCGCCGACAGCGCGCCGGCCTTGGTGGTGAACAGCGGCACGCCGAGCAGGCGGTCCTCGTCCAGGTCGAAGATGTCGCCCTCGTCGGTGATCGCACCCGCGGCGAGCAGGGCCACCGCCGCCTCGTAGCCCATCCCCTCGATGTCGAACGCACCCCGGCCGGCCAGGTGGAACACCCGCTCCCGCAACTGGGCCGGGCAGGACCGGGAGTTCGGGCAGCGGATGTCGACGTCGTTCTCCTTGGCCGGCGCCAGCGCGGTGCCGCACTCCGGGCAGTGGGTGGGCATGACGAACTCGCGCAGCGTCCGCCCCTCCCGCAGGTCGACGACCGGGCCGAGAATCTCGGGGATGACGTCGCCGGCCTTGCGCACCACGACGGTGTCGCCGATCTGCACGCCCTTGCGGCGAACCTCGTCCTGGTTGTGCAGGGTCGCCATGCCGACGGTCGACCCGGCGATCAGCACCGGCTCCAGCACCGCGAACGGGGTCACCCGGCCGGTGCGGCCGACGTTGACCTGGATGTCGCGCAGCAGGGTGGTGGCCTCCTCCGGGGGGTACTTGTAGGCGATCGCCCACCGGGGCGCCCGGGAGGTGGACCCCAGCCGGCGCTGCACCGCGACCTCGTCGACCTTGACGACCAGGCCGTCGATGTCGTGGGACAGGTCGTGCCGGTGCTCGGCCCAGTAGGCGATCCGGTCGGCGACCTCCTGCTCGGTCTGCACCACCTGGTTGTGGTCGGAGATCGGCAGTCCCCACGAGCGCAGCCGGTCGTAGGCCTGGGACTGCCGGGTGATGTCGAACCCGACCCGGGCCCCGATCCCGTGGCAGAGCATGGTCAGCCGCCGGGACGCGGTCACCCGGGGATCCTTCTGCCGCAGCGACCCGGCCGCGGAGTTGCGGGGGTTGGCGAAGGGCGCCTTGCCGGCGGCCACCAGGGAGGCGTTGAGCTCCTCGAAGGCCTCGAGTGGGAAGAAGACCTCGCCGCGAATCTCCACGAACTCGGGCACGTCGTGGGCGCCGTCGTCGCGCAGCTGTTCGGGGACCGCCGCGATGGTGCGCACGTTGAGCGTGACGTCCTCGCCGACCCGCCCGTCGCCCCGGGTCGCCGCCCGGATCAGGCGGCCCCGCTCGTAGGTGAGATTGACGGCCAGCCCGTCGATCTTGAGCTCGGTCAACCAGCTGACCGGGGTCCCCGCGTCGCGGGCCGTGCGTGCGAGCCAGCCGGCCAGCTCGTCGGCGGAGAACACGTTGTCCAGGCTGAGCAACCGCTCGGCGTGCTCCACCGCGCCGAACTCGGTGGCGAAGCCGCCCCCGACCCGCTGGGTCGGCGAATCCGGCGTGCGCAGCGACGGGTACTGCTCCTCCAGCCCGTCCAGCTCGCGCAGCACCGTGTCGAACTCCCCGTCGGACATCGTGGGGGCGTCCAGCACGTAGTACCGGAACTGGGCGTCGGTGATGATCTGGGTCAGTTCGGCGTGCCGGTGCGCGGCCTCGGGCGGCACCCCGAGTGCCGTCAGCTCGGCGGACTCGGGCAGCGAATCGATGCGCTCACTCACGGGGACAACACTAGGACGAGCCTGTGACAGCGGGCCCTCTGACAGGGTGGGGTCATGACGCTGGACCCGAGTCGGCTGGACTCCGAGTTGCTCACCTTCCTGACCGAACGCCACCTGGCCACCCTGTCCACGGTGCGCCGCGACGGTTCCCTGCACGTGGTCGCGGTCGGCTTCACCTTCGATCCGCAGACCGGGCTGGCCCGGGTCATCACCTCGGACGGGTCGGTGAAGGTGCGCAACGCCGAGCGGGCCGGCGCCGGCGGGGGCCCGCCACGCGCGGCGGTCGGCCAGGTCGACGGGCGGCGTTGGGCCAGCCTGGAGGGCCCGGTACGGGTCAGCCGGGATCCCGATGAGATCCGCGAGGCGGAGCACCGTTACGCCGCGCGCTACCGCACCCCCCGGGTCAACCCGCGCCGGGTGGCGCTGGTGATCGCCGTCGAACGGGTTCTGGGTTCGGGCTGAGCGAGCCGCCCGGCCGCCGTCGGGTATCCGTGGCATGCTTGGTTCACATCGCATCTGCACCGGAGCCGATGGATGCCGGTCTCAGGAGGCCCACCCGTGGACAAGCCGATCGACATGGCGGAGGCGTTCGGTGCCTTCGTCAAGGCACAACGCCAGCTGGCCAACATCTCCCAGCGCCAACTGGCCAAGGCCAGCGGCATGTCCGACTCCTACCTCAGCCAGATCGAACGGGGCCAGTACAAGCCGTCGGCCGAGGTCCTTCGGGGTATCGCGGGTGCGTTGCACATCCCGCCGGCGGTGCTGTTCGCCCAGTTCGGCCTGCTGGACACCAACGACGAGCAGGCCCCCCGGGTCAGCGTGGAGGAGGCCATCCGGCTGGACGACACGCTCACCCAGGACAAGAAGGACGCCCTGCTGCACATGTATCGGACGCTCCGCGACTCTGCTTGATTTATCAAGCAAAGTGCTTGACATACTTCGGAATGCTTGGCAGACTAAGCACCAGTCACCCGGACAGCACCACCGTCCACCGCCACTTTCTCCGAAGGGATCACTCTGATGACCGATTACGTCGCCGAGGCCACCAAGACCGCCGATGAGTTCCTGGCCACCGTCGCCAAGATCCAGGACAACTTCGTCGAGGCCGTCGCCGCTTTCGTCAAGGCCCTCCCCGAGCTGCCCAAGCCGGCCGTCGAGGTTCCGGTTCCGGCCGACCTGCCCAAGGCCGAAGAGGTCACCGCTGCCGGCTTCGATTTCGCCGAGAAGGTCCTCGCCCAGGGCCGCGCCACCAGCGACAAGCTGTTCGCCGCGCTGGCCCCGGCTGCCTGAGACCGCTTCGGTCTCGCACCGCTGAAACTCACGACCGCCCGGGGGACTACGCGCTCCCGGGTGGTCGTGGCTCCATTTCGCAACATCTGAATCTGCGGCCTGCGCAATCTCCCGCTGGCGGCAACGTCCTGACTGTCCGGTCCGCCGCCCCGACCTCCCGCCGGGGCGGCGCCACCTGGCAGCTGTCCATATGAGCGTGAGAAGGGGCCCCGGACATGAATCAGCGCGTCAGCTTTGCTCCGGCCGCCGGATCCGGAACGCCCCACCATCACACGCAGACTCGCCGGGTGGACTCCCGCTCGACGACTCCCAATATTGCCGACCGTTTCGCCGACCTGCTCGCGCCGTTGAGCCCGCGTCGGCGACGGGGCCTGATCGCCCGCCTGTCCCAGGGGTACTACGAGGGCTGGCGGCCCAGCCGGGCCGAGGTGGCCGAACTCGTCGCCCAGGAACTGCGCAAGAGCCCGCGCTGACCTACCAGGTCTCGGGCAGATCCGGCAACGCGTCGGCCAGCGCCGCGGCCAGTTTCATCGCGCGCACGGCCCACTCCCGATCGGCCCCGGCCAACCCGCAGCAGGGTGTCGGGACGACCGATGCCGCCATGTCCTCGCGCCGGAAGCCCAGGCGGTTCCACGATTCCAGCAAGGGCGCGGCCCACTTGGCCAGCGGCCGATCCGGTTTCCCCGGAGCCGTGGTCGCAATGACGCCGGCCAGCAGGATTCCCCCGGAATCGATCAGCTCACCCAAGGCGTCCAGCACCGGCGGACGGTCCCCGACCAGGGTCAGATCCACCGCCAGCGCATCGAATCCGCACGCCCGCAACAACCGCAGCGGCGCCTGCGCGTGACAACAGTGCGCGATGGTCGGCCGATCGCCGACCGCATCGACCACCGTCGCCAACACCTCCTGCACCCGAGCCGCCGGCACCGACCGCACCGTGCCGAAACCACTGGCCGTGGGCAGGCTTCCGGCCAACACCGCCGGCAGCCCCGGCTCGTCGATCTGCAGCACCACGCCGGCCGCGGGAATCCTTCGGGCGAGCTCGGCCAGATGGGCCCGCACCCCTTCGATCAGCGACTCAGCCAGGTCGCGCACCGCGCCCGGATCGGTCAGGGCCCGATGCCCGGACGGGAGTTCCAGGCCGGCGGCCAGCGTCCACGGTCCGCAGATCTGCGCCTTGATCCATTCCGCCCCGGCGAACCGTTCCTCGGCCGCGTCCAGATCCCAGGCCAACAAGTCGGCCGCTCGCTGGCTGTCCCGGCCCGGCCGGCGGGAGATCCGCCACCCGGACGGCACCACCTCGGCCCAGATGTCGACCAGCAGACCGGCCGTGCGACCGACCAGATCGGCACCGACCCCGCGGGCCGGCAGCTCGACCAGGTGCGGAAGTTCGGGCAGCTCGACCGCGACCATCGTCGCAGCCTCCCCCGGCGACGTGCCCGGCATCGAGCCGATGCCGGTGGCCGCACCCAGCTGCCAGGCCCGCTTGACCGGGAACTGCGCCAGCAGCGCCGATTCGCTCTCGGCGGCCGGGATCTCCAACCGCGGCACGGCGTCGGTCATCCGCCGGTCCGCACGATCGTGCCGGCCGCGAGCACATACTGATCGGCGGCCGGGCCGGCGCTGGCCGCGTCCGGCGTCGCCCCGCCGTAGAGCACCATGGTCTGACCCGGGGCCACCCCGCGCGCCGCCTGATCCAGGCTCAGCCGCAGCGTTCCGTCCACCAGATCGGCCGAGCCGCCCACCGTGCCGCCGTGCGCCCGCAGCTGAGCCTGCACCCGGATCGGGAAGTCGGGACGGCGGCCACCGGGGAAGACCACCCGATCGGCGACCACCAGCCGGACGTCCAACCCGCTGGCCGGACCGACCGTCACCGTGCGCGTCGTCGGCTCGATCCCCAGCACGTAGCGGGGTCGGCCGTCGGCCGCGGGTCGGGAAAGGCCCAGACCCTTGCGCTGACCGATGGTGTAGGCGAAAAAGCCGTCGTGCTCGGCGATCTGCTCACCCGTCGTGGCGTCGACGACCGCCCCCGGCCGGGCCCCCAGCTTGTCCACCAGGTACCCGTGGGTGTCGCCGTCCGGGATGAAGCAGATGTCGTAGGAATCCGGCTTGGCGGCCACCGCGAACCCGCGCGCCCGGGCCTGCGCCCGGACCTGTGGCTTGGTCAGCTCGCCCAGCGGGAACATGCTGTGCGCCAACTGATCCGGAGTGAGCACGGCCAGCACGTAGGACTGGTCCTTGGCCAGGTCGACGCTGCGGTACAGCGCGCCGTCGATCAGCCGCGCGTAGTGCCCGGTGCAGACGGCGTCGAACCCGAGGGCGATCGCGCGGTCCAGCAGGGCCGCGAACTTGATCTTCTCGTTGCACCGCAGGCACGGGTTGGGGGTGCGCCCGGCGGCGTACTCGGACAGAAAATCGGCGACCACGTCGTCCAGGAAGTCCTCGCTGAAATCCCAGACGTAGAAAGGGATGCCAAGCAGGTCGCAGACCCGTCGGGCGTCGAACGCGTCCTCCACCGTGCAGCAGCCCCGCGATCCGGTGCGCAACGTGCCGGGCGTGCGGGACAGCGCCATGTGCACGCCGGTCACCTCGTGTCCGGCCTCCACCGCCAGCGCGGCGGCCACCGCCGAGTCGACCCCGCCGCTCATCGCGGCCAGCACCCTCATCGGCCGGCCATCAGCGACGCCGGGCGCCGGCCAGCGCCGCCCGCCGGGATCGCTGCACCGCCGGGCCGATGGCCTGGGCCACGGCCGTCACGTCGTCGATCGTCGAGGTGTGCCCGAAGGTGAACCGCAGTGAGGCCCGCGCGTCCGGCTCGGGCAGGCCCATGGCCAGCAACACGTGCGAGGGCCGGGCCACGCCCGCGGTGCAGGCCGACCCGGTCGAGCATTCGATCCCGGCGGCGTCGAGCAGCATCAACAACGAATCGCCCTCGCACCCGGGGAAGCGCAGATGCGCGTTCCCGGGCAGCCGGGACGGCCCCCCGTCCATCAGCCCGGCCCCCGGGTCTCCGGAGAGCTGGACGTCGGGCACCTGCGCGGTGACCGCCCGGATCAGCTCGTCCCGCAGGGCCGCATGGGCCACCGCGCGTTCGACCCGATGGGCGACCGCGTCCTGCACGGCGACGGCCAGACCGATAATTCCCGCCTTGTCCAGGGTGCCCGACCGGATGGATCGCTCCTGACCGCCGCCGAACATGATCGGCGTCACCGGGGTGTCCCGGCGCACCAGCAGTGCGCCCACGCCGACCGGACCGCCGATCTTGTGGCCGGTGACGGTCAGCGCGTCCACGCCGCTGCGGGCGAAGTCGACCGGAACCTGGCCGACCGCCTGCACCGCGTCGGTGTGGAACGGGATGCCTTGCGTATGGGCGACCTCGGCCAGTTCGCGGATCGGGTTGACCGTGCCGACCTCGTTGTTGGCCCACATCACGGTGACCAGGGCCACGTCCGCCGGATTCTCCGCGATGGCCGCGGCCAGCGTGTCCGCGTGCACCCGACCGAAGTCGTCGACCTCCAGCCAGGTGACGGCCGCGCCCGCGTCGGCGACCAGGTGCTCGATCACATCCAGCACCGCGTGGTGCTCGATGGCCGGGGCGATGATGCGGTGGCGGCGAGGATCGGCCGCGACCCGCGCCCGGTAGATGCCGGCAACCGCGAGATTGTCGGATTCGGTACCCCCGGAGGTGAACACGACCTCGCTCGGCCGCGCGCCGAGGGCCGCGGCAATGGCCTCACGGGACTCCTCGATCCGGCGCCGGGCCGCCCGTCCGGAGGTATGCAGCGACGAGGCGTTGCCGGTCAGGGTCATCGCCTGGGAGATCGCGGCGATCACCTCCGGCAGAACCGGCGTGGTCGCGGCATGGTCGAGGTACGTCATCGCCCCTCCAGGGTAGGTCCTGATCCCGCGGTACCCCGAATCGAGTTCGATGAACGGTCAAGTCGGATTGCCGAACCGGCCCCCGTCGCTCACCCTGATGGAGGACGGCCGCTCGTCAAGCGGCCCAACGAGGGGACGATCTGCCATGGCTCTTTCGGTGAACCTGGAGAAGGCGCTGGACAAGGCGTACGAGAACGTGAGCCTGCCGGAGATCCTGGCCGCACCGCCGTCGGCCCTGGCCGGCCTGACCGAGAAGCACGACGAATTGCTGGCCGGTCTGGGCATCAAGACCGTGGCCGACCTGGGATCGAACAAGTACTTCGCGTTGGCCGGGGTCCTGGTGGCGCTGTCCGGCAAGACCGGCTGACCCGGTTCAACCACGGCGGCCGGGCCCGACCGCGCCGGCCAGCAGTCGATGGCTGATGCGGTCGTGCGCCCGGGTCGCCGCCCGGGCCCGGTGGCTGGCCCGGTGACCGCCGTCCTGGATCGCCGGGGCGGCCGGTTGCCACCACAGGTCGGCGACCACCGTGCCCGACCGCAGGACCCGCCAGAGCGAGCTGAGCAGATCGTCGTCGCCGACGAAAGCGGCCGACGTGGTCGGCCGGCCCCGGCCGTCGGCGTAGTCGATGGCCACCGGCACGACCGGCGCCGCCGCGTCCACGGCAGCCTGGAAGCCGGCGCGGTAGAAGCCCGCGGGCGGTCCCCCGCAGGTCGTCGTGGCCTCCGGGAAGATCAGTACCCGATGGCCGCGGCGCAGCAGCCCCGCCACCTGATCCACCGCCTCGGGCAGGTCCCGTCCGGTCCGCCGGGGCACGAAGACGGCCCCGATCCGGCGGGCCAGCCCACCGATCACCGGCCAGCGGGCGATCTCGCACTTGGCCACCGGCACCACGGGTGCCGTCGCGGCGATCACCAGGATGTCCACCCAGGACACGTGATTGGCCACCACCAACGCCGCGCCATCGCGCACGACGCCGTGCCGGACCACCCGAATTCCCAACGCCCGCAACAGGATCCGGGACCCGAGCGACGCCGCGACGCCGGCCCGACCGATCCGCCCGTACCGCGGCCCGAGCGCCCCGACCAGCACCAGCCCGCTGGCCAGCACCATCGCGCCGCCGGTCAGCGCCAGGCGGGCAAGCGCGGCCGGGCGGGTGCGGCCCGATTCGTCGTGGACACAGGACGTCGAACACGGCCGCGTCATGCTCACCCGCCGGTCGCCGAGAACCGCTGGAGATACTGCTGGTCGGCCGCTTCCAGATCGAGCAGCATGAGAAAGTCGGCGGTGCCGAACATCTCGTCGTGCCCCGGCGGGCCGCAGACCTTGGCGCCCAGCCGCAGGTAGCCGGCCACCAGCGGCGGCACGATCAACTCGGTGGCCCGGGGCAGCCGCCCGATCGGCACCGGCTGGCGGGGCCGGCAGCGCCGGTGCGCCGGGGCCAGGTGGTCGCGCAACGCCAGATCCCAGAAGGCGGCGGCCGACCGACCCCCGTCGGTCAGCGGCATCGACGCGCAGCCGAGCAGGTAGCGATAGCCGGTGAGCTTGAGGTACCCGGCGATTCCCCGCCACAGCATCGAGATCGCCGGTCCGCCACGATGATCGGCGCGGACGCAGGCCCGGCCGACCTCCACCGCGCGGTCCAGGATCGACTCCATCGGCATCAGGCCGAACTGGCCGTCCGCGTAGAGCCCGCGGGAGCGTGGGTGATGGTCGTTGCTGTGCGGCGGGAGCAGACGGTAGGTGCCGACCGCCTCGGCCGGCCGGCCCGGCGCACTGTGCCACAGCACCAGGTGGTCACACAGGTCGTCGAACCCGTCGGCGTCCAGGCCGGGCGGTCCGGGAGTCACCGCCCCCATCTCGAGGGCGAACACGTGGTAGCGCAACGATTGCGCCGCGATCACGTCGGCCTGGCTGGAGGCCAGCCGCAGGCTGTAACGGTCGCGTTCGAACGGACGGGGCAGGGACGCCGACGGCGGCGCCGGCAGGTGCATCTGGCTGATCGTCACGATGATGCAGCGTGACGAGACCAGGCCAGCACCCGCCGACGCCGCCGTGGCCGCGTCCTGACGGACAGGTGAACTTCTGGGCGAATCAGCCCTTGCGGGCGCGCACCGCCTGGGCGAACTGGGGCCCGACGGCGAACAGATCACCGACGACCCCGAAGTCGGAGATCTCGAAGATCGGCGCCTCGGCGTCCTTGTTCACCGCGACGATGGTCTTGGAGGTCTGCATGCCGGCGCGGTGCTGGATGGCCCCCGAGATGCCCAGGGCGACATAGACCTGGGGCGAGACGGTGGTACCGGTCTGGCCGACCTGGAACTGGGGCGGGTAGTACCCGGAGTCGACCGCGGCCCGGGAGGCGCCGACCGCGCCGCCGAGCGCGTCGGCCAGTTCCTCGACCACCTTGAAGTTCTCGGCCGAGCCGACGCCACGGCCGCCGGACACCACGACCGAGGCCGAGGCCAGCTCGGGCCGGTCACCGGCGGGTTCGGGGTGGTCGGCGACGATCACCGCGGAGATGGCCGGGTCGACCGTGACTGTCAGCGGGGACACCGCCGGCGAGGCGGCCGGGGCGGCGCCGTCGATCGCGCCCGGTCGCACGGTGACGATGGGCGTGCCCTTGGCCACCTTGGCGCGCACCGTGTAGGCGCCGCCGAAGACCGAGTGGGTGGCCACCACCGTGCCGCCGTCGGCGGCCACGTCGACGACGTCGGCCAGCAGCCCGGAATCGATCCGCACCGCCAGCCGGCCGGCCACCTCTCGGCCCTCGACCGTCGCGGCGAGCAGGATCGCGACCGGGTCACCGGCGGCGGTCGCCGCCGCGGCCAGGCCGGCCACGGCCGGGGTGACCAGCAGGCTGGTCGCCTCGTCGGACTCGGCCGCGTAGACCTTGGCCGCACCCAACGCACCCAGCTCGGTGGCCAGCGCGTCGGCGGTACCGGGCTTGCCGACCACCACCGCGGCCGGTTCGCCCAGCCGCGCGGCGGCGGCCAGCAGTTCACCGGTCACCTTGGCGATCGCCCCGTCGTGCTGCTCGACGAGAACCAGAACTTCGGACATCTGTCTCTCCTTCTCAGATCAACCGGGCCGCGGCGAGGAACTCGGTGGCCTGGGTGCCACCGGTTCCGTCGTCGGTGACCTTCTCGCCGGACTGCTTGGGGGGCCGGGGAGCGGCGTCGAGCACGACGGTCGCCGCATTGGCCAGGCCGGCCGCGTCCAGACCGAGGTCGGCGATGCCGAGCACGGTGACCGGCTTCTTCTTGGCCGCCATGATCCCCTTGAACCCCGGGTAGCGGGGCTCGTTGATCTTCTCGGTGACCGAGACCAGGGCGGGCAGGGTCGCGGTGACCTCGCTGTAGCCGCCGTCGCGGACCCGCTCGGCCCGCACGGTGGTGCCGTCGATCTCCAGGCTGCGCACGGAGGTGACCTGGGGCAGTCCCAGCCGTTCGGCCAGCATGGAGGGCACCGAGCCGGTGCGACCGTCGGTGGATTCGTTACCGGTGATGACCAGATCGACCGACAGGGTGCCGATCGCCGCAGCCAGCGCGGCGGACGTCTGCAGCGCGTCCGAGCCGGCCAGACCGTCGTCGGTGACATGGACGGCCTTGTCGGCGCCCATGGCCAGCGCCTTGCGCAGTGATTCGGTGGCCCGGTCCGGGCCCATGGTGACCACGGTTACCTCGCCGCCGTGCTGCTCGACCAGCTGCAGCGCGGCCTCGACGCCGCGGGAGTCGATCTCATCGATGACTGCGTCCGCGGCATCCCGGTCCAGGGTCCAGTCGGAATCCTTGAGTACTCGCTCGGACCAGGTGTCCGGGACCTGCTTGATCAGAACGGCAATGTTCATCGCCGGCATTCACCCCTCATGACTTGGAGGAAATCCATCATGCCCGCCGGTACCACAGTCACGGTCACCCGGCTAAGTTACTGGCCAGTAGCTTACGCCATTGGCGGGTCGGCCGGGGCGATGGCAGGCTGACCGCTATGAACCCGACGCCGGTGATCATGGACGTGGACACCGGCATCGACGACGCGTTTGCGCTGATGTTCGCCGTGCGGCACCCGGCCATCGACCTCCGGGCGGTGACCTGTGTCGGCGGCAACACCGGTGTCGACCAGGTGCTGGCCAACACCTGTTACGTGCTCGACGCGGCCGGCGCCGGCGAGATCCCGCTGGGCCGCGGCGCGCCCCAGCCCCTGCTGGCCGCGCCCGCCGACGCCGGCCGGTTCCACGGCCGCGACGGCCTCGGCGGATTCTCCCGACAATCGGACCGGCGGATCGATCGGCGGTCGGCGGTGGACCTGCTGCGGCACGAGCTGTCGTCGGCGGTGGCCACCGGTGAGCCGATCACCCTGGTCGCCACCGCTCCCCTGACCACCATCGCCCTGCTGCTGCGGGCCCATCCCGAGGTGGCCGGCGGCATCGAACGCCTGGTCTTCATGGGCGGCGCGGCCGGGCCCGGCAACGTGACCGCGGTCGCCGAACACAACGTCTTCCACGACCCCGAGGCGGCCGCCATCACCCTGGCCGCTGCCCGCGACCTGGACATTCCGGTGACCATGTACGGGCTCGAGGTGTTCGGGCAGGTGCTGGTCGACCGGGAGCAGGCCGCCCGGCTGCGCTCGCACCTCGACCCGGCCTGCCAACTCGCCGGGGCGTTGATCGACGCCCGGTGCACGCTGCTCGACGTGGACGCGATCACCATCGGCGACGCCGGCACCGTCTGCGCGGTCGCCGACCCGGACGGCCTGACCACCCATCGCCACCCGGTGCGGGTCGACACCGGCTTCGGCTACTCCCGCGGGCAGACCATCGTCGACCGGCGCGAGTCGCCGGTCGACCGGGTGCGACTGCCCGGCTTCCTCGCCCCCACCGAGGTGGACGTCGCCGAGCACGTGGACGCCCGCGGGTATGCCGATCTGTGGTTGCGCACGCTGCTGGGCTGAGCGCCGCTC
>ENA-UOWO01002580-UOWO01002580.1-activated-sludge-metagenome-genome-assembly--contig:-NODE-2580-length-22225-cov-5.193009_pt1 | contig 22225 bp, 21 predicted proteins | sample MGYA00238148_ERZ761564 | MGnify/ENA primary metagenome ERZ761564 (study PRJEB28885, sample SAMN05720194) | activated sludge metagenome | isolation source: Anaerobic digester | place: USA... | reverse complement strand
TTAAATTGAGTAAAACCTTTGGTCAAAATGGCTAACAAAATGATCAACACTACTATACCAAGAGTGAGTTGATGTTTCTTGTCGGATAAGATTTTTAGCATAACTAATTTTTAGAGCTTTTATTAATAACAATAATATAACAGATAAAAAATAAAAAAGCAAGAATTAAAAAACCATACAATAATATATTGGCTTTAAAAATTTAACATTGAATATATGTCAATATTTTAAAATATTTGATAGGCCCAGCTAATTTACTTTTTGTAAGGTTGTACATATAGTGGACTAACTGGCATTTTCTTTGACTGGTCGGTTGGCAATGACTCTCCCGACGCTTTTGCGCATTGTTCAAATGTGTCATATGTCGCATTTCCAATTGGTCATAGTTTGCAAAAACAACGACCATTAGTGCAAAGCTTCTTGTAGCCAAAACCGCTAGGTGCGCTTTCATTAGTTTTGGACTGATTAAGGGTTGCTCTGCCGTAATTGTAGGCAGTATTGTTAATATTACCACTATTATTTGCGGTTTGGTTTTTGTCAGCTGCATTGTTTTTTGTTTTTTGTGCTTGTGGTGGCGTCCAACCTTGTCTAATAAGAGCTGCCTGACATTGGTCAACATCACCATATTTTGAATATTCGTCAAAATATTGTTTACATGTACACCATTGTATACTAGAATTACCTGGACAATATAAATCTCAACCATGCATTCATCCTCGACCTTTTATTAAACGTGGTTGTGGTACACATGCATAACCACACTCAAGAGAACTGCTAAATGCGCCTTTTACATAGCGAGATGTTGGTGAGATTTTTCTCTATTTATACTAGCTAATAAATTTGGGTTTCTATTAATATTATAGGCCGAAGATCCTATAAACAACAAACTCATAATAATCAATAAAATATGCGACATATTGTTTTTTTAATATTTTATTAATAATATTATAAATAAATATTAATTAAAAATCAACGCTTTAAAAGTGTTGATTTTTAATTTTTAACGAATAGTAAATAATGCTTTTACGGTCACCATGATTTCTTTGTTGATGGATGAAGTATCATACGTTCCATAATCAGTAATATCAATTGAATTAGGAGATAAAACTTGAACCACACCGGCTGAAGCGGATTTAATTACCCCAACTCTTTTACCCGATGAAGCCGCAATTTTTTCAGCTCGAGCTTTGGCATCTTTAATAGCATCGCTCAACATGGATACTCTATATTCAGGAAGTTTAGAAACATAATACTCTACCCTTTCAATAGAAAACAAAACATTTTGATCGACTAACGCTTGAAAATTTTTTGATAATTTATCCAGCTGATTAACATCATTAGAATTAATTTCAATAGTTTGAACTAAGTTATATTGTTTGGGTTGCCCATCATATTCATTTTGTTTTCAAATCTCTTGTTGAGAAACAGTTGAAATGGTCATGGCTTTTTCGTCAATGCCTTGAGATTTGAAAAAATTAACAACTTTAGTTTTATCACTTTCCATTAATTTGTAAGCATCTTTTAAATTGTTGACATTTGTATTTCTCATAAAACGACCAACTAATTTACCGGTATCGGATACAACTTTTTGACGCGATGAACCCGTAACGGTTAAAGTGTTATTCAAAGATTGAATTTTATAAATAAAATTTCCAAAAATTATTACGCTTACGACTAAGCTTAGTCCTAAAATAATTGCTGGCATCTGAAATCTTTTATCAGTCATGATTATGAATTTAATATGTTATAACAAATATAACAATTTTTTGAAAAAAATACAACAGCTAGAAAAATAAAAAACTAGGAGCCACAATAGCTCCTAGTCGGGATTGAAAACTGAAAAAGGATGACCACCTTTCTAAAGTTTAAATTTCAAGAACAGATATCAAATAGCCTCAATAATTATATCATAAAAATTTGAATAATCAATATAATAAACAAAATATCAAATCGGACGCCCCCAGGGGGCGTCCTGTTTATGGTTTCATATTAACGGGCGTCGCTTAGCGACGCCCGTTAAACTTAAAGTTTTAATCGTCGTCTTCATCATCATCGTCGTCTGAATCAACTTCTTCTAATTTAATACATTGCACAGGACATTCATCAGCCACTTGTTGATTGATTTGATATTCATTTTCGTCGATGATTTCTTTTTTTGGTTTAGCTTTATAATCATCATCGTCAATTTCTCAATTATCTGGACATAGCATTTGACAACGGCCACAACCAACACACAAGTCGCGATCTTGTCTTATTTTATAGTGTTTCATAAAATTTGATTTATTTTTTAATATCAAAATTTTAGCAAAAATTATTTATTAAAACAACCGCCCGCGAAAGCGGGCGGTTGTGAAATTCTATTTTATTCTGGAACTGTAAATGTTATGGTTCCTAAATCTTTTATTTTGCCTTCTTCTACTTTAAAATCTGTAACAATGTCACCATATCCAATATAATCGTCTATATTATTGTCATCAATTTTTCATGATCCATTCTCAATCGATACATAGCCACTGTTACTGAGTAATGTTCCCTTGGAACCTAGACAATTTTCGACGCGAATTCTATACTTAGAATAATGCGTTGGTAATATTCGAAAAAGTTCACCATTTGAAAAATTTGGATTGCTCTCTACCAGAGTATATTTTCAAGTTCCTCAATAAGAATTATAATCACTTCGATATATATCTCAACGTTTACAATGTGAAGTACAATTTTTACAACTAAATTTTATTCTGCCATTACCTTTTGGAATTAGTCCGTCTTTGGAATTTTTATCTGTGATACTAATAGGTATATTGTTCGGCCCTGGAGCCACTGTAGTATCTCTAAAAAAAACAGTTGAATAACTTAAATCAAACGTATTTCATCCAACGGTGCCGTCACTGAGTTCTCATCCTTTATCGCAAAACAAATAAATTGATCTCGTATTATCTCATTTCGTAGATATTGGAAATTCCATTTCCATTTTCTGTCCTCTATATGTTTTCCCAATTCAACCCATATCTGTTAATGTTTTTATAAAGGCATCTTTGACAGATTCTGATAAATTTTTATTTGATATCATACTGTTGAATTTTTGTACAAGAGCTGCTGTTAATACTGCGGTAGTTGATTTATTAACCACCCCAACAAGTCCATCCGTGCTTTCGCCGGTTATAGTGTGTTTTCAACCACATTTTGGAACATCCATCAAAATTATACCTTTATCGCCAGTGTCTCCTTTAGGTTCTTCTCCCTTGTCTTTGTCGGGATCGGTTTTACCATTATCTGATCCAGAACCTCCACCATTATCAGGCGGATTGGAAGCTTTTTTAATAAACGTAACTGGAGCAACGCCACCTGGTTGTCAATTACAATTGAATAATTTAATTTTTTCTGGATCTGTTACATTATCTGGTCTGTCAAAAGCGCTTCAAGTTTCAAAATAGAAATTAACTTTTGCGGCTTCGATTGGACCACCAGTAACTGGATGCGGTTTATAAAAAGTATTTAAAATATTATTTTGAGTGGTGATTGGTAATAAACCAAAAACATCTTCAAAAGTAAAATTGGCTTCGCGTGTATTGTGGGGTATTTCTATTGTTTTGATAACAGTATTGTCAACCTTTACATTGACAAACGAATTTTGAAAACGTTTTAATAAATCGGCCGTACATTTGTTGCCAGTAAGTTTGACGTTAAATTTTAAACCAGTAATATCAGTTATATTATCTTTGGTAATTTTGCTACCTTTATAAGTAAGTTGAACTTGAGTGCCAAGCTCATATTCTGATTTACACATTGGCTTGCCTGAATCATCTTTTGTGGCCTCACATTGCTTTTTAATACTGTTTGGATCTTCTTCTACTTTTGAACAAACTGGTACATAAAATTGTATTGTTTGTTCTCATTTATCTTTTGTTGAACTCGTACATGTCATTTTAATGTTATATGTAATCTGAGCATCAAATTCATTTTTTGGAATTGTAAACTCTTTGGTTCCTTGAGAATTATCAGAAACTTCATAAGGTGTTTTAGAACTTTCGTTCCCAACTACTCACAAATCAATTTTACACCCCTTGTCGTATCCTTTGACATTAGTTCATGTAGCAGTTACTTTATTATCTTTGTTATTTTCATTATCTCTGCAATCTTTAAATGCTAATGGATTTGTATCGTGGTTGCTTAATTTTATTTCAAATGTTGGAACATCTTTTTTGGGATCATCGTTACCACCAATATTTAGTTTGTCGGTAGTATTTGTTAATCTTTCAGTGTGCTCCTTACCATGATAGAAACCAGTTATTTCATAAGTTTTATAGTCAACATAACCTACTACTCTTACTACTTGATTATTATTCAATGCATTTAATATTGTTGACTTATCGCCTAAACTGCTTGGATCACAAGTTGGATTTCTTGTTTCAGATGCATTGACTATGTCTCTATCGGCATTTTCTTGTAGAGTTGATCCGCAAGGTATTGATACTTTTCCAAAACTATCTTTGTTATAAACATCAATATATAAACCATATTCTATTGGTCGAGCATCATAACCTATAGCTGTGTCTACTCCTTTATCTTCTAGTTTTGTGCCATTGCATGAAAATACAAGACTTGAGCTTATATTATTTACTAGTGCTGGATTTCCTTTAACGTCTTTGGTTAATAAACTGCCAGTTGGAGTAGATAGTGAATCAAATTTTAAAGAACAATCATTGTTAATTCGTTGCTTGGCTTCTGAACTTGGTTCTTTAAAACTGCCACCGCTTGGTGGGGGTGCATCTTTGGAATTAATCTTTACAGTAAGAATTGCTTCTTCTTTAGTTATTTTATCTTGTTTTGTACATTCAATAACAAATTTATAATCGCCAACTTTACTGAATTCGACATCTTTAGAATCTGAAATTTTATCGACTTTTCAACCCGTGACACCAGTCACTTCAGTTGTTGAACAAGACAAAAATCCATCGGCCTTTCAAGTTAGTTTACTTGTAGCTGTGCCTTTATCATTTAATATTGCTGGATTCGGTTCAGCCGTAAATATAATTTTTTCTCCACCTGAATCGGGTGTACCATCACTACTGGTAAAAGTAATTGTCTCTGTTTTGCTGGACCTTGCTCCTTCTGGTTTCACACAAGTTACACCAATATTTATAGTATATGAATTACCTTTGTTTTTGCCTTCATCAAAACTTAAGGTATATGTCTTTTCGTGTTTTAATGGGAATTTTTCACTTGTTTTTATTATATAATTTTCATCACTGCCTTTAATAGCTGGTGAAACATAGCATGAATCAGCCTTAAAAATAGCTGAATCAGCCTCTCATTTTATTGTTAAGTTTCCCGTCCCTTTTATTTCTTTAGTACTAACACTAAAAGACTTAAATTCATCAGCACCACCCAAAGGCTTTATTTTTTCCTCCTCATCATTTATATTTGTATACTTTCAAGTATTATTGCCATCGGGTAAAACATTTACGGCTGGTTTAAATCCTAAGTCAACAGCAATGCCACTTAAAATGCCTTTAAGCATGCCGGAAAAACCAACTTCAGTTTTCTGGGTTACCATCGGTTGTTCGCCTTGGTTAAGCGATCATAATTGAGTACCAGAAATAGTTGTATCATGAGCAATGTCAGTTCCAAAAAGTTTAGTACCACTTGTGTTATCAAGTCCTTGTCAAGAAAAACCAGTAGTAGCATCTTTATCAACTGTTAAAGTATCCTCGTAAAAATCATAATTTGTACCACTAATATTGTTACTATCTAGTCCCGATATTTGAAAACCACTTGAGTCACTTACGGCAACGTCGTCAGAAAAACCAAGATTTAATCCACCAACATTATTATTAGTTACACCAACATTTCCAGTCCCACCAATAGCAGTTGATCCAGTATCGCTTAGTCCAGTTCAGGAATCAAGTCAAGATACCGAAGGCGTATAGCTAGATCCGCCACCATTATAACTTTGGGAACCAGCTTCATTATCGGCTTCGCATTCGGCTTTAGAATTATAAGTTTGAGATGTGATAAAATAGGCAGGTTGGCCTTCAACACATTCTTTACCATTAAAATGTCAAGTATCTTCATCATCATCGTCACTGTTATTAACGTAGCTGCTTCAATCAAAAAATGATGCGCCAGTTGTTCCACCGGTGGATGAACCGCTATAAGCTTCATAAGTAAAAGCTTGAGTTGAAAAAACTCCTAAAGCTAATAGGATGATTAATGAAAAAATAATAAGAAATGTCTTTTTCATATGTTTAGTTTAATTTTTGTTAGGTATATTATAGATAAAAAAGAAAAAATTGTCAATGGGCACAATTTTTTCTTTTAATCGCAAATACGACGTATTACAAAAATCTGGAGAAAATATTTTGGAAAAAAGCTTTAAAACCATTTATAAACTGTAAATATCAAGGTATGGTTTTTACGGGATTAACGATATTGATGATAATGGGTGAGGCGTTACCAAAATCAGGCTGGTTAAAAGATGAATTTTTAAGGGTGGTGCTAGTGGTGGATGTATTATCAATGTTTGAATTTGGATCGTCACTGGTTGTGGTAGTAGTGCGAACAATTGGCTTTACGGTAGTAGTAGTTAAAGATCTATAGCTATTGATATGCCATTTAAATAGTTGAGTGATGTCTTCGTTACTGTTAGCAAACATGGGAATAATAATAATGTTTGAATATTTTTTTGAATAGTCACTAATCGTTAATTGCTTGGTGGTGGCATTATTAAATTCAAAGAAGTTTAAAGTTTTTTGACCGGTTTTATCAATTAAAATATATGGTACTTTTTGGAAAATATTGTTCTTGGTATTTTCAAGAGTGACTTCGAGATTATCACTGCCACCAACAATTTTTTGATATTTGGTTTGATAACTAATTAGCGAATCGCTAATCGATAAAGTGCTATCGTTGTTGATGGGCAAAAAGAAACTACTGCCAGGAATATTAATTTGAATATCTAAGTTTTTATAACAATAGTTTTTGTTGACAGTGCAATCGTTTAGAATGTTAGCAATGATTCAATCTTGATAAATATTACTAAACTTTTCAGTATAGCCCCTTTGTTTAAGAAAACTGTCAATAGCTTGAGTGCCAGAAAGATTAGTTAATAAAGTTTGAAAAATAATATCCGGCGTAAAACGATCAGCTAAATAAATGCTAAATAAATTTATGAGTGAATAACTGTTGCTAGTGTTGTTTCAATTTTTTAAATTAACATCGGTTAAACTAATCCCATTTTGTAAACGAAAATTTAAATAAGAATCTTTGGTTTGGTTATACCCTAAATAATGAGCAATATATTCGCTGCGAAGCTCTTCAAGCCAAACCTCTTCTTCAATATTATATTTAGCATTTTTTTCACGATAACTAATTAAATGCATAAACTCGTGGGTAAAGAAAGAATATAAAACATTGTTGGCGATGTTTGAATTTAAAAGATTGTTACTATTTAAATAAACAATATTACCATCGTTAGAAGTTTTGCTTTGAGCCAAAGAATTAAAATCATCTCATCTCACATAACCCTGAATGCCACTCGTCATGGGTGTAAAAACAATAATTAATTTCTTTTGAAAATTTAATCAATCAGCAATATTCGGAAAAACTTTGATTATCTTTGGATAAATATTATATTCAAATTCAGAAGCTAAAAGATTGGCAAAATTAGAAATTTTGCTTTGATCGCTACTCGACATTTTTTTCCAAACATATTCATCAATATAAAAATTAATGTAGTTGGTATTACGAACGCTAACCACATCAATTTGACTGCGGAGTTCAGTGTCACTAGTATTGTAAATATTAATTTTAAAAGTTGGGTCAAAAGCTAAAGCGCTTAAACCGCTAAAAGAAAAAATTAATGCAATGACAATAATTTTTGATAAATTTTTAAAATTAAAAAAGTTTTTCATAAATATTTCTGATTTGACTATATTCTAACAAAATTTTAGATTCAAGTCAATTGAACTATAATTGCCTGGTTTTTTAAAAAACAGCTTTCGCTGTTTTTTAAAAAAATATTATTGAGGTAAAGATAGCGGTTTTTCTGGCATCGATAGATCGTCAACTAGACGAATACTTTCAGCAATAATTGAATTATCATTGTTGCTAGCCCCAGTTATCATAATATTATTACCGATTGTTAGATCGTCAAAAGATGCACTTACAGTTTTATATAATTCGGTAGTATTAGAAATAACAACAATTTTTGATCCATTATCTTTTAGTTTAACGGTTAAAGAATTTTCGTTTTTTTCAATTATTTCGCCCATAATATTGTTGGTCATCGCACGATTGCCAGTGCCATTAGGTGGTGTTTTAAAATTTGGATTATTTTTAAAATTCATAGTTTTGGATTGAGTTTTGCCCATTTGCAAACCTAATACAAAAGTGGTTATTAAAAGTATAAAGATTATTATGTAGAAAACATATTTTTTATTCATGATAACAATTTAAAAAATTTATTAATTTATTGACGTCTTAAAGCCTCAATGGGATTAAGATTAGCAGCCCGAGTGGCTGGGTAATACCCAAAGACAATGCCAATTAAAAAAGAAACGCCGACCGAAAGAATTATAGAGAAAAAGGAAACACTAGTAGCGATATCAGCAAAATAAGTCATCAGTATGGATGCGATTCATCCAAATACAATTCCTAAAATACCACCAGTGATAGTCAAAATAGTCGACTCAGCTAAAAATTGATAATTAATATCTTGATTTTTAGCACCAATAGATTTTCTTAAACCAATTTCATTGGTTCGCTCAGCAACGTTAGTAAGCATCATGTTCATAATACCAATACCGCCAACAATTAAAGAAATACTGGCAATGGCTGAAAGCAAAACCGTAAAAGTATTGGTAACCGATGAAGCCGTATCAACAATATCATTTTGATTTAATATTGAAAAATCAGCTAAATCGGCATTGGCAATATTATGTCTTGTCAGCAAAAGATCAGTAATATCTTCTTCAACCAAAGACATTAATTTTTGATCGTGAACTTGGACATTAATGGTTGAAACATAATCGCCGCCAGTTAAAAATTTTTGAGCAGTATTTAAAGGAATATAAATAATATCATCTTGACTGCCAAAACCAGTGCCCCCTTTTTCTTGCATAACACCAATGACTGTAAAAGTAATTTGATTGATACGAATTTTTTTACCCACCGAATCAACATTCTCACCAAACAATTCTTCGTTGGTGCTAAAACCAATAACCGCCACTTTGCTTAAATTTTCATTTTGTTGTTTCGAAATAAAAGTACCAGTTTCAATTTCTATATTTTTAACAATATTATATTCACTGGTTACACCAGCAACACTAACGTTGGTGTTATTGGCTTTAAAGGTCACTTGATAACGACGAGATATTTCGGAAGCAACATAGTCAACGTTATTTACTTGTGACAGAATAGCCTCGGCGTCATCTTGAGTTAAAGTTTGAGCTGATCCAAAACCACCCCGAACTTGATTGCCAGCTTTACGCTGAGATCCTGGATAAATCATAACTAAATTAGAGCCAATGGACTGAATGCTTTGTTCAATATTTTTTTTAGCCCCTTCGCCAATAGATATCATGGCTACAACCGAACCAATGCCAATAATAATACCTAAAATAGTTAATAAAGATCTAACTTTATTAGCAATTAAAGCTGAATAGGTTTCTTCAATTAAATCAGATAACAGCATGAAAATTATTTTAAATTTTTATCATTAATAATTTGACCATCTTTCATCGAAATTATTCTTTTAGCTCGATTGGCGATTTCTAATTCATGAGTAATTAAGATAATGGTATGACCACGTTTATTTAATTCTTCAAAAAGGCTGATAATAATTTCAGTATTTTTTGTATCAAGATTTCCAGTTGGTTCGTCCGCCAAAATGATAGAAGGATTGTTCATTAGAGCTCTAGCAATAGCCGCTCTTTGAACTTGCCCGCCAGAGAGTTGATTGGAAAAATGATAAATATGACTAGCATCAAAATTTACTTCATTTAAAATATATCGCGCTCTTTTTTCTCGGTCTTTTTTAGGTATTTGAGTATAAATTAAAGGTAATATTGTATTTTTCAAAACCGATATTTGGGGTAAAAGATTAAAAGATTGAAACACAAAACCGATTTGCTTAGCGCGAATATCGGCTAATTCATCTTTGGATAATTTCGATACATCTTGGTTATTAAAAAAATATTGACCAGAAGTTGGTGTGTCTAAGCAACCAAGAATATGCATTAATGTGGATTTGCCACAACCCGATGGACCAACAATAGCTACAAATTCACCTTTATTAATCTTAAAAGATATATTATTTACAGCATAGGTTTTGGTATCACCGGTTTCGTAAATTTTAATTAAATTTTTTACTTCAATCATTATATAATAATTTATTTTAAGGCATTGGCATACCACCGCCACCACCCATACCCGGAATATTGAAACCATTGTTGTTATTGCTATTGGTGGTATTACGTGAAGTTGAATTTGATGTTTTTAATATGATATTATCATTCTCGTCAACGCCACTTAAAATTTCGGTTTGAGTGTCACTAGAAATACCAATAGTGACCACTTTTTGAGAAATCGAATTGTCGTCATTTAATATTTCTATATAATAGCCATTGTCATCTTCTTTAACCGCACTGCTGTTGATAATATAGGTATCGGTTTTGATATCCGTAATAATATTGGCCGACAAACTCATACCGGGCTTGACTCTTTCATCTTGATTGTCAAAACTAATTTTAACACCATAACTTACTACCCCTTGATCGTTAGTGCCGATATCATCAACTTCAATTACTGTACCAGTTATATTTAGATCCGATAAAGCATCAAATGTAATATTAGCTTTTTGATCGATTTTAACTTTGGCAACATCAATTTCATTTAAAGTAATCTCGGCAATTTGTTCATTGGTTACAATCGTAGCTAAAGAAGTGTTGCTCGAAATTTCATCATTAATTTTTAACGATTCATTAATAGCTGTTAACACACCACTAAAAGGTGCATAAACAAAGTGATCGTTTAAATCGTTTTTGAATGAAGCTAGCTCTAATTCTTTTTGGCGAATGGTTAAATCTTGAGTTTCTAAATTAACGGCTAATTTGTTGTCAGTATCGTTGGCGGTATTCAACGTAGTTTTAAGAGTATTTAAACTGTTGGTATTGGTTACTAAAACAGAATTCAAACTCGTTAAATAACCGATTTGAGAAGTGGTGGTAGTAGAAGGTATGGGCGCAATTATATTATTGGTGGCAACGATATATTGATATTTTTGAATTAAGCTCAAAGTTTGTCGAGTAAAATCTAATAATTCTTTATTATTATCATAAGCCTGGTTAAGAGCATTTTCGATTTTTTCTTTCGAAGAATTATTATTTAGAAATCAGGCGTTAGTTTGAATATTTTCATATTTTGATTTAATGTCTAAATATTTTTCTTCAGCCGTAATATCTCAATAACTTAAATCGATGCTATTATTACTGTTATTATTAACAAATCGAACTAATCTTAAATAATAATCAACGTCATTATTATCGCTAGAACTATAACTACTAGTAGTAAACATAGAATCAATATTGGGGAAATAAGTGGCTAAATCTTTGTAATTAGTTGATAAAGTATTTAATATATTGTTTTGTACTGTAGCTAAATTATCATTTGATTCTTTGGCTAAATCCTTTGAAGATAAGGTGGCATTTTTAAGAGCAATCTCGGCGTTTCAAACATCTTTTTGGGCTTCAGATGTATCCAGTTGTAATAGCAAATCACCTTTATTGACTTTGGTGCCGTTTTTCAAATTTTTGTAAACAATGGTTCCGCTAGTTTTGGATTTAACATCGGTTTGATCTAAAGAAACGACTTGTCCGCTGCTAGAAACATTGCTAATTAATGTTCCCTTTTCAATTTTAACAGTAGTATAAGAAACCACTGGTTTATCACTGAAAAATAATTTAAATACGAAATAAGAAACTACTAAGCAAATCAAAACAAAAACTATTAAAAACTTCTTGTTTTTTAGCAAAATTTTAATTTTTTTAGAATTCATAATATTAAGGTTTAAAACTGGTTGGGGTTGGTTGATTAAAAACACGAATTAGTTTGGCATCAATTTTGCCTTGATCGTTGCTGTCACCGAGAATCATAATTCGATCATTAATTTTTAATTGATCTAATTTAATTTCTTGGTTAAAAGAAATGATCTTTGTATCTTTAGCGATATTAATAATTTTTTCAATTTTATCTTGGCCATTAATAATAATTTGATTATCGCTAATTTTAATAATTTCTCCGAACACACCATGACCATCAATAAAATCACCACCTGGTCTATCCATCATAAAATTGAAACCTCCCTTTGGCCCGCCAAAATTATTTTGATAATTCTTGGCTCAATTACAAGCAAAACGACCACGATTATTACCAATATTTATACCCAATTGAAACATGACAAATCCAAACAATATAAAACCTAAGCCAATTAATAATGGTTTTAAGGTTTTATCATTAATTATAAGGTATTTTTTATCTTCATCCATAAATCTATTTTAATATGGTTTTTATTAAAAGATATTTTTTATATAAAATTAATCTTAGCGAAAAAATGGTAAACGCCAAACAGCTTACAAACAAAATTATACTAAAAATAGGTAAATTCTCGATAAAAGCTAAGACAAAATATTTTCACAAAAATATAAAGGCCGATAAGTCATAAAAAGCTGTGCTGACAATATCACTAATTCCGCTATTTTTAAAAGATTTTACAAACAATACTATGGAAGCAACGGTAAAACTACAAGAGAAACAAAACATGGTGATAAAAAGAATCATCAATTTTTTAATCTTTTGAGTTTCTTTTTCTTTTTGAATCGCATATATAATGCGATCATAAAGATTGGCGTTTGGATTAATAATTTTGAAAATTGGTTGGTTCATAGTCTTTATATTTAATACGTTTAATTTATTAATTTTGGTGCATTATTGAAGTTTTACGCGTTGGCGTAAAGATGCAATAGCACGCAAATGTTGACTTTTTATAGTATTAATCGAAATGTTCAATAATTCGGCTATTTCCCGAAATGACATTTTCTCGTAATAATACAGATAAATAACTAACTGTTGATTGGTATTAAGTTGTGTAATATATTTTGATAGTTGGCTTGATTGATCATCTTTTATAATTTCTTCTATTAAATTTATTTTTTCGTCTTGGATTTGATCAATAAAAGTATCGTTAGTTTCATTATTTTCAAAACTGGAAAAAGGAATGATTTTCTTTTTACGAATAAAATCAATAGCCGTATTTTTAGCAATTGTAAACATTCAGGTTTTTAAATTTTTTGATTCATCAAATTTTTTTATATTTTTTCAAATTTTTATAAAAGTTTCCTGGGTGATATCCTCGGCCAAGTTCACATCATAAACAAAACGATACACAAAATTTAAAATCATAGTTAAATTATTTTTAACTAGAAGGTTAAAAGCTTCGTTATCACCTTGTTTTATTTTTATTATCAAATCCTGATTGTCCATGGTAACATCAATTTAACACATTTTGATATAAAAACCAACTTATAAAAAGTAAAATAAAATGATTGTTTTTTTGTAATATATAGTATACAATAATATAAAGGTCGTACTAATAAAACATTAATATTATAAATATGAAATATAAAATGCTAATAATAACTTTATTTATAGTAAGTTTGATTATTCTTGGTAATATGTATGTTCAAGCTCAAACTGGCGGTGGTGTTCAACAACAAAACCAGATGGCTCAACAAACTCAACAACAAAACCAAGGCGAGGACACTCAAATTCAAAATCAAACTCAACAGCCAGAGCCAGATGCCATAGCTATTCAAGCTGGTCAACAACAACCAACTCAAAAGCAAGAACCAGTCCAACCGCAAACTGGTACGCCAGGAAAAAACGAAGAAAAGATATCTAAAGATATAAATGAATTGCGTTGAAGCAAAGTGGCTAAAGCCGTGCATGAATTATTAAGTGTAGCTGATCGTGTTGGTGGTATTGGCGAGCAAGTAAGAGAAATTGCTAAAGCTCAACAACAAAATCAAGATGAGATTGAAGCTAGCGTTGAAAAAATTGAAAAACAAAACAAGATCACCACTTTTCTTATTGGCCCTAATCATGGTGAAATAAATAAAGCCGCCAAATTAACAATGCAAAACGAAGAAAAAATTGCAGAATTAAAAGATCTTCAAGCTGAAATGACAGACCAAACTGAAATTCAAAAAACCACTGAGCAAATTCAAACTTTAGAAAAAGCTAATTTGGAAGTGAAAGATACGCTAGAAGAAGCTCAAAAAACATTTAGTTTGTTTGGTTGATTAAGAAAATTGTTTAGTAAATAAACAATTCACTAACGAATCAAAAAAAGACCTGAACAGGTCTTTTTTTGATTCGTTGATTTATTGTTGCTTTTACTATCGTCTTACCATCGTTTTACTATTGTTTTTTTGTATTTATTATCTATCATCTTTAATTTTTCTGCTTGAACATTGGACATTGAAGCTTGGAATTTTATTTATTATTGTATTTATCTATCATCTTTAATTTTTCTGCTTGAACATTGGACATTGAAGCTTGGAATTTTATTTATTATTGTATCCCCTTCTGAATCTTCAATAAATTTATCAATTGGGTTAAAAGTTCGATTAGAAACACCTGAAGTTCTTTTATATATTCATTTTTCTCCTCTTGAGTCATTTGAGTAATTGGCTTTTTGGGCATAGGCATAAACGATTTAGTTTCTTCTGGTTCTTCTACTACTTTATTGCTACATTGCGGTTTTAACAAATTGAACTCGGTTGAAGTAACACTCTTGCCAGTATCCATCTTCCCTTTACAATCACTATAACAATGTTTGTAATTAATAATTTCTTCATCGTTAATTGAGCAATGCTGTTTTAAATCAATTTCATATAAATATTTTTCAATCGTTTCACACACACCATTGCCGCAATTGTCGCTGGTGGTTTTGTTAACAATTTCATAAATAATATTACCAGTTAATTTATCTTTGCCATATAATAAACCTTGGGTGGCTAAATCAATTTTAATAATATAGGGATCAACTGGTTTGGTGGGGTCGTCAATTTCAGAAAAACCAAGATAAACCATTTTTGTTTTGTGCTCTTGCGATACTTCCACTTGAATTACTGGCGCTTGGCAACCAATTGGTGTACATGAACCAATCGGCACAGTGCCAACGATTAAACTTTTGATACCGATTTTTTGAATGGTGAAATAATCTTTAAAACATTGTTCTCACTTTTCTTTAGTACTATTTTGCGGAGCGCAAGAAACAACCGCTTGATATCATAATTCTTTTGGATCACCTAAAGTAACATTGGTTTTATATCATTGGTAAGTAACTGGTTCACTGGTAGTAAACTTAGCAATACACAGATTATTTTCACAAGCTAATGTTGGTTCTTCTTTACAATTAAATAGCGTAATGCACATGGTCTTGCCACAATAACTTTGGGTTAAATTATCAAAATAGGTTAAATAATTTTTGTTTATACTCTTTTTGCTAGTATCGCTGCCGCCGCTACTGCAACCACAACAGTCGGTTTCGACAACACTACAATCATTAACGGTGGTGCATTTACGCATTTCGTCAGTAATGGTTGGTTTTTCGGTGGGCTTAACCATACAAATATTATTTATGCAAGTAGCAGTTGGTGCGGCTTTACAATTATTGGTAGTGGAGCTACACGTATCTTGACTAGATTTATAACAATAATTCTTGACCAGATTTGAAAAAGTAGTTAGATAAGTTTTGTTAATACCAATTTTGGTCATTTCGTTGCCGCCTTTGTCACAGCCGCAACAAGCACTCTCTACTACTGAACAATCAGTATTTTGAGTACATTTTTTCATGATATCTGTTAAAGTTGGAGGTGTCACTACTGGCCAATCGGCGGTACATAAACCGCTCACACATTTAGCCATTGGTGTTAATCGACAATTACTAGCGCCAATAACTTTGCAAGGTCGTAGTTTGCTATCGGTACAATATTTGGTAAGTAAACTATTAAAAGCAGACACGGAAGTATAATTTATAGAAAATTTAGTTTTATAATCACCGCCATAGGAACAACCACAACAGTCGGTTTCAATAATTCGACATTGTGAATCACTTGTACATTTGCGTTGAGCATCAGTGATGGTTGGCTTACTACCAACCGGAGCTTTACAACTGGTTTGACAATCGGTTAAACTTGAATAGGTGCCACTGGTAGATGAAGCACATTGATAAGTTGTGGTATTACAATTATATTTAGAACTTGGAGCCGTACAAGCTGATTGACATTCAGCTAATGAAGTATAGATGCCATTGACAGCGGATATACATTGATAAGTTGTGCTGTTGCAATTATAGCGTGTTGTGTCACCATAGCCACCACCACCAGGACTGGTATTACTGGCTGCACACTGACCGTTTGTACATTTTATAATTGGCGGCTGAATTTGGCCGCACTCACGCATGCAGGTATTCGGAAAAGCGCTAATGTACGACGATAAATAGCTAGCGTTTAATGTGATATACTCACAACTACAATTGTTTAAAAATGGTATACATTCCTGATCGGCACGACAATTTTTCCATATATCTTGAAATGTTGGTGACGGTGGTGACACTTGAGCTGTCAACAAATCACGCAACATGTATAATTTGTCAGATAACGATGTAAAAATTTCAACAAAGCTAATAGCTTTAGTTATTTGAGCGGTCGCTGCAAAAACAAAAATTGCGATCAAAAATATTGATAAAAATTTTTTCATAATTAGATATTTAATCTTATTTCTTTATATATAAAAATTATAACAAAAATCAAAAAAATATGCAAGGATTAAAAATGTTATATCCATGGCTTTGCATTTTTAAAAAAATATGCTACAATCATATTAGTAAATTGAATTTATTTTAGGAGGGAGATTGATGACTAAAAAACAGATTAGGATTAATGATTTTTATTACTACTCTGATGGTGGTATCGTAAAAATCGTGCGTAAAAGTGATGATGATTTCCGTGGGACACTATTAAAATTTCCAAAGATTACTTATGATATTTTAATTGATCCGAAGAAACTAGTATCAAAGATCACCGATCCAAATCAGATAAATGTGCTCGAGAAACGCATTGTTGACAGTACGTGTGGCAAAACTCTTTCGATAGTTCATATAGAAATAATCAATCTTTAAAAGGAGGTAAAAAGATGGATATAAAAATTGGTGATTTTGTATTAGTACCCGATGGCGTATTAAAAATCGTTCACTTTGAAGGTGAAAAGGGTGTTGGTATTCTTATCAAGACACCATCGTCACCTTGTTATAATGAAGTTCATTTTGATGTCACCGTGCCATGCAGAGATATTCAACTAACAATTACCGATCCATCAGAGCTAGAACGGCTCCAGAAAATAATCGACGAAGCTTGTCTCTAGCATTTTAAAAAACACGAAAAGAAAAAACAAAAGCGAAGAATGAAAGGACGGCCCCAGGGGCCGTCCTATTTTTTAATTTTTCAATCCCAACGGTACCTGGTACCGTTGGGATTGATTTTTTTAAAATTCTGACTCCAAGGTTCATTCTTTGTTTGCACCAAAATCAAAAATTTCTTTTTTATATTCAATCCAATTATTTACAAATTCTCTTCATTTTTCTTTTGTATTAATATCTAAGAAATACTCACGTTGAGTAAGCGATGGAAAATTATCAGATTTAAGATAATCTCGATAACTGGATCATTTATAATTTTCTATAAAATCAATAATTTTACTTTCCTTGCCTTCAATACCTTTTTCTTTCCAATTTGGACAAATAATGGCTATCGGATTTGTATGTACATAAACAAACAAAAAATTAAACTGTTCATCGCTATTAACATGAACCGATTTAAATCTATCTTGAAACAAATGACCTTTTCTTTTATATTTAAAATTAAAAAATCTAGAATAACCACCACATAATTTATGCATATATCTTGATATGCCATCATCTTTAATTTGTTCTAAAATAAGATGCACATGATTTGGCATTAAACAAAAAGCGTGAACTTTGACTAAAAAATCTCTTGGTTCACGCTCTTTTGTATTATTTTTTTCTATTTTATTGATCGTGCGGTATGTTGAAATTGTATCTTTTTTATCATTAAATTCAAAAATATCATGTATCATTCTATAATAATCTTTATTGTCATCAAAAAACACTTTACCGTCGATTCCTCTAAAAATAACATGGTAAATTTCACCATTAATTAAAGGTATTGGTCTTCTAGCCATATTTTAATCTTAATTTTTAATCATAACGGTACCAGGTACCGTTATGATTATTATAAACAACTTTTTTTAAAAAATCAACTTAAATACTTGTCAATTAAACGTATCCGTGTCCATACCAATATCAAGGCACGTATTATACTATCAATCCCAACGGTACCTGGTACCGTTGGGATTGATTTTTTTAAAATTATTAGCGATTATGAAATATTAGGGTGTTGCAGTAAAGAATAGAACTTGCTCACGTAACTTTGACAAAATGATGATTATACGGTATATTGTAAATAGTAATGCTTCTTTAAAAACTTATAAGGGAGCGCGCCAAAGTTTCGAAAGGAACAAGGCAAAAAAAAGAAAGGAGAAAGTGTTATTATGAGTAACACAACTACTGGATTGTGGAATTTGAGTTTGGGAGAAATTGGAGCATCATTAAAGGTACTCGAGAATCTTGGCATATCTCCGGAGCACTTTACAGAAATTAGGAGAAATCCTGATTTTGCTCAAGTGATTGCAAAAGCTATGATCGGTGATATCGGTGACCGGAACAGTTTGTTCTGGAAAGTAGCAAAAATCATGGATAAGAATTTGTTACTTTCACCGGAACACATTTGGGTGCCAAAGTTTCCGGTTCCAAAAGGGTTTGTAAATATTGTTCAACTTTTACAATCGCCTTGTCCGTTTTATCCAGATAAAAAGGTTTCTGATACCCATATCCTTATGTTGGGGTCCAAAAAGCCAACAAGCTTGTTGGGACTTCAAAAAATGTTCCCAAGCGGTGGACAACCTAGGTTTTATTCTTATGCACCAGATTCCTGGTATAAAAAAGAGGATTTTGCTAATAGGGAAAAGATTAGATTTTTGTGGTATCTTCTTCTCAAAAGAAAAGTACCGAATTCTATTAATCTAGAAAAAAGTGAACAAATAAAACTATTACCCCCAAACTACAGGATCCCTTCAACTGCGGAAGAGGCCTATAAGAATATTCTCTATTTGCAAAGGAATAAAGAATGTCCTGATCCAATGTACAGTGTTAGAACTGGTTCAGTTACTTCTAAAGGTCGACCCGTTATTGTTGGCTTCTCTACTCCTGGGGAGCTCTCTATCAGTGACTGGAACGATCTTTCCTGCCTCATGTATGGAATTGGAGCTATTCGCGATCTCTATTTTTGAACTTTGATTTGAACAGCAAAAAGTTCCTAATGTGAAAAACGTTAGGAACTTTTTTATCAATTTTGTTAATCTTAAATAATAATAAAAGAATAATATTTTTATTAATTATTTTAACTAAGTTCTGTTAATTTCTCTTAATAAATTATTTTTAAAATCTTTAATAATAGCGTGCTGATGAATAGGTAAAAATGTTTTTAGTTCATTGCTAAAATTAATTTTGGTTTTTTCAATAATATTTTTGATTGGTTCAAGAGACGCTTTATTAGAAACATCTACCATATTTCCACGTAAGAGAAAATAGATATCAAAAAAATCTCTTGGTTTTTGACGTGTTAAAGCAGCTTGAATTTTTTCAGCTACTATTTGCTCTTGAGATAGTATGACCAACAAATACGATGGTACAAAAGAATTATTTATAACAAAAACTTCCCCTTTTATTTTTGTTTTTTTCCTAAAAGAAATTTCTAAATATATATCTAAATCGTATTCTAAAAATTTAAAATTAATAATTCCTAAATATCCTCCAGTTGTAATTTTTGATTCTTTAATGTCTGTTTTAATACCCAAATTCTCAATATTACTTATGGCTTTAATAATTATTTGCTCTATTTCTTTTAGGGAAAAAAGTTTGTTAGTTGAAAAATCTAAATCTTCAGAGAAACGAGGACTTTGAAATACAATTCGTAAAGCAGTACCGCCTTTGAACAATATATTTCTTGACTCTTTTTGTTCATAAAAGAAAGAAAGAAAAATATTTTGGATATATTCCCTAGCTATATTAACATCTCGTGTCTGCAATTTTGTGGCTAATAATTGAATATTTTCTATATTAATCATTATTCATTATTAACAATTTTTTAATTTCAGCATTTAATAAAGGATTATTATATTTTTTTAAATATTTTTTTATTTTTGTCACTGATATATTTTTAATATTTAATCTATCATTGTTTGTCTTTTTTTTCATAATTACAAAATAAAGATAATCCAGTAAGGCTTTTTCTTTGTCAGCCATCCAAATTGTTTGGCCATTAATATCTATAGTATCATAACCTCAAAATAATTCTTCTTTGATTCTATGATAAATAAAAGATTTATTTAACACTGTATAATTTCTACTAGCTTTAGTAGTAGTTGAGGTTATTGAATAAACGGTTTCAGGGAGTATATTGTAATAGGATAAAGCTGTCTCAAAAGAAATATAAGATGGTCTATATATTTTATTGGCTATTTCAAAATCATTAGGTTTGAAAAATTTAGTTATATAAAATCCATTTTTTATTTTTATGAAGAAACCCCTTTTTGTGTAAGAACTTAGAAGACTCTTGCCTGTGTTTTCAGATACATTAAATAAATTAAAAAAAATACCTGGAGTAAACAGAGTGATTCTCTTATTTTGAATTGTTTCGGACACTATAGCCCAATTCAGTTTATTGGTCATATTAAATAAAAAATGAATTAGTTAATTTTAATACATTATATGATAATATATTGAAAAAGTCAATAGTTTTGAAATAATTATTTTTTATCTAATATACTCGGAACCTGGTTCCGAACATATCCCAACGGTACCTGGTACCGTTGGGATTGAAAGATTAATTAAAAACGACCCTTAATGGGTCGTTTTTAATTTGTATAACTATAAATCCTATAATCCTTTTTGAGCTTTAATCAAATTTAACAATTGAACTAACAAATTGATTAAGAATTGTTGAAGTGACATTGTGTAGTCGTTCTTTTCAGTTTGGTTCATTTCAGCAATTGGTTTAACTGGTTGAGGAATACTAGTTACAGCGGCTGGAGCCGTGGTAGTTGTTGTAGTGGTAGCGGCTGGAGCAGTTGTGGTTGTGGTAGCGGTGGTACCAGATGAAGTAATAATTTGGTTACTTCCATTGGCATAAATTCTGAATAACGAAGAGCAATCTTTAGTGATAGTAGCGTGAGTAGCACCAAGATAAAGACCACCGGCTGTTACGGTATCATATCTAATACCTGTAAAAGTGGCTACACCAGCAGTAGGCGTAACTGTTTTGGTACCAGTAAAATCAGTACCCAAAGGTATAAGACAATTCGCATCTGAATAAGCTGCAATAGTAACATTATCATCAGCGCCATCGTCAGTTGTTTTATTGCCATAAGTGTCTTGTATTTCAACTATTGGCTGAATTGAAAAATTAGAATATGTATAGCCAACAGTTGGTTCAGCTGTTATAGTAAGTTTATTTTTTTCAGCTGGAGTAATAGTGACAATTTCAGAACAATCACTAGTCAAAGATCCAGATGTAGCTTTCAAATAAGTTGCTCCGGCTAAAGTTGACATAACACCTTTTCCATCATAATCGGCTTCACCAGCAACAACTGTCATGGTGCGTGTACCTCCTAACCCAGTTTTGGGTGTAGTACATGTATCATCAGAAAAGCTGGTAAGAGCTACTTCTAAGTATTATCAGTAGTAATAACATTGCCATCGGCATCTTGTATTTGAACTACTGGTTGAGTAGCAATTGCAACACCAGCAACAGCAGTATTAGTTGGTTGAGTATAAAAAACTACTTTTGAAGCAGCAGCTGGAATAAATGTTACATCACTAATAGACGTTAGGCCATCACCCACTGAAGTTGTTACACCAAAAGTATAATTAGTTGCTGCTATTGTAGGATTATGAATCTCTGTTCCACCAAGTGTGGAAGATGTTTTAAATACAAAAGTTCAAGACTTAACTACAGCAGCAAAAAAATTA
>ENA-UOWO01002578-UOWO01002578.1-activated-sludge-metagenome-genome-assembly--contig:-NODE-2578-length-22230-cov-7.552289_pt1 | contig 22230 bp, 15 predicted proteins | sample MGYA00238148_ERZ761564 | MGnify/ENA primary metagenome ERZ761564 (study PRJEB28885, sample SAMN05720194) | activated sludge metagenome | isolation source: Anaerobic digester | place: USA... | reverse complement strand
TTAAAAGGGTCGTGGTTAACAGAACCAGACCTGCAGTAAGCAGACGAGTGGAGGACAACCTTAGCATGTTTGTTATTCGGGAAATAGCTTTCGCAATCCCAACATTGTATGAATACAACGGAATAACAATACATTGTACTGTTTGCCGTTGGTTTTTGTTTCGCTGCCTTAAAAAATAACCGGCAGCAGGTTGGTGTATTATCCGGTTAAACTCTCTGCAAATAAATCTACTTATAGTAATCTAACTAAATTTAAGCCAGCTTGTTTACGCAATCCGGAAAGAATTTGACACAAATATGACGAAACTGTCAATGAAATTTAGTTGTTTAAACACTGACCAGGCTATGTGTTTCAACAGTAGTTTACTACATATGATAAAGTGATAAGTAGTAAGTTATAAGTTGTAAGTAACAGCCCCTTCAGTTACTAACGACTATCCGCCAACCGATTGCCCTCAGGACGGGCTGTTGACTAACGACCTGCCTGTCCGGTAGGCAGGCTGCTGACTGCTGACTGCTGACTGCCGACTGCCTACTGCTGACTGCCGACTGCCGACTGCCGACTCACCAAACCTTCTTAATAAACTAAACTTCCGGCTTTCCCAAAAATGCTCTACCTTAAACTACCCACCCCCTGAACACTCCCTCTTTACCCTTTCCTGCACGCAACCAAAAAACCAACGATAATGAAAAAGATCATGTTCTCTTTCGTCCTGTTTGCTATTCTTTCATGTAACGATGAAAAGAAAGATGCACCGGCCACTGATGCAGCCGCCGCGGTTAATACCGATACCCCGGCCGGACTTCCTTACACTGCCACGTATACCAGCAACTGGAGCACCAATGTGTCCGATGCCGATCTCAAGACTGTTTTACAGTCCTACAAAGATTGGGCCGATGGCAATATGAAAGGCCTTGGCGATGCTATGGCCGATACGGTGGATGTGGACCTCAGCTCCGGCAAATCCCTGCACATGACCCGCGACAGCCTGATGCAGATGTGGGGCAAGAGCCGCGACAGCCTCAGTTCCGTAGTAATCAGCATGGATACCTGGCATAAAATGTATTCCGTCGACAAAAAAGACGAGATTGTCGTTACCTGGTACAAAGAGATTGATACTTACAAATCCGGCAAAGCCGACTCCGCGTATTTCCATGATATCAATATGCTGAAGAAAGGGAAGATTGTGTGGTATAGTCAGTATAAGAGGCCGATTCTCCCAAAGTAGAAAGAGGTTTAAATTTGAATGAGTAATGAGTAATCAGTAATGAGTAGCCCGGGAAAAGTCCTTAGAGATTGGGGCTGGCTTTGAGCGGCCAAAAAATATCTCTCTAAAGAAACCCCCTTTGCGGGGGTTTTTTATACAAACTCCGGCAGGAACCACTTATTACTTACCACTTATTACTTACAACTTTCCCTTATAGCAGAAAGAGGTTGAAAGCAGGTTGGATTATTTAATATTGATTATTGATTATTCCCCTTTTAACAGGCAGTAACTTCCTGGCTGGAAAATGAATAATTAATAATCCTGCTTTCAACCTCTCCCTTTATATATGACCTCAATAATCAATAATTTAAGTTTTTCCGTAAATTGCAGTACAACTTACTCCGATGCAATCCATTGGCTGAACGGATGCCCTGAATGATCCATATGTACACCCCCACCTGATTACCTGAACCCTGCCGGTAAACGGCATTTGCTTTTCTTCCTGTTTCCGGCAACTTTAATAAAGCTGTTATGAAACGGTTTTTGCCTGCCCTTCTGTCCGCCCTGCTTTTAACCAGTATCATTTACTCCCAATCGCTCATTCCCTTCCGTGATGGAACCCGCTGGGGTTATTGCAATCCTGAGGGGAAAATCATATTGCCTTGTATATATAATAATGCCTTCCCATTCACCAATGTCGGTGCGGTGGTGGTCGTTAATAATAAATATGGACTGATCGAGACAAAGGGGAAATGGATGATACCGGCATCCTTTGATTCACTGGGATCATTTGATCATGGCATTGCTGTTTTCAAAAAGGAGGGGAAGTTTGGATTAACGGATAAAACAGGAAAGATTACCGTGCCTGCAGAATACAAGAAAGTGGAACAGCTAAAAAGCGGATTTTACCTTTTGAGTAACGGGGAATATATTAACGGGCTTGCAGATAAAAACGGAACCTTAATACTACCAGTCACCTACAAGGAAGTAAATGACTTCCGGTATAGCCGGGCCGTGGTTCAGAAAACTTCACCCGGTCTATACCAGGTAATTAATGAAAAGGGGCAAAAGGTTTTTGAATTAAAAAAAGATGAATCGGCTTATGAAAAAGGCGGAAGCTTTTATAAGGATGGAGTATTAATGTTTCATAGTTATACTCCCGTCAGGGGAGGAGGATATTATGATACCGTCGGGAATATACTGACATTTATTCCCGGGGCCTATGGGTATGAGGAGGAAAAAAGGAAGTTGGTAGGCTGGCATTCAACAAAGCTTTTCCCATTTACCCAGTCTGGAGAAATAAAAGACACCCTATCGGATGGCAAGATGATCACAGTGCGATACCCTAATGGTTATTGTGACAGAACGGGACAATTTGTAATAAAGCCAAAATTTAATGAAGCCGGCGAATTCAAAAACGGTACCGCTCTCGTATTGCAGGATGGAAAAGCCTGGCTGATTAATGAAAAAGGAGAGCCGGCCATGTCCGTGAAATATCAAAAGGGCTTCTATATCAGTGATACCCGTATTGTCTTCCGCGACAATACCAGTAACTATTATCTCTATGAAAGCAGTGGTAAACTGCTGGCCACGCTTGATCACCTTAAACAACCAACGGCCTATACCATGACCGAAGGTATCAGTGAATTCAAAGACGGGTTTGCCATAGTGACTTTTAAAGATGAAACCAGGGGGTATATCGACACAATGGGAAATTTTATAACCGGAATGCGTTTTAAAAGTGGAACCCCATTTAGTAACGGACTGGCCATGGTAACGCTTGATGATGAACTCAGTTATATTAATAAAAAAGGACAGTTGTTTTATCGCCGTAATGTAATTCCTGTTGGACGACAACAATGGGATTACCAGGATCTGAATACCCGGGTCTTTGCCAATGGGGATTCCATTTATAAAGCGGTATCTATCACTGATTTTCTCCAAAAAGGCCAGGAGAAAAAGCCCGCCTTTTATCATGTCAGTTATATTCCCAATACGCAAAGCAAGACAAGGCTGTTGTACAACTGGTATGCGGTGATGGATCCGCGCGGACTGGCACCGGCTGGCTGGGTGATACCCACGCAGGAGGAGTTTGAACTATTGAAAAAAGCCGGATGTTCGGATAGCATTTCTGCTGATGTACTTTATGCACTCGGATTTGATAATGGCGGCCAGCTCCTGTTAAAGGGAGGCGGACTCGGTACCCGCTTCCAGGCTGCCTGGTGGACCAGGACCCCGCAACCCAATACCAATGAGGAAGCGAGGATAATCACAATAAATCTTTATAAAAACAGTCAGCCCGGAATTCTCGGATTCGCTGTTTACCCGACGATCACCGGTTTCCCTGTACGCTGTATCCGTAAACCGGAGCCTGTAAAGCCCGGGATTAAGTTGCCGGCATTACCAAAACTCAATTGTGATTCTCTTTTGGCCATCAGCAGGGCAAAATTTCAACCGGTGACTCCGGTTGAAAAGAAAACAGAACCCGTGATTACAGATTATGCCTCACATATGGCCGGGACCTATAAAGAATTTACCTGTGTGCTTACAGGAACCAAAGATGTGACCTTTACAAAGGCTAACGTGGTAAGTTTTCGTTTTACTATAGTGTAAATTCCTGTCATGTTGACCCACCATTCCTGCATGTTGACCCACCCTATATATTCGTTGCAGGTTTTAGATCCTGATGGGCTGTAAGAGTAAGAGCTTGATGTGGGTTAAAAATACGTGTTTATTGTTTTGGTTGTTTTTTTCTTCGCAGGGATTCTCCTTTCAGTTCGATCCGGTGTGCGTTGGCGGTGAGCCGGTCCAGGATCGCATCAGCCAGCGTGGGGTCGTTGATGTATTCATGCCATTTGGCTACTGGTAGCTGTGAGGTGATGATGATACTTTTCTTTCCATACCGGTCTTCCAGTAACTGAAGCAGGGTCAGCCGTAGTTCCTGGTTCATAGGTTGCAACCCAAAGTCATCCAGTATGATCAGAGATTGCCGTTCCAGGTGATTGAGCAGTTTGATATAAGATCCATCGAGCCTGGAGAGCGTAACTTTTTCTATCAACCGGTTCATGTTTAAGTAACTGGTTTTGTATCCCTGGATACAGGCCTGATGACCCAGCGCACAGGCCAGGAAGCTTTTGCCGCAACCAGTGGCCCCGGTGATCAGCAGGTTCTCGCCCTGATCCAGATAACGGCCTTCGGCCAGCGTAGCCAGTTGCTGTTTGGTCAGGTTGCGGGCCGGACTGCACTCGATCTGTTCGAGTGTAGCGGGTAAGCGTAGTTTAGCCAGTTTTAGATAATAGGTTGTTTTTTCATTGACCCGGTGCAATTGTTCGGCGCCAAGCAGGTGAGCGATCAGTTCGTGTCCTTCGAGTTGTTGGTTCATGGGCAGTTCAAGCTGACTGTGATACGCATGGTGCATACCCAGCAGCTTTAGCTGCTGCATTTGATCCAGTGATGCGGTGCTGTTCATATTGTTTGATTGTTTTGATGACGGTTATTGATAAGCTTCCTTTCCCCGGATGTTCTCATGATCGGGGATCAACAGCGGGATCTGTTCAGGGATTACCTGATCCAGTTTACGCTCCAGTATATTTTTAATGAGTGTGTAGTTCACACGGGTGCCCTGTAATACCCGGCTGCAGGCCGCTTCCAGCCGCTGATCACTGTACTTCTTTGCCAGCAGCAGCATGCCGTAACAGGCTTTATAGTTCTGTTCGATATAGATACTGTTTTGCAGCATCAGCGCAGCTGCCTGCCGGGTCGACGGTCCGGTTCGCTCCGCCATGCAGAGCAGATCATCCTTATTAAAACCCCGGATCTGCTGCATGCGGTGATGATGCGGGGGCATATGTTCTTTTAGTGTGGTATAGGCTTTATTATGTGACGTTCTAATGTGCAGGGCGATACGCTGACCGTTAAGGTAGACCTCCACTGTACGGCTGTCGTAGTACACTTTTACTTTCTGGCCTACGTGCTGATAGGGCACACTATAATAGCGGCGGTCTTCGGAGAGCTGAACATGGTAGTTGCGCTGAACGGTTAGCTGCACCGTGTGCCGGAGCATAAAAGGAGCCGAAGGCAGTTCCCGGAGCAAGGGCTGCTCCTGCGTTTTAAAATAATACTGACGGCTATAGGGTGTTTTTTTATAGGGCTTATCATTGAGCAGTTGAAGCCTGTCTGCAATGGCTTTATTCAGGTCAGCCAGGCTGGTAAAGACATGACTACGCAGCGGGCCGTAGATGTGGTTGTAAACGATGCTCACAGATTTTTCCACCATCGCTTTGTCTTTGGGTTTATAGGGTCTGGTGGCACTGAAGGTGCTGCTGTAATGCGAACTGAGCAGTTCACAGAGTTCGGTAAAGACCGGTTCATACCGGCTGGGGGCCGTTACAGCCGTCTTCAGATTATCGCACAGGATGGTGGCGGGCACGCCGCCAAAAAACAGGAGCATATCGTTGATACAAGCCGCAAAGTCTGCTGTTTGCTGTGACCGGACGGCTTTACAAAAAGTCAGCCCGCTATAGGGCAGTACGGCTATAAACACTTCGCAAGGGATCAGCTCTCCACTGTCCGGATCCGTGTAGTGTTGCTTTTTACCGGCAAAATCCACCATGATCATATCCCCCGGGCTGTACTCCAGGTGCATGGACAGATCGCGGCTCTTGTGGTACTGCTGCAAGTGATAGCAGTACCGGCTGTAGCTATAGCCATCCGGGTGCTGCTGCAGGTACTCCTGCCAGAGTAACTGACGGGTGACACCTGTTTTGGAGAGTTCTTCGCTGTGCTCCTTAAAATGAGTATGCAGCTCCGTCGTCCGCTGTTCATCGTGAGCCAGGCTGTCGTTGTTATACACCTGTCCGGCCAGTACCTCATCGCCCGCAGCCTCCACCGGCAGCAGTGCCAGGTATTTTTTTACACTGTTACGGCTGATACCGAGCCGGCGGGCCGTCTCGCGGATACTGATGCCATCACCTTTTAACCTGAGTACCTGTTTTATTACTTCCATAGTAAGCGGGGTTTGAGCCATACTCCTTAAATTTTAAGGAGCAAAGGGACATCAAATCAATTACTCTTACTACTGGTCAGGGGTGGAGCCTGCCCGCCGTGGCGGGTCAACATGCAGGAATATCGCCAGCACAAATCCGCAGATCCTAATTTCAGGGGTGGGTCAACATGCAGGAACGGTGGGTCAGCTTGCGCAGGAATGGTGGGTCAACATGGGCAGGAATCTACACTATAGAAAAGGTAGTAGCCAATTATATCGACGTTGATTTTGAATTTCTTGTTAACAATACAGAGGGCGGAAAGTTTTTTGTGCAATTCGTCATGCAAATGGGCGAAGCCAGCAAAACCGGTACCGGTGCTGCCACCCGGACGACTATTCCATTGTACAGGGTGGAAGGCAAAACAGATCCCTACAAACCGGGTGTGCCCTATTACCGGGGCGAAAATGTCAGGGGTTCTTATTGTCCGGAGACCCGCAGCATTGCTATCTATGGCGATATGATAAAAATGTATAACAGTAATGAAGTGAGCCGGATGAAGTACAGGATAACGGGAGCGAAATAAGTACGAAGTACGAGATACGAAATACGAGGTACGAAGTACGAAGTGCATTTCGTAAAGCGAGTAACAGTTTTGTAATTTAGATTCAGGCTTCGTAGGGTGAAAAGCAGGAAGGTGCTTCAATTCAGAATCTCTCCCAACCCCTCCTCCCTCACCCTGCCTACCGGCAGGCAGGCTGGAGGAGAGGAGAATGGGGATTCCGCTTAGTCTGATGAAAAGTGGGAAGGTCCTTAAATTCAGACCTACTCCCAACCCTGAAAGGGTTGAATTACAATAGCCCCGGGTGGTAACCCGGGGTCTGTGTACCCCCATGATCCCTGGAACCCCGGAGGGGTTCAACTGAAATCTTCCAAGGGCCTTTTGCCTGTACCTTTACCCCATCCCCATGACCGATGTACACGATAAAGCCACCCGCAGCTATAATATGAGTCGGATCAAAGGCAAGGACACCAAACCCGAAATGATTGTCCGGCGCTTTCTTCATGCCAACAGGTTCCGCTACCGGCTACATGTAAAAGATCTGCCTGGCAAACCGGATATTGTATTACCCAAATACCGGACTGTGATATTTGTTCATGGGTGTTTCTGGCATGGACATGAGGGGTGTAAGTATTTCAAGATTCCGGGGACGAGGACGGAGTGGTGGAGGGAGAAGATTGAGAAAAACAGGCAAAATGATAAAAAAGCTGCCAAAAATCTTCAAAAGGAAAATTGGGCTGTAATCGTTATTAATGAATGTCAACTAAAAAAAGATAAAATAAATAAAACACTTTACAAATGTGTAATGAAGATGTTTACTGGCAAACATTTATAATTTAAACCCGTATTTTTTGGCCTTTTCAAGGTTTAACCCTGCATTTCTTTTAGCCTGCTCACTTAAAGGTGTTTTCCCGTTAGCAAGGTCATTCATATAATTAAACTGGTAATCCTTGAATTTCCGATTCTTCCTGTCCCACTCTACCAAACGCTTAATTATCTCCAGTGTGATGCTATTATGCTCTTCCGACTTTGTTCGATCGTTTTCCATGTCTTCATCTATATCGAAAAGCAGTTCAGGTGAATCCTCAATTACAATATCGAGAATACGAATTCCTGTATTTCGCTCAGGATCGGTGATTTTACTGCCGGTACGAATTTTTCCTGATAAATTCCATGCGACATTTTGCTCTTGAACCGAAAGCTTCTCACTTGCCCTTCCCCATTCTTCAATTGTATGCCACATACTTGGGGGGATAGACTTAAGTTTTACTATTTCCTCAGATACAATAGATAATGCAGTTTCTTCATCTGACACTTTTTGCCTTATACTTTGTGATTTTGAACTAATAAGATCTGCCTTCAGAGAATCTAAGTCTATTTCAAAGTTCTGTTTTTTAACTTCAACCCAGCATTCCTCCTTCTTTGCCCACTCCCCATACAAAGATCCTGGTGCATTAGATTTAATAAACCCTTCAACTTGTACCATTAGGTTGTATAAAACCTGCTTAAGAATATTTGAAATAGATTGATTCTTCCAAATCTTATACAGGTCTAGCTTACTCTTTACTTTATTTGACAAATACGCAATTGTATAGGGAACAGTTATATAGCGCATATCACCAATGGAGTTTGGTTTAACGCCATATATCTTTTCTGCAGATCTGAATAAAATAGTTTTTGCAATCGTGTCCTCAAAATAAATACTATCAACTTTCTTCGGAACATTGTAATTCATGAATTGAACATAGTTCTTTTGGTTTCCTCTGACTACAAAATGCGGTCCGATTAAAAGTTTTTTCCCATCAACTAATTCTTCATAAGAATTAACATATTTTGCCAGATCCTCCTTCGTAAACAATTGAGGTTTGGGATTCTTTAAATCAAATGCCTTTTGCTTCGCTTTAGTAAACCCTTCTTTAAGTCGCGCATTTTTATATTGGCCTCTTGCCCTTTCATAAAACCATCTCGTTTGAACCGATTGGCCTTCAGCCGGAGGCGCCCAGATATTTCTTGATAATTTTTCTAATTCAATATGATATGGTCTGTTGGAACTAAGGTCAGATACAGATACTTTATTTTGTGTATTTGCATACTCAGAAATCTGAGAAACAATACTGCTGAATTTTTCCTTGTTCTTTATTACTGATAATTTAACCTGAACCTGAATACCAGATACATCTTTCTTATCCTTCTTCCATGTATGATAAATAGAGGCGGTAGTCTGACCGCCGTTTACTATCTGAAGGTCTTTAACTTTTGCTATATACAATCCATCCCCTTTCTCAGATTTCTCAATATCAACAGCATCTGCTGTTGCTGCAATTCCGTTATTGAAAGCAAGGAACATATGTGGCTCGCCAATAATAGTTTTTCTGATTCCAGCATTTACTTTTCCGGTAAATTGTAAAAATGATCTGACATTTTGCTCAAGTAGCCTCGATCCAAATCGCTCGTATATAGTCACTAGTGCATTACCTGGAATAATAGCTAGGTAAGACTGATATTCATCATTTATTGTAGGAGAGGGAATACATGGTATTCGATAGCCCTCTGACTTAAAATCAATCTCAATTGGAATATGAGATTTTTCGGAAATATTATATAGATAATTCAGATCAACGACTCTGTAAAAAATCGGATATCCGTGTATTGTCTGACTCACAGGTGATTCACCAGAGTATATGCCATCTGTTAAAATAATGGCATTTACTCTTACAAGTGTGTCTTTTAACTCTTGCGATTCGGTTAATGTATGAGCAAGTTGAAATATTTCTGAAGATTCTTCAACCTCATTCACATAATCTTTATAAATTGCGTTTCTGAAAAAACTTGTAATTCTTTTTGCAGCCTTATCCGTTTCGGCTTTACTAACTGTGTTTATTTCATCAGTTCCGTTAAAAATAGTAATAACCAAATCCAGTGTTTCATAATTGTCCGCAATAGAATAGGCGTTTATTTTATGCTGAACTCCGGATTTTAAAACTTTCTCATCATAAGCTACGCGTATATTTTCCGATTCCCCGGCTTCCGCAAGCAAAAAAGAAGCTTGCTGTGTAAATAATTGCTCGAGCGTACCGCCCTCCTCTTCTGTTAACTGTTCTGAGCGAATATCCTGTTGAAGTGCTTTATAGAATTTTACCAATTCTATATTTTCCAGATGGTCCGACATATTAATTAATTATTTCAAATACAAAATCTTCTTTAACCAGATAATCTGATTGTTCTGATAATATGATACTGTATTTCACGTCACCAACTCCCCTCCGAATCTCTGTTTCTTCAATTCTTGGAAAATTATCCCGCACACTATAAAATGATTCCCCCCTGATTTGATAACCGGTAATGTCATAAATTGAAGCATGATCAGAAAAATAGCCACCCTGCAACAATTTAGCCTGGAATTGAATCTGAGCTACTACATCCGCTGACAGCAATTCAACAATAGTGTTTATTATCTGATTCAGCGTTTCTCCGTGATTTTTCTGTGCTTCAAGTGAAAGATGGAAAAGCAAGAGATTATTGAGATTCCTTGTGTCCAATTGTCTTTCACTGCTGATGAATATTTTTTGATGATTATTACCTATGGTCGTTTTCACCTCTATACCCCAACCATCTGACTGAAAATCTCTTAGTTCTCTTTCTGTACCTAACCAGGATTGAACAGGTTTCAATAGATCATCGGTTCTCAAAATACATTTTCTAAGAAAATATAATTCTCCATAAAGCCCCTGTTGTTCTTCCCGGCTTAAGCCCTCTGACGCCGCTTTGTCAAAAAGAGCCTTCCACATTTCAAACCGATTGAGAACTACTTTAATCAGTATATCTTCATTTACATTAGCTATCTGGTTAATAAGGTCCTCAGCTAAGGTTGCAAAAACTTCATTGTGCTGCCTGTTCAATAATGCGATTAGAAGTAATTCTCTTGTGCTATCCCTGTCATCTCTTGTCACCGTAATTCTGATGTCTTTCAGATTGCTATAATGCAATAAATTAATTCTTTTTCCAGACTGGATCCTTAAAGCAATACACCTGATATTATCCGGTTGCTGAAATGCAACAAAAACATCAGATAAAGTTGTTGCGGAATATCTTCTTAGTAATAAGCCTCTTGATAAAGACTTATCTTCTTCCAGTTCATTCCATATTTGATTAATCCTCATCATCTTCTTGTTGAATTGGCTCTAAATCATCCTGTTGATTAAACTGACTTAATAGTTGTTCATGTACTGCAAAACTTACAGCATCGTCACGATCATTAGCAGGGAAACTTATAGCATACCCTATAACAGGTGTTTCTGTTGTAAGGCCCGCGCCTTCCGGATCAAGAAAATACAAAAGTAACAGAGGGCGGTTAGGGTTTCTGATTGCATTTCTTACAATCTCTCCGGATGGATAAGCAGGTGTTCCGGCTTTTCCGGAATCTTGCCATATCCGAATTGTCCGTTGAAGTGAAATGTTATATTCTTCGTCTGTAAGATCAATAAACTCATCTCCCGGACTTATTATATGTGATTTTCTTATGTAATAAAGATCATCATTGGATTTACCATCATCCTCGGTTCTTCTTATAAGTCCAATGTCAAGATTATTGATATTCCGTCTTTTATTGGTTCTTTCTTTTGAAATAATACCAATAGACCATGTATTGAGTTCATTATACCGTTCATTCAGCTCAAGAAATCTCAGAAGGTTTGAGGGTGATGCAGATTTTAAACTATCATAAGTCTCGAAACCGTGAAGAAATTGCTTTATCAGGTTAAGGGAGACATTTCTATAGATATAACTATTACCCCGTATTTCACTAGTATCACCTAATCTGCTAAATAGCGACAGTGTTGTATTATAATTTCTTTGAACTATATCCTGATTCTTACACAGTTCATATGACTCCACCAGCCTGCCTGACCATGACACCCTGACTTCTACTGCCCTCCTGATTTTATTTGAAGCGGAAATCTGCAACACTCCTGGATGTGTTCTTACCCGTAAAGCATACTGGTCTGGTGTGCTTCCTGCGACATCAGCCATATAGTCAAACTCGTCTCTTAATTGTTGAGAAGCCAGCGTAATATGGCAAAACCATTCGTTTAATTCTCTGCTGATAAACAAACGACAAAGATCAACATATCCCGGGCGATATCCAAACCAGCGACCCATTTGCATTAATGTGTCATACATTCTTGATGCCCGCAGATAATAACTTACAGAAAGACCTTCAAGCGTTAACCCCCTCGAGAGTTTATCACCACCAATGGCTATAACAGATAGCCCGTTCTGATGATCATAATAGTTCAGGGCATCACCAGAGCCTCCATTAATTTCTCTTACTGTAATCCTAGAAGCAGCATCATTAAGTAAAGGGAAAACCTCCTCCCATTGGTGGATTTGAATATTGGGATCAATATTTGCAAGGTTACTGGCAAGTATTTGTTGTGTAGTTGTTATATATGATCTGTAAAAACCACTGTCTTCCAAATAAGCCCTTCTCATTTCATCAATTACATCTGGAATATTCATTTCGATTCCTCTACGATAAAAATTGAAGACAGTCTCTACCAGGTCTTTTACTTGACGTTGCCAAGCAATAAGCCTTGATACATGGACAAGCATCGAATTATGTACAGTCGTCTGACCTCTGAGTCTTCTTACTGCACAAGTGATAATAAAACATTTAATTGCCAGACTTAATGAATCAGGCACTTCTGTTGGCAGAGCTATTTCTCTTCTACCTTCCGGATCTCTTCCAAATTCATGAAAGTTATCTCTGTGTCTTAAATTATCCGGCAGGAAAGGCTGGTGGTCATCAACTCTTGTCACGATCGGTAAAACCGTATCAGACTCCTCCTCATCTTCAAGGAGTTCAAATCCAAACACCTTATCAGGTCCTATATAATTAGAAGGTGCGGGTAAATTAATAATGAAATCCCTCGGAAATAAATCATCTTCAGTCAGTGGAATAAAGATATTTGCGAAGGGGGTTGCCGTATAGCCAACATATCCGCTCCTGTCAAACAACCGAAGTATATCCCGGATGAGTCCGTTTATTCTAGTGGTGCCATCATTCTCAGGTTTTGTGTTTATTGAAGCATTATCTGCCTCATCATCAATTAACAGTAAAGATTTATTTCTGATAACCCTACTGCCATCAGGCCTTTCAATTGACTGTGCCATCAACCATTGAAGCAAGCGGTTTAAAACACCTGCATTCTTCTTTACAACTGCCACAATAGGTTCTGAAGTATTAAAGTTGGTCAGACCAGCATTTGCTGTGGCAGCCCTAAAGTCCCCATTCTCAAGACTTGAAGTTAGGGGGTGAACGATGAGGCTGTTATCAATATTACCCACTCCTATGTTTCTTCTACGTTCCCGGTTTACTCTGTCAGTTTGTGTGTCAAATCCAAGGAATCCTTCATCCAGTCTTAATTGTGTCTGACTTCTTAGATTATTATGTATACCCGCCAGTACAATGATAAGTTTGAATCCGGCATCTGCTGCTTTACATATAAGTCCGGTATAATTAGAAGTTTTACCTGATTGTACCTGACCTACCACAAGGCCCCTTTTGTCTATAATCACATTTTGGGAAGGATCAAATAAACCATCCAGGATTCTGTCAGTCAGTCTGTCAAGCCTGTTCAGGACATCCGGAGCAAAATTCTTTTCAATCTCCAGGTAATCCCGGTACCTGCTCCAGAATGAAGTCCGACCCTGCTGCCAAATAGAAGTTTTTCTGTCATTTATCCATGGGATTCTTCTTTCCAGAGATTCAATTATCCTGAATTCATCTATCCGGATATTATAGACGGACAAAATTTCACGGATAAGCTGGTCTCTGTCAATTGCAGCATAAGATGGAATACTCATGATGATATTCACAGCAGTCTCAACCTGTTCAGTTGTAACAGACCCATTTAATGGTAATAGGGTTCTCGCAGTCCGAATGGCGTTCTGAATCATCAGCGGATTAGTTTAAGGTTTCAACAAAATGCGGGAACAGATTAAACGGTTCAATAGTAAGAATAATTGCTTTCGCCTGATCGTCGGATTTTCCATCACCAGTTAGCCTCTCATACATTTTCTTTATAGCCTGACGAACGGGCTCCTGATCTGCTTCTTCAAATGGCTGGCCTTGTAATTCCGGCTGTTCACTCTCTTTAATAGTAATAAGTGGTACAGGCACAGTTTCTTCAATGAAACGTAATAAGTGATTCAAATCGGTTGCTTTATTTATCCCTGCTTCGAGCAATGATTGCAAATAAGGATGATCTCTGTTAACTTCATAAAAACGCTTTCCGTGTCGAAGTTTCTCCTGCCACACAGGCTGAAACTGAAAAGAAGCATACTTACGCTGTAAAACCCTGCCTTTATGCCTGTAGACCTCTACTGCCTGTGATCGAACTTTACTCGCATAAGCCTTTAGCTGATCCCTTAGACCTATTGGGGGTCTTGCCACAGACTTCTTTATATCAATCTGCCACTCCGCATCAAGGTTATTAGGAATATCCACCATGATTCTCGCAAGCTTATAATGCTCTTCTTTACGAAACATCCCCAGCCAGTGCCCAGCAAGTAGCATTCGTTCATTGCGATATATATAAAAACCCTGCTGATCATTCCATCCTCCTGGACCTTCCGCATTCTTAAATTCTTCCTCCGAAAGCCTTGATTTGTGAGGCAAAACAAATCCTCTTATTCTAACCTTATTATTTTGCAGCGGCTCTTCTGGAAACTTCTGAGTAGCAGAATCGTCAATCAAAAAAGGATTCCATGGAGATACCGGTCTTTGCTGAAAATAGATTTTTAAACGGTTACTTTCCATAAAGCGGTGAAAAACCATCGAAAGATGTTTCTTTACAGACTCCATTATCTGAAGGAATTTTTCCAAGGCAGATTTATCATCTTCTTTTAAATTCCTTACCAGCCGATCGAGCTCATTCCAAATCACAACTGTTCCATTTTCCGTTTCCTTGATATTATTCTCAAATCCTCGAGGAATATAGTCTATCAAGTCCCATTTACCTTTTTGGCTGACATAATCCAAATCCCATGTCCAGTAAACCATATTCAAATCAGTTTTCTTGGAAATGACAGATAATTTCCTGCATTGCGAAAATGAAGCTGTTTTTAAACCCAACCCAAATCTTCCAAGGTCTTTGCTATTTCTTTCCTCATTTGGATTACGGCTTCCTGGCCTCATAGCCTGTATCAGCTCATCATTATTCATACCTATACCGTCATCCTTAATCGAAATCCACGTATCAGCGCCTTTCCATTCAAAATCAACCCAGATATTTTTCGCCCCCGCAGATATTGAGTTATCAAGTATATCAGCAACGGCAGCTTGAATGCTGTAACCAATAGCCCTAAAGGTTTCAATCATTGAAGATGCCTCAGGGATAGCTGATGTAGTTTGGTATTTAGAGTAATCAAGCATTAATGTTGTTTAGGTCGTTTTCAGTTACACTTCAATTTATTTGAATTGTTGTATAAATATTTTTCTTTGGCTTTATTTTAGATGCTGGATTTTGAATAAAATTGATTTCAGGATGTTCGTTAACATTTTTCACAATACATAAAAAGAAATCGTCTCCTTTCTCAACTGCAACTTGCCATTCCTTATCGGTAAACAAAACCCCACCCGAAAAATCAGCTAATCCTTTTACTTCAACATAAGTCTCTAAATTATTTGATTCAATTTTAAAGTCATATCCACAACCTAAATCTCTGCAATCAATCAAAGTGCCCCTTCTTGGGGTGAATGTGTCATTATAATGTTGTATAAAATAATTTTCGGCAGCCTTGCCAGTTGGTGCTCTTAAAATAAATTGTCGAGCCACCTTATCTTTTGTATCATCAGTAACTATCGAAAGTAGCTGTTCTTCCTCCTCTGGCTCTTCATTTATTTTCCCTGATAAAATATCATTTGCAATACCTCTTATTTGACTTTCACTTAAATCCTCCAGTGCTTGTGCAACTTTGACTCTGCTTGGGCTCATTGGCCTCTGATACCATCCGGCACGATGACCAAATAGTGGGTCAAACTCATCCCTCCAATTTTTAACAGAATGAGGTTTAACGTTCAACCTTTTACCTATATCTTCAAAAGCACTATTCCATGTCGTATATTTTAAATTTGCCAACGCTTCATTATTAAAACGTGACAAATAATATGAAACATATAAAGTTAGTTTGTGGTTTTTTTCCATGTGATCATTAAAATGAAAATTCTTTATCTCCAGCAACAATGTTTTCTTCATCAATTTCACTAATAGTATCTAGGATCATAGCCTTTTTGTTTAATTCATCTACATATTCCTGCATACCATATACAATATTTGTGGGGTGGATACTATATCCATTTTTTTCAAAACTTTTAATAGTAACCAAGTGAGGATGTTTATATTGCTCATTTAACCCAGAAGAAAAGACGGCACTTTTATTAGCTGGCGTAGGAAGATTATCCCAAAACAGTTCGTGATAATTATTGTAAGAGCCGTGATGAGGAGCCTGACATAAAACAAATTGAATCCCAGCAAACCTTTTTTCATTATCTATTCTGGCAAAGGTTTCCTTCTCAGCATCAGAAGTCAATAAAATATTATGATCGTCTTTTTTGATATAAAAAACAGAAGACAAGTAGTTTGCTGCCTTGCTGGCTTGTTTTTTATTCTCGATTGCGTCATATTTAACTGATTGTTGGTATGTCTGAATTTCTTCATGGGAAGGCGAGATGCTTCTAATTTCTATTGTTGGAGATAAAGAGATATTCCAATCTTCAAATACATAAAAATATTTTTTAATTAACCCTACTTCATTCCTTAATCTATCAGCCTTTCTAACTATTTCGGCTAACTGTCTTGTATCTTCAGATGAAACCTCAAACCACTCCCAATAACCATTTCCTATTTCCTTTAGTGTATTGCCGAATCTGTGAACAATAATCATATTTTCTTCTATGAAATCTAATAGTTCTTCAAATCCTGAGTAATGATCTGAATGCGGATGCGATAAAATTATAAACTCAATTTCTTTGTAGCCTTTGTTCTTAATGTGGTCTATTACAGGATTTGATTTTTGTCTCCTTTTGCAATCAATAATTCCAACTTTAGCAGAACCACTATCTGTCCATTCAATTACAATTGAGTCACCTTGTCCAACATCTTTGAAGGTTATTTGCATTATCGACATTATTTTTCTGTAAAAAATTTGGAGTCCTCAAGTCCTTCAAAATAATTGGGTTTCTTAAAGTATTGACTTAGTTCTGTTGATGCATTATTAAATTCAAAAAGTCTACTACCAGGCTTTGTAATGGACCTAATAGATACAAAATTTCCTACAATCAGGTTAATGTATCCTTCAAATGGTGTCTTATCAAATCGCCGGATTTGGAATACCTTATTTTCTTGGTCAAATAAACAGTTAATTAATACAAAATCTTGCTCAATTTCTATTATCTCACCAAAGAAGTCATGAACTTCTTTTATATTATCAAACTCATTGTTTAATTCGTCGAGTAGTTTATCGATATTATAAGTATCATCCCCCGTTCTGTACTTCTCTTTTAATTTACTTACATATGCTATTGGTAGCAAGTCCATTTCTTTTAGAATCTCCACAACCGATTCTGTTTTATCGGTGTCTTTTGTCCAAGCAACAAGATAATACTGCTTCCCCTTTGGAACAATACGATGTATAAGTTCTGCACAAAAACTTGCATCAAAAGATGAGCCTACTCCGATATTATAATTTAAATCTAAAAATACTAATTTGATGCTGCTGATAATATCATGCTGGGGCATAGTACCAGCAAGGTCAACTTTCAAGTACTCATTACTAATACCACGTTGACCAAGTTTTTCAAGCAGTGATGAGACTTCTCGATCTGTGTCATCAATAACGACAACATCAGGGCCAGATAATTCGTCTATAAACATTTTATATCTATTGATTTTTGTTAAATAATAATTCCACTGCTGCCCCATCATATTTGTTAGAAATATCTCTTTGCATTAGATATTCTTTATCATAAATAATGTTCAACTTGCCATACTGCATCATAACTGTATCAATCAGATACATTCCAATACCTATACCACCATCTTTACGAGTAAAAAATGGGCGAACAATATCTTCAACATTATCTTTGAACCCTGGACCATTATCAACAACTAATATTGAAATCCCTTTTTCATGTTTTTGCGTTTTAATGAGAATTAACTTTTCGGGCTTGTATACTGTGTCAAGCCAGTATACACTATTGTCAATTAAATTCATTATCATAGTAACCAGCAATCGCTTGTCACACTTAATGCTTTCAATGGTTTCATCATTATTAATTACAACAGAAATATTATAATTATAAAGTCTGGTAGAATAGTTTTTGACTGCTTGGTTAATACTTTCGATTAAAGAAATGGGTTTGTTCCCTCCTTTTTTCACTATGGAAAGGATGCCTTCAACATAATCTTTTAGTTCATAAACTTGTTCAGTAATCTTATCCTTGTTAATTGACTCCTCCATAACAGATTCCTCCATTCTCGGAACAAGTTTTTCTATTTCGTGCATCGCAAAGGAGGCTGTCATCCCCACACCAGCGGGTATTAAAAGAGTTTCTTTATCTTTTGTATATCTCTCTTCAATTTTGTCAGCTTCATTAATTAACTCCTGTCTTTTTTGATCATCTGAAAGATCTGAATTTTGAATAATATTTTTAAAGCTATCAATTTGCTGTTCCAAGGTGCCTTCTGGCCCTTTCTTATTCAACTTTAACCAACGTTCTCTATCGACCAATCGTTCAGATCTAAATTCATTCAAAATAAACTCCAAGAGAAGAATAAAGATGTCATATGAATAGTTACTAATAAACCCCTCTCTGTTCGTTTTTTCAATTAGCGACCCTGACTTTTCATCATCTAAATAAACAAAACCAATATTTTGATTGTTGGAAAACCAAGATTTATTGTTTATCCTCTTATTGTCTAAACCTAACCAATCATTTCCAGGATCACCATAATCAAAAATTCTCAGGTCTTTTTTAAATACTTTAATCCCAGAGTGATCTTTTAGAGTGCTGCGAATAAGCGAAGGTGAATTAGTATAGTCACGAAGTGAAGCAGAATCTAAATCAAAGGAATACATTTCAACCATTAACGGGCCAAAAGGTAAATGATTAAACTCTGCATCATACTTTAAGAGAAAGGACGCTATTTCATCTTGTGAGTACTCCTTGCGCTCTAAGTAATCTCTATAAAATGGTCTTAAATCTCCTTTAATATTTGACTGATACTTTGGCTTACTCAAAGGATCATTTGAAGAAGATTCAATTGATCTACTACCAATTATCTCATTATTAGATAATTTAAAATAATATTCAAAAGTCATTTCAAAATTATCGTCTACTAAGGCATTGAGTTTGTAAGGTGCATTTTCTAATACCTCATCAATACTTGGGAAATCATTAAGCCACCAATTCCCAAAGTCAAGTTTTATATCAAATTTATTCGGATCATTCTTGGGTGACAGCATTGAAACGGTATAGCGTTTTAATTGCCTTGCCATTCCTCTTGTCCACACTTCCTTTAAATCGCCAATAATAATTTTTGTTCCATGTGTATCTGGGAATATAAATGAGGTAGTATCGTTATTTATAAACCAGTTAATTTTCACATCTTCAAGATATTTGCTTTGTGAAAATACTCGCCAATCTATTTCAACTACAAGTTCATAGTCAAGTAGGGTTACAGATTTAGCCTTCCCAAATTCGTCGACTATAACTTGGGCGGGTCTACTAATTAATTTAATTGTGTGACCTAACTTGTGAACCGCAAATCTTCCAACTCCTTTTTCGCCCATTGGTATCCGCCAAAAAATTGGGCTTCTTCTAATTTTTCTTGATCCGTCTGCATTAATCGGTTTCCGGAAATCAGTACCAGGCTCAAACCAGACATTTTCAAGAACCTCTTTTGTTAATCCCGTTCCGTAATCTGTTATTGTAATTTGTGCTTTATCAAGATTTTCAATATTGTCAAATTTTACAGTCACTTCTTTAGAATCTGCATCATAGCTATTTTTTATCAATTCATAAATAGCCATAACTGTGCTCTTAATTAATTCCTCACCAAGAAGTATTAAAATATGTGCTTTAGGCTTAAAAGTTGTAACAACATCAACGACCGCTTTTATTAATAAATCTTGGCCATTTGAATTAATGTTAAAATAAAATTCGTCAATCCCAACAAAATCATCTTTGGGTGAATAATATATTATTTGGCCATTCAGTGTAAGATTTCCGTGCTTACCGCCCCACAATCCATTTGGTATACCAATACTTATATCTGATGTATTCAATTTCAACACATCATTACGAGATACTTTGTATTCTATCGTTTTTGTGGCTTCTATATTAAAAAAGGATTCTTCCGTCATTAAATTAAATGTTTTAATCCAATAGCTAATGCCTGTGCCATCAACGGGGGCACAGCATTTCCTATTTGTTTGAATGCTGCTGTTCTGCCACCTTCAAAGAAATAGTCATCCGGAAAGGATTGTATTCTTGCAGCTTCACGGACTGATATTGAACGTATCTGTTTTGAATCAGGATATATATAATAATGGCCGTCTTTAGAGATGTGTGCTACAACAGTGTGAGAGTGTCCAAGTGGGTCAACAACTTTATACCTGTCCAAAAATGCTTCTGTATTATTATGGCTTTGTAATCGTTTAGGCAAATCATTATATTTTAATCGTTCCTTTTTATTAAGCCACTTATCAATAGCAATTGAATATATTTCCAGATCTCTTTCGTTATGCTGCCTTGTAATATGCTGAGTTGTAAAATCAACACCATTCCTTGTTTCTGTCGCTTGCTGATACACATTTATTTTTTTAGTGTACTTAGCAATATTCATTTCCTGCCCTGGATTTAAATTAGGTAGGTCTGCAAATAAATCTTTCTTTATTTGCCAGTTGTTTTCAATTGTATCAAGTTCAGGAAACTCAAACTTTGATTTCCCTTTACGACCAATAATAATTACCCGTCTTCTTCTTTGAAGAACTCCATATTCTTCAGCGTTTAATACCTTATAATCAGCCGAATATCCAATCTCATCAAATAAAGAAAGCATCTCATTCAGATATTTTTTATTACCGGCTGTAAGTAGACCCAGAACATTTTCAAAGACAAAGTATTTTGGCTCATAATGTTCTAGAAATTTTGCATAATACCTGAACAAATAATTTCTTTTGTCTCCACTCATTCTGTTAGGGTCACGGCTTCTGCCTACAAGGGAATATGCCTGACAAGGCGGCCCTCCAATAATCACATCAATTTTTTTGGCCCCTGGTTGTTTATCTATAGTATCAAAGATGTTTTCAATTGTTTTATTTGTGATTTCACAGTTAATTACTGAAGAAATTAGATTCCCGGGAATACAATTCCACAGTTCATCTCTTGTGATATCACCTTTCAGATAAGAGTAGTACGTACTTACTTTGTTTTTATGATCCAAATAATGAAAAGCCATACGTGTTTTTAAAGTATCCGCAGCCTCTTTATTCATTTCAACGTGGGCAACAGGATTGAAGCCTTCTCTGATAAATCCCTCAGAAAGTCCACCAGCACCTGCAAAAAGGTCAATAAAATTCATATTTGATAAAGTAACTTTTATTTTTCTAATTCATTGAATTTCAACACTATAATTAAATTTCTTGAATTTCCCGGTAACTACCACTTTCTTAAACATGACAAAAACTGGTCATTAAAAAATTTGTACCCTTTCTAGCAGACCACTAAACAATGACGAAACAGGGTTAATTCCCCACAATTTACCGTAAACCCTTTTATTTCACAATACCATAAATGGGTTATTCTATACTGTTTTATCATTTAATAAACTTTAATTGAATTGACTTTTTTCAAAATATCCAGTATTTCTATATAGAAAGCAATAAACTCATCATTTCATTTACATTCAAAAGGTTCTATCCTACTATCACATCCCCTGTATACACCCCATCCGACACCCTCTCCCCGTCACTAGATCTAAAAGACATCCACGTATGCAAAGTATACTCTCTTCCCCCAATCACCCTCATCAGCAACCCCGCATCCAGCAGCCCCTCCCTATCCCCACGCAACCCACCGTTTCCCGTCCAGATTAAATCATTCGTTTCCGGGCAATAGGCCACGAGGATGGCCTGGTCAGTGGCGGCTGCATTGCCCAGGCCGGTATTGTCGGTCCAGGTAAAACGGAGCTGCTGGTTGTCGGTAAGGGTAAAAGCAGGATTAGCTACTTTCTTGAGCTCACCCCGGGCAATCTCTACCTGGGTGTAGTCGATATACAGATTTGGATACACACCTCCGATGGCCTGGGAGAGCAGACGACTAAGGGCGGCGTTCTTTTGGGTTTTGCCATAGCCGGACTGGTAACTGATATTGACCAGCGGACCCATGGCCTGGATAAAACGCATGCCGAGGGCAA
>ENA-UOWO01002577-UOWO01002577.1-activated-sludge-metagenome-genome-assembly--contig:-NODE-2577-length-22232-cov-8.290707_pt1 | contig 22232 bp, 16 predicted proteins | sample MGYA00238148_ERZ761564 | MGnify/ENA primary metagenome ERZ761564 (study PRJEB28885, sample SAMN05720194) | activated sludge metagenome | isolation source: Anaerobic digester | place: USA... | reverse complement strand
ATTAGGAATATGCGTGGTGTCGGTCTGCGCAGTAAAGACTTCTCAGTCTTGAATGATTCTTTCGTCTTCTATACTGGGGGAGAAATTTGTAAGATTACCGGAGTTTCGGTTTCACCGGAGAAGTATTATTTCAATGTTCCATATAGTACCACGGACTTGCATCTCGAAGTGATCTCGGACAATGACGAACAACAGATCGTGGGAATCCCTGGTATTTATGATTGGACATATGATTGGAATCCAAAGAAAAATAATTTAATTGATGTTCCGGTGACGGGAGGCTTCACCGATTTGCCGGACATTTCTATCGCCGCGCGTAATGTCGAAGGTCAATTGGGGTTGGCCGGAATGGTGAATGTCACCGTAGATACTGATGCGACCAATAATCAAACTGGTAAGTTCTTCGCCGCCGGCGCACAGTTGTATGTGAATTTCTGTGAAAATCCATGGCCAATCAGGAAGTATTATCCTTTCGAAGATGGAATTCCTTTTGGTGGTACAGTCAATCACAGTGGTTTCGTGGATGGGTTTTTCAACGGTGCATCTCTGCCGACTTTGAATGGTGAATATTTCAATTATTCTTTACGTTATTGTGCGGATGATGGTGCAAGTGGTGACATCACTGATGATCTGCCATATTTCAAACCGTACCTGTATTTGAAGCAGGGCGCCTCCGCAGATACCGTGAAGAAATGTCAGATTGGGAGGAATGTTTGTGCTTCGGATGCGGATTGTTCTGGGGGTGATAATTATGTGGTAGGGTTCAATCCGCCATTTGCCTTACCGACAGGTCAGGGTGTGTGTTTGAATTTTGGTGGGGGGTTATTCAAGGACGATAGTGGTTCCGGTAAGATTTGTTCAAGAGAAGCTGATTGTGCCGAGGCGCTGAGTTCGATGGTTTCTGAAACAATTTCTCAAAACCAGAGACGGATTACTGAGCCAGCTAGTAGCACGGCCTATGGTCGCCTGATCACATTTGCTGATTATGTTCTGACTAAATATCGTAGTAATGATGAAAATTTTGAGTTTGAGGGAGTGTATTCTTATGATCCGGCAACCGTATCTGCTATTTCCGAACATACTGATTATTTCACTCAATTTAGTGAGGGGTGGGGAATTGTGGCCGATTTCGATACTGATGCTCTGGAAAACATTTTCACACTGACAGTGGATGGTAAATTACTAAAAAATAATTTGGATAGTGAAAATGTGGTTTGTCAAAATATTGTTTCTGATAATTATAAGTATAATAGTGATGATTCATTTAAATACGTAAAATATTCTGACGGATTGGTGTATGTCGGGGCAATAAATCTAGACAAGTTCATTCTGACTGTATTTGATGCTGACGACTGTCTTATTGTTCCTGAGAAGAGTAGGAAGTTTGGTCTATCATTTGGTGGTGCGGCGGTGGATATGCAAGTGAGAGATGGGATTATATATGTGTTGGATGAGAAATCAAATATTCACAGGATCGATCCGACATCAGAACAGATTCCTCTGTTGTCAGGTGTTATCAGTCAAGCCGAGGGAGAGGTTTTGTCGGAAACTGATTCCAACTCATATCCAAATGGCCTATACTTTGATGGCGATAAAGCATATGTTTCGCGTATCGATTTAGAAAATAAAGCGATCTATGTGTTGGATGTCGGTGAGGTGAGCAAGCTAGTCATAACACCCGCCAGCGAAGGGCGATCTCCTGTGATAGTTAAAAAAATAATCGGAGCGACTGATATCGGTCAATTCAAAATTAGAAACGGAAAATTATTTATAGTCGCGAGATTTGCATCGAATGACGCGCGTTTATTGGTGTATGATTTGTCGCAAAATAAAGAATTATTAGCAATTCCCGTTGATCCAGAAAATTACCAAACGGTTGGATTCGATGTGTATGGTAATAATTTGTATGTCAACAGTCTGAATGCTTCTGACTCGGGTGTTTTGCGGGTCAATCTACAAATGTGCGATACTACCCCTCTCACATATGCAGATTCTTGTGTCGCGACAGACGGCTTTGCTTTCCAAAACACCAAATCAATCCAAAATGATGTCTTGAAGAGAATTCTCATGTTCAATGATCGAAACGACGATGTGGTCGGTATTCAGATATTGAAAAATACCGAACGTGTGTCTGCGGCCGATTGGTATGCAAAGAAATTCCCAGGTACGAGCGGGGTGAAGGCTTTCTCTCTCGGTGGCTATAGCGGTGTCTCCGATGAGTTCAGTTTCTATATCAATGCTCTGAATATCGATTCGCAGTCGAATATTTGGAGTAATATTTATGCTTTCAGTCTGAATCCGAACGCGCAGGCTAATACCAAGAAAGCTTTCGAGACGCTTGTAAATAGTATCCAATTCAATATCAATTTGAGTGATTTTGGTTATTGTCTGAAAGCTGAGGTAGGTGATAACTATTATGGCCGTATGCCGTTTAGTGATAGCGAGCTCGCGATGATTAGTGATTTAGCGTGTTCGAGTGATATGGACTGCCGAGATGGATCCACTGGTCTGCCGCTCGATGATACGAATGGTATTTGTTCCAACGAGAAGACGAAACTTTTCCGCGATTTGAATGAGACAATGCCGGCGATCAACTCAATTCAATTCAAACTGGCTAATTATCGCCTCAATAATGGTGGTGCATATCCGAAACTAGAATCAGGGACATATATTCCGGGGTATTCAGTATCGAAGTGGCCATCCTGGGGTCTCCTCGGGAAAGATATGGGTGGACTACCGGTGTCACCACTCAACACTTGGGCCGGCTGTGAAGCGGACGATACAAATACTTGTTGGAATGTGGCGAGCTCCTCGTATTCTTGCCCGGAATATTCGAATGTTTTCGAATATCGCTATTTGAAGAATGCGAACGATTATAAACTTTTCGGTAAACTTGAATATTTCACATCATCTAGTATCATCGCTCAGAAGTTCGTTGATTTCACCCATTTCAATAGTCAGCCTTGGTGTTATCCGCCGAAGAGTGTGAGACGCCTGATCGGCGGTACTTGTGGGGACGGTGTGGTGAATGTCGGGTTGACCGAAGATACCGGCGAACAATGTGATCCGCCGGGGACAGTGGTGAAATCAAATATCGGGTGGGTGGGGGAAGTTCATGGGGTGTGTGACGATGGTTCGAAAAATATTGTTCCACGCAGTTGTCTTTCGGATGCGGATTGCCCATATACTCAAATATGGTCTAGTTGGTCGGGTGGTGAGGGTAATAGTACTATTAATGTTTTATCAACTTCTCCTGTTTGTACATATGATGGTCGGGTGGTTGGTGTTGAGATTGGGCAGAGTAGAGACTTCAGAGTTTTTCCCTGTGGTCAGCATAGTGATTGTCAAAATCCTGAAAAATACGGTAATGAAGATAGGGTTGTTGTGATCAAAACAGGTCAAGTTTTGGATCTGTACAATCAGGCTGACCCGCTAGAGGGGGAATTTCTCTGTGATGTAATAGAGGAGAGCCTCGATGGTGCAGAACTGGCAAGTTCTGGTAACAATAGAACATGTTTTGGCTACGAAGATGCAACTATCAAAGAATGTGGCACTGGTAAAGTGGGGGCTTTGGTGTGTAACAGTAGTTGTCGGTATGACTATCGCATGTGCCAGACCCCATTTGAGTGTGGTAATGGGAAAGTAGAAGGAAGTGAAATCTGTGATGATGGCGCGCTAAATGGTACTTATGGTAAATGCGCTGAAGGTTGCAAAGGGTACACTGCGGCGAAGTGTCATAATTATACCGTCGATATGGCGGGTGGCAAGCCGCTCGAAAAGTGTGATTTCACGGAATTGCAAAATGCCAATAATTTGTATGTTTCGGTAGAATTTAGCTCTTCGAGTGTCTCCGGGCTTTATCGTTGGCAAGCCAAATGCGGAGCACAGATGCCGGTGGTGGATACGGAATCATATTATGAGCATTTACTACGTAAAGTCACAGATGTGGATAACGAAAATACCAGAACGGTAGAAAGTGGTCAAATGGGTGGTGGGTATTATACAGATTTAGATGACGATGGTTTCCAAAATATAATACCTCGCATTGGTAGTTATGATCTTTGCCCAAAAATTCCAACCAACCTAAATACGGTTTGTGATAAAAAATTGGAAGAAAGCATAGATACCGACAATGATGGTATTATAAATATCAACGACAACTGTCCGATTGTTGCGAATAAACGTCAAACCGATACAGATGGTGATGGGATTGGGGATGTCTGTGATCCGTGTATAAATAGCGCGAAAAAAGTGTGGGGTACGGAAGTGGATCCGGACAATGACCAGTATTGTGAAGTGGGCGGAGAGGAAACAGTGAATAGCGACATTGATGTGGTGCCAACTGATTTTGCTCCAGCAGATAATTGTCCTGACACATACAATCCTAGCCAGCACGATATGAATAATAATGGTACTGGTGACGCTTGTGCTAGTGATTTTGAAAAGTTTTTTGTGGGTTTTTATGGCGCTGTGTTGGAGTTGTTAGAAGAAAAAAGAGATAAGGTATGTGGCTCCGCGATTGGCTGGTGTTCGAATTTGCCGAGCCAAGCTTGTTCCAGTAATAGTGACTGTGCAAATATCCCTGATCCAGCCAAAACTCCGAAAGTGGAAAATTGGCCAAGCAATTTGTTTGATCCGTCTCTCACCAGTTTGATGTTGGCGAGCAAGGATCCGAGTATTACAAATGTCAACGGTGGAACATGTATTCCATTCATCACATCATACAATTTGAAAAAAGAAAACTCCTGTTCATGGGATTGCCAGAACTATGGCGAATATTGTGGCGATGGTAAATTACATACTCCGGAAGAAGAGTGCGACGATGGCAACAATATCAATGGCGATGGCTGTAGTTCGGATTGTAAATATGGAACACTTCCGGAAGTGGATGATTCGTATGCTGAGACAGACACAGCACAAACTTGCGGTAATGGCATAATTGAGACATATGAGCAGGAGGGTGGCGCGAAAGTGGTGGAACTCTGTGATGAGGGTGTGAACAATGGTAAGATTTGTACACCATCGTACAATAAATCCTGCGTGTATTGTTCGGCTGATTGTACGAAGATATTTACGAAGGATTCACCGCTGTATTGTGGCAATGGCAAAGTAGATTTCGATGATAAGAATGGAGACAAAGTGTGGCAAGAGGGGGAAAACAAATTTGAACAGTGTGATTATGTCGGATTGACGACCAATGTGGTGACGAGTACTGTGACAGGTGGTTCATATTTGCAATGTTCCGACAAAGGTTATGTCGAATGTCGAAACGGTTGCAAACTAGAATCTTTCTGCGTGAATTGTGGTGTCAAGCCAGAAGGCGGTGCCATTCCGAAAATCACTTTCCTCAATGTGGTGACTGGGTCGGATAAGCCGTATTTGAACTCTGGAAATTTTGATTTGACTGGTTCTGTGGCACCAAAAAGTGATGAGGAAAAAGTCGAAGCTTTGGGACTTACTGCTTGTGAACGGTGCGAAGATGTTGATGGGTGTGGAAGTATACCGAGGGATTCAATGTTTTGTTGGAGCAAGAATGTTCCTCAGACACAATTATTGTGCAACCCACTAACTTCAGAAATAAAGTCGAACTCAATACTAAACTTGTTTTATACCGAATATGCTGGTTCTGGGTTTTATTGTCCGAAAGATCAGGCAGTGATAGCTAGTGTATTAGATAATCCAGGCGATAGTGATGGGTTTGTTTGGTCGGTAAATCAGACATTATCGTTTAAACAGGTTTTACGTTTTGCTTATGTCCAATGGTGGCAGATGTTTTTACCTAATCCGTCTGAATTCCTTAGTGCTTCTTCGAGTAGTGTCAGATTTGCTGTTTCTCCGAATGATCAGACAATAAGTCTCGCTAGTAGCACTGCTCCAGGTGGTGGAAAAATAGAAACCGACAATTTGTGTAGCCAGCCAAAGATTGGTGAGAATGGCTTCTTTAGAAAAGGTTACTGGTTCACATTTGGCGATGAGGGTGGTAGTTTCAATCGGGTGTTCCAATACGAAGTCGATGATAGTAAGGTAAATGAAAAAAACGAAATTATCAATGAGTATTTATATTCACCGCCCGTAGCTCCAGGTCAGATTCGTGTCGTCGTGCGTTGGACAGAGAAAAATAAAGCCGTTAAATTCGTCGGAATTTGGCAGAACGATAATCTAAATAATGGTAAGCAGGTGGGTTATACTGACTATTTCTTGGGAGATGGAGATTTCCTGTGTCGGAAAATGGATCTATCTCTATGCTCCTATGGTGATAAATATGGTTTTTATGCTCACCCGATCGTTGGCTCTACCCTGAAGACGGTCTTCGCTCAAGCCTACACAATCATTCCGTCATCGACGATATCGACAGCTTCGGAGAAGTATCGTTTCTTCGTGGACGCTATTGCTACCCCGATCCTCCCTTTCCAGTATGATGATATTCGGGTTGAAATTTATCGGTTTAATCCATCTCAATCAAATTCACGCGTGAACATGTATCAGCCGGATCAAGTATTCCAAATTCAAAATTCAGCCGGCACATCAGATAATGCCTCGGCGCAGTATTGGCATGTATTCAATCTCGTGAAAAGTGTCGGCAGTCAGGTCTTCAAAATCGAGCCGGTGAACAAAATCAGAACGGATTATTCACAAATTCTCAATGATGAATAATATGAGAAAGAAATTTTTCTTAGAATTTGGTATAATAATAGTGATCATGTTGATCGCCACAGGTTGTGGTACGAAAAAATCTCCTGTGCCGGTAGGTGGAGGGTCGGTGTCGCCCACAAATGACCAGGTAGAACAAAACTCCGCGCCGAAAGTTGAGCGATTCCCGAACGATCTGGATCGAGACGGTATCGATAATGCGACGGAGAAACAACTTGGTCTGTCAGAAACAGAGTTTGATACGGATGGCGATGGGCTCAGTGATTATACTGAAGTCAATACCTACAAAACTAATCCAAAGAGCATGGATACCGATGGTGATGGTTATACGGACGCGGATGAGATAATGAATGGGTATAATCCAAACGGATCCGGTAAAATGCCTAAAACACAATAATTATAAATTAAATTGAAAATATGTTTGACGACCAACCAAATCAGCCGTCCGCCAACGTTCCGCCCAATTTGCCAATTGGCGAGCCGGAGGATATTTTCGCCAATGCGGACAAAAATAGTGGAGAATCAATCCGGGCAACCGGGGATGGTGTCATGGATCAGACATCGGCACTCGAAGCGGGGATTCTGCGTCCGAAGACCGCGGTCAATAATCCGTCAAACATGGGTGCTCCTGTTTCACCTCGATCAGTGATGAATGTTCCAACACCACCGATGCCGCAAGCGCAAGAAAATTACGACTTGAAAGAGCCGGGGATTGGAAAGTTTTTGTTCAAGCTTTTTGGTATTCTGATCGTGGTTGCGGTGCTTGGTGGTGGGGGTTGGTTCCTGTACTCGAGATTTTTTCAACAAAACAACACTGATATCAATACGGGGGCGATTATTGAAGAGTCTGAATCACCATCGGCAATAATAACATCCACTACCGAGGAAGAGCAGGTTGCCACACCAAATGGGGGGAGTCAGGGTGAGAAAATCGACGCGATGGCTGAGGATATTCAGGATGATGAAATATTGTTTGGTGCGCCAGTCGATAGAGATGGCGATAATATAGACGATACGCGGGAAACGCAAATTGGCACCAATCCAAATAATTGGGATACGGATGGTGACGGTTTGAGCGATGGTGATGAAATTCTTATCTGGAAGACTGATCCATTGAAAAGTGACACAGATGGAGATAGTTATCCGGATGGTTCAGAAGTGAAGAATGGCTACAGTCCGCTTGGTCCGGGTAAATTGTTTAATCCTCCGACCACGACTACATCTTCGGTTGAGGTTTCGGCTTTGGCTGTGCCGAGTGTTACAGCTGGTATGTCTACCGGTACTGTGGTCAGCATGCCTCAATCTGGTAGTATGGCGTCATCTTCGGTCACTACCACTAGCAATGTAAAAAAATAAACAAATAATTTGGAGGAATTATGTTTGGGAGAAAGAAAAAAGAATTTGGACAAAAAAGTCAGAATGGGGCGATAAAACGGATTCGAGTAATTCCGGATGAGTTTTACGGTGGTAAAGATCCTGTGATCTATTCACCACATACCGCCACCAAAAGTTCGGCCACGAAAGATGTGCGGGCTCAGGATATAAAAAAAACCGTGCAGGTGGGGCAGGTGAGTCGTTTCGCTGGGCGTAAATTCATGATTATTGCCGCCGGTGGGGTGTTTTTGATTGGGGTTATTGGTGGGTCGGTGTATTATTTACGTCCGACTTCGAATCCTGTGCCAGAAAATGGATTGCCTGCTGTAGTGGATATCGTACCTCCGACAGCCGAAGTGCCTACCACCACTCCTATAGTAGAAGTGGCAGAAGTTGTTCCGACTTCTACTCTCGTTGTATCAATATCGCAACCGGGGCGGTTGGAGTTCCCAAATTTACAAATTACTGATGCGGCCGATATGGATAGTGATGCTCTCACAGATTTTGAAGAAGATTCTTTCGGTACAGACCCAGGGAAATGGGATACTGATAGCGATGGATATTATGATGGCCAGGAATTAGTTAATTTGTATAACCCACTTGGCTTCGCTCCTGTAAAGCTGATTGATTCCGGGTTGGTAGCGGAATATGTCAATCCGGTTTTACAATATCGTCTGTATTATCCGATAAATTGGCAGATCGGCGAAGTAGATAGCGCCGCTAATCAAGTGTTATTTAGTACGATCTCGGGGGACTTCATTGAAGTGGCTGTTTTCGAAAAAAATTCCACCGATACTTTCGCCGATTGGTTTGCACGTTCGGCTGCAGGGCAACAGTTCACGGACGTGGTGCCTTTTACCAATCGTTTCCAAGAATCTGGTTATCGTCGTAAAGACGGCCTTGTGGCATATTTCATGAACACGAACCGTGTCTATGTGTTCATCTATCATCCTGGGTCAGCTAATATTGTTTCGTATCGTCACATCGTTCAGATGATGTATAGCAGTTTTCGTCCTGGTCGGACGATAGTGGAGATTCCTGATCAGAAAATTCTACCGGGGGTGATCAATCCGGAAATAAAAATAGTGAGCACGACGATGTTTGAGTCGGCGGTTAACAGTACGACTTTGGAAATTACGACCTCATCATCAGTTTTGCTTGAAAATACTTCGGGAGGATCGGCTAGTGAGTCTGCGGGCAGTATCGGTGGGGTAGGTTAATTGTGTTTATGGATATTTGTTTGAATCTAAATTCCAAAATGCGTGGTGGTAAGGTTTTGGCATCAGAAATAAAAAATTTTGTTGGTTTTGTTTTGCTTTATTTACATTTGGAGGCCGCTTGTTTAAGCATTAACTTCGTTTCGGAGAAAAAAATCAGATCAATGAATAAATTTTTTCGCAAAAAAGATAAAGTGACTGATGTGCTCTCTTTTTCGGTGTGTGATGGAGAGCATGCTGAATTTTCGGGTGTGAACGACCTGGGAGATATTTTTATTTGTTTGCCAGTGATTCGTCGTCAGGCCGTAGATTATGGAGTCGGTTTCGAGTCAGAACTGCGCCGTATGGTGGCACATGGTATTTTGCATTTGGCCGGGTATGATCATGAATGTAGTCGGGCCGAAGAAATAAAGATGTTTTCGTTACAGGAAAAAATTTTATTGAAGTATGGGCAAGAGAAAAATTAGTGATAGTTTTCAAAATGCGTTTTGTGGGTTGAAATATGCTTGGCAACATGAACAGAATTTCCGAATTCAGATTTTTGGCGCTATCGTGGTTTTATTATTCGCTTTATTTTTTGATTTGCGTAAATATGAGATTGTCACGATTGGCTTACTGATTACTCTGGTGCTGATTTTGGAATTGGTGAATAGTGCGATTGAACATTTTTTGGATGTGATTTCTCCGCGTCTATCGGATCAGGTGCGCGCGATCAAGGATATTATGGCAGGGGCGGTCGTTGTGGCCTCCTGCGGAGCGATTGTGATTGGAATTGCCATCTTTTGGCCTTATATTTTTGAATTTATTGGTATAAAATGGTAAAATAGCGGTGTATATTTATTATGTTTAGGCAAAAACAACAAATTGAACTCGTGACGGGTCTCGATATTGGTTCGACAGCGGTACGAATTGCTTTGGGACAAGTGACTTATTCAGTGAACAATCCACCTGAATTACAGCTGATCGCGGCAGTGGAGGTGCCCTCTGAGGGGGTGCATCGTGGCATTGTCACGAGTATTGAGGAGACGGTCTCTTCGGTTTCGAATACATTAGAGCAGTTGGAGCGTTTGTCTGGTGTTCAACCGGAGCATGTTTGGGTAGGAATTTCTGGTTCGCAGATTGTTTCCCAGATGAATAGAGGGGTGGTGGCTGTTGCCAAATCAAACGGTGAAATTGGTCCGGAAGATGTGGATCGTGTGGTATCGGCCGCAAAAAATATTGCTCTTCCCCTGAACTATGAGCTGGTTCATGTTTTACCTCGCACATATACGGTCGATGGGCAGACTGGCATCAAAGATCCGATCGGCATGACTGGTATTCGTCTCGAAGTCGATACGCAGATCATTATGGCAACTTCAGCGCAGATTAAGAATTTAACGAGAGCGATTTATCGTACGGGCGTAGATATTGATGATCTCGTGTTGTCGGCTCTCGCCGCTGGGGATTTGGTCGCGACACCTCGACAGAAAGATTTGGGGGTGGCGGTGGTGAATTTGGGCGGTTCCACGACCAGTCTGATTGTCTATGAAGAGGGAGATATTTTACATAGCACTATTTTGCCAGTGGGAAGTGAACACATCACCAATGATTTGGCAATTGGTTTACGGACGTCGATTGATATCGCGGAGAAAATAAAATTACAGTATGGTGATTGTTATCCGGCGGGTGTGAACAAAAAAGATGTAGTGGATTTGATTGATGTGGGTAATGAAGTGAGTGATGTGGTGTCGCGAAAATATATTGCCGAAATTATCAACGCTCGGGTGGAGGAAATAATGGAAAAAATTGAAAAAGAATTGTCGAGTATTGGGCGTAACGGACTTTTGCCTGCGGGTATAATTTATACCGGCGGTGGAGCGAAATTGCGCGGGCTCACGGAATTGTCCAAGGATAAAATGCGTTTGCCGGCCTCACTTGGTTTCCCGATAGATGTAGCAAGTGCGACGGATAGGATCAACGATCTCGCTTTCACGACTGCAATTGGTCTCGTGCGTTGGGGAGCGAACGTGAATCCGGCCGGAAAAACTGTTCCGGGGTTGAAAAATTTCGGTAAAGTGTCTGATCAGGTGAAAAAATGGTTTAAATCATTGGTGCCTTAGCTGGTCTAATTTGTGGACCTTAACGGTTTTTGGCCGGAGGTCTTTTTTAGTTATACACAATCTTATATACTGTGCTTGACTAGGAGTGTATAAAAATTATACACTATATACACAGTTTTCTCTCTATTAAGCCAAAATGAATACAAAAAGTGTTCAGTAATGAAAAAACAAAATATGCCACAAGTAAAACCAGAAATTGAAACATTTGCTAAAATAAAAGTTGTTGGGATCGGTGGCTCCGGATCTTCGGCTGTAGATCGAATGGTGCGTTCCGGAATCAAGGGCGTCGAGTTTGTGATCATGAATACTGATGTCCAGGCTCTTCATCATAATAGCGCCAACCACAAACTTCATATCGGTAAGACCGTCACACGCGGTCTCGGTGCTGGCATGGATCCGGAAATGGGTAAACGTTCTGCGGAGGAAGCGCAAAACGAAATTAGAGAAATTCTGAAAGATACTGACATGATATTTTTGACTTGCGGGCTCGGTGGCGGTACTGGTTCGGGGGCGTCTCCGGTCGTTGCGGCGATTGCGAAGGATTTGGGAATTTTGACGGTGGCGGTTGTCACCAAACCATTTATTTTCGAAGGTCCGCAGAGGACATCAATCGCGGAGCGTGCTCATCGTGAATTATCCAAGAATGTCGATACAATTATTACCATACCAAACGATCGAATTTTGAAAATTATTGACAAAAAAACTTCACTTGTTGAAGCTTTCAAAATCGTGGACGATGTTTTGCGTCAGGGTGTGCAGGGGATTTCCGAAATTATTACTATCCCGCAGTTGATCAATGTCGATTTCGCTGATGTGAAGACGATCATGAAGAGTGCGGGTTCGGCGCTCATGGGAATTGGTATTTCAAAAGGTGAAAACCGCGCTATTGACGCCGCCAAGGCGGCGATTTCGAGTCCGCTCCTCGATGTATCAATCGATGGAGCACGTGGAATCTTGTTCACTATTACGGCCTCGAACACTTTGGGCATGCAAGAAGTATCTGATGCGGCACAATTGATCACGTCCTCCGCCGGTGAAAATGTCAAAGTTATTTTTGGTGCGAATATTGATGAGAGTTTGGGCGAAGATCTGCGTATCACTGTGGTCGCGACCGGTTTCGATAGGGGTGAAGCGGTTGATGATGCGAGTGGGGACGAGAAAGAAGTAGATGATGATCGTCCACCGCGACCAATCCGTTCGCCGATCGCGGAGACCAGACGTTTTGCGTCCAGTATTTTTTCTTCAGAAAAAAAGAACATTGAACCAGCTGTATCATCTCAGGCGGTGGAGGATCGAGTGGATCAGAATTCATCTCCCAAAAAACAGTCTGAAGAAATATCGCCGGCACCTCGGCAGAATTTCGTGTCTCGACCTGTCTCCGTTTCTCCCCAGGTACCATCTCAATCTCCTCGGCCGATCAATAACCCACCTCCTTCCAGTAGGCCGATTTTACCAGTTTCGCCTTCGGTAGATGATATAGAAGAAATCGAATCACAAATTCCGGCTTTTCTGCGTCGTAAAATGGACTCCTAGTTGGGTTGTTCGCACTCTGCCCGCTGTGAATTATAGGTAGTCGTATGAGTATTTCCACCCCACTTTTTGTGAGTTGTGGGGGTTTTGTTTTTTTAGGTTGATAGTTTTTTCATTTTGTTGTATAATAGGGCCGTTCTAATTCATGTTTTATGCAGTGTCCGATTTGTCGTCATTCCGATACCAAAGTGGCGGATTCGCGCGTCATGGCTGATGGTTTGAGCGTGCGCCGGCGGCGTGAGTGTGAGAAATGTAATTATCGTTTTTCTACGATTGAAGAATTGGAATTACTCGATATTGTGGTTGTGAAAAACGATGGCCAGCGTGAAGCCTACTCTCGCGCGAAAGTTCGACAGGGAATTTTACGTTCGCTCGCGAAGCGTCCGTATACTCAGGAAAAGTTCGATACCATTATTCATGCGATCGAGCGGGATATCCAGAAGAAACGCAAGCGCGAAGTGAGGAGTTCGGAAATTGGTGAGATTGTGATGAAACATTTGGCGAAATTCGACAAAATCGCTTATATTCGTTTTGCTTCCATCTATCGAGATTTCGAAGATGTGGGCAAATTTCATAGTGTTCTCCGGACACTAGAAAAAGTTGATGAAAAAAATATTAAAAAAGATAAATAGTCTATGTTCAAGAAACACACAAAAATAATTTGCACTCTCGGACCGGCATGCGACAGCGTCGAGATGATTACAAAAATGGTTCACGCTGGCATGAATATAGCGCGTTTGAATTTTTCACACGGCAGTTATGATTCCCATAAAAATATTATCAATAATATCCGCACCGTAGAGCGCGAAACCGGCAGGCCGATCGCTATTATGCAGGATTTGCAAGGGCCGAAAATTCGCGTGGGTAATTTGCCGGCAGAAGGTATAGCTCTCGAAGATGGGAAGACGTATTTGTATGACACTCGAGTGAAGGAATATAAAAACAATATTATCCCGATTGATTATGAGGACATGCACAAATTGCTAAAAAAGGGTGATCGTTTTCTCATGGATGACGGCAAGATTGAGGGCGTGGTGGAGAAGGTCGTTGGTACCCGTATTTCTATCAAGATTATCATGGGGGGTGTCCTCGGGGGGCATAAAGGTATAAATATTCCAGACTCGGATGAAAACGTGCGCGCGATGACTGATAAAGATCGCGAAGATGCGCGTTTTGGTGTTGCGAACGATGTCGATTTCATCGCTTTGTCTTTTGTGACGAACGCGGCCGATATTTTGGATTTACGATTCTTGATCGAAGAATACGAGAAAAAATTAAAAATAAAAAAAGACAAGCGTCAGCCAATTGGTATTGTGGCAAAAATTGAGCGCGATGACGCGGTCGATAATATCGAGGAGATTATCGATGTGGCGGACGGTATTATGGTGGCGCGGGGTGACCTCGGTGTGGAAATGCCGGCGGCGGATGTCCCACTTATCCAAAAACATGTGATTGACTTGTGTCTGTCAGCGGGTAAACCGGTAATAGTCGCGACACAGATGCTCGATTCAATGCAAAAAAGTATGCGCCCAACTCGCGCGGAAGTTTCTGATGTGGCCAATGCGGTAATTGATCATACCGACGCGGTGATGTTGTCGAATGAGACAGCGACGGGTAAATTTCCATTGCAAGCAGTGAAGACGATGGCGGAAATTGTCAGCGAGACAGAGAAGTCGGTCTATAACGACCTGACCGTGGAGGAGCCTTCAATAAAAAAATCAAGACCAGTTGACGATGTGATGTGCCAATTATCGCGCGAACTAGCCGAGCGAGTGCATGCGAAAGTAATTTTGACGGCCTCGATCACAGGAGATACAGCTCGTTTGATTGGTCGCTATCGTCCGGAATTGCCGATTCTGGTCGGCGTGATGAATGAGAGGGTGCGACGACAGCTTTGTATGTCCTGGGGTATTATTCCTTTCATGCTCGAGCCGTGTAATTCAATTGAAGAATTGGTCAGTCGTTCGCTTGTGTATTTGAAAGATGAAAAATTTGTGGACAAGGGCGACTCCATAATTGTGGTCGCGGGTGAACCCGTCGGTCACGCCGGTCATGTCAACCTCCTCGAAGTCAGGAAAATCTAACAATTTCTCAGGGAAATCAAATCTATATGTATGTGACTTGTCCCCACCCCTTGCGAGAGGTGGGGACAAGTTTTTCATCATGCGAAAAGTGTGGTATAATATGTCAAAATAGATATGGTAAAAACCAAGACAACTGAAAAAACAGATCTCCGTGCAGATAAACGGGTGCTTTGGTTTAAAGAGATTACGATTGTTGATGTACCTCTCGTCGGAGGCAAAAATGCTTCGCTCGGGGAAATGTATAGTAAAATAAATAATAAAAATGGAGTGAAAATTCCGAATGGTTTTGCGATTACTTCGACGGCTTATTGGTACTTTCTCCACGCGAGCGGTCTGCGAGAAAAAATTAAATTAGCTTTGCGTGATTTGGACGTGTCGGATGTTCGCTCACTCGCTTCGGTCGGTGCGAAAATTCGCGGGCATATTATGGGTGCGGAATTACCAAGTGATTTGAAAAAAGAAATTTTGTCCGCGTACGCGAAATTATCCACTGAAGCAAAAATGAAAAATTTGTCCGTGGCTGTGCGTTCGAGTGCGACGGCGGAGGATTTGCCAGATGCGAGTTTCGCGGGTCAGCAGGAAAGTTATTTGAATGTGACGGGTGACAAACAAATTCTCGAAGCAGTGAAAAAATGTTTTGCTTCGCTTTTTACTGATCGGGCAATTTCATATCGTGAGACAAAAGGCTTCGATCATATGGATGTGGCGCTCTCGGTGTCAGTCCAGCGGATGGTGCGATCAGATCTCGCGACGAGTGGTGTGATGTTCACACTCGATACAGAATCGGGGTTCGAAGGAGTGATCCTCATCAATGCTAGTTATGGTCTCGGTGAATATGTCGTGAAGGGTCGGGTGAATCCGGATCAATTTTTCGTATACAAAGATGGTTTGCGTCGTGGTAAAAAAGCGATTTTGAGTAGAATTACCGGTTCGAAGGAAGTGAAATTGATTTATTCCAAAAATGGCGGGACGGAACAATTGATGGTGAAGAAAGAAGCGCGTGATAGTTTTTCTATCACAGATGATGAAGTTCTGGCTTTGGCCAAATGTGGGCTCGCAATTGAAGATCACTACAAACGTCCACAGGATATCGAATGGGCCAAAGATGGTCGCACAGGGGAGCTGTTCATCGTCCAAGCACGTCCAGAGACAGTGAAAGCGAAGTCCAACCACGCTGTGATTGAAAATTATATTTTGAAATCAAAAGGAAAAGTTTTGCAAACTGGTATTGCAATTGGTCAAAGAATTGGTGCAGGTAAGGTTCGAGTGATTGAGAATCCGCGTGAAATGAAAAATTTCAAAAAAGGCGATGTGCTCGTCACTCGTCTCACTGATCCGGACTGGGAACCGATTATGCGGATGGCGTCAGCCATTATTACTGAGCAAGGTGGTAAGACTAGTCATGCGGCCATTGTTTCGCGCGAATTGGGTGTACCATGTATTGTCGGGGCGGCCAATGCGCGTCGGGTTTTGAAAACTGGTCAACCGGTGACAGTATCGTGTGCCGAGGGTGAGGCTGGATATATCTATGAAGGTATTTTACCATTCGAAGTGAAGAAGACTGAGATCGCCCATGTACCGAAGACGAAAACAAAAATCATGATGAATGTCGGTGATCCAGACAATGCTTTTGCTCTATCATTTTTACCGAATGACGGTGTTGGTCTCGCCCGCGAGGAATTTATTTTCACCAATTTTATTAGAATTCATCCGTTGGCTTTGATTCATTTCAACAAATTGCGTGATAAAGTGGCGAAGAAAAAAATTGAAGAAATGACACATGGGTACAAAAACAAAGCTGACTATTGTGTCGATAAATTAGCCGAAGGAATTGGGCGAATTGCGGCGGCGATGCACGGCAAAGATGTAATTGTGCGCTTGTCAGATTTCAAAACAAATGAATATGCGACTTTGATCGGTGGTAAAGAATTCGAACCGCATGAAGAAAATCCGATGCTCGGATGGCGTGGTGCGAGTCGTTATTATTCTCCAGAATACAAAGAAGCCTTTCGGCTCGAATGTCTAGCAATAAAAAAAGTGCGTGAGACTTGGGGGTTAGAAAACGTGATTGTAATGGTGCCTTTCTGTCGCACACCAGAAGAAGGCGAGCTCGTATTACGGACGATGGCGGAGTTCGGTTTGAAGCGAGGTGAGAATGGTTTGAAAGTTTATGTGATGTGTGAGATTCCATCGAACGTAATTCTGGCGGAGGATTTCGCGAGGATTTTCGATGGGTTTAGTATCGGTTCGAATGATTTGACGCAGTTGACTCTCGGTGTGGATCGCGATTCGGCACTCGTCGCGCATGTCTACGATGAAAAAAATAAAGCCGTAATTAGTTTGATCAAATCCGTGATCAGGACAGCGCACCAACATGGTCGCAAAGTTGGTATTTGTGGACAAGCACCGAGTGACTATCCAGAATTTGCGGAGATGCTCGTGCGTGAAGGTATTGATAGTATTTCTCTGAATCCGGATACGGTAGTGGCGACACGTGAGCGGATCGCTTATGTCGAGAAAACCGTCGGTCGTACTGGCAAACGTACCAATGTGAAATTTGTTGGTTTGGTATTTGCTCTCGCTTTTCTCGCCGCTGGTTTTATCTTGGCGGGTACAGGGTGTGGACGAGTGGGTGGTGTCGCTGAGACGAATAAAGCGAAAGAGGCCTGGGGTGATGTATCACCGATGCAATTGCGTGACATGCTCATGAGGAAGTCGAACGCGGAAAAAGATGCTTTGACTGTGGGTTATACTGAGAGAGAATTTGATAATTTTAATTTAAACTATCCCGCTTCGTGGCAAAGTGAACATTCCTATGGTGGGGTGAAATTTATTAGCCCAAGTAGTAGCTATGTCAGCATTTTTAGGCAGATTGTGGATCATCCTGTGGCGGTAGAGAATAAAGAATTGATCAAAATTGGTGAAATTCCCGCCTATCGTTATACTGTAAACAGTGGAAAAGGTTTACTGACCATTATCGAAATCCAGCGCAAAGATTCGGTAATCGAAATTAATTCTAACGATCAAGAAACATTGGACAGAGTTATCGCTAGTATGGCATTTGGCGAGGGGGAAACAATGACAAACCCGACACATTGGGACGTGCGCGGCGGTAAGGTCTGCACACAGATGATCGTCTATGCTCGCCATTTCAAAGATTCCTCATGTGAAGTGTTTCCGACACCGTGTGAAGTTCCGGACGGTTGGGAAGTCTGTGATTCGGGAAATATTCCCAAATGAATAATTTGAAAAAGCAAGGAGAAATCCTTGCTTTTTTATAGGGTTCATTTGATCGTCCTTTTCAACTGAGGGGGTATGCCATGGAAAGAAAAATGATTTTGACTCACGGGGATTATTTGCGTTTGAGGAGCAGGGGTGGTCTCGTAGTTGTGGCTGGTCCGATGTGTGCAGGCAAATCAACCGTGCTTGCTGACATTGTCTTTTTTGCCGCCAACACAGATACGATTTTCAACCGTCACCTACTCTGCTGTCCAGAGACAGACACACGGACCAAGGATGTGTTGAATCCGCGGGAGGATTCGAGGAAATATTCTATTCGTAAATTCAAGAGTCTCTCGGAGATTGTCAACGTTGTCGAAAGAGAAACTGATCATCCTTACGGCATTGTGTTGGTGGATGAGAGTCATTTTCCAAATTCAGACGAGGTAATTAGTATGGTCGCATCTCTGTTGCGTATCCGTCCGAGAATGTTGTTGGTACTTGGCATGTTGAATCAGCGGGCAGATGGTAAGTATTGGCCGGTATATAGAGATTTGGTGACGATATTTCGTCTCAATCATGAAGATGGGAATTTAATTTTACTCACAGCTCGTTGTGATGTGGATGATAAGACGTGTCCAACACCGGCAACGCATACATATTTCGAGGGCAAATTGCCGGCTGATGGAATTTGTCCTGGGGCGAGTCTATATCACCCGATGTGCGAAGCTCATTGGAGAATGGCACAAAAACTTGGCTGGTCTCCAGAGACCGGATTTAGCGTAGCGAATGTAATTTCAATCGGGCGGTAATTTTTCACGGGTTTTGGCGTCTTTGGCGGGTTCGATTGAGCCCGCCTTTTTTAAATTTTTTATAAAAAATACCCACCCGAGATTTCAGACTGAATAGTCATTTTCTCGTGGTGGGTGTGTTCGAATTGGAAAACCTAATCTATCTCAGGGTGTTTCCAATAGGGGCAGTAGTAGCCAACTTCTTGACCGTCAATCTGTTCCGGCAAAATTTTGTTCGGATGGATTCCGAAAGCTTTCTTCGGGGCTCCTCCTATTGCCATACAGTCAGGTTCTTTCTTACGAGCATCTGCATCGTTTCGATAGAAACAGCTATCGCAAGTACGGTGTGTCGGCGATTTTCCGAAGGCGCTATCTTTCGGATTAGTCACCTCGAAGTATGTTCCAATGAACGGATTTCCACGCAATGTGATCGGGCGACGTTGCCCGGAAGTAAAAAGCTGTCTTTTCTTTTCGTATTCCGCAAGTACTTGGAGGTGCTTCGCTTTGCGTTTCTCGTTACGCTTGTCGCGGAAATGTGCGGCTATTTTCAGGATCATCGCCCCTTCGGTGGTGATGTTCAATATTCGGCAACTCTTTTCCGATGTACTGAACCCTAGCTCGCAAGCCATATCCCAGCCCGGCCGTTTCGTGTAGAGACTTTGGCTGATTGGACGTGAATTGTGAGCACGGGGTCTCGTGTCGTAGGCGGTGAGTGGTGCGCGACTGTTTTGGTCCTTGCGATCGGTCTCCACGATCGGTGTGACGAGGTCGTCGGTGAGCATGGCTGAGAAAAGTTCCCGAACGAGTGTGCGCATGTTGACCATCCTATTGATCGTATCATGGGCATCTTTCCAAAAATTACGGGTCTCGTCCCATGCTCGGCGAAAGTCTCTCCGAGTAATGTAATAGCGGACATTCAACATGAGGTATTCATCGGCAAGTTTTCGATACACTTCGCCGGTGTCGCTCTCAACCCAATTTTCTTCGGGAATCTCAGTGGTGATTTCACGGAGAAACATGGGGTAGGTAGGAGTTTCTCTGAGTGCTCCCACCAGCCGGTAAATCAATTCTCCTGCGAATTCGAAGTGGAAGATTCTGCTGACCACTTCTTTGGGGGGCATTTGGATCTCAAAAAAAAGAACCTCTACAGCTTCCCAACCGTCATCGATTGTTCGAATCATCTCGAAGGCGTCCGGGCTGTCGATCAGAAATCGACGAAATGCTTTATGCATGGCACTTCCTCCTGTCACAAACGGTGACAATTTGAGGGGTTTTGCTGGTTCGGTGAACTGTTCACCGGATCAGTGCGTAATTTATACCTAATTCGGGGTGTTTTGTCAATGGTTGACAAAACATGATAATTTTGTTACCCCTAGAGTAGTGTTTATTTGATCTTTTGGTTAAAATTTGGAGGTTTCCTATGAGTGAGCCTGTGAAACAGATGGTCGAGTGTCTTCTCGAAGGTGATTGGACTGGATGGCGTATTGAGAAGGTCGTAGAGGTCTACAATACGAATGATGATGGTCAGCGGACCTCGGTTGTGGGCTATTTCAGGGACCAAACAATCGCATGGGCGTTTGTGATGGAAGATGCCGGTAATCATAGAAAATCTAAATTGGTGTCGATTTTCACAAACGGCATACGAGCCTACATCTTGGGCGATCCTCAAGATGTCAAGTTTTTCGATGAGAAAGCTGAATCCACCAGACTGAAAAAACGCGCTCTCGCAAAGCTGACTGAGTCGGAGAAGGAGTTACTTGGTCTGGCCTAGTTGGAGTAGTGGGAACAGTATTGTTCCACATGCGGATCCGTGAGGGTTCGCTATTTTTTTAGGCAAAAAATTTAATGGTATGTTGAAGGGCATGCTAAGGTTGACAAAACACGATAATTTTGATACCTTTAGAGTAGTATTAATTTGGTCTTTTGGTTAAAATTTGGAGGTTATCAATGCTTGCACAAACTAAAGTTCGGGATTGGCTTGGTTGCGAAATGAAAGGGTTTTTCGTCAGGGAGCTGTATGCGGTCTATGACATGAATAAAGAGGGGATGAAAACCGGGATTGTGCGGTATTTTTTGCGAGACGAAGTTGCGACAAGATTTATGGGAGAAAATACATCTTCTGGTTATAGAGAGAAACATACGGTGACTGCGCTCACGGACGGCAAGCGGGTGTTCGTCTTTGATAATGCTGTGATTGCTACAGGATTTCTCCTTGATGAAGAAGCCGAAGTAAATTCACTGCGACAGAGTGGTCTCGAAAAACTGTCTAAGGGGGAGAAGGAAGCATTGGGTGTTGGATTAGGAAGCGCCGGTTCAAATTGGAAAGAGGGACTGTCTGTTGAGGATATTTATCGGGTCGAAACAGTGTTTGGGAACCTCTCGCCATTTGACAGAAGTGAGGCCATACGGATTCTTGAGAATTTGCACCGTGAAGGAAAGTGAGTGGGACTCCCTGTTTGCAGAATATGCAGTGGAGGGTGTAATTAGAATGTCGTTGTTCCGTGGGCGGATCCGTGAGGGTCCGCATTTTTTTAGGCAAAAAATTTGTTGGTAATATTTTTCAATTTCGTTTTTCCAGTTGCGAAACTAAGGAAATAAAAAAGAAAAGCCCCGCACGGTGTTTGGAGCTTTTCCAAAACCGTGAAGGGCTTGTGTGCTATGCGTTTCGGGCAGACCATTCGATCATTTCTTTGGCGCGTCTGTGAAGTTCTTCGGGGGTCACCACTTCACCAGGGCGATCTGGATTTGCGCTCGGCGTGTCGGTGTACAGTTCCCACTCATCGTAAGGATCTTGATCCTCGTTGCGGATGCTGATTACCAGACATGATCCACTGAGGCCGTTGCGAAGATACGCTAGGTCATAGACTTTTCCGTTGAACTCGACGGTTGTGTGGCTGACCGTGATGTCGTCTCGAACACAGAGCGTGTTCCTAACGATGGCGGTTCCTGTGATAGGAATGTGGAAGTTCTGGATTCCTTTCCCATCATTTCTCTTTGTAACACACAGCACGTTGTAGGTTCTGGGTATTTGGGTCTCGGTTGGGACGAACCCTTTTCTCTCCAGAAACGCGATCGTGATAATAGGATTCTTTGATTTGTCCATGAAACACCTCTTTTGTTGGACAGGTTTTTGGAAATGAACCACGAACACTCTTCGAGTGTGACCGTGCATATTACCATAAAAAGAGGGTTTTGTCAACCCCCCCCTCTCTCTCTTTGTGGCTCTTTCAATAAAAATACCCACCCGAGGTAATAGGACACAGTGTC